>Ga0247730_1000063_pt1 | contig 117304 bp, 82 predicted proteins | sample UWRJL073202C2_FD_180959 | JGI IMG/M metagenome (GOLD analysis project Ga0247730, IMG submission 180959) | Plant litter microbial communities from Arlington Agricultural Research Station in Wisconsin, United States - UWRJ-L073-202C-2 | ecosystem: Environmental > Terrestrial > Plant litter >...
CGATGGTAGTGTGGCTCAAGCCATGCAAGAGTAGGTCACCGCCAGGGGCCTTATCCAAGAACACCCGCAACGACTCGTCGTTGCGGGTTTTTCTTTTGTTTTAAATAAATCCCGCCGTTGACGCCCTCCGCCCGCCTCGGCTGCACCATCCCCCTGTAGGAGCGCGCCCCGCGCGCGACCGCTCCTCGCGAAAACACCCCCCACGCCGCCGCGAAAACACCCGCACGCCGTCATCAAAAAGACCCCCAACGCCGTCGCCAGAACATGTCGCGCGCACGGCGCGCTCCTACAACCTGGGGTGGCCCTCGAGGGACATGCCATGTCCGCGGATGATCGGATACATTAGGCACATGTATCTTCAGACTTTTGGCCTGCGCGAGCCGCCGTTTGGCGACGCACCGGATACGCGCTTCGCGTGTCTGTTTGCGCGCGAACGCGAGATTCTCGGGCGTGTGGAATATGAACTGACTTCCACGGTTTCCAGCGTGACCTTGCTCACCGGGGCTGCCGGGCTCGGTAAGAGCCTGCTCTGTCAGTTGATCGAAGCCGATGCACCGAACCACGGCGTACGCGCCGTACGCCATGGCAGTGGTAACTACGCGCTCGAGCCCGTGGCGTGGCTTCGCTCGCTGTACGCCGGCTTTAGCCTCCCGTTGCCACTCAGTGCGGATGCCAATACCGAAGATCATCTGGTCGATGGCCTTGCTGCAGGCATCGGGCGTCTGGCTCACCACGGTGACCATCGCTTCGTCTTGATACTCGACGACGCGGATGCTCTCTCCAACACGACCCTTGCGATCGTCGAAAGACTGTTCCTTGCCGCCGAGAACGCAGGAGCGTCATTCCATGTGGTCCTGGCGGGCCTGCCGGGCTTTCTTGAACGCATCGATGCACCCGGTGCGCCATCGCTCGCCGCTCATTTGCGCAGCCGCCTCGTTCTCGCCGAACTGACTCCCGACGAAAGCGAACGCTATGTGCGGCATCGCCTTCATGTCGCAGGTACGACGAACATGCCGTTCAGTCGCCTCGGCCTTCGAAGCCTGCGTGATGACGGGAAAGGTAATCCACGCCGCCTGAATGCGCTGGCTCATCGCGCGCTCGAGCGCGCCGCGGAACGTGGCGAGCGGTCCATTGGCGAGCGCGCGCTTGGCTTCGTCGCACGTGAAGTGCTTCCGCAGCACGCGCGTTACTGGCTTCGCCGTTACCGCAGGCAATTGATCACCGCTGCGGCGGTGCTTGCCGTTGTCGTCGTCGCCGGCGCTGCTACATGGTTTCTCTCCGGCCGAAGCCCGTCGCGCCCGAAGAACCTGGTCGCCGTGACGATGGATCAGGCGCTGGCAACCCTTCATGACGCGCTTCCGGCCCCGGATGCCGGGAAGGTACGTGTCTGGGGCGAACTGCTTGCACGCTGGCAGGTCACGTCGAAAGAGACCTCGGTGGCCAATGCCATCAACTGTGATGCTTTGATCTTCCCGGGCCTCGCCTGCGTCAGCGGCCGTGGCTCGCTGGATCAGCTGCGCCGTTTCGATCGCCCCATCGTGCTCGAACTGGACGATGCGAATGCACACCAGCAGGTATTGATGGTCGGTGCCGGCGATGAAGCGGTCCGCCTCTACCTGGGTGGCAAATACGTCGAACTCACCCGCGAGGCCTTCGAGCATGTATGGAACGGCCGGTTCTACGCCGTCTTCCGGGTTGATCCTGCGATGCCGACCAGGCTCGCAAGAGGCGACACCGGCGATGGGCTTCACTGGCTTCTTGCGCACCTGCCCCCCGACCCCGTGGCGGGGCCCGCGCCGACATCATTCGATCGCTCGGTCGAGACGCGTGTCTTCAGCCTGCAGCAGCGCTTTGGCATTGCGGCGGACGGCGTCGTGGGGCCGGAAACGATGTTTGCCCTTTCGTCGATGGATCCTGACGGTCCGCATCTCGCGCGCGGCGTGCCCTGAGCATGTTCGTGCATGTCGACACGCGCCGTCGCTCGCGGTTGTGCTGGGCGACGATACTCATCGTCGTGGTGTGCGTCGTCAGCTTCGTCGTGCTTGCCCTGAGCGGCCGGGCTGAACGCATCTCGATCATGCTGCACTGGGGCACGGTCCCGGCGCATCTGTTCGGTACCGGCCTGCCGCTCTCCGAACAGATCAGTGACCCGGCGCTGCTACGACTGTTCACCGCCACATTCATTCACGGTGGTTGGCTCCATCTGCTGAGCAACCTGCTCTTCCTCGTCATCTTCAGCCTGCCTGCCGAGCGAAGCCTCGGCTCGCCACGGTTCCTGCTGCTGTTTCTCCTGGGTGGCATTGTCGCCAATCTCATCGGCGCGATTTCGCTTACCGGTGTCAAGGTCGCGATCATCGGCTGCAGCGGCGCGGTGTCCGCCGTGGTGGGCGCATACGTCACCCTGTTTCCGCGTGCAAAGCTCGGCCTCGTGCTGCCGCTCGGGCTTTTCCTGGAATTCGTACGTGTTCCGGCATTCGTGCTGATCGGGATATGGGCTCTCGTGCAGCTGCTTTTCAGCTACGCGGGCGCGAGCTACGGGGCCGTCGTATGGTGGACCCACATCGGGGGCTTCCTGTTCGGCATCGTCTTCGCGCTCTTCTCGCGCGGCGCGATCGTGCGACGGCTGCGAGGGTAGGCTTAGAACAGCGGGCGCTGATCGTTAACGGCGAATGGCTAACGGCGAATGGCTAACGGCGAATGGCTAACAGCGAACGGCGAACGGCGAACGGCGAACGGCGAACGGCGAACGGCAAACCGGGAACTGTAAACGGTTCACCGCGAACGCTTAACCTGCGAGCCCCTGACCCGCGACCCCTGGCCGCCCGATGACACACGACAGATCAGTCCTGTCGCTTCGCTATCCAGCCGCGTTCTGTCGCCACGCCGGAACATGGTCGCTGACGAACCCGCGAAGCAGTCGCGTTGCATGGGGCGTCGGCACCACGGCGGCCAACATGGCATCGGGCGCCAGGCCTTCGCCATCCAGCACGTCGTGGCGTCGGCGGATGTAAGCCCGCATGACCTCCGCGGAAAACTCCGGATGGAACTGCATGCTCACCGCGTGCCTGCCGTAGCGAACCAGGTGATGGGCATCCCGATCCGAGGCTGCGAGCGACACGGCGCCTGCGGGAAGCTCGAGCACGCTCTGTTCGTGCGTGGCGTGCGCATGGAATTCAGCAGGGAGCATCGTGCCCAGCGCATCGCGTTTCGCGGACTCGTTGGTCTTGAGGCGCACCGTGCCCATCTCCCGCCCACCGGGCAGGTAATCCACGCGGCCACCGAGCGCATGCGACATCAACTGGTGTCCGTAGCAAACGCCGAGCATGGGAAGGTCGGCATCCATGGCCTGGCGTATCCAGCCCGCAGCGCCCTCGCTCCAGGGAAGACGTTCCGTGACCATGGAAGCCGATCCGGTGATGACGGCACCGGCGCACTCGCCGGGGTCAGGCAGGGCGTCGCCTTTTTCAATGTCGACGAGGCGCACATGGCGGTCGCGAAGGCGCAGGCCCAGCTGGAACCAGCGCGGGAAATCGCCGTGCCTTGCGCGGATGACGTCGGGCGCACGGCCCGTGCGGACGATAAGGAGGGGCTTCATGGCTGCGTGCTGTCGTCGATATCGCCGGGGGGAAGTACGTTCAGTACCTCGCGCACGGTGGTGATGCCTGCCGCGACCTGCGCGGCGGCGGAAATGCGCAGCGGCTTCATGCCTTCGCGCAGGGCGGCGTCGCCGAACCGACCCAGGTCGAGTTCGGACGAGATGATGGCGCGAAGCCGCGACGATACCGGCATCATTTCATAGACGCCGGTACGGCCGAGGAAGCCCGTCTTGCGGCACTCCAGGCAGCCAACGGCTTCGAAGACGCGCTCAGGCAGCGGCATGTCCCAGCCGTGCGTGATGACGCGCCATTCGTCGGCACTCTGCGTAGTCGCGCGCTTGCAGTGGGGACACAGCGTGCGCACCAGGCGTTGCGCGACCACACCGGTCAGCGTGGACTGGATCAGGTAATGCGGCACGCCCAGATCGAGCAGGCGCGTCACCGCACTCGGTGAGTCGTTGGTGTGCAGCGTCGATAGCACCAGATGGCCCGTCAGCGATGCCTGTACGGCCATCTGCGCGGTTTCGAGATCGCGGATCTCGCCGATCATGATGATGTCCGGATCCTGGCGCAGCAGGGTGCGAACGCCGGCGGCGAAGTCGAGATCGATCGAGGCCTGCACCTGCATCTGGTTGAGCTCGGGCGACACCATCTCGATGGGGTCTTCCACCGTGCACACGTTGAGCTCGGGCCGGGCCAGGTGCTTCAGCGTGGAATACAGCGTGGTGGTCTTGCCCGACCCCGTGGGGCCGGTGACGAGCACGATGCCGTGGGGGCGCTCGACCATGCCACGCCACAGCTTGTCCTCTTCGGCGGAAAAGCCGAGCTGCGAGAAGTCCTTCATGACCAGGTCGGGATCGAAGATACGCATGACTACCTTCTCGCCGAACGCGGTGGGCATGGTGGAGATGCGCAGCTCGACCTCGCGACCGCCGGCCGACCGCGTCTTGATGCGGCCATCCTGCGGGCGTCGTTTTTCGGCGACATCCATGCGCGCGAGGATCTTGACGCGTGCCGTGACGGCCGTCATGACCGGCGGTGGCAGTTCGAAGACCTTCTGCATGACGCCGTCGATGCGAAAGCGGATCTGGCCGCTGTCACGGCGTGGCTCGAGGTGGATGTCGGAAGCGCGTTGCTCGAAGGCGTACTGCAGGAGCCAGTCGACGATGTGTACGACATGGCGATCGTCCGCGCCGACTTCACCACCCTTGCCGAGTTCGACGAGCTGTTCGAAGTTGATGATCTTCGACGGTTCGTTGCCCTTCGCATCCTGCGCGAGCTGGATCGACCGCTGCACCCCGTAGAACTCGACGAGGTAGCGGTTGATGTCGATCGGGCTGGACACCACCCGGCGGATATCGCGCCGGATCATGTGGGCCAGGTCGGTGGCCCATGCGCTGTCGAACGGCTCGGCGCTTGCGAAGGTGACTTCCGTGGCGGACGCCGCGACCGGCAGGATGCGGTGGCGCTGGGCGTAGGCGCTGCTCACCGCCTGGGTGACCTGGGCCACGTTGACCTTCATGGGGTCGATCTTCAGGTAGGGCAGGTCGGCCTTGCCCGCCAGCCACTCCATGAGCCCCTCGAGGCTCAGCGGGCGACCGGGGTCGCGCCGGTTTTCCAGCTTGACGTTCGCGATGACGACCAGCGGGTGGAGCTCGATTGCCGTTTTTCCGCTGCGCGAGCCGGCACGCACCCGCCTGGCATCGTCGGCGTTGATGTAACCGTCGACCATGAGCGAGGCGAGTACCTCGTCGAGCTCCAGGCGGCCACGGCGACCCAGGAGGGCGCCGTGCTGCGGATTGACTGCCATCACTTCCAACCCCGTGTTTTATTCGCACGCCGTTATACTAGCCCGCTTTATCAAGGACTCGGGAACCATGTCCGCGCCTACCTTCCAAGATGTGATCCAGACCCTCAACCGCTACTGGGCGGAGCAGGGCTGCGTGCTGGTGCAGCCGCTCGACACCGAGGTAGGTGCCGGTACGTTCCACCCGATGACCTTCCTTCGCGCCCTCGGACCCGAGCCCTGGGCCGCGGCCTACGTGCAGCCCTGCCGCCGGCCTACGGATGGTCGCTACGGAGACAACCCGAACCGGCTCCAGCATTACTACCAGTACCAGGTGATGCTCAAGCCGAATCCGGACAATATCCTCGAGCTGTACATCGGCTCGCTGAAGGCGCTGGGCATCGATCCGCTGGTGCACGACCTCCGGTTCGTCGAGGACAACTGGGAATCCCCGACGCTGGGCGCCTGGGGCCTCGGCTGGGAAGTCTGGCTCAATGGCATGGAAGTCACGCAGTTCACCTATTTCCAGCAGGCCGGCGGCCTCGAGTGCCGCCCGGTGACCGGTGAAATCACGTATGGCCTCGAGCGCCTGGTGATGTACCTGCAGAACGTGGAAAGCATCTACGACATCGTCTGGGCACATGCGCCGCATGGCGTGGTCACCTACGGCGACGTGTTCCACCAGAACGAGGTGGAGCAGAGCACCTACAACTTCGAGCACGCCAACGTGCCCGAACTGCTGCGCTGGTTCGACGTGTGCGAATCGGAAGCAGCCAAACTCATCGCCGCCGGGCTACCGCTACCGGGCTACGAGCAGGTCTGCAAGGCCAGCCATGCCTTCAACCTCCTCGATGCGCGCCGCGCCATCAGCGTGACCGAGCGGCAGCGCTACATCCTGCGGGTTCGTACCCTGGCGCGCGCCGTGGCCGAGGCCTACGTCGCGCAGCGCGAAAAGCTCGGTTTCCCTGGCCTCAAGAACGACAAGGAGGCCGTCCATGGCCGATAAGCGCCTTCCCCTCCTCATCGAGCTCGGCACCGAAGAGCTGCCGCCGAAGGCCCTCGACGATCTCGCTGCGGCCTTTGCGCGCGGCGTGGCCGAAGGCCTCGAGAAGCGAGGTGTCGCCGCCGACTATGCGTCGGTGAAGGCGTATGCCTCGCCCCGCCGCCTCGCTGTCTACATGGCAGGCGTTGCCGTGGCCCAGCCCGAGCAGAACGTCGAGCGCCGCGGCCCCGCCGTCGCCGCCAGCCTGGGTGCCGATGGCGAGCCGAGCAAGGCCCTCACGGGGTTTGCCCAGTCCTGCGGCGTCGACGTTTCCGCGCTTGAAAAGCTGGAGACCGACAAGGGCGCGTGGTTCGTGTTCCGTGCCGTGAAGCCCGGGCAGCCCGTTGCCGCACTGCTGCCGGAGATCGTGACCGAGGCGCTCAAGGCGTTGCCGATCCCGAAGGCCATGCGCTGGGGCAACCGCGAAGAGACCTTCGTGCGCCCGGTGCATACCCTGCTCATGCTGCACGGTTCCGACGTAGTCGATGGACGCGTGCTGGGCCTCACGAGCGGTCGCCTCAGCAAGGGGCACCGTTTCCATCATCCGGCGCCGGTGGAAATCGCGGATGCCGACAGCTGGCTCGCCACGCTCCTGCAGGCGCACGTCATGGCCGATCCTGCGGCGCGGCGCCAGCGCGTACGCGACGAAGTGTCGCGCGTGGCCACGGGCGGCGTGCCCAGCCTGTCCGATGCCCTGGTCAACGAAATCGCCAACCTCACCGAATGGCCCGTCGGCATCGCCTGCACCTTCGAGCGGGCGTTCCTCGACGTGCCGCCCGAGGCGCTGGTCACCACCATGGAGACGAACCAGAAGTTCGTCCCGGTTTTCGATGCCGAAGGCACGCTCACCGAGCACTTCATCGGCGTCGCGAACATCGAGAGCACGCAACCGTCGGAGATCCGCAAGGGCTACGAGCGCGTCATTCGCCCCCGCTTTGCCGATGCCAAGTTCTTCTGGGACGAAGATCTCAAGACGCCACTGGCCGACAACCAGGAGGGCCTGAAGAGCGTCACCTACCAGCAGTCGCTGGGCTCGTTGTGGGACAAGACCGTGCGTGTCGCCGAGCTGGCCCGCGTCATTGCCAACCGCGTCGGCGTGGATGCCGGCCAGGCGACACACGCCGCCGCGCTGGCCAAGTGCGACCTGCTCACCCGCATGGTCGGCGAGTTCCCCGAGCTGCAGGGCGTCATGGGGCGCTACTACGCCACACGCCAGGGCATCGCGCCCGACGTGGCGGAGGCGCTCGACAGCTTCTACCAGCCGCGTTTCGGTGGCGACGCCATCGCGCCGGGCAAGGTGGGACAGGTGCTGGCCGTCGCCGAGCGCCTCGACACCCTGGCGGGCATTTTCGCCGTCGGCATGAAGCCGAGCGGCAACAAGGATCCGTTCGCGCTGCGCCGCGCCGCGCTGGGCCTCGCCCGCACGCTGATCGAGGGCGGGCTCGACATCGATCTGCGCGCCGCGCTGAGCGAAGCCCTGGAGCTGGTGCCCGAAGCGGCCATCGTGGCCGGCGTCAAACCCGGGAAGGACGGCAAGGCGCCCTTGGTGGACATCGGTGCACGCCGGCGCGAGCTCGGCGACGAGGCGCATGCGTTTGTGCTCGAGCGCCTTCGCGGCTACTACGCGGACCAGGGCTTCTCCGCCGAGCAGTTCGAGTCCGTGATCGCCGTGGCTCCCGCTACGCTGCCCGACTTCGACCGTCGCCTTCGTGCCGTCGGCGAATTCGCCCGTCGTGCCGAAGCGGGCAGCCTGGCTGCCGCCAACAAGCGCGTGGCCAACATCCTGCGCAAGCAGGCGGAAGAAGAGGGCGCTGCCAAGGTGCCTTCCACGGTCGACCCGTCGTATTTCGAGGTTGACGCCGAGCGCGAGCTGCACGCGGCGCTCGAGGCTGCACGTGCCGAGACGCGCGGGCTACTGGCGTCGGGCGATTACACGGGCACGCTGGCGCGCCTCGCGGCGCTACAGGCACCGGTGGACCGTTTCTTCGACGACGTGCTGGTCAATGCCGAGAATCCTGCGGTGCGGGCGAACCGCCTGGCGCTGCTCGCCCAGCTGAAGGCGTCGTTCGGCGCCATTGCCGATATTTCCAGGCTTCAGGCGGCTTCGTGAGCGCAGTCCGCGCCGGCGCGGACTGAAAAGCTCGCGCGCAGGGCGCGCTCCTACAAGGCCCCGCGAGGCTGTGTAGGAGCGCGCCCTGCGCGCGAGCTCTTAACGGCGCGATCCGCCGGCGGAACCGCGCGAACCGCTAACGCAATGGCGCAGTTCGCTGACGCACCAGCCCGAAACGCTCAGGCGGCAGCGCTCTGCTCGCCCTGGATGCGCGACATGAGCGTGTGACGGAACGCGATCATGCGGTCGGCGTAGTCTTCCTCACCCGAACGACCAAGGATCGAATACATCTCGGCGACCATGTCGGCATGACGCACCGGCGAAAAACGGCTGCCGGTCATTTCGATGTCGGACTGCAGCAGCTTCATGGCGGCCGCGAGACGCGAGGCATCGAGGGGAGCTGCCACCACCTGTACGTCCCGACCTTCGCGGCGAGCGGAGCCAGCGGCCTCGCTGCGGACCGGTGCCTCGTCGGCGCTCGCGTCGAGCATCATCGGGCCTTCGCCCGCTGCGAGCCAGACCAGTGAAAGCCCCAGGGTCTTGGCCATGGTGACGCACCGCCCGCGCGAAGGATCGGTGTTGCCATCGCGCCAGCTGCGAACCACGCCTTCGGAAAATCCACAACGACGTGCGATGTCGCTGACGCTTCCCGACATCTTGATGACGGCCCGGACGCGGGTCGCGAACGAAGAGGCCGGGGCCGCGACGTCGATGCGCCCTGCGCCGGTGCCCGGAGTGGCCGCGTCGGCCGAGATGGCATCCCTTGTAATGTCGTTCATGCGGTTGAAACCTCGTAATGAAAAAAGTCCGCCCCCCGGCGATTCGTAATGAAACGCGCGAGTCCAGGTATCGGTGTACAGGTCCTGACCTTCGACGGCCTTTCTTTTGAGAAGTTTCGTAGCGACGCACGCCGCTGAGTGCGACATGTTTACGCGTAACCCTATGAAAAAGCCGATTCACCGGGCCGGCAGGACTGCTGCAGAGCCGCCGGCGATCGCGCCGCAAGGCGCGCTGCACCGCCAGAAAGGCTGAGTAACGCAGCGCAAGAAAGAGCGAATGGCAAAGGAGGCGGGTCGTAGGAAAAGTCAATGTCATGTGCCACCGGTCATGGCGATCCGTCGACGCGTCCATCCAGATGCGAATTTTCTCAACCAGAATGGCCGAAACCCCTCCCCAGGCCCACATCGAAGCCATGGCGTCGGCCGCCAGGCCCCTGATTTTCTAAGAATGTTTCGTAGGCAGAATTCCGGCCGATGCACGCCGGCCAATCCGCCAAGGTGACAAGTCGTTGATTTACCCAAAAATCCGCTCCCGGCCAGAAAATGCCACACAGCTGTAACTGCCGTGACATGTAATAATCGCGTGAAAATTTACGTTGCGATGCCGTAAATCCTTACGTATATCTTTCCTGCCCCAGCGTTCGTCGCTGGGGAAACGGGGGCGACTTCCGCGCAGGAGAAGTCGTTGTTCAGGGGAGTTATTTCATTCCGATCTTACGAAACACCTGGCTTTGCCCGGGGCGGGATCGGCTTGCCGGAAATCGCAATTCCCTGCGTTTTCCGGCTTTCAGGGGAGATATGGATCAATGAATCTGCGTAATCATCGCGCTGTCGTGCTGGGGCGTCGCACTGCCCTCGCCGTCGCCATCAGCCTGGGTGCCGCGTCGGGCGCCGCCCTGGCCCAGTCCAACGTCACGGGTTCCATCTTCGGGCAGGTGAGCCAGCAGCAGGGCACGGCAGTGACCGTGTCCAGCAGCGAAACGGGCTTCAGCCGCACGATCCCGGTAGACGGCAGCGGTCGCTATCGCTTCTCCGCCCTGCCGCCCGGCAATTACAAGGTCACGCTCGAGAACAACGGCGCGCCTGTCAGCACCCGCGACGTCACGGTCACCATTTCCGGTGGCTCGGACGTGTCGTTCTCGGCGGCCTCGACTGCCGAAGCCAGCACGCTCGAAGGCGTCTCCGTCTCGGCCAGCTCGGCGCCGACCATCGATGTGTCGTCCGTCGACACACGCACGGTGCTCACCGCCGAACAGCTCAACAAGCTCCCGATCACCCGTGACGTGCTGGCTGCCGCGCTCCTGGCGCCGGGCGTCATCGGTAATTCGAGCTACAAGGATGCCCTGGGCAATCCGGTACCCAGCTTCGGCGGGTCGGCGTCCTCCGAGAACGCCTATTTCATCAACGGCTACGCCGTGACCAATCCGCTTACCTCGATCGGCCTCACCCAGCTGCCGTTCGATGCGATCGACCAGCAGCAGGTGCTGACCGGCGGCTACGGCGCCGAGTTCGGTCGTTCCACCGGCGGCGTCATCAATATCGTGACCAAGCGCGGTACCAACGAGTGGCACGCCGGCGTCTACACGATCTGGGAGCCGACGGGCACGCGCGGCTCGCCGCGTAACTCCAACTACCCCGACACCGGCCTGTATCCGAACACGGACGGCACGGCCTACCAGTACTTCAGGAAGAACGAATACTGGCGCTCCACGGTCGGCGCCTACGCCAGCGGCCCGCTGATCAAGGACAAGCTGTTCTTCTACGTCGATGCCGAAATGAACCGTCGTGAAGGTTCGGGCGTGTCGAGCAACACCACGGCAGGTGCCGTCACCTCCGCCACCGTCGGCCGCAACGGCTGGAACGATTACACCTACAAGATTCCCCGCTGGCTGGCCAAGCTCGACTGGAACATCACCGACGACCACCACCTCGAGTTCACCGGCGTCTCGGACAAGACCGAATACACCTCGGCCACCTCGGGCTTCAGCTACGCCGACCAGACCCACGGCGATGTGCAGAACGGCGGCACTTACACAAAGGACGGCGGCGACCTGTACGTCGGCAAGTACACCGGCTACATCACCGACAACTTCACGGTGTCGGCCCTGTACGGCCAGCAGCGCGTGGATCATATCCAGCTGCCGTACCAGTACAACCCGAACTGCCCGCTGGTGACGATCGCCACGGCCGCATCGCGCGCCCCGGGCATCAACTACAACAGCTGCCAGTCCACCTCGGCGGCGGTCCGCGTGCCGGGCGCCAACGACAAGACGGAAGGCTGGCGCGTCGATCTCGAGTATCGTCTCGGCGATCACGACATCAAGTTCGGTGCCGATCGGCAGGACGCCAAGTCGTACACCGGGACGGCGCTCCCGGGTGGCTACAGCTGGGCCTACGCGCAGCAGAACAACCCGAACCAGGCCATCGATGAAGGCCACGGCGTGGGCTCGCCCGCAGCGGCAGGCGGCCTCGGCACGCAGGGCTACTACGTCTCGCGCAACTACACGACGACCTCTGCCACCGTGAAGACGGTGCAGGAAGCGCAGTACATCGAAGATCACTGGCAGGCGACCGATCGCTGGCTGATCTACGCCGGCCTGCGCAACGAGCAGTTCAAGAACTACAACGGCAACAACGAGGTGTATGCGAAACAGCGCCACCAGCTCGCACCGCGACTGGGCGTGTCGTGGGATATCTTCGGCGACTCGACGATGAAGATCTACGCGAACGCGGGCCGCTACCACCTGGCCATGCCGAACAACGTGGCCGTGCGCGCCGCGTCCGGTTCGCTCGGGACCACCGAGTACTTCACCTACACGGGCACCGACCCGGTCACGGGCGCGCCCACGGGCCTGGCCTCCGTGCCGGTCAACCAGGCGGCGGGCTACACCTGCGGCGGCACCAACGCGGTGTCGGCCAACCTGGAATGCGGCGTCGCGCCCGATCCGCGCACCGTCGCCGCCAAGGGGCTCAAGGCGCACTACCAGGACGAGTACATCGCGGGCCTCGACCAGGCGATCACGCCCGATCTCAACTGGGGCCTGAAACTCACCTGGCGCCAGCTGCGCAGCGCCATCGACGACACCTGCACCCCCGCCCTCGGTGGCGCGTGCTTCCTGTTCAACCCGGGCACCGGCAATACCTTCCTGCAGCAGCAGGATGACGGCTCGTTCCTCGCCGTGCATTACTCGAAGGAAGCCCTGCAGCTTCCGGACCTGAAGCGTAAGTACTACGCGATGGACCTGTACCTCGAGCATCCGTTCGCCGACAAGTGGTACGGCCGCATCGACTACACCTGGTCGCGCAGCTACGGCAATACGGAAGGCCAGCTGGCGTCGGATCTCGACACCGGTAACGGTGGCCAGGCCGACGTGTCGGTCACGCAGGACTGGGATCTTCCCCAGCTGATGGTCGGCGCCAACGGCAGGCTGCCGAACAACCGATCGCACCAGATCAAGGCCTTCGGCTACTACCAGTTCACCGATGACCTGCGCTTCGGTGCAAACGTCAACATTGCCTCGGGTCGCCCGAAGAACTGCACGAGCTTCTACCCGACGGCCGATGCCGGCCTCTACAACGGGTCGTTCTACTACTGGTGCGGCCTGCCGGGAACGGCAGGTTACGAGCGTTCGCCACGCGGCTCGCATGGCAGCACGCCCTGGACGTACATCCTGAACCTCAACGTGGCCTATACCCCGTCGTGGATCGACAAGCACCTGACCTTCCAGGTCGACGTGCTCAACGCGCTGAACAAGCAGACCCCGACCTCGTACAACCCGCGTTATGCGCAGTCGCGTTCCACCGTCAGCCCGCTGTACGACCGTGAGCTCAACTACACCGATCCACGCACGGTCCGCTTCACGGCTCGCTACGACTTCTGATCTCCTGCTTATAAGAAGAGACAGGGCGGCGGCCTTCCCAAAAGCCGCCGCAGCTTTCCCCGGATTGCCGCCAGTCTCTGGCGGCTCTTTTTTGCCGGGTAGGAATAATTCCGATTGTCCAGGCCTCAACCGGTGCGTATATCTGCATGAAGACAGCTTCAGGCCCGGTTGCGCCAGTAAGTTCCTGCATGACTTGTGGCATAGAAAGTTAACGAAACGGCGCAAAACCTTACAAGTGGTATCTAAGCGGTATGAACACATAACGCTTTGAATGGGGACAAAAAGTGGGGTCGATGGACGCGTTGTGCTGCATCGCAGCATAGGTGTTATTGCGAAAAACGATCACATTGCGATGTAAATATTCTGTTGACGACGCCCTGACGTCAGCCTATGTTCGGCTCCGTGATCCTTCACGGGGCCGCATTTCGTTGCGTTTCCCCCAAAGAAATCACGCGATGACTTTTTTCGGCCATGTGCCGAACTTGCGATTTTTTGGTCCCTTTCAGGGGCGTTTCCGGGGAGACATCCACATGCGTACTCACACCACTCGGCAGGGAACTGGCCTGCGTTACTCGGCGATGGCGCTTGCCCTTGCCGTCGGCCTTGGCGGCGCGGGCGTCGCCCTCGCCCAGGCGACCACGGGTAACATTTTCGGTACGGCGCAGGCCGGCGACACCGTGCAGATCAGCGGTTCCTCGGGTATTTCCCGCGAAGTTCCGGTCGATGCGTCGGGTCGTTACCAGTTCAGCAACCTGCCGGTCGGTAACTACCAGGTCGACCTGAAGCGCGACGGTGCCGTCGTCGACAGCCGCAAGAACGTCAGCCTGACCGTGGGTCGCGGCTCCGACGTGTCGTTCAACACGATCGCCGCCAATGCGGGCGCCGCGCAGTCGCTCGATTCGGTGACGGTCACGGCGAACAGCCTGCCGCCCGTCGACGTCTCGACGGTCGATTCGCGCACGGTCATCACCTCGCAGCAGCTTGCCAAGCTTCCGCTTGCACGCAGCGCCGAAGCGATCGCCCTCCTGGCACCGGGCGCCGTGTCCGGCAGCTCGTTCTTCACCGGCCCGACCGGTAACAAGCTGGTCTCGATCGGCGGTGGCTCGGTCACCGAAAACGCTTATTACATCAACGGCTTCAACACCACTGATCCGCTCAGCGGCCTCGGCGGCATCACGCTGCCGTATGGCGCGATCGACCAGCAGGAAGTGCTTGCCGGCGGCTACGGTGCCGCCTACGGCCGTTCCGACGGCGGCGTCATCAGCCAGGTCGGTAAGCGTGGTACGAACGAATGGCACTTCGGCGCCCAGGTTCTCTGGGAGCCGCGCGGCACCGCCGCCAGCCCCAAGAACTTCTACAACCGTACCGGCGCGCTCTACGACTACAACGAGGACGACAAGCAGTATCGTTCGGTCGAATCCGTCTACGTCGGCGGCCCGCTGATCAAGGACAAGCTGTTCTTCTTCATCGCGGCCGAGCAGGAGCGTACCGAAGGCACGAACACCGGCAGCCAGGCGGCGCCGTTCGTGTACCAGCAGAAGACGCGTAACCCGAAGTTCTACGGCAAGATCGACTGGAACATCAACGACAGCAACATCCTCGAGCTCACGGGTGCGTCGAACAAGCGCTCCTACAGCGCGCCGCTGTATGACTACGACTACTCGACGCGCACCAAGGGTGGCCGCGATGGCGACGACGTCGCCACGAAGAATGGCGCGGACCTCTGGTCGGCCAAGTTCACCAGCTATATCACCGACGACATCACCCTGACTGCCCTGTACGGCAAGATGAAGGGTACGTACTACACCCGCGAAGTCGCGACGCAGAACCCCGCGATCATCCAGGGTAACCAGCAGGATCCCGCCCTCACCGGCGGCACGCCGATCGTCGGCGACAACCCGGCCTCGACCGTGTTCGATCCGCAGCACAAGTCGACCAACACCAACCTGCGCGTCGACATCAGCTGGCATCTCGGTGACCACACCATCACCGCGGGTATCGACAACCAGACGGTGCACGACAAGAACGACGGCGAGAAGACGACCGGCCCGGGTTATTCCTGGCTGTACGAGCAGGGCGACGCAGACACGCCGATTCTCGGCGACGTGCCGACCGACGAGCCCTACGTGGCTGCCCCGGGCGGCAACGGCTACTACGTGTCGCGCCAGCTGTACAACACGCAGGCGTCGGTTCGCACCACGCAGCGCGCCCAGTACATCGAAGATACGTGGCAGGTCAGCGATACGTGGCTGGTGAAGGTCGGTATCCGCAACGACCAGTTCACCAACTACAACAAGAACGGCCAGGCCTACCTCCGGCTGACCAGCCCGCAGTGGGCGCCGCGCCTGGGCGCCACCTGGGACGTCAATGGCGATTCCAGCCTGAAGATCTACGCCAACGCGGGCCGTTACTTCCTCGCGCTGCCGTCGAGCGTGGCGCTGCGCTCCGCCGGTGCGTCGCTCTTCACAAACGAGTACTACACCTACACCGGCATCGACGCGAACGGCGTGCCGACCGGCCTCACCCCGCTCGCCAGCAGCACCGGCGGTGCGGTGTCGGCCAACCGCGAGTATGGCCAGCTGCGTGATCCTGCCACGGCCGCTTCCCGCAGCCTCAAGTCGGAATACCAGGACGAGTTCATCCTCGGTTTCGACAAGACGCTCGGCGACAAGTGGGTCTACGGTGCGAAGGCAACGGTCCGCAAGCTGAAGAACGCGATCGACGACACGGCCGACGCGGGTCGTATCTACGATGCGCTCGTCGCGCAGGGCGCTGATCCGGCTACGATCGGGCCGCTCCAGGGTAGCTACCTGTTCAACCCGGGTCGTGCCGCCGATTTCCAGGTGCCGAACCTCAACGGTGGCTATTACACCGCGCACGTCTCGAACAAGGACCTGGGTAACCCCAAGCTGAAGCGCAACTACTACAGCCTCGACCTTTACCTCGACCACCCGTTCGACGGCAAGTGGCAGGGCAAGATCGACTACCTGTACTCGCGTAGCTACGGCAACTCGGAAGGCCAGGTGCGTTCGGATATCCGCCAGAGCGATGTATCGGCGACGGTCGACTGGGATTACTCCGAGCTGATGCAGTACTCCAACGGCGCGCTGTCCAACGACCGCAAGCACCAGCTGAAGTTGTATGGCTCGTACCAGATCGCGCCGGAATGGCTGGTCTCGACGAACATCAACATCTCGTCGGGTGCGCCAAAGAACTGCCTCGGCGCCTATGGCACCGACCAGACGAACCCGGTCGGCTACTCGTCGTACTACCACTACTGCGACGGCCAGCCGTCACCCCCCGGCTCCGCAGGTCGCAACCCGTACCTGTACCTCATGGACCTGAGCGCGGAATACCGTCCGTCGTGGGCTGATTCCAAGCTGGCCTTCAACGTCACCGTGTTCAATGTGTTCGACAAGCGCGAAACGCTGCAGACGTACCCGATCCACGGCACGTCGACATCGGTCAACACCCGCTACGGCGTTCCGATCTATCAGACGACCCCGCGTTATGCCCGTTTTGGCATCACCTACGACTTCTGATTCCTGAGCCTCACGTGAAGCTGACGCCACCCCCCGGGGTGGCGTTTTTTTTGCAGAAAGTCGTTCTTTTTACGGGAAAAAATCCCTTCCGCATCGTAGGTTTCCGTTAGTTGTAGCGTAATATTTCGCTATGAATGTGACGACTGCATGTAAATATTTTGTTGACAGGGGCGTCAGGCAACGCCTATGTTCGGCTTCAGCGATCCGGAGGGGCTTGTTCGTTTCTTACGAATATCCGTCTGGGTAGCGACCGACTTGTGGGAGCAGGTCATCAGGGGAGGGCGCCGTTCTGGGAGGATCGGCGCAACGCAAAAACTCTGAGAGCCGTGCCCCGCGAGCCAATTTTCCGGCGTCTTGCCGGTTTGCATGGTTTTAGGCCCGTTAGGGCCGATCTGGGGAGATTTGCACAATGAGTTCTCGCACCATCCGGCAGGCGTCCGTCCTGCGTCATTCCGCGCTGGCGCTCGCCCTTGCGGTCGGCCTCGGCAGCACTGGTGCCGTCATGGCACAGTCGACCTCGGGTACGATCTTCGGTTCGGCGACTCCGGGCCAGACCGTCACCGCGACCAGCACCACCGGTGCAGTTCGCACGGTCACCGTCGACCAGTCGGGTCGCTATTCCATCAACTCGCTGCCGGTCGGCACCTACAAGGTGTCGGTGCTTGATAACGGCGCAACGGTTAACACCCGCGACAACGTGGGCATCCGCGTCGGTTCCGGCACGGAAGTCTCGTTCAACGCACCGGCTGCCGCTGCTGCCAGCAACGACTCCCAGAGTCTCGAAGGCCTGACCGTTACGGCGAACTCGCTGCCGTCGATCGACGTCACCGGCACCGATTCCCGCACCGTGATCACGTCGCAGCAGCTCGCGCGTCTTCCGCTGGCACGTAGCGCTGACGCGATCGCGCAGCTCGCCCCGGGTGTTGTCCAGGGTACGTCCGGCATCGTCGGCAATAACGGCCAGCGCCTGTCGTCGTTCGGCGGTTCGAGCGTTGCCGAAAACGCTTACTACATCAACGGCATGAACGTCACTGACCCGCTCAACGGTCTCGGTGGCATCGAACTGCCGTATGGCGCGATCGAGCAGCAGGAAGTCCTGTTGGGCGGTTACGGCGCAGCCTATGGTCGTTCCGACGGCGGCGTCATCAACCAGGTCGGCAAGCGCGGCTCCAATGAGTGGCACTTCGGCGCGCAGATCCTTTTCACACCCGAGTGGGCACGTGGTACGCCGCGTAGCACGCACTATCCGGAAAACGGCCTGGGCGGCGCAAATGCCGGCCGCGTCTACCAGAATCGCAGTGCCAACAAGGGCTGGGAAGCAGTGGAGAGCGCCTATATCGGCGGCCCGCTGATCAAGGACAAGCTGTTCTTCTTCGCGGCAGTCGAGGCCGACAAGACGGCCGATACGTTGACGGGCGTCCGCTCCACCAGCGCAAACCAGACCAAGCGTGAGTTCAAGGACCCGAAGTGGTATGCCAAGGTCGACTGGAACATCACGGACAGCAACATCCTCGAGCTGACCGCTGCATCGACCAAGCATTCGTACCAGGCGAATAATTACGCCTACAATTACGACGATTACACGAACGGCGACTTCAAGAGCGAAGCTGTCGACACGAAGACGTCCGCAAACATGTGGATCGCCAAGTACACGGGTTACGTCACCGATGACCTCACCGTATCGGCCCAGTACGGTAAGCAGATCACGGATATCTACCAGGATCCGTCGAATCCGCTGTCGGCTCTCATTCCCATTGCCGGTTCGCAGCAGCAGAACCCGGAACTGAATGGCGGTAGCCCGATCACCAACCCGAACCTGATCACCCAGGTCACCAATCCGGCCCACCAGACGCGTGGCGCCAACTATCGCTTCGACGTGACCTACAAGCTGGGCGATCACACGCTGACGGCAGGTATCGATAACCAGCGCACGCAGGATCTCGACGACGGCGCGTCCATCGCGCCCGATGCCGGTTACTGGTGGCTGTACGACAAGAGCGATGTACCGACCAGCGATATCGTGGAGGGCGCCGTGTCGCCGGCAGCGAACTATCCTGGCGGCGCAAACGGCTATTACGTCAGCCGTTACCGCCTGGCCTCGTCTGCCAACGTCCGCGTGGAACAGCGCGCCCAGTACATCGAGGATTCCTGGCAGGTCAACGACCGCTGGCTGCTCAAGCTCGGCGTCCGCAACGACCAGTTCACCAACTACAACTCGGATGGGGATGCGTACATCACGCAGACCAGGCCGCAGTGGGCGCCGCGCCTCGGTTTCAGCTGGGACGTCTTCGGTGACTCGACCCTCAAGGTATACGGCAACGCAGGTCGTTACTACCTCGCCCTGCCGACCAGCGTCGCGCTGCGTGGTGCATCCGGCTCGCTGTTCACCAACGAGTACTACACCTATACGGGCATCAATGCGCTCGGCTACCCGACCGGCCTGACGCCGATCGACACGGTCCAGGGCCCGGGCGTCCCTTACTCCGCAAACCGCGAGTATGGTCAGGCCCCGGATCCGGCCACTGTCACCTCGAAGAACCTCAAGGCACAGTCGCAGGATGAGTACATCCTCGGCTTCGACAAGGCGATCAACGACAAGTACAACGTGGGCATGAAAGCCACGTACCGCAAGCTCAACAATGCCATCGACGATACCTGCGACACCCGCACGTTCGAAGAGCAGGCTACGCTCCAGGGTGCAGACGTCGACGGCCTCCGCGGTTGCTACTTCTTCAACCCCGGCTCGGCAGCCACGTTCCAGCTTCCGAACGGCAACGGCGGTTACTCGCAGGTGCATATCAACAATGCCACCTTCGGGTTCCCGCACGTCATGCGCAAGTACTATGCGCTCGACACGTACCTCGAGCATCCGTTCGATGGCACCTGGCAGGGTCGGATCACCTACACCTTCTCGAAGAGCTACGGCAACACGGAAGGTCAGGTCAAGTCGGATATCTCGCAGGACGATATCGCAGCCACCGTCGACTGGGATTTCCCGGAACTGATGGATTACGCATCGGGCCGTCTGCCGAACGACCATCGCCACCAGATCAAGGCGTACGGTACGTGGCAGGTCAACCCCGAGTGGAACGTATCCGGCATCCTGCAGATGGCTTCGGGTGCCCCGAACTCCTGCGAAGGTCTCTACGGCACCGAGCAGTCGGCACCGGCTTATGGCGGCAACAACTACCACTGGTGCGGTGGCAACCCGGCGCCGTACGGTTCGGCCGGCACCACGCCGTGGACGCATATCCTCTCCGTCAACACGGAATATCGCCCGGCCTTTGCTGACCACAAGCTTGCGTTCAACATCAATATCTACAACCTGTTGAACGAGCAGAAGCCGGTGCGCCTCAACCCGTCGTACAGCGCAAACCTGTACAAGCGTGTCGAGTCGTGGGAGACGCCGCGTTACGTTCGCTTCGGTATCACCTACGACTATTGATCCACGATAGTCGGATCATCCACCGCCGTTTACTGGCGGTGGATGGCGAAAACGCCGCCCCTGGGGCGGCGTTTTTTTTGGATTCTTTCTGATGGGGTCCAGCGACCCCTGGGCGGTGTCGGCACCGTCCCAGGGTCTCACGCCTCCGGCCACGCTCCGGATCACGCTGCCTGCCGCAAATATCGCGCGCTGTTGCAGTGCAGCAATGAATGCGCTAAATATCGTAGGCAAAGGGGGCGGGCGTGACGCAGGCGAGGGGATCTTAACGGCGACTTTTCCCTGGCCGCCTTTGCCGGTATGCTCGTACGTTCCCCCCGGAAGTCCTTGCGCGCCATGCGCTTGCGTATCTTTCGCGATCCCTGACTCTTTCGTTTGCTACGAGGTTTGACCATGCGCAGGATCCTCTTGTCGCTCGCTTCCGTTTCCGCCCTGGCACTCGCTGGCTGCGGCGGCGGCTCCGACAACAACGGCCAGCAGGCCGCCGCCGGTGGCAGCGATGCCGCCGCTCCCGCTAACGCCGTGACCGGTTCCGTCACCCTGCGTGATTCCAGCGCCCAGGTCACTCCCGCCGCCAAGCTCGACCTGAAGCTGGTGGATATTTCCGCCGCAGATTCGAAGCCCCTTGCGACGAAGAGCATTCAGCCGGTGACCTTCCCGCAGGCATTCCAGCTCGACTTCAGCGCCGCCGATCTGAACCCGAACGACATGTACGTGGTCGAGGTGTCCCTGCAGGATGGCGATCGTCATTACACGTCGCCGCTGAAGACGCCGGTGCTCACCAAGGGCGCGAAGAACGTCGCGAACATCCAGCTTGTCGGTGAAGCCACGCCGGGTGAGAAGGAGCTCGCTGGTTTCACGTCGCTCAAGAAGAACATCGGCGGCCTGAAGGTCACCCAGGGCACCGCGTTGAAGGAAGGCGAGTCGCGCGGCTGGCAGATCTTCAAGAAGGGCAACGATATCCAGTTCGTCATCGAGCTCGTCGACTACGGCGACAAGGGCTTTACTTCCACGAACTACGCTTACAAGAATGGCAAGCCGTGGGTCATCGTGCAGGAGAAGAAGCCGAGCAAGGATGGCAAGCCGACGGCGACCGAGCGCGCGGGCTGGAACGATGCGGGTGAACTCGTGTTGAAGCAGAACGAAGCAGGCGGCAAGGTCGACGTGCTGTCGGACGACGAAGCGAACTCGCTGAAGTCGCAGGCTGAGGCCATGTATTCGAAGGCTGGTGGCAAGAAGTAACCCATGCCCGAATGTGAAGCGTAAAAACGCCGGCGAAAGCCGGCGTTTTTTATGGTCGCTTCAAGCATTGCGCTTTCAGTCTTCCCTGGCATCAAGGAACACGGGTTTGACGCCCGGATCGCCGCCTGCTTCAACGCATGCCTCGTACCTGGCTTCGCACACCGCCTGATTCGCCACCGAACAACCTTTCAGAAGGGTCGGACAGAACTGCCGGGCGTGGGCGACCGGCGCATAACTGACTGACGACGCTGCAGCAATAAGGGTCACGGCGATCGCGGGAATAAACGCTTTCATGATGTGCTCCGAAGGTAGTTGATGGCTGCCCGTTTGATGAGATTTCAGGCGGATCAACCTCCCACATACATGGACTACAAAACAACCGACATTCTTTGTGGGCGTGCGCCTACACAGATACGGTAGCGCTCTGCACGACGTGCGTGAGCTCGCCCTATCTGTCTGGTGAACGACATAAAAAAACGCCGGCATTCATCCCGGCGTTTTTTGTTCTCATACGGATCTGGCAACCGATCAGAACGCCATCTTCAACGCAAGGTTCAGGCTGTTATACCGCTGCGTATCATCACCGAAGCGGCCGCTGTACGACGCCGAGCCACTCCACTTCGCATTGAAGTCGGCAGCGACGCCAACGTCAGCCGTGGCCCAGGTCTTGTCGGGCGAGAAGCCCTGCACCGAGAACTTCCCCGACATGTTGGTCAGGCCGGCGGTCACGAAGCGATCATCTGCACGACCATCGTGTGCATAGGCCACTTCAGCGAAGGGGTGCAGCAGGGTGCTGCCCGTCTGCCACGTGCCCTGCAGGCGCCAGCCGGCGGTCTCGATGCGTGCGTTGCGCTCCTGCTTGCCGAAGGTCATGGCGGTGCTGGTGTTGTTGCGCTCCGTGTAGCCGAATACGCGCAGCTGCTCGAATTCGACGCTGGCGAACGGACCGGTCTTCAGCGTTTCGCTGCCGAACCACCAGCCGCCCATGAGGCCGCCACCGATGTGCGAACCGTCGGTCTTGCCGGTTTCGGTGCGGCGCGCGGGGCCGAGGTCGATGCGGCGATCGATGTCGTGGAACGTGAGCTGGCCGAAGCTGGCGAAGCCGCCGATATAGCCGCCGCCCTGGTGGAAGAACGCGTAGCCGGAACCGGCGACGTCCTGCATCTTGTAGCCGCCACCGCCCTGGAAGTCGGCGTTCGACTGGGCGATGCCCAGGGCCACGCCGGCGGAGATGTTGTCGTTGACCTTCGCATCGGCACCGAGCGTGAGGTTGACGTTGTCGCTGTCGGTCTTCGGCGAGGTGTCGGTGGTCTTGAACTTCTGCTGGCCGTAGTCGACCGACGCGAACACGCGCGATTCCGCACCGAAGTTATCGGCGAGCATCTGGTTGCGCAGCGAGCGTACGTGCGCGGCATTGGTGGCCAGGCCCGCTTCGCCGAGCAGCGAGATCTTCTGCGGCGCCGTGATCACCGAGATGGCGTACTGGCCGAGGATGGCATGCGCGGCGGTGGTCGGGTGGATGCCGTCGGCGAAAAGGTACGTGGTCGCGGCATTCGGGTCGCGCAGCGTCGCGGTCGTGCAGGTCAGCGAGCTGGACGTGGTGCACGCCGGCGTCGTGACGTTGGTGAAGCCGTACGTCGACGGGCTGGCGATGACTTCGTTGAGGATCGCGTAGGCGTCGATCGGCACGATGCCCTTTTCGGCGGTGGTCAGGCCGCCCGAGAGGACGCCGTTGTACACCTGGGCGAGCTGGCTGATCTGGCCGGCGGCGGTAGCGCCCTGCGACAGCGCAGCGGGCGTCTTGCCCACGTCGGGCAGGTTAAACACGACGATGGTCTTCGCACCGGCGGCCTGCAGTGCCTTGATCTGGCCGACTTCGTTGGTGGCGGCCGTCGCGACGACGGTCGTTGCCGTTGCCGGGTTCGCGGTGGCGGCCAGCAGATCGTTCGCGCCGATCCACATCGTGTAGAGCGCGTTCGGGTCGGCCTTGCCGCCGGTGCTGGCGAGGTAGGTCTGGATCTGGGTCGACGTCGGCGGCACGGTCAGCGGGGTGCCGGTGACGGGATTGACGGTGTTCGCGCGCGCGTTGCCGTACGCGTAGTCGGTGCCGCCTTTCAGCGACGGCGCGAGCGTGAAGCCGTAGTACGACGCGATGTTCTCGACGGCGACGGTGCCGGGGTTGGTCGTGAAGCGGAGCGCGACCGGTGAACCGATGAGGGTCGACACGTTACCGCTATCGCTGAGGCTGTCACCGAAGGAGACGACCTGCGTATAGCCGTCGGCGTGGGCGCCGGCACTGAACAGAAGAGCAGCGCCGATGGCGCCGGCAAGATGGCGGATACGCATATGGTTCACTCCCTGATGAAGACGTTATAGAAACGTTAGGGTAAGGGAAGCCATACGGGAGCGCATGCTGCGGCGCGGCAGGATGTTGCGAAGAGGTTGTGGGGCGTGGGGCGGGGGAGCGGCACGGCGTTTTCAGGGCGATCGGGGGGTTGAGGTATTTCGTAGGGCGGTGGGGGTGATCGCGAAAAGATGTCGCGCGCAAGGCGCGCTCCTACGATAGGAGCGCGCCTTGCGCGCGACATCTTTTCGCCAAACTATCCCTTCGCCAAACGATCCCTTCGCCAGGCGACCGCGTCGCCAGGCGGTCCCTACTTCTTCAGGGCGCGGGAGAATGCGTCGGCGAACGCGCTATTCGACGGCGGCGCCGCAGGTTTCGGCGGCTGCGCGGAGCGATTGCCGCCCTGGCCCTGGCCACCTGCGCCACCGCGACGATTGCCGCCACCGCCACCACCCGACGATGCGTCGTCGTCGCGCTGCCCCGGGCGGCCGGTGCGCGCCTCCCCCGGCACGTCGTCGAGGCGCATGCTGAGCGCGATGCGCTTGCGCGGAAGGTCGATCTCCATGACCTTGACCTTCACGATGTCGCCGGCCTTCACGGCGTCGCGCGGATCCTTGACGAAGGTGTGCGACAGCGCCGACACGTGGACGAGGCCGTCCTGGTGCACGCCGATGTCCACGAACGCACCGAAGGCGGCCACGTTCGTCACGCGGCCTTCCAGCACCATGCCGACAGTGAGGTCCTTGAGGTCTTCCACGCCTTCCGCAAAGGTCGGTGCGACGAACTCGGGGCGCGGGTCACGGCCCGGTTTCTCGAGTTCCTTGAGGATGTCGCGGATGGTCGGCACGCCGAAGGTCGCGTCGGTGAAATCCTCGGCCTTGAGGTTGCGCAGGAACGACGTGTCGCCGATCACCTGCTTCACTTCGCGGCCGCACTGCTTGAGGATGCGCTCGACGACGGGGTAGGCCTCGGGATGCACGGAGCTCGCGTCCAGCGGGTTGCTGCCGCCGGTGATGCGAAGGAAGCCGGCGCACTGTTCGAACGCCTTGTCACCCAGGCGCGGCACCTTCAGGAGATCTCTCCGACTCGGGAACGGGCCGTTCGCATCGCGGTGTTTCACGACGTTCTCGGCGACGCTGCTCGAGAGGCCGGCCACCCGTGCAAGCAGCGGTGCGGAGGCCGTGTTGACGTCCACGCCCACGGCATTGACGCAGTCTTCGACGCGTGCATCGAGTGCGCGTGCCAGCTTCACCTGGTTCACGTCGTGCTGGTACTGGCCGACGCCGATGGCCTTCGGCTCGATCTTCACCAGCTCGGCCAGCGGATCCTGCAGGCGGCGTGCAATGGAGACCGCGCCGCGGATGGAAACGTCGATGTCCGGGAACTCCTTCGACGCGAGTTCCGACGCGGAATACACCGATGCACCGGCTTCGCTCACCACGACCTTGGAGAGGTTGAGGTCGGCGTGCTTGCGCATGACTTCGCCGGCCAGCTTGTCGGTTTCGCGCGACGCGGTGCCGTTGCCGATGGCAATGAGGTTCACGCCGTGCTGCTTGCTGAGCTGCGCGATGCGGGCGATGGACTGGTCCCACTGGTTGCGCGGCTCGTGCGGGTAGATGGTGTCGTACGCGAGCAGCTTGCCGGTGGCGTCGACGATGGCCAGCTTGCAGCCCGTGCGGATGCCCGGGTCGAGGCCCATCACCGTCTTCGTGCCGGCCGGTGCGGCCAGCAGGAGATCCTTGAGGTTGTCGCCGAACACACGGATGGCTTCGTCTTCCGCACCTTCGCGCACGCGGCCGAAGAGGTCGAGCGTGAGGTGCAGGTGCAGCTTCACGCGCCACGTCAGCCGCACGGTCTCGCGCAGCCAGGCGTCGGCCTTGCGGCCCTGGTTCGTGATGCCTGCACGCGCAGCCACGCGGCCTTCGCCCTCGGCATGGCCCTGCTCGGCGTCCATGGCGGGGTTGAGGTCGATCTCGAGCACGCCTTCGTTGCGCGCGCGCATGAGGGCGAGCAGGCGATGCGACGGAATCTTCGCCACCGACTCGGCATGGTCGAAGTAGTCGCGGAACTTCGCGCCTTCGTTTTCCTTGCCCGGCACGACGGTGGCGCGGATCTGGCCGTTCTGCCAGAGCCAGTCGCGCAGCTCGCCCACCAGGGTGGCGTCTTCGGCGATGGTTTCCATGAGGATGGCGCGTGCGCCGTCGAGGGCCGCCTTGATGTCGGCCACGCCCTTTCCGGCGTCGACGAAGGCGGCCGCGACGGTTTCCGGATCCTGCGTGGGATCTTCGCGCAGGCCGAGCGCCAGCGGCTCGAGGCCGGCTTCACGCGCGATCTGGGCCTTGGTGCGGCGCTTCGGCTTGAAGGGCAGGTACAGATCTTCCAGGCGCGCCTTGGTCTCGGCGGTCAGGAGGTCGGCCTTCAGCCCGTCGGTCATCTTGCCCTGTTCGGTGATGCTCTCGAGGATCGCCTCGCGGCGGTCTTCCAGCTCGCGCAGGTAGCGCAGGCGCTCCTCGAGCAGACGCAGCTGAATGTCGTCGAGGCCACCGGTCACTTCCTTGCGGTAGCGAGCGATGAACGGCACGGTGGCGCCGCCGTCGAGGAGTTCCACCGCGGCGCGCACCTGTTCGGGCTTCGCGGCGATGTCCTGGGCAATACGTTGTTCGATGCTCTGCATGGCTTTCCTGTGCGTTTACCCCGCCGGCAGGAACGTCGGGTCGGGCCGCCGATGATAGCAAGCACAGGGAATGCCCCGGCCAGACGGGCCGGGGCGAGGCACCCTCAGGCGTCGAAGCGGCCGTCGGTACCGGTGCCGGTGCGCGCCGCAGGCGATACGACCGGTACCGTGCCGGCGCGGCCCGTGACCACGTAGGTGCTGGCAAGCAGGTCATGCACGCCCTGCTTGCGCTGGGTAAAGGCGGCGGTGACGTAGAACACCAGCGGCACGAAGAACGTGAACGCGTTCGCCAGGCGTACGGCATTCCGGCCGGCGGCGCGGCCGATGCCCAGCCGGTTGCCGTCGGTGTCGGTGACGCGGATGCCCACGGCCATCTTGCCCGGCGTGGCCTGCCACTTCGAACTTTCGAAGAATGCGTAATAGGCGAAGCCGATGACCAGCAGCACGTAGGTAATGGGCTTGATGGCGACCGCGTACGCCTCGAGCGCGGCGGTCTGGTCGACCTGCATCTGGGCGAGCAGCTGGCTCATGGCCGCGCCGAGGCCCATGTTCAGGCTGATCGCCGTGAAGGGCACCATGAGGATGATGTAGTCGATGACCCAGGCGCCGAAGCGCAGCCAGAAGCCGGCGAACTCGGGTCCGGCCACGTCGGTGACGCCGAGGAAGGGCGGGGGCACCGAACCGGAGAGCAGTACATCGGTGTCTTCCGGCGCAGCGCCAGTCGCGACGGCCGGGCGCGCATCGGGAAAGAGTTCGCCCAGCGGCGTCCAGTCCGCGACGCCTTCGTGCCAGCCGAGCTCGTCGGTGCGGCACGTGCCGTCACGTAGCCACTGTCGCACCTCGTCGTCGGTGTAAGGGCCGAAGCGCTCACCGTTGCGTCCGATCCAGACCTGCATGCCGTTCCTTCCCACACGTATCAATCAGGGAATGATGCCAGATGCCTACGCCGCGCGGCGCTTCAGATGTACGAGAAGCAGGGAAATGGCGGCCGGCGTGATGCCGCTGATGCGCGAGGCCTGGCCGATCGTGGCCGGTAACGAGCGTTTCAGCTTCAGCAGCACTTCCGAAGAGAGGCCACGCACGTTGTCGTAGTCGAAGCTGTCGGGAATTGCCGTGGCTTCGTGCCGGCGCTGGCGCTCGATCTCGTCGCGCTGGCGCTCGAGGTAGCCCGAATACTTGGCCTGCACCTCGACCTGCGTCGCCACTTCGGCGTCGTCGACGGCCGGCCCGATCTCGGGCACGGCCATGAGGGCGGCGTAGTCGAGCTCCGGCCGGCGCAGCAGGTCGAGGGCGTGCGTCTCGCGGCTCACGGCGATGCCCAGCGTACGTTCCACGGCGGCGCCCAGCGCATTGCCCGGCGCGGCCCACATGGCGCGCAACCGCGCCGTCTCCCGCTCGGCGGCTTCGCGCTTCGCCTCGAGCCGGCGGTAGCGATCTTCGGGCACCACGCCGCGCTCGTAACCCTGCGGCGTCAGGCGCAGGTCGGCATTGTCTTCGCGCAGGTGCAGGCGGTATTCGGCGCGCGAGGTGAACATGCGATACGGCTCGATGGTGCCGTTGGTCGTCAGGTCGTCGATCAGCACGCCCATGTAGGCTTCGTCGCGGCGCGGATACCACGGGGCGTCGCCGCGCACGGCGAGCGCCGCGTTCATGCCGGCGATGAGGCCCTGCGCGCCCGCTTCCTCGTACCCCGTGGTGCCGTTGATCTGTCCGGCGAAGTAGAGGCCGGGGATGCCCTTCGTCTCGAGCCAGGGGTGCAGGCCGCGCGGGTCGAAGTAGTCGTATTCGATCGCGTAACCGGGGCGCGTGATGTGCGCATTCGCGAAACCGGGGATGGAGCGGACCAGCGCGACCTGCACGTCGAAGGGCAGCGACGTGGAAATGCCGTTCGGATAGATCTCGAACGTGTCGAGGCCTTCGGGCTCCACGAAAATCTGGTGCGACTGCTTGTCGGCGAAACGCACGACCTTGTCTTCGATGGAAGGGCAGTAGCGCGGGCCCACGCCTTCGATCTGTCCGCTGTACAGCGGCGAGCGATCGAGGGAGCCGCGGATCAGTTCGTGCGTGGCTTCGGTGGTGTGCGTGATCCAGCAGCTGACCTGGCGCGGATGCTCGGCAGCCGAGCCCATGTACGAGAAGTGCGGCATGGGATCGTCGCCGGGCTGCTCGGCCAGCACCGAGAAATCGATGCTGCGGCTGTCGATGCGTGGTGGCGTACCCGTCTTCAGGCGATCGGCGGCGACCGGCAGCTCGCGCAGCTTCGCGGCGAGCGTCGATGCCGGCGGATCACCCGCACGGCCGCCGGCGTACTGCGCCGGGCCGATATGGATCTTGCCTGCCAGGAACGTACCGGCCGTGAGCACCACGGCGGACGCGTGGAAATCGAGGCCCATCTGGGTGCGCACACCGACGGCGCGGCCATCGACCAGGATCAGGTCGTCCACGGCCTGCTGGAAAAGGAACAGGTTAGGTTGCGTCTCGACCATCCAGCGGATGGCGGACTTGTAGAGGGCACGATCGGCCTGGCAGCGCGTGGCGCGTACGGCCGGCCCCTTCGATGCATTCAGCGTGCGCCACTGGATGCCGGCGCGGTCGGCGGCACGGCCCATGGCGCCGCCAAGCGCATCGATTTCCTTGACCAGATGCCCCTTGCCGATGCCGCCGATGGCCGGGTTGCAGCTCATCTGGCCGATGGTCTCGATGTTGTGGCTGAGCAGCAGGGTGCGCGCACCTGTGCGGGCTGCGGCAAGCGCCGCCTCGGTGCCGGCGTGGCCGCCACCGACCACGATCACATCGTAGGTTTCGTTATGCAGCATAAGTAAGGGTTTTCAGATAGGGCGTGCACACATTTTACCCGCACGCGCAGCCATTTACGCCGTAGGAGCGGACCCAGTCCGCGACATCCCCTCGCGAAACGCCACACGATCACGAATGGCGACACTCCAGACATCAGGTCAGATCGCGCGCCTCATTGGCACACCCCTTGCATCCCAATCCATGCACTTCACCCGGGCAGACGCTGCGCGATAACACGCGCGCCGAGGCCGGACACAGGGGTCTGGTCGTGTGCCGGTGGAAGGAAGCAGGATGTGGGCAGGGATGCCTCATTCGTTCGAAGAATGAGATCTGGCGCCCGGCGGTCTCAGGAACAGGGGGAATCCAGGATGACCGTGCTGCCGGGCGCCAGAAACCGGATGGCTGGCACGAAGAACCACGGCCTCAGCCGTGGCTTTCTTCGTTGGATCCGACCTTACACCGAAAAAATGGTCGGTGCGTTACTTTTCCGTCAATAAAATGACTCGGATTCGGCATTTCGTGACGTAGTGCGTCAGTTTCAAACGGAAGCCTGCCCGGCGACGATAATCCGGCGTCGGCGATCATGCTCCCGTACCGTCAATCGGCCTGACCGACCTGTCAGCCGAGGGCGACGCGACCGAGGATGTCGGTCAGGTCGCGCGACAGATCGTTCCGCGCCGCCAGCTCCGCCACCACGGCATGTGCCGCTTCACGACGCGCCGGCTCCAGTCGCTTCCATCCGTTGAACGCCGTCGCCACGCGAGCCGCCACCTGGGGGTTCAGCGCATCGATGGCCACCAGGCGATCGGCCAGCCAGCGATAGGCAGCGCCGTCGGCGCGGTGGAAGCCGGTCGGATTGGCGCGTGCGAAACTTCCCAGCAGTGATTGCACCCGGTTCGGGTTCTTCAGCGTGAACGACGGGTCGGCCTCGAGGGCGAGGATGCGGTCGAGCGCGGCCGGTCCCGGAAGCTGCGCCTGCACGGCGAACCACTTGTCCAGCGCGAGGGCGTTGCCTTCGTAACGCTGGCGGAAGTGCGCGAAGGCCGGCCGGGCCGCTTCGGCATCGAGCGTCGCCAGCGTGGTCAGCGCGGCAAGGCGATCCGTCATGGACGGTGCCTCGTCGTACTGTGCCCGGGCCAGCGACACGGTGCCGGTGGCGTCGACCAGGGCCAGCAGCTCCAGCAGCCGGCGTTTCAGCTGGCGCCGGGCCTGGCTGGCGGCGTCCAGCGCACCTGTCGCGGCGGCACGAAGGCTCTCATAGCGTGCCTTGAGGGCTGCGGTCCCGATGCGGTGCGCCAGCGATGCAAGCATGGCGAGCCGCGTCTGGCGGATACGATCCGGATCGCGCTCGGGCTGGCGCTCGACCAGTTCGATCTCGCCCGGCGGCGTGATCAGCTCGGCCAGCAGGGCGTCTTCCACCGAGGCGTCGTTGAAGAGGTCAGCCAGCGCGGCCGTCCATGCCTGGATCGCGGCACCCTCGGGCTGGCCGTCGCGGCAGTCGTCGTAGGCGAGCCCGGCCAGTTGCTGGCCGGCTTCCCAGCGGTTGAAGCCATCGGGATCATGGCGCAGGAGCACGGCCAGTTCATCGGGCGCGTAATCGCATTCGAGGATGACCGGCGCGGAGAAACCGCGCAGCAGCGAAGGTACCGGCGCGGCATCGAGGTCTTCGAATACGAAGGTCTGTTCCGCTGCGTCGAGCACCACGGTGCGCTCGGTGCCGACGGCGGCCGTCTCGCCTTCGAGGCGCAGCGCCACGGCCTGGCCGTCCTGGTCGAACAACGACAGGCGAACCGGGATCGGAAGCGGCTGCTTGTCGGTCTGGCCGGCACTGGCCGGCGTGCGCTGGCGCAGCGTCAGGCGATAGCGGCGCTGTGCCGGGTCGAAGCGGGCTTCCGCGGTCAGGCGAGGCGTACCCGCCTGGCCGTACCACGCGAGATACGCGGAGAGGTCGGTGCCGTTTGCATCACCCAGCGCGCCGAGGAAGTCTTCGATGGTGGCGGCGCTGCCGTCATGGCGCTCGAAGTACGCGTCCATGCCCTTGCGGAAGCCATCCGGCCCGAGGTGGCCAGCGAGCATGCGCACGAGCTCGGAACCCTTTTCGTACACCGTGGCCGTGTAGAAATTATTGATCTCACTGTACTGCGACGGGCGCACGGGATGCGACAGCGGGCCGGCATCTTCCGGGAACTGCGCGCGACGAAGCAGGGCGACGTCTTCGATGCGCTTGAGCGGCGCCGAGTTCATGTCGGCCGAGAAACTCTGTTCGCGGAAAACCGTGAGCCCTTCCTTCAGGCTGAGCTGGAACCAGTCGCGGCAGGTGACGCGATTGCCGCTCCAGTTGTGGAAATACTCGTGCGCAACGACGGCTTCCACATGGCGATATTCATCGTCGGTGCTGGAATCCGCATCGGCGAGCAGGTACTTCGCGTTGAAGATGTTGAGGCCCTTGTTCTCCATCGCGCCCATGTTGAAGTCATGCGTGGCGACGACATGGAATACGTCGAGATCGTAGTTGCGGCCGTAGACGCGTTCGTCCCACTGCATGCTGCGAATGAGTGAATCCATCGCGTAGTCGCAACGGTCGATCACGTCGGCCTCGGCCCAGATGTGCAGCGCCACGGCGTGGCCATCGGCGGTGGTGTAATCGTGGCTGATACGCTCGAGGCGACCGGCCACGAGGGCGAACAGGTAGCTCGATTTCGGGTGCGGATCGACGAAGCGCGCCCAGTGGCGGCCGCCTTCCAGTTCGCCGGCACCATCGGGGTTGCCGCCGGCCAGCAGCACGGGGAACCGCGCCTTGTCCGCGCGCAGCGTGACCGTGTACTTCGAAAGCACATCCGGACGGTCGGGGAAGAACGTGATGTGCCGGAACCCTTCGGCTTCACACTGCGTGAGCAGGAAGCCGTGGTCGCGGCTTCCGGAAAGGTAAAGGCCTTCGAACGCCGTGTTTTCGGCAGGACGCAGCGCGACGCGCGTCACCACGGTGAACCGGTCACGATCGGCCGCGTCTTCCCTCTCGTTGACCGCGAACTCCAGGACGCCGCCCGCGAGGCGGTATTCGCCTTCACCCAGCATGACGCCGTCGACGGCGAGCGAGAGCAGTTCCAGCCCTTCGCCATTGAGGCGCACCGGTTCGTCGGCGTGGCGCACCAGCTCCAGCGTTGCCACCACTTCGCTGTGGTCGATGCCGAGGTCGAAGTCGAGGTCTACGTGCTCCACGGCCCAGGCCGGCGCCCGGTAATCGGCAAGGCGGATAAGGGCGGTGGTGGTGTCTGAACGATCGCTCATAGGGGAAGGCCGATACATGTTCTGGTCTGACAGGCAGGCTAACATGCGGTCAGATTCGTCAAAAGGAACCCTTCCATGTCCCGTTACTCCGTGACGCGGTCCACCCTGGGCGACCAGGAACTGGTGGTACTGCTTGATGCCGACGCCGACCGCGAGGTGCGTATCGCCCGCCGTGGCGCCACCGTCCTCTCGATCGATACCCTCACCGACGGCTTCCGCAACGAGAAGGAACTCGTGGGCCACAAGGGCTCGCGCTTCGCGATCATGACCCCCTTCGCGAACCGCGTGAACGATTCCCGCTACACCTTTGAAGGAACTTCCTACGATTTGCAGCCGGGCGCCGTCGGCGCGGATCGGGCGAGCCGCCACGGATTCCTGCGCGGTGCCCTGTTCGACGTGCGTCGCGAACACGCCGATGACGCAAAGGCCTCCGTCACGCTGGTGTCGAATTCCATCCGTCCGGAGGCCAATCCCGGCTACCCGTTCGCCCTCGATTTCTCGGTGACCTTCACGCTCGACGAGCGTGGCCTGACGCTCGAGGCCGTCACGCGAAATGTCGGCGAACACGCCGCGCCCACGTTCTTCGGCTGGCATCCGTACTTCCGCCTGTCCGAGAATCCCATCGAAGGGTGGGAACTGCACATCCCCGCGGACAAGGTCATCGCGACCGACAAGGATTTCATCCCGCTGCCCGGAACGGCGGCATGGCAGTCGATGGACAAGGCCGACCCGTCGCTGGACTTCCGCAAGCCGCGCGCCATCGGCAGCGTGGAGCTCAACCATACCTACGCGGACCTCCAGCTCGACAGCGATGGTCGTGCCCGCACGCACCTGCGCGATCCGAAAAGCGGGAAGGGCGTGGCCGTCTGGCAGGAGAAAGGCGTGATGCTGGCCTTTACCTCCGACACCGCCGAACGTGATGCGCGCAGATCCGTCGCGCTCGAGCCGATGGAATGCATGCCGGATGCCTTCAACCGCGATGACTGCGCGCCGCTGATCACGCTCGCCGCCGGGCAGGAACGTCGCTTCGTGTGTGGCGTGGAATTCACGGCGTGAGTTCCGAAGGCGTCAGTCCGGAAGGCAGCCGTTTGCAGGGCGTCGGTCCGCAAGGCATTCGCCTGCCCGGCTTCAGCGAGGTGCGCGATGCTGCTGCGCGTATCGCGCCCTATGCGTTGGTCACCCCCGTCATGCGCAGCGACCGGATCGATGCGCTGGTCGGGGCGCCGGTGTTCTTCAAGTGCGAGAACCTGCAGCGCGGTGGTGCCTTCAAGTTCCGCGGTGCGACGAACGCGGTGTGGTCACTGTCCGACGAAGACGCGGCCAGGGGCGTGGTGACGCATTCGTCCGGTAACCACGGCAATGCGCTGGCCATGGCTGCCCTGACGCGTGGCATCCCGGCCCATGTGGTGGTGCCGGAGGGCGCCGTGCAGGCGAAGGTCGATGCCATCGTGGCGGCGGGTGCCACGGTGCATCGCTGCGCGGCGACCACGGCGGCGCGCGAGGCGAAGGCTGCTGAAGTGCAGGCGGCCACGGGCGCCGGCCTGGTGCATCCCTACGCCGATATCCGGGTGATCGCCGGGCAGGGCACGCTCGTTCCCGAGCTCTTCCGCCAGGTGCCGGGCCTCGACACGGTGCTGTTCCCCGTGGGTGGTGGCGGCCTGGCGGCAGGGTGTTCCATCGCCGCGCACGGTATCGATCCGGGTGTCGTGCTGTTCGGTGCCGAGCCGGAGGGCGCGGACGATGCCGCCCGCTCGCTGGAAGCCGACGCGCGCGTGGGCACGTTCGTGCCGCACACGCTATGCGATGGGCTGCGCACCCTGATCGGTGAGCCGAACTTCCATGCGCTGCGAGATCACCAGGTGCATGTGCTGCGCGTCAGTGACGACGAGGCCATCGCCGCCATGAAACTGATCTGGTCCGAGCTGCGCATCGTGGTGGAAGTGTCGAGCGCGACCGTGCTGGCGGCCATGCTGCGGTATCCGGAGCACTTCGCCGGGCGCCGCACGGGTGCCGTGCTCACGGGAGGCAACGTGGATCTCAACCAGCTGCCCTGGTAGGCCTTGCGCCGATACCACTGACCGCGAACAGCCCTGCCACGATGAAGGTCATGCCGAACCACTCGTTCGGCGTCGGCTTCTCATGAAGTATTCCCCACGCCATGAAGACGCTCACCACGGGCACGGCGAGCGACGACATGGAGGCGACGGCAGTGGGCAGCCGGCGCACCACGACCGACCATAAGGTCCACGCCAGGCATGTGGCCATCAGTACCGAGAAGGCCAGTCCGCCGAGGAAGGCAGGCGCCCACTCGACGCCACGCTGCGGCACGACGAACGCGACCACGATGAGGACGGCGGCGCCGATACCCATCTGCCACGCCGTGAACGTAAGGGGATCGGGGTCATGCCGCCGGAAAGTCCGCTTGCTCACCACGGTGGCGAGTGCCCAGAAAACACCGCCGAGCAATGCATACACGGTGCTCGCCACGCTGCCGAGCCCGTTCCACGGGGCGATGACGCTGGTCAGCCCGATGACCGCGAGGCCGAGGCCGAGCCACTGGCGGCGTGTAGGGCGTTCGCCGAGGATGACCCACGCGAGCAGCACGGCCCAGAACGGCATCGCGTAGGCGAGCAGGGCGACATGACCTGCGCCGCCGCTGGTGAGGGCCAGCTGGCCGAGACCCTGGAAAACGGCAGTCTGCGAGATGCCCACGACGGCGGTCGCCAGCAGTGGCGGCGGTGCCAGCGGTCGCCGCAACACGGCAAGCAGCGCGAAGAGCACCACCGTGCCGAGTGCATAGCGCAGCGCCGCGAAATCGAACGGCCCCGCATATTGCAGCACCTGCTTCATCACGATCCAGCTGTAGGCCCAGATGATGACAGTCGCGCCCATGGCGACGACGGCGCTTTGCGATGTGCGTGCTTCGTTCATTCGGACATGCGTCGGCTGCGTGGACGGACATCTTGCTGCAAAGCGCGTCGATAAGCTTCCTTTTCCTCAAGTACAGGTGGGTGGCGCATGCGATGTGGCTGGGCAGACCGCAGCGAGGCGGAACGCATTTACCACGACACGGAGTGGGGCATCGAGCTCCGCGACGAACGTGGCCTGTTCGAACAGCTGACCCTGCGTGGTGCGCAGGCAGGTCTTTCCTTCCGTACCGTGCTGGTCAAACGGGAGGGCTACCGCGCGGCATTCCACGACTACGATGTCGGGCGCATCGCGGCCATGGGCGATACCGACATCGAGCTGCTCATGCATGACCGCAGCGTCGTGCGTAACCGTCTGAAACTGCGTTCCGTGAGGCAGAATGCGCAGGCGCTCCTGCGGCTGACGCAGCAGGGAGGTTCGTTATCCGGACTGCTGTGGGATTCGGTGGGCGGCCAACCCGTCGTGAATGCCTGGCGTCACCCTGACGAGGTGCCCGTGCGCACCGAGGCATCGGATCAACTCAGTTCGCAGCTGGGGCAACATGGCTTCTGCTTCGCCGGCACGGGTATCTGCTATTCACTGATGCAGTCGGCGGGTGTCGTCAAGGACCACCTCGTCGACTGCCCGTTCCGCCGCTGATGATCAGGACGTGGTCGTCGACACTCAGAACGGTGTCTTCCGCCGTGAGCCGCGGAGCTTGTCGATCGGGAAGCTGGCGATCTCGCCTTCGCCTTCGCGGCGCGACTGCCCGTCGGGCGGGCCCCAGGCGTGCGCCGTGACCACTTCCCATGTCGACGGGATCACGCCGTCGGTACGCATGGCTTCGTACGCCGCAAGCATTTTCCGGTAGTGCTGCTTGCCCGTAAGCCCGCGCTGGCGATCGCTGTCGGCGTTGTTGGCGCCGAGCCCGCGCAGTTCGTCCAGCAATGCACGCGGCTCGGGATACGTCAGCGTATAGCGCTCGGCGAACAGCACCGGATCGCGCAGGCCCTGCGCCAGCATGGCGTCGCCGATGTCATGCATGTCGAGGAAGCGTGCGACATGCGCCTGCTCGTCGGCTTCGGCCCATGCAGCGCGAAGCTCGTGCAGCGTGTCGGGGCCGAACGTGGAGAACGACAGCAGGCCGCCCGGTTTCAAGACGCGTGCGCATTCGGCGAAGAGGCGCTTCGTGTCTTCGCACCACTGGAAGCACAGGTTGGAAAACAGGATGTCCACGCTGTGGTCCGGCACAGGCAGCGTGTACGCATCGGCGACCACCCGCCCGAACGGCTTCAACCAGCCCGTGTGCTGCTTCGCTGCCTTCAGCATCGGCAGCGCGAGGTCCACGGCGATCACCTGGGCCTTCGGATAACGCTTCTTCAGCGCGGCGCTGCCGCGACCGGTGCCCGCACCCACGTCGAGGATGAGCCCGGGCACCGCTTCATACATCTCGAGGCGGTCGACGAGCGTGGCCTGCACTTCGCGTTGCAGCGCATCGTGTTTCTCGTACGTGCCTGCAGCACGGCTGAAGTTGCGGCGCACCTGGCGTCGATCGAAATGGAAGTCGCTCATGGGGTCGCATCCGTGAACTGTTTCAGGGCATCCGCCACGGCGGCGGCGTGTCCGATGAAGGGGGCGTGCCCGGCGTGGGCCACATCGATGAAGTCGCCGCCAGCGGCGGTCGCCGACCAGCGCATGGCGTCAGGGTGCACGATGCGGTCGCGATGACCTGCGATCCAGAGGCTCGGCTGCGTGAGTTCGCCGAGCCGCGGGCGCAGGTCGGCCGATTCGAGCAGCTCGATGCCCTCCATCAGTACGCGCGGATCCGGTTCGCCACGCGAAAACGCCTCGTCTTTCAGGCGCCGCGTTTCCGCACGCGGGTCGGCGCTGCCCATCGCTTCGAGGGCGATGAAGCGCTCGACCGTCAGCCGGTAGTCGGCGTCGAGGTCGGACGCGAGCTTCCGCACCATGCCGGCATCGTTGCCGTACGGCCAGTCGTCCGAGCGCACGAAACACGGCGTCGAGCACATCGGCACGACGGCTCGCACGGCATCCGGAAGATCGAGCGCGGCGGTCAGCGCCACGAGACCGCCGAGCGACCAGCCCAGCCAGATGGCCGGGGGAGTGGCTTCCGCGATGGCCTTCGCGCAGGCGAGTGGTTCGAGTGGCACATCGGAATCCACGGAGTAGCCATGGCCGGGCAGGTCCACCACGTACATCGTGTAATCGGATGCCAGGACGTCCACCAGCGGCGCAAGGACGCCGCCGTGCATGGCCCAGCCGTGGATCATGACCAGCGGCGTCGGGCCGTTGCCATGCGTCTCGATATGCAGGTGCGTCACGCGGGCATGCTGGCTGTGCTGGGCGACAGGGCCGGATCGACCGCGCCACGCCCGTCGAAGACGAAGCAGTCGCCCTGCCAGTGCGCGCCGCCGACTTCCTCGAAGTACTTGAGGATGCCGCCTTCCAGCTGGTAGACGTGGTCGATGCCGATGCCGCTCATGTGGATCGCCGCTTTCTCGCAGCGGATGCCGCCGGTGCAGAACGACACCACCGTCTTGCCCTCGAAGCGCCCGCGGTCCGCTGCCACCGCTTCCGGAAACGCGGTGAAACTGGAAATGCCGTATTCCACGGTGTTCTCGAACGTGCCCGCCGCTACTTCGTAATCGTTGCGCGTGTCGACCAGCACGACCTCGCGCCCCTCGTCGTCGTGGCCCTGGTCGAGCCAGCGGCGCAGGTCGGTCGGCAGCACGTGTGGCGCACGGCCCGCCTCGGGGCGTATGGCCGGCGCGCGCATGGTGATGATTTCCTTCTTCAGCCGCACCCGCATACGATGGAAGGGAGCGTCGTCGGACAGGCTCTCCTTCGGGTTCATGTCGGCGAAGCGCGCGTCGTTGCGCAGCCAGTCGACGAAGGCATGCACGGCGTCATGCGGCGCGGCCAGGAACAGGTTGATGCCTTCCGGTGCCAGCAGGATCGTGCCCTTCAGCGACAGGGCCTCGCAGCGCTCGAGCATGCGTGCGCGCAGGTCGTCGAGGTCGTCGAGGGCGACGAACTTGTAGGCGGAAATGTTGAGGATGGGCATGGGCATCGGAAGGAGGGGCGTGCGGCCGGCCATTATACGACCGCGCCCTCCACCGGGCGGGGTAGCCTGGCAAGGGCCGCCAGCAGCCCGTCGATCCGTTCGGGTGTGTGAGCGGCGGACAGCGTGATCCGCAGGCGAGCGCCGCCGCGTGGAACGGTCGGCGGCCGGATGGCGACGACCAGGAAGCCCGCGCTCCCGAGCAGGCACGCCGCATTGGTGGCAGCCTCCGTCGAGCCCATCATCAGGGGCTGGATCGCCGTGCCGGACGGCATGAGCGGCAGGCCCAGCTGCGCGGCGCCGGCCCGGAACCGGACGATATTCGCCTGCAGCTGTTCGCGGCGGCCCTCGCTGTCGTCCCGCGCCAGTCGCAGCGCCGCGCGTGTGGCCGAGGCCAGCGCCGCGGGCAGGGCGGTGGTGTAGATGAACGTGCGGGCGAACTGGGCGATGGCCTCGATCAGGCCGGCGTCGCCCGCCACGAATGCCCCGGCGGTGCCCAGCGCCTTTCCCAGCGTTCCCATGAGCACGGGCACGTCGGTCGGGCCGAGGCCCGCTGCCGCGACCGACCCGGCGCCCTGCGGGCCGAGGACGCCCAGGCCGTGGGCGTCGTCCACGTAGAAGAGGGCCTGGCGCTTCGCGCAGGCGCGGGCCAGGTCGGCCAATGGGGCGACATCGCCGTCCATGCTGAAAACGCCGTCGGTGGCCAGCAGCGCAGGCAGGTCGGGGCGTGCGTCGAGCTGGCGCGCAGCGCCCTTCGCGTCGGCATGCGGATACCGGCGAAGCTCGGCCCCGGCCAGCTGCACGCCGTCGATCAGGCTGGCGTGGTTGAGACGATCCTGCACGCACAAGGCCAAGGGCCTGCCGGATGTCGGTGGCGCGCCTGCACCCAGCAGGGCCTGCAGCGTGCCGAGGTTGGCCATGACACCGGTCGAGAACAGCAGGGCGCGTTCGTGCCCCGTCCAGTCCGCCAGCTCTTCTTCCAGCGCCGCGTGTTCGCGACGATGCCCGGACACCAGGTGGGCCGCGCCGGTGCCGACGCCTTCGCGGGCGGCGGAACGGGCCAGGGCGCCCACGACATCCGGATGTGAGGCGAGGCCCAGGTAATCGTTCCCGCAGAAATCCACGAGAAGCCGCCCGTCGACGGCCCGCAGGCCGCCGGGAGCGACATCGCACGTGCGCACCCGGCGGAGCAGGCCCGCCTGCTCGCGGGCCGCACGAGCCGCCTCCACGCGTGCGCGAAGGTCCGGCCGGCTCACGCCGCGTCGGCGCGTTCGACGATATCCGCGTGGACGGTGCCCGGCTCGATCTCCACCACCAATGGCTTCAGGCCGAGGCGTTCGAAGAGCTTGCGGTCGTGTTCCACGTCGGGGTTGCCGGTCGTCAGCAGCTTTTCACCGTAGAAAATGGAGTTGGCGCCGGCGGCGAAGCACAGGGCCTGCAGTGCGTCGTCCATGGACTCGCGCCCGGCCGACAGGCGAACGACCGAGGCCGGCATGAGGATGCGTGCCACGGCGATGCTGCGCACGAACTCGAACGGATCCAGTGCGTCGGTGCCGGCCAGCGGCGTACCGGCGACCTGGACCAGCCGGTTGATGGGCACGGATTCCGGATGCTCGGGCAGGTTGGCCAGTGTCATCAGCAGGCCGGCGCGCTGGGCGCGCGATTCACCCATGCCCACGATGCCGCCGCAGCACGTCTTCATGCCGGCGTGGCGCACGTTCTCGAGCGTGTCCAGGCGGTCCTGGTACTCGCGCGTGTGGATGATCTCGCCGTAGTAGTCCGGCGAGGTATCCAGGTTGTGGTTATAGAAATCGAGGCCGGCGGCCTTGAGGGTCTCCGCCTGCGGCTGGCTGAGCATGCCGAGCGTGGCGCAGGTCTGCAGGCCAAGGCCCTTCACCGCGTTGACGATCTCGGCCACCTTTGCCACATCGCGATCCTTCGGCGAGCGCCAGGCGGCGCCCATGCAGAAACGGCTGGCGCCGGCATCTTTCGCGGCCCGGGCGCGTTCGAGCACGGCTTCCACGCTCATCAGCTTCTCGGCTTTCACACCGGTGTTGTAGCGCGCCGCCTGCGGACAGTAGGCGCAGTCCTCGGGGCAGCCGCCGGTCTTGATCGACAGCAGCGTCGATACCTGCACGGCGTTGGGATCATGGTTCTGGCGGTGCACGGTCTGCGCCTGGAAAAGCAGGTCGTTGAACGGCAAGGCGAAGAGGTGCTCGACCTCTTCGCGGGACCAGTCGTGGCGTAGGGCTGCGGTCATGGTGGGCTCCCGGGGGCGAAGGCGCGCAGTGTGGAAAGCCCGTGGCCTGCTGTCAACCTTAACGGCCCGCAATAAGTTGACGTGCGCGGCCCGGCGCTTGTCGTACGATGACGGGCCACACAGGAGGAATCACCTATGAGCGAAGGGCAAGGCAGCAGCGGCAACGTCCTGGCTGCGATCTGTAGTCTATTCATCCCCGGCCTCGGCCAGCTGGTGCAGGGGCGGTTGCTGAAGGCGATCATCATGTTCGTGCTCGCGGCCGCGCTGTGGTTCATCCTCATGGGCTGGATCATCCACCTGTGGTCGATCATCGACGCGGCCATGTACCGCCGCCGCGACTGATCCGAAGGAGACCGACGCATGGATGCGTCCCTGATCAAGGCTTTCGTCGCGGCGGCGACGCGTTTCGTGTTGCCGCCGCGCTGCCTCGTCTGCGGCGCGGCCGGCGCCGGAAACCGCGAGCTCTGCGACCCCTGCAAGCGCATGCTGGCGCGGAATGTCGCCTGCTGCGGGCGCTGTGCGATTCCGCTACCCGCTGCCATTCCCGAATGCGAGGAGTGCGTGGCTACGCCCCGGCCCTGGGCCGACCTGTGGGTGCCCTTCGTCTACGGCTGGCCGCTCGACAGCCTCGAAGCACGCTTCAAGTTCGCCGGCAGCCTCGCCGCCGGGCGTGTGCTCGCCGACTGCTGGCTCGACACCGGGTCACCGCCCTCGTTTCCCGAACTGATCATTCCCGTGCCGTTGCACCGGTCGCGGTTGCGCAAGCGCGGTTACAACCAGGCGCTGGAGCTGGCGCGCCCGCTGGGGCGGCGGCTGGGCATACCGGTGCGGCATGACGTGCTGCGACGTGCCCGCGTGACCGGCGCGCAGACGGATCTCGATGCGGCGGGGCGGGCCAGCAACGTACGGGGCGCCTTTGCGGTCGACCGCCCGACCAGGGCGCGCCACGTCGCGCTGCTCGACGATGTCATGACCACCGGCGCCACGCTGTCGGAAGCGGCGACGACGCTGGTGGCCTCAGGCATCACCCGCGTAGATATCTGGGCCCTCGCGAGGACGCCCAGAAGAAAAGCGGACCGGTAGGAGCGCGCCCGCGCGCGACATCTCTTCGCGAACAGGTGCAGCGTTCCGGTCGCGGACAGGTGCAGCGTTCCGGCAAAAGATGTCGCCCGCAGGGCGCGCTCCCACGGGCTCCCGGCGATCGAAGGCCCCCGCTCATCAAAGCGCGAGCGCCACCACGATCGCCACCCACAGCACCAGTCCCACCCAGTTGTTATGCCGGAACGCCGTCAGGCATGCCCCGCGCTCGCGATGCCGCATGATCCACTGCTGGTACCCGAACAGCCCCACGGTGACGACAACACCCAGCCAGTAAGGCCACCCGAGCGCCATGCGCGTGCCCACCAGCACCATGGCCAGCAGGAACGTCGCCATGAGGATCCCGATGATCACGAGGTCGGCATCGGCGAACAGGATCGCCGTGGACTTCGCGCCCGCCTTGATGTCTTCATCGCGGTCGACCATGGCGTATTCCGTGTCGTACACCACCGACCAGATGATGTTGGCGATGAACAGGAGCCATGCCACGGGCGGTACCGAGTCGGTCACCGCCGCGAAAGCCATGGGAATCGCCCAGCCGAACGCTGCGCCAAGCACGACCTGCGGCAGATGCGTGTAGCGCTTGGTAAAGGGATAGAGCGCCGCCAGCGCCGCTCCGCCGAATGAAAGCAGGATGGTGAAGCGGTTGGTGAAGAGCACCAGTACGAACGAGAACACGAGCAGGCCGGCGAACGTATACAGCGCCTCGCGCGGCGTAATGCGGCCGCTCGCAATGGGGCGCCCCGCCGTACGCGCCACCTGCGGATCGAGCTTGCGGTCGGCGTAGTCGTTGATGGCGCAGCCCGCCGAACGCATGGCGAAGACGCCGAGCGTGAAAATGACCAGTGGCCCGACGGGCGGAAAATCCTTCGCCGCCAGCCAGAGCGCCCACCACGTCGGCCAGAGAAGCAGCAGGGCGCCGATGGGGCGATCCATGCGGGTGAGCTGGAGGAAGGCGTAGACCTTGTCGCGGCGTGCGGCGGGCAGGCTCCTCAGCAGGAATGCCAGCAAGCGTTCGGCAGTCGTCGACGCGTCTGCCGGTCGCGCTGCGCGCGGCGGCGAGGGTACCGGAGCGACTGGCTTGCGGCCCGCGACGGATTGGCCTGGGCGCGTTGAGGACGTTTTGCGTGGAGGGATCATTCCCGGAAGTCTAGCCAAAATGGGCCTCGATCTCACGGACCCGGGGCGTGGAGTCGCCGGCGGTATGAATCGCGGTACCAAATCGGCACGTCAGCAGAGCAGGGGCTGATGTTTCCGCAGATATTTCTCGGCCAGCAGGAAAGCCATGCGATGTAATCCGCCGCCACCGCGCGCCTCGATCGTTTATTACTGGGTCGACAAGGCAGTGGCCGCAGGTCAAGGAGAGACGATATGAACAGCACGCGCAATGAGCTGGGAATGGATGCCAGCGACTCCCGCAACGATGCGATCTTCAACAGCATGACGGAAAAGCGAAACACCGTGCAGTTACGCACGGGGCTGTTCGAGGCCTGCGTACCGCTACCGAAGTTAACCGGAAACCTTGGGCTGGGTCCCGAGATTGACATCAGCCTGTTTTATTCGCCGTTGACCAATAACGTAGCGGGGCTTGGCGACGGCTGGTCATTCGCCATGACGACCTATGACAAGCATGCAAAGAAACTCAGGCTGCACACTGGCGAGGTCTTTCATCTCGAATTTCTTGAAGTACCGACTCATCCAGGCATGGTCGTTCGCTGGCGTGATGACGGGGCAACGCTGGAGATCGAGCGGAAGAACGGACGCGTGGAAACCTTGAAGGCACAATATCCCTCACCCTTCTGGACACCGGTGAGGCTAACCTGCGACGGATACCGCTACGTAGCGCTGACCTGGGACACGAATGCTTCTGGGATCCGTCGTCTACCTCAGCTTCGTCTCACCGGAATAAGAAACGATATGTCGGTGAATGACAGCGATTCTGACGCCGTCAAGGCGGAGGCTCAGAGGCAGCTTCTGACGGTGACATACATCGATCCAGCGCTTCTCTCGCAAGAACGAGACGTCCGGATAACGCTGTGGCCAGGCTCGAACGAAGCCCTTACGTATTGTCTCTTCATCCGCGATTTCGCACTTGCACACGTCGCTCTTTCAGACGATTGGGATCCTAAGGCCCGGACGTTGGGGTACGAGGAAGATAGGCGATGCGGCTGGCTTCTGACAGAGATCGCCAACTTCGACGGCACGACCGAAAGGGTCGTGTATGCGCCTGAAACCCGAAAGTTCCCGGATGACCGAAAGCTCGAGTGGTTGCCGTGCGTGACGCAGCACATCATGACACCGCGTGGTGGTGGTCCAGACGTAGTCACGCAGTATGCTTATGCCCAGAACGAAAATGTACATCCTGCCGTTGATGTGAATCGTCTCGATGCGCCGCCGGACGTGTTCATGGAAGATTTTCTCGACGCCGACGACCAAATGAAGCGAGGCACCTCAGGTAGCTCTGAGAACGAACCCATTGCCTATACGACCACCGTGACCGAAAAATCCGTGAGCGGTGATCGTACGACGGTTTACAGTTACGGCGTCCACCATTCCCTGGTGCGTGAAGTCACCACTCGCGGGCAATCCATGATTACGCGGACCTTCTCGTCCGGCAAGGATGGAACCACGACCCGTACCCAGTTCAGGCGCGGAAGCGCTTGTCGCGACGAGCTCTCGTCATGCCGTATGACCGACGGCGTTCTTTCCAGCACGACATCGAGGGGGCTGACCACCCGATTCGAGTTCGAGGCGGACGCAGGCTTCAAAGACACCTATCTCTCCCGGGAGGTGTCCGACGACCTCACGGAAACCCTTCTGACCCATACGTCCATCTTCGGGTTCAACCGCAAACGGCCGACCTGCTCGCGCCGTCGACTCGACATGTCGGAGGCATCGCCCTTCGTCCGGCAGGAAATCGATTATTTCGAAACTGACGATTTCAGGAAGGGGCTACGTCGTAACGTCCGGCAGGGCGTGGAAGCTGGCGACCCGATGCCTCTGTCAGTCGCACGAACAGGTTCGACAAGCTATGACTACGCACTGGCGGGGACGGCCCTTACGACAACGACGAGCGATGTGCATGGTGGTGCAACACGGACAACATCCCGGACGGTGAGTATCCTCAGTGGACGAGTGATCAGCGAGGTCGACGCGGCGGGCAACCGGACCGAGTATGAATACCACGCGGACACGGGGCAGCTGGGGAGCTCTCTCGCATGCGCCGGAAGCAGTGCCTACGAGCAGCGCACGTCCTATTCTTATCCCAGCGTAGGACGTATCGAAATCACGGAGCCAGGTGGGCGGCTCAGGGCCGTGGAATCCGATGGTCGGGACAATGTCATTTCCGAGGCGGTCGCGATCGGCGAGGCCTGGGTCACCCTGTCCGAGACGCGCTACGACGACCTGGGGAGAAAGTCGCTCGCGACGCGGTTCGACACCGCAGGAGCCATCAGGGTCCGGGAAGACTGCAGCTTCACCTACGACGACTGGGGCCAGGTGAGCTGTGCCACCTACAGCGACGGGCACTCGATCTTCAACGAGTTTGATCCCGTATTCCTGATTCGTGACGAGTGGGAAGGCCTGGCAGGGGACCGGCATCGCAAGCGTACGGCGTACAACCTGGACGAAAGCATCTGTTTCGTGACGTGGCTGGACTCGGAAGGAAAACCCTACCAGCAGGAGCATCACTCCTACCGCGGCGCACATCCGTTACAGGTCGCCACCTCGGATGGGAAGGACTTCGAGAGGCGAGTGCACATATACGACGGCCTGGGTCGGCTGACCGGTCAAGACTCGTGGCGCGGTAGCAGAACGACAGGTCTTGTCGCAAACCCGGACGCTGCCGGTGGACTAAGGTGCCTCGGAACTGTCGACGCCAGTCGTGAAGGTCAGACGAGTGAAAGCAACGACGGGATTGCGATACCTTCTGGCGGCACGCTGGCCCGTAGCACGGTGTACTCGTATCGGGCAGACGACTTCCTTGGAAACGAGCCCACGGAGATCACGCTTTTCGATGCGGAGTCGCTTTACGCCCGGTCGCCGGAGAAAAGGCAATCGACATCGACCATGCCGGCAGCGGGCGACACTGTTGGTCGTTCGTATGTCCGTACGCTGGGTCGTCGCGAGTTCGATGCCCTGGGCCGCGTCACGTCAGTCACCCGGGCGGGTATCACGGAAGTCATGACCTATTCCGCAGGCATGCCTGCACCGTCCACCGTTACCAGGGGTGACGGCAGCACCCTCACATACGAATACATTCCGGAGCTGGGCTACCGGCCCGGCAAGGTGAAGGGCGCAGGCAACGCGGAAAAGGCCTTCTCCTATATGCACGGAAGCACGCTGTCATCGGGCGCCACGGAGGGTCCTGCCGCATTGGCATGCAAGCATGATTCCAACGGACGCGTCACGGAGGTGACGGTGAGCGCATCTGCGGCGGTGTCGCGGCGTACAACCCGGCAATGGTCTGAGGGCGGTCGCCTGCTTGGAGAGACAGACGCCTCCGGCGGAGCGACGACCTTCAGTTACAACGAGAAAGGACAGCGAACCCTGACGCGGCGGGATTCAGGCTTGCAGACCGATCATCGCTATGACACGTCAGGACGCCTGTCATCCGAAAACGTCGCCCTTGGTGGCGACACGGCCGTCATCGCTTATACCTACGACGCGATGCATCGTGAGAGTGGCCGCACCTTCACGCTTCCCGACGCGACCGTCCTTTCGCTCACGCGCGAGTATTTCACCGACGGCAAACTGAAATCCGTGCGACTGACTGGCGGGGCCGGCGAGATAGCCTCCCGGTCGTATGCCTACGACTTCGAGGGCCGGGTCGTCAGCTCGGCCATGACGGGCACATGGCGACCGAAGAATCCCAGGGGGAAGGACATCGACGGCCAGGCGTTTACCTATGATGCCCTGGGTAATGTCCTGACCTGCGTAACCCGGTTCGGCACGGAAGTCTGCAACAGCGTCTATGCCTATGACGCATCCGGTTGCCGTCTGCTGACCGTGACGAATGATCATTCGGATTACAAGGCGAGGGCTACGCTCTCGTACGACGGGAATGGCCAGCTGACGAGGGACGCATCGGGGAAAACCTATGCCTATGACTGGCTCGGGCGGCTGATCCAGGCGGGGTCGCGCTATTACACGTACGATGGCATGGACCGCCTCATGACCTGCGGCACGGCGTCGGAAAAGCGCCAGGTGCTCCACGACGACACGGGCGTACGCGGGGAGTATGGCGCTGGAGACGAGGGGCGGTACTTCTACCCGGGCAGTGCTGCGTGTTCCATCCAGCGCGTCAAGCGTTCCGGCGTGGACCGTACGTTGTTCGAGTTGTTCGACTCCGAAGGCACGGTTGTCGCAAGTTATGACATGACAGCGAAGGCGGTCCGCCACCACGCGTTCACGGCCTATGGCGAACATAGCTCCGATGAGACGGATTCGCTGCTTGGCTACCGCGGAGCGTACCGTGACACCGAGGTCGCATCCGGCGCAGACCCCGTCGTGGATCGCTATCCGCTCGGGCAGGGTTACCGCTGGTATGTGCCGGGTCAGATGCAGTTCCAGGCACCTGACAGCGAGAGTCCCTTTGGTGCGGGTGGCTGGCAGCCGTATGGCTACTGCGATGGCGACCCGATAAACAGGGCGGATCCCACGGGGCATAGCTGGGCACTCGATGCGTTGGGCGTGGCGTCGCTGCTGTCTCCGTACCCCGTGCCTGTGCCGGCAGGCGTGGCAGAGCATCAACCGGCGTGGCTGAAGACGGCTGTCCGGATCGGCGAAGCCGTCGCATGGGGTGTGGCCGCCGTCGCCGGCGCCGTATTCACGGGCGGCGCGTCGCTCCTGCTCATCGGGATCGCGGTCACGCTCGCTACGGCATCGGCAGTCACTGGCATCGTCGCCGCAGTGCTGGCCGACTCGGATCCGGAAACGGCCGCTGTCCTGAACTGGATCTCGTTCGGAACAGGCCTTGCGTCAGGCGTCACGGGTGCGAACGGTGTTGCCAGGCTCGGATCGCTTGCGCGACGAGGCGGAAGGTGGATCCAGGGTGTGATCCGTTCGGGCGTCGGCGGCACCAGCCGCGCTGCCGCGCGAGGTGGCGCAAGGGTCGCCGGACGAAGCGTTCGACAGATCGTGGGTGACGCCCTGGGCGCGTTGCCCAAACCTCGCCAATCACTGCGGAGCCAGCTGCTCGAGCGGGTCGTCAACCCCCTGAAGGTGTACGCGGGTGAAACCGTGCTCCTTACCACCGAGGCCGTGACAGGCGTGCTCGCCAACGCGGGTGTCTTCGAATCAGGGGGTGGGGGCGAGGCATTGAACCAGATGGCAAGTCGGTCAAACCTGGCGCTGGAAATTGGCACCAGCGAGTTCAGTGCTACCCAGTCGCTCGTCGGTCGGATGAGAACCGTCCCACGCCGCGTCCGGTTGCGGTTCCGGTAGCCGCTGGGATGTGCCGGGGGCGCGCTGGCAAAGGTGTCCCCGGCGCACTCTTCTACCGCGTCGCCATGTTCGCAACATGAAAGAGGCGCCTCTCGGCGCCTCCAGGACTACGGCCGCTCGAGCGGCTCGATCGGGTCGTTATCGACCGGCGGCTCCGGGTCGGAACCGTATTCGTCTTTATAGCTGCCCGGCTTCCGGATCTCGCTGTCGGGACGGTTCTTGCCCGGCTCGGCGAAGGGCGGTTGCGGGTTCATGGGGTCGAGTGCCATCGGAAGCTCCGGTCAGCGGGTGAGGCGATCATCGTGCGAGGGGCGCGGTGAAGCGCCTGAGATGAACGTGTTATCGCTGGGTGGAGGGCACGGGTCGGGGTCGAGTACGAGGCTCGCAATCGGGTTCGAGGACCGGGGTGTGCGGTGACATCGACGCGCCGGTGTAGGAGCGCGCCGTGCGCGCGACATCTTTTCGCGACCACGTGAAGTCTTTCGCGAAAAGATGTCGCGCGCACGGCGCGCTCCTGCGGGTTAATCGACCAGGGCGTCCAGGTTTTCGAGGGTCTTGCGGACGCCCTGCTTTTCCAGCGAATCGACGTAGATGTCGTATTGCCTGCGGAAGCGTTCGTTCTTCGCGGGCAGCGGCCCGACCAGGTCGACGCTTTCGATCAGGGTGTCTTTCGACCCCGAGTCGATCAGGGGCTGCACCAGGCGCATGGCGTTCGGCTCGCGTAGCGGATACGTTTCGCCGTTGTCGTCCCTGCCGACACGCACGTAGCGGTCGAACGTCGCCAGCAGGAAGGCCACGCGGCGCGCGTCCCTGTCGTTCTCGAGGCAGGCGCGGATCGTCGGCCCGAGGAAGCCGGGGATCTTCGATCCGCCGTCGAGGCAGAGCCGATCCAGCTGATCCGCGATGGACTCATTGCTGAAGCGATCGAGCAGCTTCTTGTTGTACGGCCCGAGGTCCATGCCGGGAAGCGATTTCAGCCATACGCCCGCATCGTCGTCGAGGAAATCGGTGAGATACGCGTTGAACAGCGGATCCTTCACGGCGATATCCACGCGGCGATGGCCCGACAGGAACGCAGGGTACGCCAGCATCTGGTGCGAGCCGTTCAGAAGACGGATCTTGGCATCTTCATACGCCGACACGTCCTCGACGATCTGTACGCCATGTTTCTCCCACGCAGGACGGCCATGGCGAAACCTGTCTTCCAGCACCCACTGGATGAAATCTTCGCAGATCACCGGCGCCTGGTCGTCGAGGCCGGTGGCGGCGTTGATCTCGTCACGGACGGCGGGCGTGGTCGCGGGCGTGATGCGATCGACCATGCCGTTCGGGAAGTCGACTTCGCGATCGATCCAATCGGCAAGATCCGCCGAGCGGGCACGTGCAAAGGCCAGCACGGCCTTCTTCGCCTGCGCGCCGTTATGGCGGAGGTTGTCGCACGACATCACCGTGAACGCATCCACGCCGGATGCGCGACGTTTCTCGAGCGCACCCACGATGAAACCGAACACGCCCTTCGGTGCCTCGGGATGGGCGAGGTCATGAGCGACCGTTTCGTTGTCGAGCTGGAACGTGCCGTGCTCGTCGATCAGGTAACCGCCTTCCGTGATCGTGAGCGACACGATGCGGATCGACGGATCGGACAGGCGGGACAGCACGGCCGCACCGTCATCGGGTGCATAGAGGTAATCGACCATGGCACCGACCACGTGGGTCTTGCGCGCACCCTGCGGGTCGAACTCGCTGACCGAGTACAGGCCCTGCTGCGCCTTGAACGCGTCAGCCAGCGGCCTGTCGTGTTCGAGCAGGTTGATGCCGAGGATGCCCCACTCGCTCTCCGACGGATCGGCGAGCGTGCTGTTCGTATAGATCGCCAGATGCGCGCGGTGGAACGCGCCCACCCCGATGTGCGCGATGCCGGCGGTGACCTTCGTGCGATCGAAGGGCGGGGCATCGACGCCCTGGGGAAGGCGGTCGAGCGAGTCGTTGCGGAGGGGAATGGCCATGGGTCAGGTTCTTGGCGGATGGTGGATGGCGAGGCCCGACGCGTCGAACACATGGGCATGCGTGAGGTCGAGGCGAATGCAGATGTCGCGTCCGGCGCGGCGCTCGAAGTCGGCATCGGCACGCACGGTGATCAGACCGATACCCGGCACGTCGACGTACGCATAGGTCTCGTTGCCGAGGCGCTCGACCACGCTGAGCTTGCCGTTCACGGTCTCGCTGTCGGCGTCGGTGCAGACGCGAAGGTGCTCGGGACGGATGCCGAGCGTCACGTCGCCGCTGGCCTGCGCACCGGGCACGGTAACGGTATTGCCCGTGCTCAGCCGGAACGAACCGCCTTCCGCGACGGCCGACAGGAAGTTCATCTGCGGCATGCCGAGGAAGCCGGCGACGAACCTGTTCACGGGCTTGTGGTACAGCGCCATCGGCTTGCCGACCTGCTCGATGCGACCCTCGCTGAAGATCGCGATCCGATCGGCGAGCGTCATGGCCTCCACCTGGTCATGCGTCACGTAGATCATGGTCGCGTTGAGCTCCTGGTGCAGCCGCGCGATCTCGAGTCGCGTGGCGGCACGCAGGGCGGCGTCCAGGTTGGAGAGCGGTTCGTCGAAGAGGAAGACGCGCGGTTCGCGCGTGATGGCACGACCGATGGCGACACGCTGGCGCTGGCCACCCGAAAGGGCGGACGGCTTGCGGTCGAGATAGGGCTCGAGTGCGAGGATCTTCGTCGCCCGGCCGACCTTCTCGTCGATGACCTTCTGGTCCATCTTCGCCAGCCGCAGCGCGAACGACATGTTCTCGCGCACGGTCATGTGCGGATAGAGCGCATAGCTCTGGAACACCATGGCGAGGTCGCGCTTGTCGACGGGCCGGTGGGTGATGTCGTCCTTGTCGAGCAGGATCTGGCCATCGTCGACCTCTTCGAGGCCGGCGATCAGGCGCAGGGTGGTGGACTTGCCGCAACCCGATGGCCCGAGGAACACGCAGAACTCGCGGTCCTCCACGACCAGGTCGATACCCTTGATGACGTCGACGCCCTCGAACGACTTGCGCAGCGAGCGGATTTCCAGACGGGACATGAGCGAACTCCTATTTGACGGCGCCGAAGGTGAGGCCACGCACAAGCTGGCGCTGCGACAGCCAGCCGAGCACCAGGATCGGGGCACAGGCGAGAGTCGACACGGCGGACAGCTTGGCCCAGAACAGGCCTTCAGGACTGGAGAAGGAAGCCACGAGCGCCGTGAGTGGCGCCGCGCTGGCCGTGGTGAGGTTGAGCGACCAGAACGCTTCGTTCCACGACAGGATCAGGCAGAGCAGTGCCGTCGACGCGAGCCCGCCGCGGCTGACCGGGATGAGCACGCGGAACATGGTCTGCGCCGTGCCGGCACCGTCCATGCGCGCGGCTTCCAGGATGTCGTACGGGATGTCGCGGAAGTACGTGTAGATCATCCACACCATGATCGGCAGGTTGATCAGCGCGAAGATGATGATCAGCGCCGTCTTCGAGTCGAGCATGTTGAGGTCGCGGCAGATCAGGTAGATCGGCACCAGCACGCCCACGCTCGGCAGCATCTTGGTCGAGAGCATCCACATGAGGATGTTCCTGGTCCTGAGCGTGGGGTGGTACGCGAAGGCATAGGCCGCCGGTACCGCCACGATCATGCCGAGGATGGTGGCACCGCCTGCCGTGGCGATCGAGTTCCACGCGTAATGCAGGTAATTCGCACGGGCGAGGATCTGTTCGTAATTTTCCAGAGTGGGGGCGAAGAGGAAATGCGGTGGCATGCTGAAGGCGTCGAGCTCGCTCTTGAAGCTCGTCAGCACCATCCACAGGATGGGGAAGAACATCACCAGCGCCACGATCCACGATGCAATGATACGTAGCGTGCGGGCGGTTCCGTTGCGTTTGTTGTTGGCCATATCGTCTCTCCTCACGACTTCTCGGTCAGTGACTTGCCGATCAGGCGGATGAGGAACACCGCCATGATGTTGGCCAGCACCACCGCCACGAGACCACCGGCCGAAGCCGCGCCCACATCGAATTCCAGCAACGCCTGCGTATAGACCAGGTACGGGATGTTGGTTGTCGCATCACCCGGGCCGCCATTGGTCGTGACGAAGATCTCGGCGAAGATGTTGAGCAGGAAGATCGCTTCCACCATGACCACGACCGCGATGGGCCGGGCCAGGTGCGGCAGCGTGAGGTAGCGGAAGATGGCGAAGCCACGTGCGCCGTCCATGCGGGCGGCTTCCATCTGCTCGCGGTCCAGCGACTGCAGGGCGGTCACGAAGATCAGGATCGCGAACGGCAGCCATTCCCACGACACCACGGTGATCACGGAGAAGAGCGGCCAGTCGGCGAACCAGTTCACGGGTGTCGCCCCGAAGGCCTTCCATACCCAGGCGAGGAAGCCCGACACGGGATTCATCAGCAGGTTTTTCCAGACCAGCGCCGCCACCGTGGGCATGATGAAGAACGGCGAGATCAGCAGCATGCGCACGATGCCCTGCCCGGCGAACGTTTCATCGACCAGCACGCTGATCAGCACGCCGCCCACGACCGTGACCACCAGCACGCTGCCCACCAGGATGATGGTGTTGAGGACCGAGGTCCAGAAGCTGGGATAGGTGAAGAAGTACGCGAAGTTCTCGAGGCCGACGAACGACGATTTGCCCGGGTAGAGGAGGTTGTAATACTGGGTGGAGAAATACAGCGTCATGGCCAGCGGAACGATCATCCACACCAGCAGCATGATGATCGCGGGCTGGGCAAGCCACCGCTCCGGGCGTTTACGGATACGCGCGTTCATTACGGCGACTCCTTCTGGATGACCGGCTTGTTGTCGTAATAGCCGGCGCGTTTCATGGTGCGGCTCACGGCCTCGTTAGCGGTGTGCAGCAATTCGTCGATGTTGCCGCGACCCGCGAGGGCACCGGCGATCTGGCGCCCGGCGAGCGTCGCCACGGCCTGGAACTCGGGGATCGAGACGATCTGGATCCCCTTGTAAGGCACGGGCTTGAGCGTCGGATGAGCGGGATCCACGGCCTTCAGCGAGTCGTAGGTGACCTTGGCGAAGGGCGCCGCGGACATGTAAGCCGCATTGGCGTACGTGGACTCACGCGTGCCGGGTGGCGTGGCCTGCTCGCCGTATCTGTCGGCGACCATCCTGAGATACGGCTTCGCGGTCGCCCAGAGGATGAATTCGCGCGCGGCATCCGCCTGGCGGGTGCTGTCCGGGATCGCCAGCGACCAGACCCACAGCCACGACGAGCCGCGGTCGGTCACTTCATGCGGCGATCGCGTGAAGCCGACCTTGCCCACGACCTTGCTTTCCTTGGGATCGGTGACGGTGCCGCCACCGACGCTGGCATCGACCCACATGGCGCACTTGCCCGAGGCGAACAGCGCGAGGTTCTCGTTGAAGCCGTTGTCGGACGGGCCGGGCGGGCCGTAGTGCTTCAGCAGGTCGACGTAGAAGTTCACCGCCTTGTGCCATTCCGGCGTGTCGAGCTGCGGGTGCCACTGCTCGTCGAACCAGCGGCCGCCGTAGCTGTTGACGATGGTGCCGAGCAGGGCCATGTTCTCGCCCCAGCCCGCCTTGCCCCGCAGGCAGATGCCGTACGTACCGTTTTCCGGGTCGTGGAGCTTCTGCGCGAAGCCCTTGATCTGGTCCCAGGTCGGCTCGGCCGGCATGGTCAGGTTGGCCTTGGCGAACAGGTCGGTGCGGTAGTAGGTGATGCTGGCTTCGGCATAGAACGGCACGGCATAGAGGTGGTTATCCACCGTCAGCTGTTCGCGCACGTTCTTCATGACGTCGTTGGTGTCGTAGTCGGCCGGCAGGTTGTCGAGCGGCTTCAGCCACTTCTGGGCCCCCCACAGCGGAGCCTCGTAGGCGCCGATGGTCACGACGTCGAACTGGCCGCCGTGCGTGGCGATGTCCGTCGTCAGGCGCTGCCGCAGGGTGTTTTCCTCGAGCACCACCCAGTTGAGGTGGACCCCGGGGTGGGTCTTCTCGTACTCCCCCGACAGCGCCTGCATGCGCACCATGTCGGCGTTGTTCACCGTGCCGATGGTCAGCGTGGTGTCTGCGTGCGCGGCGCCTGCTGCGCCGAGCGCAGCCAGTAACGCGGCGATCGCGACGCTGCCGACGCGTTTCCGATAATGAATCATCGTGCCTCCCTGAAGCGGTGTCGCATCGAATAGATGTGCGTTTATAGGTTCAAGTGCATGCCTCTCACCAATACGTGGCTGACGGGGTTGGGGGCTGAATACATACTATTTTGCTGAATACGTGCAGCTTTGGTCGCCCGGAACGGCCAGTCGACGCCGTTTATGCTGCGATGCAGCATCGGTCATTCCGAGCAATAAAGTACGCATTAGAGCAACGGGATGCGCTTGCGCGGGGGCGCCGCCTGCGGCGGCGCGGCAATCACAGATCGGCGGGGGGCAGCCGATGTTGCATCCGGTAGTCACGGGGCGTCATGCCCGTGAGGGTCAGGAACCGGCGATTGAAGTTCGACAGGTTGCTGAATCCGACCTCGTAACAGATGTCGGTGATGGAGCCGGACGAGGCCACGAGCCGTTCGCAGGCCCGTTGCACGCGGGTCTGGTTCACATAGTCGATGAAGCGATAGCCCGTGTGCTGGTGGAAAAAGCGGGAGAACGCCGATTCGGACATGTCGAGGCGGGTGGCCACGGTTTTCAGCGACACGTCGCCGGCGTGGTGCCGGTCGATGAAGGCCACGGCGCGGTGCAGCTTCATCGACTGGCTGGGGTCGGCGGATGCCTGGAAGGGGCGGCTGCTGAGCGAGCGGCGCGAGGTGTCTTCCGACAGGGCCTCGAGCATCTCGAAGAAGCTGCCGACGCGGCGCAGGCCCGGGTGGTCCGCCACCTTGCGGAACAGCGGCTCGAGCTGTCGGCCCAGTTCGCGGGAGAACTCGATGCCGTAGCGTGCTTCCTCGAGCAGCAATGACTTCACATGCCGTGCCGCCGGGAAGAACTCCGTGCTCCGGCGCACGAAGGCTTCCGAGAACAGGATCACGCGATCCCTCAGGGCCGAGGGCGCGCAAGCCTCGTCGGTTACCCAGTTATGGGGCACGTTGGGGCCGGTGAGCATGAGCGTATAGGGCGCGAACCGGCCCTCGTAGTCGCCGACGAAGGCCGTGCCTTCGGTGTCCACGATGAGGTGCAGCTCGTAGGCCGGGTGGTAGTGCCAGCGAATGAGCCGGCTGCGCGAGCCGTGCTCGAGATAGTGGATCGACGGGTCGTCTGAGAGGCCGAGCAGATCCTGCTCGCGTCCGAGGGCGGACGTGTCGGCCATGGGCGGCGGCAGCGAGAGGGCGGCGCGACGGTTCATGGCGCCGAGGTTACCCTTTCCGCCGCCGACTACCAAGGAGCCGTCATATGAAGATCCTCATCGTGGGTGCCTCCGGCACGCTGGGCCAGGCTGTGGCTGCGGAACTCGCCGCGCGGCATGACATCGTGCGGGCGGGCCGCACCGGCGGCGACGTGCGCGTGGACCTGCGCGACGCCGCCAGCGTCGAGGCCATGTACCGTGAGGTGGGTGCCGTGGACGCCGTCGTCTGCACGGCCGGCAAGGTGCCGTTCGCCCCGCTGGGCGAGCTGACCGAGGCGAAGTATCTCGAGGGCCTGCATGACAAGCTGCTCGGCCAGGTGCGTCTCGTGCAGTCGGGCATTCCTTCCGTGCGCGATGGTGGTTCCTTTACGCTGATCACCGGCATCCTCACGGAACAGCCGATCGCCTCCGGCGCCTGCGCCTCCATGGTCAATGGTGCCGTCGAGGGGTATGTCCGCGGCGCGGCGATCGAACTGCCACGTGGGCTGCGCATCAACGTGGTCAGCCCCAGCGTACTGACGGAAGCGATGGCATCCTACGGTCCGTTCTTCAGGGGATTCGAGCCGGTGAGCGCCGCGCGTGCAGCGCTCGCCTTCTCGCGTTCCGTGGAAGGGTTGCAGACAGGGCAGGTGTACAGGGTCTGGTGATCCGCTGGCGACGATTGGCCGTGCAATGGTGCGTCACCGTGGGAGCGTGCTTCCACTTCGAGCACATCGACGAGCTTGGCCGACTGTTTGATGATCTGTGCCACCGTGGCGTCGTCGCCGTCGATGACCAGGGCGAGTCGCGAGACGTCCCTGTCCGGCGTCGGCGCGACGTTGAGCGACTCGATGTTGTACCCGCGGGACGCGAACAGGCCGGCCACGCGCGCGAGTGCGCCCGCCTCGTTCTGCAGCAGCATGGATATCACGTGGCGCATGGTCAGAACATCCCCGTCGGTTCGGCGGTACGTGCCGCAGGCGCACTTCGGCTGGCGATGAAGTCACCCGTGATCATCTCGGCATACGTGCTCCCCGGACCCACCATGGGATAGACCCCGGCGTCGGGATCGATCACCACCTCGAGGAAGGCAGGGCCATCGAAGGCGAGGAAATCGGCGATCGTCGCCTCGATGTCCGCCGGCTTCTCGAGGCGTCGTGCCCACTCGAAGCCATCGGCTTCCGCGGCCTTCACGAAGTCTTTCCTGTGCAGGCTCTTGTCCGATGCCGAGAAACGGCCCTTGAAGAACAGCTTCTGCCATTGGCGCACCATGCCGTCGCCGCTGTTGTTCAGCACGACGACCTTCACGCGCAGCCCGTAGTTGGTCACGGTCTCCATCTCGCCGATGTTCATGCGGATGCTCGAGTCACCGTCGATGTCGATGACCGTGAGGTCGGGGCGCGCGAACTGCGCGCCGATGGCGGCAGGCAGGCCGAAGCCCATCGTTCCCATGGAACCTGACGTCAGCCAGTGGCGCGGCTCGCGGAAGTCGAAATACTGTGCAGCCCACATCTGGTGCTGGCCCACGCCGGTACTGATGATGGCGCGGCCGTCGGTGATGCGGTTGATCGCCTCGAGCACGGCGCACGGCTGGATCATCTCGCCGTCGCGGAAGAAATCCATGGCGTGGTTTTTCTTCAGCGCACCCACATGGGCGTGCCATTCCGCGTAGTCGGTTTCGAAGCCGATCCGGCGAGCGTAGGCCAAGAGGCGCTCCAGCGAAACGTCGAGCGATCCGACATGGTGCCAGTCGACCGTCTTGACCTTGCCGATCTCCGCGGGATCGATGTCGATCTGCGCAATCGCCCGTGCGCCCGGCGCGAATTTCGCGGGTACGCCCACGACGCGGTCGTCGAACCGTGCGCCCAGCGCGAAGACGAAGTCGCAATCGTCCATGGCGTAGTTCGCGTAGGCGGCACCGTGCATGCCGAGCATGTGCAGGGCGAGCGGGTCGGTCGTGTCGAAGCCACCGATGCCCATCAGTGTCGTGACCACCGGAATGCCGAACGCATGCGCGAAGTCGCGCAGCGCGTCGGCCGCACCGGCGGCGATGATGCCGCCGCCTGCGTAAATGAGCGGGCGCCTGGCCCTGGCCAGCGCGTCGAAGAACGTCGCGCAGTGCGCGTCGGCGATCACCGCCGATTCCACGGCGTGCAGGCGCGCACGATAACCACGAACGGCGAGTTCCCGCCGGCCCTCGAACACCAGTGGCGCGTTCTGGATGTCCTTCGGAATGTCGATGACGACGGGCCCGGGCCGCCCGCTGCGCGCGATGTGAAACGCCGTGCGCAGGGTGGCTTCGAGCGTGCTGGCGTCGGTGACCAGGAACACGTGCTTGGCACACGAGCCCATGATGTTGCTGATCGGGGCCTCCTGGAAGGCATCCGTGCCGATGGCTGCCGTCGGCACCTGGCCGCAGATCACCACGACGGGAATGGAATCGGCCATGCAGTCACGAACGGGCGTCACGGCATTGGTGGCGCCGGGACCGGACGTAACGAGCGCCACGCCGACGCGACCCGATGCCCGCGCATAGCCCGCAGCCATGAAGCACGCCCCCTGCTCGTTCGCCGGCACGATGAGAGGAAGCGTCTCGCTGCCGTCATCGCGTGCGTGGAGTGCGTTGTAACGGAACACGGCGTCGTAGACGGGAAGGATCGCGCCACCGGAGTAACCGAAGAGTACGTCGAGGCCCTCGTCGGCAAGCACCTGCACGACGATGTCGGCACCGGTCATGGCATGGCCGGCGAGGGGATGGTCGGACGGGGCATGATTCGACGGGGGGCGAATGTCGCCTTCGGTACTCTTCGGTTGTGCATTCACGGTGGCTGGTTTCCTTGCAGGGGCGTTGCAGGAGCACGCCTCGCGCACGACATGTGTTGGCGACGGGATCCCTGGCTCCGGGATGCATCGCGAAGAGATGTCGCGCGCAGGTCGCGCTCCCACGGGATCGGACGATCAGTCAGCGGCTTTGGCCGGTTCGGCCGCGGGGGCTTTCGGCTGGTTGGCTGCGAGCCAGGGCATGCGTGCGCGCAGCTTCGCGCCGACCTTCTCGATCGGGTGCTCCAGGTCGCGCTGCTTGAACGCCTTGTAGTTCGGGAGACCGGCCTTGTACTCGGCTGTCCACTCGCGCGCGAACGTGCCGTCCTGGATCTCGGTGAGCACGGCCTTCATGCGCTCCTTCGTGCCTTCGTCCACGATGCGCGGGCCGCGCGTGTAGTCACCGTACTGCGCCGTCTCGGAGATGAATTCGAGCATGCGCGCGATGCCGCCTTCGTAGAAGAGGTCGACGATCAGCTTCAGCTCGTGCATGACTTCGTAGTACGCGATCTCGGGCCGGTAACCGGCTTCCACCAGTGTCTCGAAGCCCTTGATGACCAGCTCGCTCGCACCGCCGCACAGCACCGCCTGCTCGCCGAAGAGATCGGTCTCGGTCTCTTCCTTGAAGTCGGTCTCGATCAACATCGCGCGCGCACCGCCGATGCCTGCGGCATAGGCCGTGGCGCGTTCGCTGGCGTGCCCCGTCGCGTCCTGGTGCACCGCGTAGAGGCAGGGAACGCCACGGCCGATCTCATACTCGCGGCGGACGAGCGCACCCGGGCCCTTCGGCGCGACCAGCACCACGTCGATATCCTTGCGGGGTTCGATCTGGCCGAAGTGGATGTTGAAGCCGTGTGCGAAGAGCAGGGTGGCGCCGGGCTTGATGTTGGCTTCGATGGCGTTCCTGTAGATCTCCGGCTGCGTCATGTCGGGCGTCAGCACGGCCACCAGATCGGCACCACGAACGGCGTCGCCCGGCTCGGCGACGGCGAAGCCATCGAGGTACGCGCGATTCCATGACGGGCCGCCGGCACGCAGTCCGACGACCACGTCGAGGCCGGAATCCTTGAGGTTGAGCGCATGCGCGCGTCCCTGGCTACCGTAGCCGAGCACGGCGATACGGGCCTGTTTCAAAGGGGCGATGGTGGCTTGTGTCTCGGTCATGGTGTTCTCCTGGTGTCTGGACGGGTTGTCTTTCTGTGTGTGGTTCGTCGTCTGTGGTCAGTGCGTGTTCGTGTGCGTGTTCGTGCGTGTTCGTGTGCGTGGTTCGTGCGTGTTCGTGTGCGTGGTTCGTGCGTGTCTTGTTGTAGGAGCGCGCCGTGCGCGCGACAGCGGTCAAGTCGATGCGTTTCACGGTCGCGCGTGCATCCGGGCGAGGTCGCGATAAGATGTCGCGCGCCGGGCGCGCTCCCACAACGAGCCGGTCGAGTGCGAGTTGCCTGTCACGTGCGGGTCAGTTGCCTATCAGCTCCTGGGTCATGACTTCTTCCGCGACCGTCCGGGTCGCCGCTTTCGCCGCCGCCGCTCCGGTCGCCGCCGCCGCTCCGGTCGCCGCCACCGCTCCGGTCGCCACCGCTTCCGTTACCGCGACGGCCGGCACGTCGTCGAAGGCCTGGGTGACTGCACCCTCCGCCGCGGAGCCGACGAGCCTTGCGTACTTGGCGAGCACGCCACGCGTGACTTTCGGTGCCGTCGGTTGCCATGTGCCACGACGCGAGGCCAGGTCGGCGTCGGTGCGCAGTTCGCGCGTGGCGCCATCGATGAAGATCGCATCGCCTTCGCGCAGCAGTCCGATAGGGCCGCCGCGCGCCGCTTCGGGTGCGACGTGACCGACCATGAAGCCGTGCGTCGCCCCGCTGAAGCGACCATCCGTGATGAGTGCCACGTCATTGCCGAGGCCGCGCCCCATGAGGGCGGCCGTGACCGCGAGCATTTCGCGCATGCCGGGGCCGCCAGCCGGGCCTTCGTTGCGGATGACCATGACGTCGCCGGGACGGATGCGCCCGGCCTGTACGGCGGTGAAGGCTTCTTCCTCGCTCTCGAACACACGCGCCGGGCCGGCGTGGCTGGTTCGGCCGTGACCCGCCAGCTTCAGGATGCAGCCTTCGGGCGAGAGGTTGCCGTAGAGGATGCTGTAGCCGCCGCGCGGCTTGAACGGTGTCGTCACGGAACGGACGACCTGCTGGCCGACGGCAGCCGGCGACGCGGCGTCCAGCTCTTCGAACAGGCTGCGACCCGTCACGGTCTGCGTGTCACTGATCAGGCCGCCCTTGCGCAGTTCCTGCGCGACGATGGCCGTACCGCCCGCCGCGGTGAGTTCCACGGCGCTGTAGCGGCCGCCGGGTTTCAGGTCGGCGATGACGGGCGTGTGCGCGGAGGCCGGCTCGAAGTCCTCGATGGAAAGCGGTACGCGCGCCTCGTTCGCCATCGCCAGCAGGTGCAGCACGGCGTTGGTCGAGCCGGCCGTGGCGGCGACCATGCGTGCCGCGTTGTCGAAGGCCGCGCGCGTCATGTAGTCACGCGGTTTGCGATCGGCCTGGAGGCATTCCATCGCCAGTTCGCCACAGCGGAAGGCGGCGTCGCGCTTGGCAGGCGCCGTCGCGGGAATGTCGTTCAGGCCCACCGGTGACAGGCCCAGCGTCGTCAGCACCATGGCCATGGTGTTGGCCGTGAACTGTCCGCCGCATGCGCCGGCCCCGGGGCAGGCATGGCGTTCGACATCTTCCAGTTCCGCGTCGTCGATCTTGCCCGCGCCGTGCGCGCCGACGGCTTCGAACACTTCCTGCACCGTGATCGGGCACCCGTTTCGGCTGCCGTGGTCGATGCTACCGCCGTACAGGGCGACACCGGGGATATTCAGGCGGGCGAGCGCCATCGCGGCGGCGGGGATGGTCTTGTCGCAACCACAGAGCACGACCATGGCATCGAGGCAGTGGCCGTCCACGGCAAGCTCGATCGAGTCGGTGATGACCTCGCGGCTCACGAGCGACGAACGCATGCCCGAGGTACCCATGGCGATGCCATCGGTCACGGCGATGGTATTGAACTCGACCGGCGTACCGCCTGCTGCACGCACGCCATCTGCCGCGGCCTCGGCGAGGTCGCGCAGGTTGAGGTTGCATGGCGAGACGTTCGACCAGCTGTGCACGATGGCGACCATCGGTCTTGCGATGGCATCGTCGTCCAGCCCGGTGGCGCGCAGCATGGCGCGGGCGGGCGCGCGGTCGGGACCGGTCTTGATCGCATCGCTGCGCAGCGTGCGGATGGGGATCTTCCTGTCGTTCATGCGGCCTCCGCTCGGGTGTTGCAGGCGTGCAGGACGGCCCGGGTCACGGCATCGGTGGTGGCGTTGCCGCCTAGGTCACGGGTGAGTTCGCCGTGCTCGAGGACATGGTCCACGGCGGCTTCGACGGCAGCGGCTTCCTCGGGCAGGCCCAGGGAGTGGCGCAGCAGCATGGCCACCGACAGGATCGTGCCGAGCGGATTCGCCAGCGACTTCCCGGCGATGTCGGGAGCCGAGCCGTGGATCGGCTCGTAGATGCCGGCACCCGGCCCGCCGACCGACGCGGACGGCGACAGGCCCAGCGAGCCGGCCAGCACGGAGGCTTCGTCGGTGAGGATGTCGCCGAACATGTTCTCGGTCACGATCACGTCGTACTCCGCCGGGCGGGTGAGCAGGTGCATGGCCATGGAGTCGACGAGCTGGTGCTCCAGTTCCACGTCGGGGTAGTCGGCGGCGACACGCGTCGCGACCGAGCGCCACAGGCGCGAGGTTTCCAGCACGTTGGCCTTGTCCACGGAGGTCACCTTGCGACGGCGCGTGCGAGCGAGCTCAAAGGCATGACGGACGACGCGTTCCACTTCGGCGACGCTGTAGCGGCACTCGTCGGTGGCGTCGGTCTCGCTGCGCGTCTTCGCACCGAAGTAGATGCCGCCGGTGAGCTCGCGGATGAAGACGAGATCCACGCCCTTCGTACGCTCGGGCTTCAGTGGCGACAGGTCAGCCGTGCGTGGGTGCAGTTTCAGCGGCCGCACGTTGGCGTAGACACCGAGCAGCTTGCGCATGGCCAGCAGGCCCTGCTCCGGGCGGACGCTGGCATTCGGGTCCGACCACTTCGGGCCGCCGACGGCGCCCAGCAGGATCGCATCGCAGGCCAGCAGCGCGTCACGCGTTTCCCTTGGCAGCGGATCACCGAAGCGGTCGATGGCATCGCCACCGATCGCATGCTCGGCGAAGCTGAATTCATGGCCGAAGCGTTTGGCCACCTGGCGCAGCACGGCCACCCCGGCGGACGCGACTTCGGGACCGATGCCGTCACCCGGCAGTACGACGATGGACGCCTTCATGCGGCTTCCTCCATGCCATTTTCGAAGGCGGCGATGGCGGCTTCCTGCTGCAGCAGGAAACCCAGCTGGTCGACGCCGTTGAGCAGGCAGTGACGCGAGAAGGCGTCGAGGTCAAAGCGGATCGAGCCGCCATCCGGCAGGCGGATGCTGCCTTCGGCGATATCGATGCGCAGTTCGATGCCGGGGTTGTCGAGCAGCCAGCGGTGTTCCGCCTCGCTGACGACCACGGCGAGCAGGCCGTTCTTCAGTGAGTTGCCGCGGAAGATGTCGGCGATCTCGCTGGAGATCACGGCCTGGATGCCATAGTCGAGCAACGCCCACGGGGCGTGTTCGCGCGACGAACCGCAGCCGAAGTTGCGGCCGGCCACCAGGATGGAGCAGGCGCGTGCTTCCGGCCGGTTGAGGGGGAAGGCCGGGTCGTCGCTGCCGTCGGCGGCATAGCGCCAGTCTTCGAAGCAGTGCCTGCCCAGCCCGGTGCGTTCGGTGGTCGTGAGGAAACGCGCCGGGATGATGCGGTCGGTATCGATGTTTTCGTTGGGCAGCACGGCCGTGCGGGAATGCACGTACGCGAGCGGGCGGCTGGTGGTGCTCATGCGGCGGCCTCCTGGGTCATGTAGTCACGCGGGTCCGCGACGCAGCCGGCGACGGCCGACGCCGCGGCGACGAGCGGGCTGGCGAGCACGGTGCGTGCGCCCTTGCCCTGGCGGCCTTCGAAGTTGCGGTTACTCGTGGCGACGACGAGCTGGCCCGGCTGTGCGAGGTCGCCGTTCATGGCGATGCACATGGAGCATCCCGGCTCACGCCACTCGGCACCGGCGGCGCGGAAGACCTCGTGCAGGCCTTCGCGTTCGGCGTCGCGACGGACCTGTTCGGAACCCGGCACCACCAGCATGCGAACACCGGGGGCGACCATGCGGCCACGCAGGATGCTGGCGGCCGCGCGAAGATCGGACAGGCGACCGTTGGTGCAGCTGCCCACGAACACCACGTCGACGACCTCGCCGGCGATGGCATGGCCGGCAGTGAGCTTCATGTAATCGAGGGCGCGCTGTTCCATCGCATCCGCGGCGGCCGGCACGGTGCCGTGGATCGGCACGACCATGCCGGGATGCGTGCCGTACGTGACCGACGGCTGGATGGTGGACGCGTCGATGCGTACCTCACGGTCATACGTCGCGCCCGCATCGGTGGGCAGCGTGCGCCAGCGCGCCACGGCGCGTGCCCACGCTTCGCCTTTCGGCGCGCGTTCGCGGCCTTCGAGCCATGCAAACGTCGTCTCGTCGGGTGCGATGAGCCCGGCACGCGCACCGGCTTCGATCGACATGTTGCAGACCGTCATACGCTCTTCCATCGAAAGGGCGCGGATGGCTTCGCCGGTGTATTCCAGGACATGGCCGGTACCGCCGCCGATGCCGATGGTCCCGATGATGTGCAGGATCAGGTCTTTCGCCGTGACGCCGGGCTGCAGCGCGCCATCGACATGGATCGCGAACGACTTCGGCTTGCGCTGGAGCAGGCACTGCGTGGCCAGCACGTGGCCGACCTCCGTCGTGCCGATGCCGAAGGCCAATGCACCGAAGGCGCCGTGCGTGGCGGTGTGGCTGTCACCGCAGACGATGGTCATGCCCGGCTGCGTGGCACCGACCTCAGGGCCGGCGACATGCACGATGCCGCGCTGCGGGCTGTCCCAGCCCATCAGGTCGACCCCGAATTCCCGCACGTTGGCTTCCAGCTTCGTGACCTGGGCTTCGGCTTCCTTCGTGTAGTACGGACGCCTGCCGTCGGCATCCGGCGGCAGGGTCGGCGTGGAGTGGTCAAGCGTGGCCAGCGTGCGATCCGCACGACGAACCGTGAGCCCGCGGGCGCGCAGTTCGTCGAAGGCCTGGGGTGAGGTGACTTCGTGCACGAGGTGCAGGTCGATGTAGAGCACGCCCGGCGTGCTGTCCGTTTCCGGCGCTACCTGATGCGCGTCCCACAGCTTGTCGAAGAGCGTGCGTGCGCTCATGCCGCGACCCTCCCCTCAGTGACGTCGTCGATGGCGGTGAGCCAGCCCCACTTGTCTTCCGTGCGCCCGTCGAAGAGACCGAAGAAGTCTTCCTGCAGCTGGCGGGTGATCGGGCCCGGACGACCACTGCCCACGGGCTTGCGATCGACGGAGCGAACGGCCGTGACTTCCGCCGCGGTGCCGGTCATGAAGACCTCGTCGGCGAAATAGAGCATCTCGCGCGGCAGCGATTGCTCGACCACGTGGTAGCCACGCTCGCGTGCGAGAGTCAGCACGGTGTCACGCGTGATGCCGCAGAGGATCGAGGACGCGGCAGGGGGTGTGTAGATGGTGTTCTTGCGGACGATGAACAGGTTCTCGCCTGCACCTTCGCTCAGCAGGCCGTCGGTACCCAGCGCGATGCCCTCGGCATAGCCCCCGTTGACCGCCTCGCGGGCGATGAGCTGGCTGTTGAGGTAATTGCCGCCGGCCTTCGCGCCGCTGGGGTAGGTGTTGGGTGCCGCGCGGTTCCACGAGGAGACGCAGACATCCACGCCTTTCTCGATGGCCTCCGCGCCGTGGTAGTCGCCCCAGGGCAGCGCGATGATCGCCACGTCGATGGCGGTATCCAGTGACGGGCACAGGCTGAAGGTGAAGCCGCTGCGGAACACGATCGGCCGCACGTAAGCAGAGGTCAGGCCGTTCGCCGCGATGACTTCGCGGCAGGCGCGATTGATGGCCTCCGCGTCGTACGGCATGACCAGGTCGTAGACGCGCGCCGAATGGAACAGGCGCTCCGTGTGCTCTTCCAGGCGGAAGTAGCGCGGGCCGTCAGGGGTGGAATAGACGCGCACGCCTTCGAATACCGAGGATCCATAATGCAGCGCGTGGGCGCCAACGTGGACGGTGGCGTCGGCCCAGGTCTTGATACGACCGTTGTGCCAGAGATGTGCCGGTGCTTCCATGGGTCATTCCTCAGTTCGTGGCCGCGGCGGTCGCGGTGTCAGTGGCGCCTTCATGCGCGTTCATGAGCGCGGCGAGATCGTCGTTGGTGACGGAGCGCTGGCTGTCTGCGAGCGCCTTGAAACGATCGAAGACGGCGTCGAGCGTCGCTTCGTCGAGGGTGTAATCGAGTTCTTCCAGCCGCTGGCGCAGCGCGTGGCGGCCGGAATGCTTGCCCAGTACGAGCGACGTTTTCGCGCCGACGTCCTGCGGGCGCATGATTTCGTAAGTGCCGCGGTGCTTGAGCATGCCGTGCTGATGGATGCCGCTTTCGTGCGCGAAGGCGTTGTCGCCGACGATGGCCTTGTTGCGCGGCACGTTCTGGCCGGTGACCTCGGCCAGCAGGCGGGAGGTGGGAAACAGGCGTTCGGTGACGATGCCCGTGTCGACCCTGAACAGCGGACGCCGCGTGTGCAGGGCCATGACGATCTCTTCCAGCGCCGCGTTGCCCGCGCGCTCGCCGATGCCGTTGATGGTGCACTCGACCTGCCGCGCGCCGGCGCTGATCGCGGCCAGGCTGTTGGCCGTGGCCATGCCCAGGTCGTCGTGGCAGTGCGCGGAGAAGATGACCTTGTCCGCGCCGCGCACGTGTCTGCGCAGGTAGGCGAACATCTCGGTGATTTCAACGGGGGTGACGTAGCCGACGGTGTCGGGCGCGTTCAGCACGGTGGCACCGGCTTCGATGGCGACCGAGAATATCTCGGCGAGGTAGTCCGGCTCGGTGCGCAGTGCATCTTCGGCGGAGAATTCGACTTCATGTGCCAGGGCGCTTGCCCGGCGGATCGCCGTGGTGGCGATGTCGATGACTTCCTGCCTGCTCTTTCCCAGCTTGTGCTCGCGGTGCAGGGGGCTGGTGGACAGGAACAGGTGGATCCGTGAGTGACGCGCACCTTGCAGTGCCTTTCCCGCGCTTTCGATATCGGTGGCCTGACATCGGGCCAGCGCCGCGATCGTGGGTGTCTTCAGGGTCCTCGCGATCTCGGCGACGGCGGCGAAATCATCGGGTGACGCCTGCGGGAAGCCGGCCTCGATGATGTCGACGCCCAGTTCCTCCAGGGCATGCGCCATGCGCATCTTGGCGCGACGATCCATCGAGAAGCCGGGGGCTTGCTCGCCGTCGCGCAGGGTGGTGTCGAAGATGCGCACGCGCTCGCCTACGTCGCTCTCGACGGGGTCGGTGTTGCCCGGGGTTGCTGGTGTCATGTCTGGCTCCGCTCGTTGGAGAGTCGGGCCGGGGGCATAAAAAAACCCCGCATCCGTTGCCGGGTGCGGGGTTCTTCAGGAGTCTTCAGGTTTGTTTCTTATTCACCTGGACACTTGCCCTCAGCCCGCACCTCCGCAGGTAATAAGTACAAGGCTAAGTACAAGGTTGATAAGAAGCAGGCTGCCGCCGAGACGCAGCTTGCCTGCTACCGCCGTGTGGCGGTTCAGGTCAAAGCGGGCAGTGGTGATGCGCTGCGTCATGGTGTCGAACGTATGCCAGTTCCACGACGCGTGTCAACACTTTCGCCTGAAACTTCTTGCAGGAAGTGTTTGGACGGCTAGACGCCCGCGTCGTGGTTCGCATGGCCAGGCCGCGCCACGACGCGGGCCGTCGGCCGGTGGTATGCAGTCGTCCTACATGCGATCGGGAACGCGGATGCCGAGCAGGTCGAGGGCGTTGACGAGCACGTCGCGGGTCAGCCGGGCCAGGGAAAGACGCGACGCACGAACCTCGGCGTCGTCGGCCGCCAGTACCGGGCATTCGGTGTAAAAGCGGCTGAATGCCTGGGCGAGATCGAAGGCGAAGTCCGCCAGATCGTTCGGCGCGTAGCGTTGCGCCGCGGAAGCGACGGCATCGGGGAAACGGGCGCAGAGCAGCACGAGCGCACGCTCGGCGGGCTCGACCACGGCGATATCGCCTGCCGTGATGCCTTGTGAGGCCGCGCGGTCCACGATCGAGCTGATGCGGACGCAGGCGTACTGCACGTACGGGCCGGTGCGGCCTTCGAACGACACCATGCGGTCGGCATCGAAGACATAGCCGGAGGTGCGATACGTCGACAGGTCGGCGAATTTGACTGCCGCGATGCCTACGGTGCGGGCCAGCGCGTCGAGGTCCTGGTCGCCATCGGTGGGACGGTCGTCCTCGGCGCGGCGCACGCGGGCGCGCTCGATCGCGTCGGCGAGGAGGTCCTCGAGGCGTGCCACGCCGCCATCGCGGGTCTTGTAAGGCTTGCCGTCGGCGCCGTTGACCGTGCCGAAACCGACGTGGACCAGCTCGATCCCGTCGGCGAAACCGGCACGGACCGCGCCACGGAACACCTGTCGGAAGTGCAGCGACTGGCGCTGGTCGACCACATAGACGATGCGCTGCGGGTGCAGGCGGTCACGGCGGTCCACGATGGTGGCGAGATCGGTGGTGGCGTAGAGCGCCGCGCCATCCGATTTCTCGATCAGCAGTGGCGGCATCGGGGAGTCGTCGGACTCCTCGGCGACGTCGATGATGAGCGCCCCCTCGCTGGTCCGGGCGACGCCACGGGCCCTGAGGTCGGCGATCATGCCCGGGATCAGGTGCTGCACATGGCTTTCGCCGTTGAGCTCGTCGAAATGCGCATCGAGCGCCGCGAAATCGCGGGTCTGGGCGGCCAGCGACACCTCGCGGATCGCCTCCCACAGGTGCATCGACGGCGGGTCGCCGGCCTGCAGCCGGGCGGTGGCGGCACGGGCGATGGCCATGCGGTCGGCGTCGGCCTTGCAGTCGGCGGCGACGCGCGGGTAGATCGCCTGGAGCTGCGCCATGTCGAACGGTGGCTTTTCGCGCCATGGGCCATCCTGTGCCAGTTCCGGCCACAGCAGCGGCAGCTCGGAGATCAGCATGCCCATCTGCAGGCCCCAGTCCCCCAGATGCACGTCGCCGACCACGTCGTGGCCCTGCGCGACCAGGATGCGGCGCAGGCTCTCGCCCAGCACGAGCGATCGCAGGTGCCCGACATGCAGCGGCTTCGCCACGTTCGGGCCGCCGAAGTCCACGATGATCCGCTCGGGGGTCTGCCGCACGATGCCGTTGCGCTCGTCGGCCAGCTGGCGGGTCGCGAGCTCCGACAGGAAGGCCGGCGACAGGCGCAGGTTGATGAAGCCGGGACCGGCGACGTCCACGCTCGAGAACTCGGCATGCCCCTCGAGCTGTGCGATGACGGCGGCGGCCAGCTCCCGTGGCGGGCGCTTGAGCGCACCGGCCAGCGGCATGATGGCGTTGCACTGCAGGTCGGCGAGGTCCGGGCGTTGCGCCGGCACGGCACGCACGCCGCGGCTGTCGAAGCCGCAGGCATCGAACGCCGCGATGAGCAGGCGGTCGACATGGGAGGCGAGGGTATCGCTGGGCTGGAACGGCATGCGGCGTGTTTCCATCGATGGACGGTCGGTCGGGACAGGGCGGCATGGTAAACCACCGCCCTCCTTCCCACCGGCTTCCCCGGTCACCAGCGGCGGAGCCACTCCGCGAACAGCCGGCCATCCGCGGCCAGCGGCTCGGCCGTGGCGGGCCGGGCGAGCATGCGGGCCAGCGCGTCGGGCACGCCCAGCACGCGACCGATCAGCGGCTCGACGACGGTGTCGAACTTCGCCGGGTGTGCCGTTGCCGTCAGCGTCCATGCCCGCGTGTCGCCGGCCAGCCGGCCCTTCTCGAACACGCGCATGGCGGTGGCGGTGTGCGGGCACAGCACCTCGCCGTCGTTGGCCGCGTGGCGCCGGATCACATCACGGATTTCGGCGTCGTCCACGCTTTCCGCACGTCCCCGTGCACGGGCCGCCTCGTCGCCGCCGAACAAATGGCTGAGCCGTTCGAAGTTGCTGGGGGCGCCCACGTCCATGGCGTTGGCGAGGGTGGGGGTGGCGTCACGGGCGCGGTAAGGCAGGCCGGAAAAGAATTCCGGCAGGGTCTGGTTGGCATTGCATGCGAAGACCACCTCGCCGATCGGCAGGCCCAGCGTACGCGCCCAGAGCGCGGCCACGGCATTGCCGAGGTTGCCCGTGGGGACGATGGTGTTCATGGGCTCGCCGGCCTGCAGCGCCGCATGGCCGAAGTACGCCATCTGCGGCAGCAGGCGGCCAAGGCTGATGCTGTTCGCCGACGACATGGGCACGTCGGCCTGGAGGACCGTGTCGCCCAGGGCTCCTTTCACCAGTCGCTGGCAGTCGTCGAAGCTGCCCTCGACACGGAGTGCGCGCACGTTGCCACCGAAGCTGCCGAGCTGGTGCGCCTGCCGTGGGGAGACCCGGTTATCGGGATACAGGATGGCGACGCGCACGCCCGGCACGTCATGGAAGGCGGCACCGACCGCCGCCCCGGTATCGCCCGATGTCGCCACGAGGATCGTCAGCGGACGCGACGCGTCGCGGCGCAGCCGGCCCAGGCAGGCGGCGAGGAACCGGGCCCCGAAATCCTTGAAGGCTGCGGTCGGCCCGTGGAAAAGCTCCAGCAGATGCGCGCCCTCGACGGGCAGGGGACGGCGCGGCGCGGGCGACGCGAACGCGTCGGCGCAGATCGCGGACAGGTGGTCTTCCAGCGGATCGCCCGCGAAGAAGGGCTCGAGCATCCGGAGCGCCGTGTCCGCCAGTGTTCCGCCGGCCGGTGGAAGCGCCGCCAGCGTCGGCATGGTTTCCGGCACGTACAGACCGCCATCGGGGGCCAGGCCGGCGGCGATGGCATCGGAAAGTCGTACCGGCGCGGCGACACCGCGCGTGCTGACATAGCGCATGGTCACAGCACCTGCGCGGCAGGGCCGTCGATCGGGGCCACCAGCACGTCGCTCTCGTGGCCGGCCAGGTGGAAGGCATGGCGCATGGCGCGCGATGCGGCCTCCGCCGAGGCCCTGTCTTCGAACCAGCCGAACACGCTGGGGCCGGCGCCGGAGATGCTCGCGCCCATGGCGCCGTGGTCCAGTGCGGCCTGCTTGACGGCCTGGAAACCGGGAATGAGCGGCGCGCGCCGTGGCTCGACCAGCACGTCGGAAAGACCTTCCCGGATGAGGTCGACCTCGCCGCGATAGCAGCCCGCCAGCACCAGCGCGAGGTTGGCGGATTGCGCCACGAATTCACCCAGGGCGTAATGGCCGGCGAGCGCGGCCCGAGCCTTGCGGGTCTCCAGCACGACGTGCGGATGGACCAGCGCGCAATGCCACGACGCAGGCACGGGGATGCGCACGAGGCGTGCATGCGTCGCAAGCACGAGGCCACCCAGCAGCATGGGGCCGAGGTTGTCGCCGTGGCGACTGCCGCTGGCGACCGCTTCGCCATCGAGTGCAAACGGATAGAGGGCTTCGCGCGACAGGGGCTCGTCGAGCAGGGCGTTGGCTGCCACCAGCGCTGCCACGCACGATGCCGCGGAGCCGCCCATGCCGGAACCCAGCGCGATGCCCTTGTGCAGGGTGATCTCGAAACCGTGCGGGAGATCGAGCGCCCGCATCATGGACAGCAGCGCCGCACCGGCCGTGTTGTCGGCGGCCTCGAGGGGCAGGTCGGTGATCACGCCGTGGATGGCGGCGATGCGCACGACGCGCTCGGGAAGGCGGCGTACTTCCGCGCGGTCGCCGGCACCTGCGACGCAGTGGCCCAGGATATCGAAGCCGACGCCGACATTGCCGACGCTGGCGTAGGCCTCGGCCACCGCGACATCCGCTCGGGCCAGGGGCGAGGATTCTTCTTTCAGCATGCGCACCGTTTTACTCCCATGGCACCGGCCACGCGCAGCAGATCCGTGAATACCGCCGCCGCCGTGACCTCGGGGCCGGCACCCGGCCCCTGGACAACCAGCGCATTGTCGCAGTAACGGCGCGTGGCGAAACGCAGCACGTTGTCGGTCAGCTTGGAATGGGCGAAGGCATGGTCGGGCTCGATCACCTGCGCGCCGACCGATGCATGGTGGCCATCGAGACGGGCGACGTGGCGCAGCACACCGCCCGCGGCGCGCGCGTCGGCCAGCATCGAGGCCATCGGCGCATCCATGGCCTCGAGGTTGTCCATGAAGTCATCGCGGGAAGCCCGGGCAAGTCCTTCCGGGATCAGGCTGCGCACGGCGACGTCTTCGAGCGAGAGCGCGACGCCGGCCTCGCGAGCGAGGATCACGACCTTGCGGGCGACATCCATGCCGGACAGGTCGTCGCGCGGGTCCGGCTCCGTATAGCCCATGGCGTGGGCTTCACGTACCAGTGCCGAGAACGGCACCGAGCCGTCGAACCGGTTGAACAGCCAGGCGAGGGTACCGGAGAGCATGCCTTCGACGGCCAGCAGCTCGTCGCCCGTGTCGATCATGTCGCGCAGGGTCTGCACGACCGGCAGGCCGGCGCCGACCGTACCCTCGTAATAAAGATGCGCGCCGCTCGCCTCTGCGGCAGCGGCGATGCGCCGCCAGCGTTCCAGCGGGCCGCTGGCGGCACGTTTATTGGGCGTCACGACATGAAGCCCGGCGCCCAGCCAGCCGGCATAGTGATCGGCCACGAGATCGCTGGCGCTACAGTCGGCCAGTACCGACACATGATGGCCATCGCCGGCGACATAGGCTGCGAACTCATCGAGTTCCGTCGGTCGCCAGGTCTGTGCGCCCTGCTGGCGACCGTTGAGCGCGTCGTCGTCGCAGTCGAGCCACATGTGGCGGCTGTCGCTCACGGCGCGCAGGCGAAGCTGGAGGTTGCAGTCGCGCAGCAGGCGGGGCGCGGCCTGACGTAGCTGGGCCAGCAGGGCGGTGCCTACCTTGCCCGGTCCGATGACGCCGATGTCGACCACGAGCGGGGCGACGGCGGCGCGGACAGGCGCGGCACGCAGGGGTGAGCGGGGCAGTGCGATAGCGATGGACACGATGAAAGCCTCTAGTTGAGGCCCTTGCTTCGCGTCAGGCGGGGTGTCGGCATGGAGAGCTGGCGCCGGTCCCGTCCTGCGGGAGGTCGGGGCCGGCAGCGACGGTAACTAAGCGCGCGCGGACTCCGATCCTCCAACCACGGTAGTGGTTGTGGTTGTCGTCGTAGCGGTGGACATCACGGACACGAGCGCACCGGCCATGAAGGCCGGGGTGGAACGAAGCGCTGGCGTGGCGGGATGCATGGCCCGACGTTATGCCTGTGTTATGGGGGATGTCAAGCGGGGTGGCCGTCTGGCATACGGGCGGGTGTGAGGCCGCGGAATTCTTCGCCAACCCTCAACGCTTCGACAGGTCGATCGAATAGACCGCCGTTCCGTCGCCGTTGTCACGCAGCTGCTTTACCGCCAGGCCCTGCTCCTTCGCCACGCCTTCCTTGCCCGACGCCGCCGTGAACGTCACCGGCCCCTTCGTCTTCACCGGCACGAAGTGCCATGAGCGCTTGTCGACATCCTTCGCAGTGATCGTCTTCTTCGTCTCGACCCACTTGATCACGACTTCGCGATTGCCGTCCGGTGCGTTGAGCACGACGGCCTTGCCATCCATGCCGGGAAACTCGCCGCCGCCATTGGCGCGATAGTTGTTCGTGACCACGATGATGGCCTGGTCGTCCTTGATCGGCTTGCCCTTGTAGCGCAGGTCACCGATGCGCTGGCCTTCCGGCTTCGTGATGTCGATGGTGTAGGTGACGCCACCCTGCATCTGGTCGAAGTTGTACGGCACGAGTTTGCCGGTGAGCGTCTGTTCGCCTTCGTTCGACGGATCGATCCGGTTGAAGCGCGTCGCCGATTTCTCGAGCCATGCCTTGACGCCCGCGCCATCGATCTTCACGGCGGCCAGCGTGTTCGGATAGAAGTACAGGTCGGCCGCGTTGCGGATGGTCATCGGGCCTTTCGCGACATCGGTGTAATCATCCGGGCCGCCGAAACCCGTGCGGAAGGCAGACGCCGCGGAGATCATCGGAACGCCCTTCCACTCCGGATGCGTGCGGCCGAGCTCGTCGCGTGCATAGTCGATCTGCGCCGCATTGACCACCGCCAGCGCGCTCATGTTGCCTTCGTCCGCGAAGTAACTGGTGAGTGCGTGGTCGGTCGCGCCGATGGGCGTGTTGACGTAAGCGACGGCGGCTTCATGCGCCTCCTGCACGGTGGGCGCGATGGAAGGATCCGGCGCCACGCACTCCCCCTTCTTCGGGCAGATGGGGCGCACCTGGCTGTGGCTCCTGTCCTTCTGCACGACCCAGCGACCACCGTCGCGCGCGAGCGACATGTTGATCACGCCCAGATCCTTGCCGAAGAAGCCGCCCATGACGGCGGGTATGCCGCGCACGATGCCGCGTTTCGCATCCACGTCTTTCAGGTCGGCATAGCGGGGCCCGGGGAATTCCGTATGCGAATGACCCAGCAGCAGGGCATCGATACCCGGGACGCCGGCGAGGTACCAGCCCCCGTTTTCCATCTGTGGCGTGTAAGGCGCCGTGTTGAGGCCGCCGTGCAGGATCGCGACGACGAGGTCGGGTTTCTGCGCGAGTACGTCGGGCATGAAGCGGTTCGCCGCCTCGACCACACCGTCGACGGTCACCTTGCCGGCGAGGTTGCGCTTGTCCCAGTCCATGATCGGCGGCGGCGTGAAGCCGATGATCGCGATGCGCAGCGTCGTGGGAACGACCTTGCCATCGGCGTTCTTCGCGTCGACCGTCTTCGTCACGATGGTCCACGGCCTGAAGATGGGCTTGCCGTCGCGCGCGCTGTACACGTTGGCCAGCACCAGCGGGAACTTCGGCCCCGCGCACTGGCGTGCGGTGACGCCGTCGACGTTCATCGGGGTATTGGTCACCTGCGCGAGGAACGGCAGGCCGTAGTTGAACTCGTGGTTGCCCGCCGTGCCCCCGTCGTAACCGACGGCATCCATGGCCTTGTAGATGCCCAGCTCCGAGTCGCAGCCGACCGGCTTCACCGACGCCTGGTAATCGGCGAGTACCGACCCCTGGATGGTATCGCCGCTATCGAACAGCACCGTGTTCGGGAATTCCTTGCGGGCCTGCCGGATCAGCGTGGCCAGCCGCTCGTAACCGAAGCTCGGGTCGTCCTTCTGCTTGTAGTAGTCGTAGGAAAGGATGTTCGAATGGACGTCGGTCGTCTCGAGGATCGCAAGGTCCAGCGTCGCGCCATCGGCAAGGGCGGCCCCCTTGCCGGCAAGGGTGGCATGGCCGGTCGTGTCGGACCGCGTGGTGGCACAGGCGGCGAGCAGGGCGGCCGAGAGCACGGCCAGGGCGAAGGGCTTGAACATCGTCAGGTATCCGGGGGAAACGGGCTTCAGGGGCGGGAAACTAGCAGAAAGGCCGTCGCAAAGGCACGGTCGGGCATCGTGACGCATGCACGTGTCAGTTCCGGGACGCCCGGGCACGGAAATGCGACGTGCGTCACCGACTCGCGAGATCTTCGCGTAATCGTAAGAAAACATACATGTGGCGCGGTCACGCTCGGCGGCTTCCCTTCGCACCACGAGACACCTGTCGATGATGCATGCCCGCCGTACCCTGTTCCTCGCCCTTGCGTCCGCGCTCGCCTTCCATGCCCAGGCCGAAGACGTGCCGCCGACGAAAACCCAGGACCTGGACGCGGTATCCGTGATCGGCCAGGGCGAGACCCGCCAGGTGCAGCGGATCACGCCGGACGACCAGAAGGTGCTGCCGCCGGGTACCAGCCCGCAGAAGATCCTCAATCGCCTGCCGGGCGTATCGGTGCAGTCGAACGATGCCTTCGGTGCCAACGAGGAATCGCAGTCGATCACGCTGCGCGGCTTCAACTCCACCCGCATCGGTTACACCATGGACGGCCTGCCGCTGGGCGACAACGCCTACGGCAACTACAACGGCCTGAACATCGAGCGCGCGCTGCTGCCCGAGAACATGGCCAGCGTGGAATTGTCCGAAGGTATCGGTGCGCTCGGCACGGCCTCGACCAGCAATCTCGGTGGCGCGATCCAGTACTTCTCGTCCGACCCGGCGAAGACCTTCGGCGGCAAGGTCGCGCAGACGTTCGGCAGCGACCACAACCGCCGCACCTATGCGCGCATCGATACCGGTGATTACAAGGGCTTCTCGATGTACCTGTCGGGCGCGCACTCCGGCGCCGACATGTGGGCCCAGCCGGAGTCGCCGACGAGCACGAAGCAGTTCAACGGCAAGGCGGTCTACGAGTTCGGCGACGGCAATCGCATCACGGCGTTCGCGGACACCTCGCGCACCAGCCAGGCCGACTACGCCTATCTTTCCAAAAGCGGCATGAAGCGCGGCCTCGGCTGGGACTGGAATCTCTATGCGCCGGATTTCAACCGCGCGCTTGCCGCCGCCTACTGCTCGCCGTCCTACACGGTGGGTGGTGTCGCCGATCCGCGCTGCGGCTTCTCGGGCGGCGTCGACAACATCGACGACGCATACTACCTGAGCCGCGCGCTCCGCAACGACGACCTTTACTACGTCGCCGGCGATTTCGCCGTTTCCGATGGTGCCACGCTGCATACGCAGGTGTATCACCACGAGGACGAAGGCCAGGGCCACTGGTGGGCGCCGGGACAGAAGTCGAACCCCGGTACGGCGGAGGAGCTGCCGATCTCGCTGCGCAGCACGAACTACACGATCAACCGCAACGGCGTGATCGCGTCACTCTCCTGGGAGCTGGGCGGACACCACGTGGAAGGCGGTATCTGGTACGAGAAGGGCGACCACCATGTCGAGCGCAATTTCTATTACATCGACGGACCGGTCAGTGACGATCGTTTCCTGAGCAACCCCGATCGTCGCCTGTTCTCCCAGGATTACACGATCACCACGAAACAGGCGTATCTCCAGGACAGCTTCAAGGCACTGGATGACCGGCTCAGCATCGACATCGGCGTGAAGAGCCCGCACACCACGATGACGGCACGCGAGGCCACGGGCGTCGAATCGCCCTATGCCAATGGCACGGTCAAGGCGGGGAAGGCGCTCCTGCCGCAGGCCGGCCTGGCGTTCCAGCTCGCGCCGGGGCAGGAGCTGTTCCTGTCGTACTCGAAGAACATCGCGGCCTTCCAGGGTGGCGGCGCCGGCGGCCCGCTCTCGGTATCGCAGGCGGCGTTCGACGGCACGAAGGCCAACCTCAAGCCGGAGGAATCGCGTTCCATCGACGGCGGCTTCCGCAGCGTCGGCCAGCACTACCAGGCGTCCGTCGCACTGTATGACGTGAAGTTCGACAACCGCCTGCTTTCGCTGAACCCGTGCTCGAGCATCGAGCAGGGCACGCGACCCGAGTGCAACACGGCCTTCGTCAACGTGGGATCGGTGAGCAGCCGGGGTGCCGAGTTCACCTTCATCTGGAAGCCGGTGCGTGGTTTCGAGTGGTACAACTCAGCCTCGTTCAACGAATCGAAGTACGACGATGACTACACGGCCGCCGGTGTCGTCGTGCCGGTGAAGCACAAGACCACGGTGGATACGCCGAAGCGCATGCTTTCCAGCGAGATCAGCTATACCACCGGCCCGTGGTCGGCGAGCCTGCGCGGCAAGTACACGGGCAAGCGTTACTACACGTATACGAATGACCAGAGCGTCGCCGGTGCCACGTCGTTCGACTTCGGCGCGGGTTACGATTTCGGCCGGGTCGGCAGCCTGAAGGCGCTGACGCTGGCGCTCAACATCACGAACCTGACGGACCACCGCTACGCCACGAACCTGTCTGCGTTCGCCGCGACCGACCCCAACGGACGCGCCCTGGCCTTCCACGCCAGTGCGCCGCGCCAGAGCTTCGTGACCCTTTCGGCTGACTTCTGATGAAAGCATCTGGTCTATCCTCGTGCGCACTCGCCCTGATCCTCGGAGTGTCATCGATGTGCACCACCGCCGCGCCGGCAAGGCCGATCGCAACGAAAGTCCTGGTCATCGGCCATCGGGGTGCCAGCGCACTTCGCCCCGAGCACACCCTGGCCTCGTACGCCGTCGCCATCCGGGATGGGGTCGACTTCGTGGAGCCGGACCTGGTGTCCACCAAAGACGGCGTGCTGGTCGTGCGCCATGAGAACGAGATCGGTGGCACGACGGACGTCGCCTCTCATCCGGAGTTCGCCAGCCGCAGGACGACGAAGAGCGTCGACGGCGTGTCGATCACCGGCTGGTTCACCGAAGACTTCACGCTGGCGGAACTCAAGACGCTGCGTGCGCGCGAACGACTGGCCGATATACGCAAGGCCAACACGGCCTTCGATGGCCAGTTCACGGTGCCGACGTTCGACGAGATGATCGAGTTCGTCGCCGCGGAGTCATCGGCGCTCGGGCGGCCGATCGGCATCATTCCCGAGATCAAGCACTCGACCTATTTCCGGGGTGTCGGGCTGCCGATGGAAGACAAGGTGCTGGCGACGCTGGCTGCCCACGCCTATACGAGGACGGCGCCCGTCGAGATCCAGTCGTTCGAGGTGGACAACCTGAAGTACCTGCGGGGGAAGCTCGGGAAGGATCATCCGAACATCCGCCTGCTGCAGCTCATGGACGCTGGCAGCGAGCACCCGTCCGACCAGCCCGGCACCACGTACGGCGCGATGATGACGCCGGCCGGGCTGCGGGATATCGCCGGGTATGCCGATGCCATCGGGCCTTCGACACGCAGCATCATCCCCCTCGGCCGGGACGGCCGGCTGGCGCCCGCCACGCCGTTGGTTCATGACGCGCACGCGGTGGGGCTCGAGGTGCACCCGTATACCTTCCGGCCGGAGAATCACTTCCTGGCTGCGAATTTTCGTAATGGGGCCGGGGATGCGGCGAGGAATGAGGCGGGGTCGGTCGAGGAGATTCGTACTTACATCGCAACGGGAATCGACGCGTTTTTTACGGATGACCCGGCGCTGGGGCGGCGGGCACTCGATGCCTCGGCGGACTGAGGCAACCGACGCCAGGCGGGCGGTGCGGCTATGATCGCGGGCTAGCCAGCCCAGGGACCCGCCGATGTCGTTAGCGAAATTTCTCCGCCACAAGTCCGTCGAGCAGTTGCAGGCCGAGGTCGGCCAGCGGAAGGACTTCCGGCGGGTGCTGGGCCTGTGGCAGCTCACCGCGATCGGTATCGGCGGCATCATCGGCGTGGGCATCTTCGTGCTGGCGGGGCAGCAGGCGGCGCTCAATGCCGGCCCGGCCGTGGCGCTCAGCTTCATCATCGCCGGCCTGGGCAGTGCCTGCGCCGCGCTGTGCTATGCCGAATTCGCGGGCCTGATCCCGGTCACCGGCAGCGCGTACACCTACGGCTACGCCGTGCTGGGCGAAGGCGCGGCCTGGATCATCGGCTGGGATCTCCTGCTGGAATACGCGCTCGTGGTGGCCGTGGTGGCCATCGGCTGGTCGGGCTACGTGCAGGTGCTGCTGGGCAGTGCCGGCGTGCACCTGCCGGAGTGGGCGCAGAAGAGCATGAGCGCCGACACCATGGCGTATTACTGGCAGCATGCCATGGGATCGCTGGGTGTTTCCTTTGCCGACCCGGTCGCGGCGCCCACCGATGGCCACCGCTTCAACATCATCGCTGCAGGTATCTCGCTGCTGGTCGCGGTGCTGCTGTCGATGAAGACGGAGTGGGGCGCGCGCCTCAATACGTTCATCGTTGCGGTGAAGGTACTCGGCGTCGCGCTGGTGATCGGCGTCGGGGCGTTTTTCATCAACACGGCCAACTGGCATCCCTTCATCCCCGAGCGCGTGTTCGATGCAAAGGGCGTCGGCCACTTCGGCTGGCAGGGCATGCTTACCGGTGCGAGCGTCGTGTTCTTCGCCGTGTTCGGTTACGACACGCTGACCACGGCGGCCGAGGAAGCGAAGGATCCCCAGAGGGACCTTCCCCGCGCCGTGTTGCTGTCGCTGGCGGTCGCGATGGTGCTGTACATCGCCGTGTCGCTGGTGCTCACGGGCGTCGTTCCGTATGGCACGCTGAGCGGCGAGGCCTCGGTATCCGATGCGTTCCGCGCCATCGGCCTGCCGTGGCTCAGCAACGTGATTGCCGTCGCCGCCGTCATCGGCGTGATCAGCGTGCTGTTCGCCTTCATGCTCGGCGCTGCCCGCATCTGGTTCGCGCTTTCGCGCGACGGCCTGCTGCCGGCCTGGTTCTCGCGCGTGCATCCGCGCTACGGCACGCCGGCGCGCCCCACCATGATCCTCGGCATCTTTACCGCCGTGGTCGCAGGGCTCCTGCCCATCGGTGAGGTCGCCGAGCTGGTGAACATCGGGACGCTCAGCGCGTTTATCCTGATCTGTGCATCGGTTCTGGTGCTGCGGATCCGCAAGCCCGATCTCGAACGCAAGTTCCGCACGCCGGCCGTGTGGTTCGTCGCGCCGCTGGGCATCCTGTTCTCGCTGGCGCTGATCTGGGGGCTGCCCGCGATTACGTTCGAGCGGTTCGCGATCTGGATGGCACTGGGGCTGATCGTGTATTTCACGTACGGCGTGAAGCACAGCAAGCTCAATCGTCGCTAAGTGTCTGTTCGAGTGAAGAAGGCATTCCTGGTGAGTTCCAGGAATGCCCGGACACTCAGAAGCGGAATGCCGCCCCCACGTTAAACGTGTTCACGGCGATTTCCTGGTTCCGCGAGGCCGACTCATAGCCCGTGAGCGAGTAATGCGTGATGCCGGCCGTCAGGTCGAACTTCGAGCTCACCGCGTAGCCGAGCCCGAGGCCGAGATACATGGAGCCGCGCGACTCGCTCGCGCGGACCTTGCGGTCACGGAACGGCGTACGGGTGACCGCTTCGAATCGCGTCACGGTGTACGCCGTGCCAAGGCGGCCGACGAGCGACCATGTCGGTGTCCACTGCCACTTCGCATTGGCGCCAAGCAGCCAGGCGTGGCTTTCAAGCTGGCCTGCACGCTCGTACGGCGCCTTGCCGCGGCCGCGATTCAGCCTGTCGCCCTCGTGGTGCGTAATCTTCCCGAGATCGGCGTAGCCGCCTTCGATACCCAGGGCAAAGCGATCGTTGAGCGCCCAGCGGTAGCCGCCCGTCAGTGCATAGGAGAAGTCGGACTTCCCGTCGTATCCGCGTACGTCGAGGTTATAGCGAGCCTTGCCCGCGCTGACATCGAGGAACGTGCCCGATGGCGCCGGGGTAGCAGGAGCGGCAACGGCAGGTGCCGCGATGGCCGATGCGGAAGCCGCAAGCAGCGCGACCGCCGCTGCCGTGTGAAGCACTGTCTTTTTCATGAAACATCCTTTGTCCACGTGTACCGGCCGGAACAGGATCGCCCCGGCGCGGCAGGCAGTGTAGGTAACCAAAAGCGCTTCACACGGCGGCTTTAGCCCGAAGCGCCATTGCCCTACGCATCACGTAGACGGAAAGGAAAAGGGCGACCGCATCGCTGCGGTCGCCCTTGCTCGTGTCACGATGAAAACGGATCAGTAATCGTAGTTCACGCTAAGACGCAGGTAGCGCGGCTGCTGACGGCCGGTGGGCGTGCCGTACAGCGGATTGGCCTGGTTCGGGTTCGACTCGTAGTTCGGGAAGATGGAGATGACCTTCTGCTCGTTCAGCACGTTGAATACGTTGGCGTTGAACGCGAGCTTCGAATCGCCCCACGCCGGGCGGTACGTGACGCCGAGATCCATCTGGCGTACCCACGGCAGGCGACCCTGGCTTCCGGGCGGCGAAGGCAGCCCATCGCAGAAGTGGTAGCTGTTGCCGTACCCGGCCGGATCGGTGCGGTCGGCACCGAAGTAACCGAGGCAGGGCTTGGGTGCACCCGAGATCAGGCTGATGTTCGCGCTGGCCAGCCACTCGGCGGTGAACTGGTAGTAGCCGAAGAACTTCAGCTGGTGCTTGTGATCGTTGTTCTGCACCCCGTTGGTGTTGACCATGATGTACGAGTTGTCCCAGTCCTGCGTCGTCGACACGGCGGTCTGGCCGGTGCCGCGCGACTCGCGGAAGAGGTCCGAACGAAGCTGTCCTTCGGTGTTGCCGTAGCTGCGCGAGAAGGTGTAGCTGATCTTGCCGTACCAGTTGTCCGCGAACGGATGCTCGAAGAACGTCTCGAGGCCGTAGTAGCGACGCTTCAGGCGGTCGAAACCGAATTCCTTGTTGGAAAGCGGCACGCTGACGTGGTTGCCCGAGGTATCCACCAGGTTGAACGTATTGGCCCGGCCGGGATTGAACAGCCAGCAGCTGACCGGGTTGCTCTGCGTGGTCACGTCGTAGCCGAGCGACTGCGCCTTGGCAAGTACGAGGTCGATGTCGCAGTAATCGTCGATGGCGTTGCGCAGGATGCGCTGGGTGAGCTTCGCGCCGTAGACGAAATCGCTGCCCAGCGTCTTGGTGAAGCCCAGGATGAACTCGTCCTGGTACTCGGATTTCAGGCCCTTCGTGGTGACCGTCGACGGGTCAGGTAACTGGCCGAAGGTGTTGTTGGCGGAGACGGGCGGGGAAATCGCGGTGAGCCCGGTGGGCGTGCCGTCCGCCGCGATGCCGCCATAGGTGTAGTACTGCGAGGTGCCCAGTGCACCACCGGCCGCGTTCAATGCGGGGTTCAGCGGCAGGCCGAGGTAGTAGCGGCCCGCGTTGGCATACACCTTGAACGAGGCATCGCCATAGACGTCCCAGCTCGCGCCCAGGCGGGGAGCCCACTGCGGCTTGTGCTGGGTGACGAAGGCATCGCCGTCGGAGTTGAAGTTCTGGAACTGGTCGTTGCGGATACCGGCCGAGATCAGCCAGCGGTCGTTGACCTGCCATTTGTCTTCGATGTATTGCGCGCGTTGTGCGGAACGCACCGTGGCGAGGCTGCTGGCGACGTTCTGGATCACGTAATAACCGCCAGCGCCGTTCGGGAAGCCGGCGGTGGCGGGAACACCCAGGCCGGTGGAGATCGGACTGGTGGGATTGCCCTGGGCATAGGTCCACGAATAGCCGTCCGCGGAGGTGACCGAGCCCTGGTCGATGGCGGTGGCCGTCTGGTTGTCGATACCGGCCGTGATCGTGTGGTCGCCAAGTTTGTACGTGATGTCGATGCGCGTGTTGGTGGTGCGGTTGCCCCTGCCTGCGGGCGTCAGGCTGGAGACGGTCTGGTTGTTGCCGCGCGGCGATCCGCCGTTCAATGCCGGGTTCTGGTTGACGATGCCATCGACGTAGGTGAGGCCCGGATCGTAGCCACCCGGTGCGTCGTAGGCCGTGGTGTGGAGCTTGCCGTACTGCGCGCTGACGGTCAGGTTGTCGGTGATGTAGCCGGTGTATTTGGCCGTCCAGAGGTTGCCGCCGTTCTTGGTGTTGTTGTTGTCACCGATGCGGTCGCCCTTGGTGCGGTTGACGTAGTCATAGTCGTAGACACTGCCCTGGGTATTGTATTTGTCCGAGGCGCCGGTGAGCTCGAGGATGTTGTTGTCGGTGATGTTCCAGTCGATCTTGCTGTAGATGCGCGGGGAGTTGTAGCGATACTGCACATCGGGCTTCGTGCTGGTGTAACCGCTCACGGGGTTCACCGTGTTGCCTTCGTCGCGCTGGAATTCGCCGGCGAGGAAGAAGAACAGCTTGTCCTTGATCAGGGGGCCGCCCGCATAGGCGCTGACGGTCGTGCTGCGGCTGTTGTCCTCGGAGTCGGGCGCGTAGAGGTTGCCGGCGGGCGGCGAGGCGGGAAGGCCGTTTTCGAAGTAGCGGTTGCGCTGGCTGGCGCGGGCGAAGTTGGGCTCCCACAGTACCTGCGCACCGAAGTGCCATTCATTGGTGCCGCGCTTGCCGACCACGTTGATCACGCCGCCGTCGGAGCGGCCGAACTGTGCGCTGTAGCCGCCCGTATAGACTTCCTGCTGGTCGATCGCGCCATAAGGCAGCGAGAGGCCCCCGAAGCCCTGCAGGGGGTCGGTCGTGGCAAAGCCGTTGACGTAGTACGCGTTCTCGCTCGCCGCGGAGCCGCCGAAGCTCACCAGTGAATGACCCGTCGCGCCCTTGAAGCCACCGCCGTTGTTGACGACGCCCGGGGCCAGCAATGCGATGGCTTCGGAGTTACGGCCCAGCGGGAGCTTTGCCAGCTGTTCCGACGTCACGACGGTGCGCGAGTCGATCGTGGAGACGTCGATCTTCGGCAGGCCGTTGGCCGTGACGGATACGCCGCCGAGATCCTGTGCCGCCGTGGGTGCGAATGACACCTCGGTACCCGCGCCGACCTTCAGTACGATGTTCTGGCGCGTATCGATCGTGGCGCCGTTGGCCTTCAGTGAGACGGTGTACGTGCCGAGTGGAAGCTGGCCGACGGAGTAACGGCCACGCTCGTCCACGCCGACTTCGCGGCTGAGGCCGCTGTCGCTGGTCACGAGCACGGTTTCACCGGCCGCGACCGGGGCTTCGCCGAAGAGGCTGCCGGTGGTGGACTGCGCGAAAGCAACCGGGGATACGGCAAAGGCGAGCGCCAGTGCGATCGCGGTCTTGTTGAAGGTTCTGTGGCTGAGCATGAAGAAACGTCTCCTTGGAGCGGTTTTCGACGCATAGGCATGCACGGGCATCGCTTCTGGCGAGACCGTAATTCGATGACTGGCTGACCCCTGGGTGCTTCCCTCCGCCCGCCAGCAGGATGCTGGCGGGGGAGTCGTGACCCTTGAACTTGCGCGGATGCGCGGCTTCCGTTCAGACGGCTAAACAGGTGCTGCGGCGCAGCACTTAATTTCGGTTATATAGAAAAGTTACGGAGATGTATAGGGGTTGTGCAGGTATCTGCGAAAAGAAATTTCGTTACCGATGAAATCATTTTCGTCGGGGCGACGCGGAAGCGCATCGTCGCCGCGCATTGAATCCACCAGCCACACGACCTACCTTTCCACGACTCCCTGCCAAGGCACGCCCATGACCGATCTCTCCGCCTTTCCGATCACCTCGCGCTGGCCGGCCACGCACCCGGACCGGATCCAGCTCTACTCGCTGCCCACGCCGAACGGGGTCAAGGTGTCGATCATGCTGGAGGAGCTCGGCCTTCCCTACGAAGTGCACCTGGTGGACATCGGCAAGAACGAAAGCAAGCTGCCCGAGTTCGAGTCGCTGAACCCGAACGGCAAGATTCCCGCCCTGATCGACCCGAACGGTCCCGATGGCCAGCCGGTAGGCCTTTTCGAGTCGGGCGCGATCCTCCTCTACCTCGCCGAGAAGACCGGCCGCTTCGTGCCGGAGGACGCCACCGGTCGCTGGGCTACCATCCAGTGGCTGTTCTTCCAGATGGGCGGGCTCGGGCCGATGTTCGGGCAGCTTGGCTTCTTCCATAAGTTCGCGGGCCGCGAATACGAGGACAAAAGACCGCTGCAGCGGTACGTGGACGAGTCGAAGCGTCTGCTGGGGGTGCTGAACCAGCAGCTGGAGGGCAAGGCCTGGATCATCGGCGACGACTATACGATCGCTGACATCGCGACGCTGGGCTGGGTCAACACGCTGCTGACGTTCTACGGGGCCAGCGACCTGGTCGGCTTCGACGACTTTACGAACGTCGTGGGCTGGCTCGAACGGGGCATGTCGCGCCCGGCGGTGCAGCGCGGGCTGAAGATCCCGGCGCGCGGGTGAGTGTCAGGGCAGCCGGCGCCATGCGGCGGCTGCCCTGGTTTACGTCGACTGCATCAGAAGCGGATTTCCACCGATGCGGCGACGACGCCTACGTTCTGCTTCGACTTGCCGAAGTAGCCGTCATAATCGGTGTGGTAGTACTCATAACCGACGCCCATGCCGAAGAAAGGCGTGAAGTCGTAACCGATCCTTGCGGCGCCATAGAAACCGTCGTTGCTCGAGTGATTCTTGCCGCCGCCCTCGAAGTGGCCGCTGTAAGGCGGAAAGTACGTGTACTCGAACGACTCCTTCGTGCGGGTGGAGGTGTGCAGGTAGCCGCCACGGATCCCCAGGTTCCAGTGGTAGGACAGGTCCCATTTCGCGTTGATGCCCGCGATGCCGCCACGCGTACGGATGCTGCCGCGGTCGTGCTCGGCGTAGTAGTAAGGGTCGCCCGAATCGACCGTGCCGGTGATCTTCCCGAGGTCGACGTAGCCTCCTTCCAGGCCGATCGAAAACGTTTCGCCAGTCATCCATCGGTAGCCAGCGGTGATGCCGTAGACCGAGTCCTTCTTGTCGATGTGGTTGCTGGAGCCGGGGCCGTAGTAGTCGGCGTAATCCTTGAGGCTCCCTGTAATCCCCTTGACGTGCGCGCTGCTCGGGCCACCCGACGCGCTCAGAAACGCCTGGCCTTCAGCCTGGGCAGCGAACGGTGCAATGGCAAAAAGAGTGGCGCTGGCCGCGATGAGCAGTCCCTTAAGCATGAAATCCCCTGTTCCTGATGATGTCCACCGGCTCCGGCGCCGTGCGGTCCCGGTAGCCGGGCCCGCACTATTCTACGGAAATTCTCAAAATACGTGTCGCGACACGTGTGGGTTGCATGGGGGCGCTCGCCCCGGTGTGCCGTGCCTTGGCACCCGCTCGGCGCGTACCGCCCGGCCGTCGCCTACATCTCCTGGGCTGTCGCGGTCACGGTGGCTGCCGGCGCACTCTTGCACCGTGCCATGAGGGGCACATAAGGAGCACATGATGAAGACCACGGACGTCTGTAAAACAGCTCTTATTCCCATGGCACTCGCGCTGGTATGGCTGTCACCGCCCGCCCGGGCCCAGGTGCAACTCGTCAGCGAGGGCCACGGCGCTGGCACGCAGTGCGCCAGTACCGGTGTCAATGATGGCGGCGAGGTGGTCGGTGCATGCCGGTCGGGCACGGGTGTGCCGGTTGCATTTACTGCCCCGGCAGGGATCGAACTGCCCCTCGCCCCGCCGTCGGGTTCACTGGGATGCGCTGCGGAAGGTGTTGCCAACGACGGGACCGTCGTCGGTCAATGCAGGACCAACGCCGGTACGCTGGCCGCGGTTCGATGGTCATCGCCAGCGGCCAGTTCCGCACCGGAAGCGTTGACGCCGCTGTCGCTGCTTGGACTCCTTAACCAGGTATCCAGCATTGCGAGTTCGTTCAATCAGGTCGGGGTCATCGGCGGATCGAGCCTTGATGGCAACGGAAACGGCACTGCGGTGCTCTGGATGCGTGGACAAACATCACCTACGCAGGTTTCGAATGGCGGTGATAATTGCACCGTGGTCGACGAAACCGACGCCCTGATGCCCGTCGTGATCCTGAACTGCCCCGATGGGAACGGAAGAAAGGTTGCCAAGTACGCCGTGCCTACCGGACTGTTAGGTACGTATAGCCTGCGCCCGATGGCCACGGATCCAGATGCCCTGAATTGTTACGCCGCGGGCATCAACAACAAAGGTATGGTCATCGGCACCTGCGAATACGCAACCACGCCATACGATCGCCTCGCAACCTGGAAAAGTCCGTACGAGAACGTTTTTACCTCCGCCATCAGTAATCCCGTTGACCTGACCGAGTACTCGACACGTGGCGCATTCATCAACAACAACGGCAACATCGTCGTCCATTTCCGGGGCAGCAAGGGCTATGACACGGCGGCGTACATCGATGGCGCGACGTTGGGCCAGTTGATCATTCCCGCGTCGTTACCCGGGACGCCGGTCGTCGCGACCGCCCTCGCCGACAACAACCGTGTCTTGGTCGAACGCGAAGACACCGTCGGGCGGGTACGGTCCGGGATATTCGAACCGGCCACGCCAAACACGATGAAGACTGAGACGTACCCCGGAGCGCTGAACTCCGGCGTCGATGCGATATCGATGAGCGGCAACAACGTGGCAGGTTCGGTGGAGGATGCCGATCACACTGAAACCGCAGTAGCTGCACGCGTGCCCTGAAGGGAGACAATCATGAAACGGAAGACCATATCGACATTGCCCGGCGCTCGCGCCGCCCTTTTGCTGTTGCTCGTCGGCTGCACCGTGCCGGCTTACTCTGAGGGCATAAGCCTCGGCGGTTCGTCGCAAGGATCTACGAGGGCAGACTTGCTTGTCGCTCAAATTCTTCGACAAGCGGCTGCTGCCCTCGGGCCTCCATCTGGCGGCCTCGGAAGTGGGGCAGGCGCAGTCGGCGGATGGGGTGCCATAGGCGCAGAAGGCGCGACAGGGCCTGGCGGCTCCGGCGGCAGGCTTGGTGGCGGGCTTGGCGGCGGTGGCGGATCGGGCGTCGGTGGGTCGAGGCTCGGTCGGTCGCCCTTCTCGCTGCGTCAGGTCCCATGACCTCTGGCATAGGGCACCCCGTCCCGGGGCGTTTAGGATCGAAGGCTTGCGCGGGCCTCGGTGGCCCGCGCGGCCCAGCTCGCACGGAAGACCGGGCTACCTATCCGCTCCTCGGGAGACACTTTTTTGAAATCCACCCTTCTCGCCTCCGCACTGCTGGCCGCCCTGGCCGGTATCGGCGTTTCCGCTGTCCGTGCGGGTGACGTTCCCGTCCCGCAGGACGTTGCCTATAACGGCACCCTCAAGCTCGCCGTCGATGCGACCGACCTCGATCGCCGCATCCTGCGCGTCAAGGAAAACATCCCCGCACCGGCAGGGCCGCTGACGCTCCTGTTCCCCGAGTGGATCCCGGGCCACCATTCGCCGACCGGTCCCATCGACCAGTTCGCGGGCCTCGTGGTCACCGCCGGTGGCAAGCGCCTTGAGTGGAAGCGCGACGAGTACAACGTGTACGCGTTCCACGTGGACGTACCGGCAGGCGCCACGTCGGTCGACGTGGAATTCCAGACGCTGACGCCGCAGGATCCGCGCCAGGGCCGTATCGTCATGACGCCCGACATCGTCAACGTCGAGTGGAACCAGGTCTCGCTGTATCCGGCGGGCTATCGCGCCGATCGCGTGCAGGTCGACGCCTCGGTGAAGCTGCCGGCCGGCTTCCAGTTCGGTACCGCACTCGAGACCGCCAGCCAGGCGGGCGACACCACGACCTTCAAGACGATCAACTACGACGACCTCGTCGATTCGCCGATCTTCGCCGGCCGCTACTTCAAGCGCGTCGACCTCGATCCGAATGGCCGCTCGCCGGTGCACCTGAACATCGTGGCCGACAGCGCCAAGGCGCTCGAGATCAAGCCGGAAGCGCTGGATATCCATCGCAAGCTCGTCCAGCAGATGGACAAGCTCTACGGTGCGCGCCACTACAACCACTACGACTTCCTGCTGGCGCTGACCGACAAGCTCGGCGGCATCGGCCTCGAGCATCACCGCTCGTCGGAGAACAGCGCATCGCCCAACTACTTCACAGAGTGGGACAAGAGCTGGGTCGGTCGTGACCTGCTGGCGCACGAGTACAACCACTCGTGGGACGGCAAGTACCGTCGTGGCGCCGACCTCGCCACGCCGAGTTTCAACGTCCCCATGGGCGACAGCCTGCTGTGGGTCTACGAAGGCCAGACGCAGTTCTGGGGCAACGTGGTCGCCGCCCGCGCGGGCCTCGTCTCGCAGGACCAGGCGCGCGACGTGCTCGCACTCGTCGCCGCGACCTACGACAAGGGCCGCCCGGGCCTGTCGTGGCGCACCATCGGCGACACGACGAACGACCCGACGATTTCGCAGCGTCGCCCGCTCTCGTATCGCAACTACCAGATGAGCGAAGACTATTATTCCGGCGGCCAGATGGTATGGCTCGACGTGGATACCAAGCTGCGCGAACTGACGAAAAACAAGCGCAACCTCGATGATTTCGCGAAGGCGTTCTTCGGCATCAAGGACGGCGACTGGAAGGTCAACCCGTACACGTTCGACGACGTGGCCTCTACCCTCAACGCCATCGCGCCGTTCGACTGGGCGACCTACCTGCACGAGCGCATCGACGGGCACAAGGGCGATATCGAAGGCATCGAGCGCGGCGGCTGGAAGCTGGTCTACAACGACAAGCCGTCGGAAGCCGTGAAGGCCTACGAGGCTCGTCGCCACTTCACCGACCTGACCTACTCGGCGGGCTTCGCCGTCTCGGCGAAGGGTGATATCTCCGACGTGCGCTGGGATGGCCCGGCTTTCAATGCAGGCCTCTCGCCGGGCATGCACATCGTCGCGGTGAACAACCACGAGTTCGATGGCGACGCGCTGAAGGAAGCGGTCACCGCAGCGAAGACCGGTAACACGCCGATCGAATTGCTGGTGAAGAACTTCGACAGCTACAAGACCATCAGGATCGACTACCACGGTGGCCTGATGTATCCCCACCTCGAGCGCGACAAGAGCAAGCCCGACTGGCTGGGCGAGCTGTACAAGACGAAATAACGAGCTTTACAAGACGAAGTAAGACGAGGGCCCCGCAAGGGGCCCTTTTCATATGCCCCGCCGTTGTGGGACCTGCTTTGGTTTCAGGCCGAAGAGGGGGCGTAGCCACGTCACGCGCCTGATCATGAACTCATGCAGCGTGTAGCACCCGACGACCGTGCCGCCGACGACGAGCAGGGGTTCCGCCCAGGGCCCCAGGTCGAGGGGCTGCAGCCAGAACACCAGCGCGATGATCAGGCTCTGGTGCAGCATGTACCACGGGTACACCGCCTCGGTGCAGTACGGCAGCCAGCGGAACGGGCGATCGAGCAGGGCTTTCCCCCATCCGAGGATCGCGAGCAGCGCCGTCCACAGGTACAGGGCCTGCGCGCTTTCCGTAAGCATGTGCCAGAACATGCCGGGAAGCCGGAACGCCCAGGCACCCGGTGGCAGCAACGCGCCAGCGATGCCCGGCAGGAAATACAGCGCGATCGAGGCGAGCGCCATGACCGTGTTCCGCCTGCGGTCCACCGTGACACGAGCCCAGAACGTGTCGCTCCTGCCAAGCAGGTAACCCGCGAGGAAGACGGTCCCGTACTTTGCATGCTGGCACCAGTCGCCGAAGAACGCGTCGGTGGCCGGGAAACGTGGCAGCAGGTACAGGTTGTAGAAAAGGATGACCAGCGACGGCATTCCGAGCAGGATGACCGCGTTGCAGCGTGAGAGCCACGCGACGGCCCGCTTCGCCCACGAGCTGGCGAGCACGGGCATCAGGGCCACGAGCGCCAGCGTATACGCCCACAGGTAGGGCAGGTACCAGAGGTGGTTCCAGGTCATGCCGTGCTCGGCGCCGGTGAAGCTGCCACGCGGCCATCGATGCACATGCCAGTAGCTGGCGAGAAACCGGAAGAAGCCCGGTGCGAGATGGCCGTTCGCTACGCCCTCGCAATACGGCTGGATCGGCACGATGACGAACATGCCGAAGACCAGCGGAAGCATCAGGCGCCACGTACGGCTGCCGGCAAAGCGCCACGGCCTGCCCTCCGGCGCGGCGAGCGCGATCGCAATGCCCGAGATCAGGAAGAGCAGCGACATGCGCCACCGGTTCATGAAGATCATCGGCCACTGCAGCCACTCGGCCGTGTGCGCGCTCTTGATGTGATAGTCCCAGTCGGCCACGTAGACCATGGCCGTGTGGTACAGGATAAGTAGCGCGAACGCGAAGACGCGAAGCGCATCGATGTCATGGCGGCGGGCGGTCACGGCGTGGGTTCCCCTTCTGTTGACGGGAGATTCCGGCGTAGCCGCGAAGCCCGCCATGGGAATGGGCTCGTGGTGGGCATTCGAGGGACGAATGGCGGACCCATGGGACGACCACGGCGCTATGATGTGGCCCCATGGAAGACACGCCGACACCACCCGGAAGCGAGCTGGACCGCGCGCATCGCCGCCGGCGCATGGGCATGATCGTGTTCTGGGTCGTGGTGTTCGCCAGCGCCGCGATCGGCAACACCATGACCTCGAGCATCGACGCCCATCGTTACGCCATCGACGTCGCGACGTGGCAGATCGCCGTCAACGAATCCAGCAGCGTGCTCGTGTCGCTGCTCATGCTTCCGCTGCTGCTCCGGGCGTGCGATCGATGGCCGATGCATGCGGACACCTGGCGTCGTCGCCTTCTGCCCTATCTCGCCGGCAGCGTGGCCTGGAGTGCCTGCCATGTGATCGGCATGGACCTGCTGCGCTGGCTCGGTTTCTCGCTCGGGGGCGCGCACTACGACCCGGGTAGCCTTGCCCTGCAGGCCGTCTACGAATACCTCAAGGACATCCGCACCTTCTTCCTCATCGTGGCGGTGAGCCACTTCGTGGAATGGTTCGGTCGTCACGTGAAGGGCGAAGCCAGCCTGCTCGATGCGCCTGACGAAGGCCCGCCGGTCGAGCCCGTGGATCGACCGGAGCGCTTCCTGGTCAGGAAGCTGGGCCGCGATTTCCTGGTGGCCACGGCGGACATCGAATGGGCACAGGCGTCGGGAAACTACGTCAACCTGCGGGTGCGCGGGCGCGACTATCCGTTGCGCAGCACTCTCTCATCCCTGGAAGCCAGGCTGGATCCGGTCGTCTTCGTGCGCTGCCATCGCAGCTACCTCGTGCAGCTGGGGCAGGTCACCTCCATCGAACCGCTGGACGCCGGCGAGGCCCGCCTTCACATGGTCGACGGCACCGTATTGCCCTGCAGCCGGCGCTACCGCGACAGCCTGAGGGCCGCCGCGGCAGGCGCTGAGCCCGTGCTGGCACGCGCTTGACCGGAGCGCTAGGCCCGTCGTCGCTTTCCGGCTACAATGCCGGACCGCAAAATCGGCGCCTGTAGCTCAGCCGGATAGAGTAGTGGCTTCCGAAGCCATTGGTCGGGGGTTCGAATCCCTCCAGGCGCACCATCTTCCTCGCGGTGACTCCCCCTCGATCCCGTCAGCACGCGGCCGCTGCCATGCTGCACGACCACAATGCCTTCGCATGTGTGTCGGTATGGCCCTGTACCTCATCGTTTCCTTGACGATGCACTGATGGCTTCGGGCGCACAGTCGTTAGCTTCCTAGCCATATCGCCAAGGAGCACGCCGTGCCGACCTTCAGATTCAACGTGAACGACATCCCCGACGGTGGCATGCGCGGTTACGCCTCCGACGACACCAAACTGCTGGTGCTTCGTGACGGCGACCGGGTGCGGGCCTTCGAAGGTGCATGTCCCCACGCAGGTGCCACGCTGGCGGATGGTGTGCGCTGCAAGGGACGCGTCGTCTGCCCCTGGCATCACGGTGCGTTCTCTGTTGATGACGGGGGACTGCTTGAACCGCCTGCCGTTAACGGGCTCGGTGCGTTCGCGATTGAGCGTAACGGTGACGTATGCACCGTGGATACCGAAGCCAGGCTTACGACGGAAACCATCTCGGTCGTGCCGGAGTCGTCGGCCGGAGCCGGGCCGCATGTCGTGATCGTCGGTGCGGGCGTCGGCAGCTTCATGGCGGCACAGACGTTGCGCCAGCGCGGTCACAGGGGCTTGATCACGATGCTGGCGCCCGAAGGGACGCCGCCGTACGACCGGACCATGCTGAGCAAGAATTTCCTCGCCGACGGTGGCTCCCCCGACGAGCTTGCACTGGGTGAGGGCGACTGGGCGGAGACCCACGGCATCACGCTGGTGTCGGACAGCGCGACGGCGCTGGACCGTGGAAAAAAGGAAATAACCCTCGCGAGCGGAAAGTCGCTGCGGTACGACAGGCTGATCGTCGCTACCGGCGCCGAGCCGACGGATGGTCATCTGCCCGGCGCTGATCTTGAGGGCGTTCACTTCCTGCGATCGCTGGTCGATTCGCAATCGTTGCACGATGCTGCTGGCGGCAAGCGCGTCGTCATCGTAGGCACCGGCTTCATCGGCATGGAGGCCGCCTCCGCGCTATCGGGCGAGCACGGCGCCGCCTCGGTCACCGTGCTCGGCCAGGGCAAGCAGATCATGGCCAGCGTTCTCGGCCGCGACGCAGCCGGAGCCCTCGCTGCGCGGCACGCCGCCCGCGGTGTCGACATCCACCTCGGCGTCGAAGTGAAGCAGCTCGTCGGCGACGGTGGTCGCGTCACGGCTGTCGAACTCGCCGATGGAACGAAGGTCGAGGCAGACATCGTGCTGCTCGGGTTGGGAGTCCGTCCCCGTACCTCCCTGCTCGCCGATCTCGCGGACGATGACGGCGCACTGCACGCTGACGCACAGATGCGCGTTGCGCCGGACATCCAGGCGATCGGCGACATCGCACTGGCGCCGAGTGTCTCGGGAACGCTGCGCGTCGAGCACTTCCGGGTGGCGATGCAGCACGGCATGGTCGCTGCGAATGCGTTGCTCGAATCTACGGAAGGCAGCGATGCAGGCGAGCGCGTCCCCTTCTTCTGGACGATGCAGGTGGACAAGAGCCTGCGTTACGTCGGCCACGCGTCGCCCGGGGCTGGCAAGCACCTCTGGGGCAGCGCGACCGACATGACGTTCATCGAGTTCAGTTTCGAAGGGCAGCGCGTCGTCGCGGTGGCAGGGTGCGGAAAAGATACCGAACTCGCCGCCGTCGAGGAGTGCCTGCGGCTAGGCGTGGTGTTATCGGAAGACGCGATCCGTCGCGGACCGTTCGACCTCGTCGCTCACCTCCGGTCCACTGTCGAAGCGTGAGCCTGACCCTGACCTCGACGCTGCGATTACGCGATTACTCAATCGCTCGAAAGCTTGCGGCATCGCGGTGCCCACATGGGCTTCGCGACGTCGGCGGCATGATGCATGCCAGGAAATCCAGACCCGACCAACGGGGACACCGTGCAACGCGCACAGAAACTGCGACGCCTCCGTGCGGTCGTCCTCACCGGCCTGAGCCTCGGCATCGGTAGCCTGTGCGCGGCGGTATCTGCCGCGCCTGCCGCACTGGTGCCACAAGGCATCAGTGACGAAGCGATCTTCGACGGCGTGACGGTATCCAACGATGGCCGCATTTTAGCCGTGTTCCCGCACATCGACGGAAGCCGTGGCATGTTCATCGGCGGCTACGGCCGTCCGGAGTAGTGAGGCATAAGCCCTCACGGCCTCACGGCCTCATGGCCTGAAGCGACGTCACAGCGGAGGCAGCTTACCGGCCAGCTTCTCGTGCTGCTTCAGCATGTCGAGCGTGCCTTTCGCGAAATCCCTCACCTGCGGATCTTCGCCCTTGTTCGCTTCCAGCTCGTAAAGGCCGATGACCATCTTGTGGTCATGCACCATGGCGTCGGAATAGGCGCGATCGAAGTCACCGCCCTGCAACCCCTTGAGCCTGTCGATCTCGTTCTGCTGGGCCGGCTCGGGAGCGACGGCCACCTGCAGGCCCTTGCTTCCCGCCAGTTTCGCCAGCGCCTCGTTATTGCGCGTGTGGTCGGTGACCATGCGCGAGGCGAATTCCTTGACGTCGGCGGATGACGCCTGGTCGGCAGCCAGCTTGCCCACGGCCACTTCCGTCAGGCCCGCGCTGCTGGCGCGGCGAATGAAGTCGGTATCGGCGGCCGTGGTCTTCGCGGGCGGTACGGTCTGTGCTGCCGCGGTGGTCGCGAGCAACAAGGTGGCAACGAACATCGTCAGCATGCGCATGGCAGGAGTCTCCTCGGCGTTCGGCACAAAAGACAACGCCCCGGTCTGGGGCCGGGGCGCTGGCTTCACAACACGGTATCGCGTCCGCTTATATGCGGGGACCGCGACGGAAGCCGCCGAACAGCAGCGACAGGATGAACAGGATCAGGAACACCACGAAAAGGATCTTCGCGATGCTCGCCGCGCCAGCGGCGATGCCGGTGAAACCGAAGACCGCGGCGATAAGCGCGATGACGAAAAAGATGACGGCCCATTGCAGCATGGCGATGACTCCTTGTTGGATGGTAGAAGGGGCGAAAGTTCGCCGTTACGTACTGGCGATCGATTCCCGCCTCGTCAGGTTGGCGCCATTCGACCATCGCGGTGTTGAAGTCGGCGTCTGTGAGCGGTGAGATATCGAATCACCGCTTGAATGCGTTTTGTGCACAAAAAAAAGCGAGCGGCTTTCGCCGCTCGCTTCGAAGGTCACGCGGGGTGGGAAGAATTACTTCTTCTTGACCTCGAATGCCTCGTTGCCCACGGCCTGGCCGTTGAGCGAAATGGCGACCTTGTACTTGCCTTCCGGCCACTCGTTCGGATTCTGGATCTTGAACGTGGTGACGGCGGGGCCATCGGTGCTGATGGACTGGCTGATGTCGCTGACGGTGGTCGAGGTGTCACCGTCCTGGTAGCTCCACTTCGCATTCAGCGTGGCGCCGGCCGTGGTGCCTTCGGTGGCGACGGAGGCGTAGATGGTCTTGTCGGTCGGGGCGAACGCGTTCTTTGCCTTCGCGACCTTCTTGTCACCACCGACGGCGTTGCCGAGCGTGACCGAACCCACCTTCAGCGATTCGCTGGCGGCCACAGGCGCGGCGGGGCCGGTCGTGGGAGCCGACGGTGCGGCGGCGGCCGTCGCAGCCGCTGCAGGAGCGGCCGGGGCCGGTGCCTGGGCAGCGGCCGGCGCGGTCGACGCAGTCGCAGGCGCGGTGGAGGCAGCGGCGGGCGCAGCGTTCTGCTGATCGTCCTTCTTGCCGCAGGCGGTGAGGAGCAGCAGGCCCGTGACAGTGGCCGTGCAGAGGGCGTACGAGCGGAAGGAAAGCTTCATGTCTGGATTCCGAAATGACGATTCAGGTTCGAACGGGGCAGGCTCGGCACACCGAGGGCCTTGGCCGCCGCAGAGTACAGGCTACACAAGTAAAGGCAAGGCCAATGAAGAACGCATGAATGCGCCATTCATTATTGGCGTGCGCCGCGTGGATTCCCGGGCGTGGCCGACGGGTCGGTGCTGCGGAACGGATTGATGTCCAGGCCGCCGCGCCGGGTGTACCGCGCATAGACGGAAAGCTCGCGCGGCGCGCATCGGGCGGTGATGTCCATGAAGATGCGCTCGACGCATTGCTCGTGAAATTCCGTGTGGTTGCGGAAGGAAACGAGGTAGCGGAGCAGGCCCGTGTGGTCGATGGGGGCGCCTGCGTACCGGATCTGCACGCTGCCCCAGTCCGGCTGCCCGGTGACCGGGCAGTTCGAGCGCAGGAGATGCGAGATGAGGGTTTCCCGTACCTCAGCATGCTGGGTGTCGCCAGAAGCATCGCGCGCAGGGCGCGCTCCTACATGGTGCGTGGGGGGCAGCTCCACCTGCAGGAACGCGCCCTGCGCGCGATCGCCGGCTGCCGCGCCACTACCCGCACTGCCAGCCTCCATCGAGGCCTCCACGCCGTGCAGCACCAGGAAATCCGCCCTTGGCGGCCCGTAACTGTCGAAGTCGAGCTCCATGCCGTCCAGCAGCACGCCTTCCGGCTCAGCCAGCGGCGTGCCGTCGAGCTCGCCGGGGGCCAGCAGCGTGATGTCGACCGGCGCGCCCGAGGCTGCGGAAAGGTCACGGACCAGTACCTCGCGAAGCGCAGCCGCATCGGCTACCCGCTCCTGGGCGAAGCTGTTGAGGTACAGCTTGAACGACTTGGATTCGACGATATTCGGCGACGTCGCCGCAAAGCGGAACTCCGCGACGGCCACCATGGGCTTGCCGCGGGTGTCGAGCCATGACAACTCGTATCCGTTCCACACATCCACGCCATGGAACGGCAGCGCCGCACCGGACACGCCTATCTCGTCGCGCTTGCCCTGCCGCGGGATGGGGAAGAGCAGGCTGGCGTCGTAACGGTCGGCATAGGCGGTGACCTTGCCCAGCGGGGAATGTTCGGGGGAAGACATGGCGGCGTACTGCGAGATCAAAGCGCCATTATAGGGGATGCCCGGCCGCCCCTTCGCGGGTGCGGCCGGGTACCGGTGACTCACGCGTTAACGAAGCCCATCATGCTGGCCTGGTAACGGTCGCCCACGGCAGCGTCGGCCGGGAACACCGCATCGATCTCGGCGATCTCGGACGGGGACAGGGTTACATCCACCGCGCCGGCGTTCTCTTCCAGGTACTTCACGCGCTTCGTCCCCGGGATCGGCACGATGTCCTCGCCCTTGGCCAGCACCCATGCCAGTGCAAGCTGGCCCGGCGTGCAGCCCTTGTCAGAGGCGAACTTCTTCACCCTGTCGACGATGGCGAGGTTCTTCCCGAAGTTCTCGCCGACGAACCGTGGGTTGTTGCGGCGGTAATCGTCTTCCGCGAAGTCGTCCGGCTTCGTGATGGCGCCGGTGAGGAAGCCGCGGCCCAGGGGGCTGTATGCCACCAGCGCGATGCCATGCTCGCGACAGGCGGCCAGCGTGCCCGTGGTTTCAGGATCGCGCGTCCACAGCGAATACTCGCTCTGCAGTGCGCTGATCTGGTGTACACCGGCGGCCTTGCGGATCGACTCGGCGGACGCTTCGGACAGGCCGAGGTGGCGCACCTTGCCCTCCTCGACGAGGCGCGCCATGGCGCCGACTGTTTCCTCGATGGGCACGTCCTTGTCCACGCGGTGCTGGTAGTAGAGGTCGATGTAGTCGGTCTTCAGGCGACGCAGGCTGCCTTCCACCGACTGCCGCACGTATTCCGGGCGACCGCTGATGCCGCGCTTCGACGGGTCGCCGGGGTCGCGGACGATGCCGAACTTCGTGGCGAGGAAGACCTTGTCGCGGCCACCGGCGAGGGTGCGGCCGATCAGCTCCTCATTCGTGTGCGGGCCGTAGGCATCGGAGGTGTCCCAGAACGTGATGCCAAGGTCGAGCGCGCGATTGAGCGTGGCGATCGATTCCTTTTCGTCTGCGTCGCCGTAGAACTCGCTCATGCCCATGCAGCCAAGGCCAAGGATCGAGACATCCGGGCCGTTCCGGCCAAGTTTGCGGGTCTTCATGCATGTTTCCTTCGGTTCGAGGGGACATTGACCGGAAGCGCCACGGGGTCGGCGGTTGCTTCGGCAGGGGAGGTGGCATCGCCATCGACGTAGAGCGACCGGTAAAGGGCGATTTTCTCGTCCAGCCGGGCGATCGTGTCGGTGAGCGTGGTGAGTTCGCCGCGGAGGAAGGCGGCATGGCGTGCGAGCAGGTCGCCGCGCAGGCGGATGCTCTCCGGGGTTTCACCCTGGCGACGCAGCGCGGCGTATTCCTGGATCACGCGCACGGGCATGCCCGTGCCGCGCAGCTTCAGCACGAAATGGATGAAACGCATCTCGGCCTCGCCATACAGCCGCTGGCCGCCGCGTCGCGGCACCGGGTCGATCAGGCTGATCTGTTCGTAGTAGCGCAGCGTGTGCGCCGTGAGACCCGTGGCGAGGGCGGCTTCCGAAATGGTAAGGGCGGTCGGCATGCGGGAAGCGTACGCCTTCGAGCGCACTCTAAGTCAAGCGCGCCAGCAGCGGCGGCGGAAATGGCGACAGCGGCGGCGGAATGGCGATAGCGGCAGCCGAATGGCGATAGCGGCAACTTTGCCAGCAACGGCAGTAATGCCGTGGGAGCGCGCCCTGCGCGCGACATCTTTTCGCGACGACGCCGATCTTACGCGCAGGATTGTCATTCCCGGCCACAAGAGATGTCGCGCGCTGGCGCGCTCCTACCGGCAGCCCGTGATGTTCCAGCCGCCCGTGATGTTCCAGCTGCCCGTCATGTTCCAGCCGCCTGTGACGTTCCCGCCGCTCGTGACCTTGTTACGCCGGAAGTGGCTGTACCGCCGTTGGCTTGTAGTCGCCGTCGAGCGCGATCATCACGAAGATGCCACGCGTGCACAGCTCGCGCGCCCCGGTGATGAGGTCTTCGGTGTACATGGCTACATCGATCTTCATCGACGTGCGGCCTACCGAGATCAGGGTCGCGATCAGCTCGACCATCTGGCCCTTGCGCACCGGCACGTGGAAGTCGACCTGCTCGGAGCGGGCGGTGACCACGATCTGACGCGAATAGCGCGAAGCCGCGAGGAAGGCCGCCTTATCCATCCACGCGAGTGCCTGCCCGCCGAAGAGCGTGCCCAGGTGATTGGTGTGGTCAGGGAAGACGATTTCGAGGACGCGGGCCTCGGTGGGGCGGTCGATGTCGGTCACGGTCGGGGATTCCTGTTGCAGTGCAACATGGATGATACAGGAGCTTCACCATGCATGGTCGCGCAGCCCTGTTGGCACGCGGCGTTGTCGTGCAGCCCTGTTGGCATGCGGCGAGTCGTGCAGCCCTGTCGTGGGGCCGTGTCGTGCAGCGTTGTAGTGCGGCCCTGCTGCAGTAGGAGTGCGCCCTGCGCGCGACAGCTTTTCGCGACGACGTAACGGTTCGCGAGAAGATGTCGCGCGCAGGGCGCGCTCCTACGGGCGGGCGCGCAGGAAGATCCGGGCCGGCCCGACGGCCCGGCCGCCCGACCGCCCGATTGATCAGAACGACCGCCCGGTTGATCAGAACGACTGGTCGAAGGCCACTTCGCCCTCGACGCCCACCTGGTACGACGACACGCGGCGTTCGAAGAAATTCGTGAGTTCCTGCACGTCCTGCAGGTCCATGAAGTCGAACGGGTTCTTCGCGCCGTACTTCTTCGGCATGTCGAGCTGCACCAGGCGCTGGTCGGCGCAGTATTCGAGGTACTGGCGCATGTCGGTGACCGAGAGGCCGGCGACACCGCCGGAGAGCACGTCCTGCGCGAACAGCGTCTCGCAGGCAATGGCGTCTTCCAGCATGGCTTCGACCTGCCGGCGCATCTCGTCGTCGAACAGATCCGGTTCCTGCTCGCGCACCGTGCGCACGACTTCGAATGCGAAAGCCATGTGGCCGGACTCGTCGCGGAACACCCAGTTGGTACCCGAGGCCAGGCCATGCAGCAGGCCGCGCGAACGCAGGTAGTAGACGTAGGCAAAGGCGGCGAAGAAGAACAGGCCTTCGATGCAGGCGGCGAAACAGATCAGGTTGAGCAGGAACTGGCGGCGGTGCTCGCGCGTTTCGAGGCGGTTGAGATTCTGGATCGAATCGATCCACTTGAAGCAGAAGTCACCCTTGGCCGCGATCGACGGAATGCTCTCGATGGCCGCGAACGCCTTGTTGCGCTCCGACGGTTCCGGGATGTAGGTGTCGAGCAGCGTGAGATAGAACTGCACGTGCAGCGCTTCTTCGTACAGCTGGCGCGAGAGGTACATGCGCGCCTCGGGCGAGTTCACGTGCTGGTACAGGTTGAGCACGAGGTTGTTCGACACGATCGTGTCGCCGGTGGCGAAGAAGGCCACGAGGCGATGGATCAGGTGGCGATCCGCGTCCGACATCTTGGTCTTGAGGTCGGTGGTGTCCAGCGAGAAATCCACCTCTTCGACCGTCCACGTGTTGCGGATGGCGGAGCGGTACATCTCATAGAACTGCGGGTACTTCATCGGGCGGAGCGTGAGCTCGAAGCCCGGATCGAGGATGTGGGAGTCGCGGGTGATCGGTGAAGCGGACATCGGGGTACCTCGGGAGAATTCGGTGCGTTGTTACGCAGGCATGTGTGCCGGATTCTGTAGGAGCGAGCCTTGCGCGCGACAGCTTTTTGCGAAGCCCTGTGTTCGTCGCGAGAAGCTGTCGCGCGCAGGGCGCGCTCCTACAACGTGCGCCTTGCGTCGTCGTGCATCGCGCGCAGGGCGCGCTCCTGCAACGTGCGCCCTGCGTCATCGTGCATCGCGCGCGGGGCGCGCTCCTACTGGCAGGCTTCGCAGTACTCGGGATTCTCGAGCGAGCAGAACACGGCGGCGTTGGCTTCTTCCTGCGCATCCACCACCGGTGCCGTGGGCGCGGGTACGGACGACGACGAACTCACCGTCGTCTTCGCAATGCGCGTGGCCGGCCGCGAGCGGAGGTAATACGTGGTCTTGATGCCCGACTTCCACGCGTACATGTACATGGACGACAGCTGCCCGATGTTCGGGTTCTCCATGAACAGGTTCAGCGACTGGCTCTGGTCGATGTACGCACCGCGGGCAGCTGCCAGATCGATCAACGCCTTCTGCGGCAGTTCCCACGTGGTGCGGTACACCTCGCGCAGCGCCGCCGGGATGGCGGTAATGCCCTGCACCGAACCTTCGGCGAGCTTGATCTGGTCGCGCACTTCCGCCGTCCACAGGCCAAGCGTCTTCAGCTCGTCGACGAGGTAGCGGTTAACGACGAGGAAGTCACCGGAGAGCGTCTCGCGCTTGAAGAGGTTCGACACCTGCGGCTCGATGCACTCGTAGCAGCCGGCGATCGATGCGATCGTGGCGGTCGGTGCGATGGCGATGACCAGCGAATTACGCAGGCCCTTTGCCTTGATCTTCTCGCGCAGTTCGGCCCAGCGGCCCTCGGCGCCATTCGGCGTCGCCGCAGGCCAGTAGTCGAACTGCAGCTCGCCGTTCGCGGCACGCGTCTCGTCGAAGCCCGGATGGGCGCCGTCGCGCTCGGCGATCTCGTTCGACTGCGACAGGGCGTGGAAGTAGATCTCTTCCTGGATGCGCGTGGACAGCGTGCGTGCCGCCTCGGAATCGAAGGGCAGGCGCAGCTTGAAGAAGACGTCCTGCAGGCCCATCACGCCGAGCCCGACGGGACGCCACTTCATGTTCGCCGTCTTCGCCGTGGCGATCGGGTAGAAATTCAGGTCGATCACGCGGTTGAGCTGGCGCACGGCCGTGCGGACGGTGGTGGCGAGCTTGTCGTAGTCGAAGGCGCCGTCGACGACGTGGCGGGAGAGGTTCACGGAGCCGAGGTTGCACACGGCGGTCTCGCCTTCCGACGTGACCTCGAGGATCTCGGTGCACAGGTTCGACAGGTGGATGACGTTTTCGGGGCGGGCGGTCTGGTTGCTGGTGGCGTTGGAGCGATCCTTGAAGGTCATCCAGCCGTTACCGGTCTGCGCCAGCGAGCGCAGCATGCGTGCATACAGCTCGCGCGCCTTGATCGACTTGACCGCCAGGCCTTCCGCCTCGGCCTTCACGTAGGCTGCGTCGAACGTCTCGCCCCATGTATCGACGAAGTGCGGTACGATCTTCGGATCGAACAGCGACCAGTCGCCGTCGGTTTCCACGCGGCGCATGAAGAGGTCGGGGACCCAGTTGGCCAGGTTGAGGTTGTGCGTGCGGCGCGCATCGTCGCCGGTGTTCTCGCGCAGCTCGAGGAATTCCTCGATGTCGGCATGCCACGATTCCAGGTAGACGCAGGCCGCGCCCTTGCGCTTGCCACCCTGGTTGACGGCCGCGACCGACGCATCCAGCGTCTTCAGCCAGGGCACGAGCCCGTTGGAATGGCCGTTGGTGCCCTTGATGAGCGAGCCACGCGAACGGATGCGCGAATAGGCGAGGCCGATGCCGCCGGCGAACTTCGACAGCTGGGCCACGTCGCCGTATTTGGCATAGATGGATTCGAGCGCGTCCTGCGGGGAGTCGAGCAGGAAGCACGACGAGAGCTGCTCGTGCGCCGTGCCTGCATTGAACAGCGTGGGGGAGCTGGCCAGGTATTCCAGCGACGACAGCATGCGGTAGAGCTCGAGCGTTTCCGCCACGTCGTTGCCGCCGAGGGCGCACGCGATGCGCATGAAGAAGTACTGCGGCGTCTCGATCACGAAGCGCTTCGTCGGATGGCGCAGCAGGTAACGGTCGTACACCGTGCGCAGGCCGAAGTACTCGAAGCGGCGCGAGCCCGTGGCGTCGATGGCGTCGTTGAGCTTGCGTGCATTCACCAGCACGAAGTCGCGGAGGCGCTCGTTGAGGATGCCCAGGTCGAAGCCCGTGGAGATGGACTGCGAAAACGAGTGGATGTCCTGGCCCGACACTTCCTTGTCGACGAAGGCCGCGAGGAGGCGCGCGGCGAGCTGGCCGTATTCCGGCTCCTCCGCCGTGAGGGCGGCCGAGGTACGGATCGAGAGCTGGTCGAGCTCCTGCGTGGTGGCGCCGTCGTACAGGCCGCCGATGGTCTTGAGGGCCACGCGCATGGGGTCCACGCCGTACAGCCCGTCGGCGCTGCGGGTCACCGCGCGCACGATCTTGTTCACGTCCACGGCTTCCTGGCCGCCATTGCGCTTGGTGACGCGCATCTGGCCCGGGTTATGGGGAGGCGTCAGCGCGAAGGCCGGCGGGTCCTGCCGGTAACCGGCGGCATTGGCCGCTTCAGGGGCAGCAGGGAGGGTGGCGGCCGTGTCGGCCGACTCGGTGCGCTCGCGCGCGGCGGAATCCATCGTGGTCATTGTCGGGAGCCCCATGGCCTTGGTTCTGACATCCGTTCCCGGGGGACTCGACGTCGGTGGGGCCCAGCGCACGGGAACAGGTCGGGACGGAGCTCCCGCAGGGCTCCGGTCCGCGACGTGCTTCCCCGCGGAAGCCGTCACCACGATCGAGCCCTGGCGGGCATCGATTGTCGGCAGGTCTTCGGACTTGTGGACATGGGCCGTTCGGCCCGCCTACCCGTCGCTTCCCAGCCCCTTCGGACCAGTGCACCTGACAGGATCGTTTCCACTTACCGCTGCGGGGCAGTTCCGGATCTTCACCGGATTCCCTTTTAAGTCCGACGGGCACTCGCGCCTCTCCGGACACCAACGGGACACACGATATAGCCGGGCGCGGGGGTCGTCAACACAAGATGTGGGGTCCGGCACGTATGTGCTTGATCTGCCGGGACAACCGTTCCAGGGTCGCGCGCGGGCGTTTCCATGATCATTACGTGAAGGCGGCCTACACAAAGCCCAGGTGCCTGAACCTATAAAATCCGCGCTCTTCAAACGGATCGCCCGCTCGATGCCTTCGTCGTTCGCGTTGCAGGACCACACCCTTGTCTCCCACGCGCTCGATGCGCTTCCCTTCGGGTTCGCGGCCCTCTCGGCGGCGGGCCAGCTGGTCTATGCCAACGCATGGGTAACGGCGCGACTCCGGGATACCGGGCCTGGCGGTTTCCTCGCCTGGTGGCAGGCCGATAGCCGGCAGCAGCTGGAAGCGGTCCTCCGGGGCCAAGCGGTCCACGGCGTGCGCGAGCTTGCGCTCGTCTCCGTGGATGGCACGGGCTGGCATGTCTCGGTCGAGGCATGGCGTGGCGCGCCTGCGGGTGAAGACGCGCAGGTCGTGACCGTCCGGCCGCTGGACGCCGACCTGGAGACCGAGGGTGCCGCGGAACGCCGTCGGCTGGCACTGATCGAAGTGGGCAATATCCTGCGCGACGTGGAAGACCCGGCGGATATCGCCTACCGCGTCGCCGAAGTGCTCGGGCGTACGCTGGGCGTCAGTCGCGCCGGGTACGGCACCATCGACAGCGCGGCGGAAACCATCACGGTCGAGCGCGACTGGAACGCCCCCGGCATCACCACCCTTGCCGGCACGCTGCGTTTTCGCGAGCACGGCTCGTACATCGACGACCTGAAGCAGGGCATCACGGCCGTGGTGACGGACGCGCGCACCGATCCGCGAACGGCGGATACCGCGCACGTGCTCGCGGCGATAAGCGCCCTGTCGTTCATCAACATGCCGGTGACCGAGCGTGGCGGCTTCGTGGCCCTGCTCTACCTCAACCATGAGTCCCCGCGTGAGTGGCCCGAGGAAGAGATCGCCTTCGTCCGCGAAGTGGCCAGCCGCACGCGTGTCTCGGTGGAACGCCGCCGCGCGGAGATGGAACTGCGCGAGCTTGCGCTGAACCTCGAGCGCGAAGTGGCGGTGCGTACGTTCGAACGCGACCGCATCTGGCGCCTGTCGAGCGACATCCTCGTCGTCGCCAGCACCGACAGCACGCTGCTGTCGGTCAATCCGGCGTGGACGGCCATCCTCGGCTGGAGCGAACGCGAGACCCTCGGCCGGTCGTACCTCGACTTCGTGCACGCCGACGACGCCGTACGCACCGACGATGAAACCGGCAAGCTCGCCAGCGGCGAGACCACGCTGGTCTTCGAGAATCGCTACCGCACGGCAGACGGTGACATCCGATGCCTGTCCTGGCGTGCCGTGCCCAGCGAGGGAATGATCTTCGCCGTGGCCCGCGACGTGACGGCAGAGCGCGCCCGTGAGGCGGAGCTCGACGTCACGCAGGAACAGCTTCGCCAGGCCCAGAAAATGGATGCCATCGGCAACCTCACCGGTGGCGTCGCGCACGACTTCAATAACCTGCTCCAGGTGATCAGCGGCAACCTGCAGCTCCTGGTCAACGACGTGAGTGGCAACGAGCGCGCCGAGCGCCGCGTGTCGAATGCCATGGCAGGCGTGACCCGCGGCTCGAAGCTCGCCGCGCAGCTGCTCGCGTTCGGCCGTCGCCAGCCCCTGGCGCCGAAGGTGGTGAACATCGGCCGCTTCGTCCGCGACATGGATGAGCTGCTGCGCCGCGCGCTGGGCGAGGCGATCGAAGTGGAAACCGTGATCGCGGGTGGGTTGTGGAACACGCTGGTCGACCCGTCCAACGTGGAAAATGCACTGTTGAACCTGGCGATCAATGCACGCGACGCCATGAACGGGCAAGGCCGCCTGACCGTGGAAGCGGGCAACGCCCTGCTCGACGAAGCGTATGTCTCGGCGCACGGCGATCTCCGCCCCGGTCAGTACGTGATGCTCGCGGTGACCGACACCGGTAGCGGCATTGCGCCGGACGTGCTCGGCAGGGTGTTCGATCCGTTCTTCACCACGAAGCCCGAAGGTCGCGGCACGGGCCTCGGCTTGTCCATGGTCTACGGTTTCGTGAAACAGTCCGGCGGCCACGTCAAGATCTATAGCGAGGCGGGCGAGGGCACGACGGTGAAGATCTACCTGCCGCGCTCGGTGCAGAGCGAAGACCGCGTGGTCGCGATCGACGAGGAAACCGTACGCGGTGGCGACGAAACCATTCTCGTCGCCGAAGACGACGAAGCCGTCCGCGAGACGGTGGTCAGCATGCTGGGTGAACTTGGCTATCGCGTGCTGAAGGCCCGTGATGCGGAAAGCGCGCTCTCCATCATCGAAAGCGGCATCGCCGTGGATCTGCTGTTCACCGACGTAGTGATGCCGGGCCCGCTGCGCAGCCCCGAGCTCGCGCGCAAGGCGGCCGAACGCCAGCCCGGTATCGCCGTGCTCTTCACGTCGGGCTATACCGAGAATGCCATTGTGCATGGTGGGCGCCTCGACGAAGGCGTGGAACTGCTCAGCAAGCCCTATACGCGCGAGCAGCTGGCGCGCCGCGTACGGCACATGCTGGGCAACCGCCTGCCACGTCATCCGGTCGAAAGCCGGGGCATGGCCGACGCACCCGCTGCGCCGAAGCCGCAGCCCCTTCGCGTGCTGGTCCTCGAAGACGATGGCCTGATCCGCATGTCCATCTGCGAGATGCTCGAAAGCCGTGGCCACGTCGCGTTCGAGGCGGGCGACGGCAACGAGGCGATCCGTGTGTTCGGATCCGAGTCGGTCGACGTGCTGCTGGCCGACGTCGGGCTGCCTGGCATGAGCGGCGTCGAAGTGGCCGAGCGGCTTCGCGAGTCGATGCCGGCGCTACCGGTGATCTTCGCCACGGGCGACCAGACGGCGAACGGCGTGACACGCGACGAGCGCACGGCGGTGATCGTGAAGCCGTATGGCGTTGCTGATCTCATGGACGCATTGGGGCGTATCGCAAAGCGTTGATGCGCTGGGTCCTGTCCACGCCTACGACGTACGGTCGATAGCCCCCGCCGTCGGCGTTCCTCCAGAGTGTATTGCCGCCCACATCAGGCGGCACCACATCAAGGAGGAAGTCATGGTCATGAAACCCACCCCGGGCCTGCCTGCGCCGGCGATCGACCAGAGCGTACCGTTCTGGTATCTGGACAGCGGAATCCTCGACCTGCGGGACGTCGGTCGCGAAGGGCTGCCTTTCACGATTCCCGCGTACGCCGGGCAGCAGGACGGAGACACCCTGCGGATGTGCTCACTTGCCGTCGGGGGACTGGACCAGGCCATCTACGGGCCACTGGTCACGCTGGACGCGACATCGCTTTCGGCGGATCGAACCCTGATGGTCCGGCAGATCACCCTGAACGGCTTGTCCCTCGAGTCGGATTCCCTCGAATTTCACTATGAGGTCCTCAAGAAAGACGGTACGCGCCAGTTATCCGCGCCACTGAGTGTCACGGTCAAGAAGCCTTACGTCGTGGGCGACCTGAAGGCCCCGGTCATACTGAATCCGGTCAAGGCGGACGGCACGCTCTCCAGCGACGAGAAAGTGCTCAGGATCCGGATCGATCGACCCGGGGACGGCTGGGATCGAAATACCCGCCTGTACGTTCTGGGGACGAACTCGACGGTGGTGAAAGACATTCCCACGGTGACGCGCGAGCCGTCGTTCTGGCAGAAGGTTTCTTCCACTTTCATCAGCCTGAAGAAGGGCGTGGACTATGAGGTCCGGACCGATCCCTCGATCGAAACGGCCTTGACGGCCGATGACGGGTTCCGGGTTGAACTCAGCATGGGACGCCAGCTCCGCGTCTGGTACACGACTCTGATAGACGGCGTGAACCACGCATCGGCGATGGCGATCGTCACGGTCGGCGGTACTGTGGCCCCACCTTCCCTCCTGACGGCGGGTGACGACCTGCAACTCAGCGTCGAGCCTTATTTCGTGGCCGTTGGCGTGCCGCCGGACAGCCCGCCGCCACAGGCGCAGCGGGAGCGGGCCGCCACGGGCGGAACGCCGCCGTACACGTACGAGTCGAGCAATCGTTACGTCGCGGCGGTGGACGCTTCAGGCAGGGTGACGGCCACCGGAAACGGTCTCACGTCCATAAAAGTGACGGATGCCAAAGGTGAAACGGCATCCTTCAACCTGACGGTGACGGGCGCGACCGTGTTCATGTGCGTGCGCAACGAGCCGTTCGTCGGGAGCGACTTCCGGCAAAACCTCCAACCTGCGCTCGAGAATCTTCGAAAGGCGGAGTACAGCGGATCCATGGCAGGCATCGCGCCGTCCATCGGGGAGCTGCGATCGCTCTGGCGGCAGTACCGCGACCTGCTTCCTGGCCTCGCCGGCAAGCTCAACTGGGAGGAAGCCAGTGAGTCGGAAGCGCTTTACTGGGTGCGTGACTCGAGGCGTAACGAGGCCGGTACGGGCGATGCGTACGTCGTTAACCTGAACGCCCGGGATGAGAAGTCTCTCGTCAGGGTCGTGCCGAATGCCGACCTTGCGAAGACAAGGGCATTCGTGGCGATGGTCGAAGGAAACCACTGGCTGGGCTTTGAAACGTATGGAGGCCGCTATAGCTGGTATCAGGACGGCACCTACGCCCGGGCGGCTGTTCCGGTCCAGCCATGGCGATCGAGGGATGGGAAAGCGCACGAGATCGAATCAGGCGGCAAGGCGTAAGGGATGCACGGCCGCCTGATAAACGGCGCGGAAATGTAGCCAGCGCGCGCAGTGCGCGCTGGCTACGCAAGTCTTACGGCAACGTATTCCCACCCGTCACGCCATACGTCTCGCCCGTGACGAAGCTCGCTTCCTGGCTGGCGAGAAACACATATAGCGGCGCGCATTCTACCGGCTGCCCCGGACGTCCCAGCGGTACGTTCTTGCCGAACTCCACCAGCTTCTCCTGCGGCTGGCCGCCACTGGGCTGTAGCGGTGTCCAGAACGGACCGGGTGCGACGGCGTTCACGCGGATACCCTTTTCCACCACCTGCTTCGCCAGCGACTTCGTGAACGCGACGATGGCGGCCTTGGTAGACGCATAGTCGAGCAGGATGTCCGACGGCTGGTACGACTGGATGGATGCGGTGTTCACGATCGCGCCGCCCGGCGGCAGGTGCGGCAGTGCTGCCTTGCACAGCCAGAACAGCGCGAAGATGTTCGTGCGATACGTCAGCTGGAACTCTTCCGACGTGAGATCGTCGATCGATTTGTGGAACTGCTGGCGCCCGGCGACGTTGGCAAGGATGTCGAGCCCGCCGAGTTCCGAGACGGCGCGCGTCACCAGGTCCTTGCAGAACGCTTCATCCGTCAGGTCGCCGGGAATGGCGACGATGGTATGGCCCTCGCCCTTGAGCAGCGCGACGACGTCATCGGCGTCTTTCTGCTCCGACGGAAGATAGTTGATGACGACGCTGGCGCCTTCGCGCGCGAAGGCGATGGCCGCTGCGCGACCGATGCCGGAGTCGCCGCCGGTGACGAGGGCCTTGCGCCCCTTCAGCCGACCATTGCCGCGGTAGGTCTTCTCACCGTGATCGGGCTGGGGGTCCATCGCCTGCGCGAGGCCCGGGGCGGACTGCGGCTGTTTCTTGAAATCGGGCTGCGGGTACTGGGTGCGCGGGTCGCGCATGGCATACGGATCGTACGGGCTGGCGTCGGCCATGGGGAGGTCCTTTGCAGTGGGGAAGGCCTCCCGGTTTACGTGTCCGGACGTCCATGTCCCGTCCACGGCGCGTTAGGTCACGTTCCCATGCCGGCCATTTTCTTGCCCTGCTTCAGCACGGCCTTGCACACCTTCTGCGTCATTTTTGCCTTGATATCGCCCGTGCCGGACGTGTCCTGCCCGGCGCCGGCCAGGTTGAAGCTCTTGCCGTCGCTGGATTTGAGAATGCCCCTGGCACCTTCCAGGTAGCCCTTGTCCTGCGTGGGCGCGGCATCGGTCCTGCCCTTGCTGCCGAGCTTGCCGAGCAACGACTGGGTCGATGACCCGGTGGCATCGTTGCCCGCCGCCTTGTGGTCGCCACCGAGGCTGCCGAGCAGGGAGTTCTTCACGCCAGCCGCACCGCTGTCGCCGCCAAGGTAATTGTTGGTCATGCAGTACTGGATGATTCCGGCCGCGTTGCCCGCGCTACCCGAAGTCAGCGAGCCGCCGCTTCCGCCCACGAGCCCCTTCAGGCTGTCGAGTTGCGCGGCGCCTGCGCCGGTGGACAGGAGGGCCAGTGCGAGGCCGGTAAGGACGATCTTCATGGGGTTGCTCCATGTTGCAGGGTGGGAAAGGGATAAACCTTTTTGCGTTAGATGGATGTATCGGGCACGCCCGCGCAGGCTATGCTCGGCCGAATACGTGCAGGAGGCCCTTTCTTTGCCACTACTTCGTCGTTCCATGCGCCCTCGTGCCGTCCTGCCGCACCTTCTCCTCCTTTTCCTGTCCGCCGCTCCCGCGGCCCGGGCCGTCGTGTCGCTCGAGGCACCGCGGGTGGAACACGATGACGCGCCCACCTACGTCGATGTCGCGGAGCCACGCTTCTCATGGATCATCCACGACGACGCGAACGACACCGTGCAGGTCGGCTATCGGATCGTCGTGACGCACGGTGGGCACACGGTCTGGGACAGTGGCTACGTCGTGTCGGCGCGGTCGTTCGACATCGCTTACACCGGGCCCGCACTGGCACGCGGCGAGCGCTACGAATGGACGGCGGAGGTCCACACTTCCCACGGCAGTGCCGCGACGCGTTCACATTTCGACACCGCCCTGGATGAAAGCGGGTGGCATGACGCCCGCTGGATCGGCAAGGCCGATGCATCGAGCCTGCCGGCCCCGGTGCTTCGCAGGTCATTCCGTGTCGGCGAAGGCGTTTCGCGCGCCACGCTCTATGTGGCGGCCGGCGGTTATGCCGACATGACCATCGACGGAAAACCCGTCAGCGATGCGGTGCTGTCCCCCGGATTCGCCGATTACGACAGGCGACTCGAGGTGGTCGCGACCGATGTCTCCCTCGCCCGCGGTGAGCACGTGCTTGGCGCGGAACTCGGTCGTGGGTTCTACGGCATGACGAACGCGAACGTGTGGCACTGGGAACGCGCGCCGTGGCACGGTCAGCCTCGCGTCCGCGCGCTGCTGCGCATCCGCTACACCGACGGGCACGAAGAAACCATCGTGACCGACCGGAACTGGCGCATGGCCGATGGCCCGACGCGCCTCGACGATCTGTATGGCGGCGAGACCTACGACGCGCGCATGGCGACGCCGACGACATGGACGCCGGCGGCCGAGCTGCCCGCGCCACGCGGCGTGCTGGTGGCGCAGACCGAACAACCCATTCGAGTCGTCGCATCGCTGCACGCGACGTCGGTGACGCAGCCGAAGCGAGGTACATGGGTCTTTGCCTTTCCCCGCGTCATCGCAGGCTGGGCGACCTTCGACGTGGCCGGACCGGCCGGCACGACCCTCGTCGCGCATTACGGCGAGAAGCTGATGCCTGATGGCACGGTGGATGCGCGTGACGAGCATCATTACTTCAAGGCCGGTTTCCAGACCGACACGCTGGTACTCGCAGGCCACCGCGAGACCTGGCATCCGCGGTTCTCATACAAGGGATTCCGTTACGTGCAGGTCGACGGATGGCCAGACGGAACGCCGCCGATAACGGCCGTCACGGCGCAGGTCGTACACACCGACGTCGCGGTCACGGGCCATTTCGAGAGCAGCAACGCATTGCTGGACTGGATCCACCAGGCCGTCGTGGACACGATGCTCAACAACCTGCACGGCATCCCCACCGACACGCCGATGTACGAGAAGAACGGTTGGACGGGCGACGGCATGGTGGGTGCCGACATGTTCCTGCGTAATGTCGATGCGGGTCGCCTGCTCGCGAAATGGGTGCGGGATATCAGTGATACACGCAACGCCGAAGGTGCGCCGCTGCTGATCGCACCCAACCCCGGCTGGGGCAAGGTGCGCGCGCCCACGTGGCACGCTGCCTACGTGTTCGTGCCCTGGTCGATCTGGATGCACACGGGCGACCGCAGGCCCATCGAGGAGCACATCGACGGCATCGCACGCTACGTCGCCATGGAAGACGCACGCTCGCCCGGCGGCATCGCGGATACGGAGCTGGGCGACTGGGTGAGTCCGGCGACCGATCCGGCGGGCGAGAACGCACCGGAAGACAGGCGTGTCGCCGCGACAGCCTACCTCTATGGCATGGAACGACGCACGGCGGCAATGTATCGGCTCCTGGGAAACGAGCCCGAAGCACGCCGCTTCGATGCGATGGCCGGCCGCGTGCGCACCGCGTTCAATGCGCGGTTCCTCGACCGGTCGACGGCACGCTACCGCGGCGAAGGCGACGACGGTTATCGGCAGGCACACAATCTGCTCGCACTGTCGTTCGGCCTGGTGCCTGATGAGCTGCGTGCGCGTGTCGCCCAGGGCGTCGCCGACGACGCAAAGGCGCGGGGCGACCACCTCGACACCGGCGCGCTCGCCACGAAGGTGATCCTCCCCGAACTCACGGCGACCGGCCATGCCGACGAAGCCTGGCGCATCGCCACGCAGACCACCTTTCCCAGCTGGGGCTTCTGGCGCGATAACGGCGCGACCAGCCTGTGGGAACACTGGAAGCCGGCATCCCGGTCGCGTGGCCATTACTTCCTCGGCACGGCGGACGACTGGCTGTTCGGCGATGTCGCCGGCCTGCGGCCGCTGGAGCCGGGCTGGCGCCGGATCGGCGTGCGGCCCGCGCTCACGGCGTGGCTCGACCATGCGGCGGCGTCGGTCATGACACCGTACGGGCAGGCTGCGGTGGCATGGACGAAGGCCGGGGGACGGCTGGCGCTCGAAGTCACCGTGCCCGTGGGCGCCACCGCGGTGGTCGAACTGCCGGGCCGCCCCGCGACCGTGGTCGGCCCGGGCAGCCATGCGATGACGGTCGACCTGTGAGCATCGTCGCCTTCACAAACGGCGGGTAAAGCTGCGCGACTTCCTGCCGTTAATGCATGATGGGTATCATGCAGGTGCGCGGGCAATGGCAGCTTTGAAGAACTGGTTCGGTCGCACCCGGCTGAACACGCGGGTATGGATGGTCATGACGGTGGTCGTGCTGGGCCTGGTGGCACAGACGATCATGGCGGGCGTGGAAACCCGGCGCACGCAGATGGCCGTGGTGGCGGAGACGCTGGAACAACACGTGACGGCGGCCATCGCCATCGTCGACGCGTTCCATGCCCGTGCCGAGAGGGGCGAGACGAGTGACCTCGAGGCACGCATCGGCGCGCTGGATGCCGTCGAGGCCATGCGCTGGGACAAAGGCATGGGCTACGTATTCGCCTTCGATTCCACGCTGGCGCTGCGCATGGATCCGCTGCACCACGACGAGATCGGCAGGAATATCCGCGACGACGTCGACGGCAAGGGCTTCCGTTATTACGCCGCCATGCTCGCCGCCGATACGAAGGGAGGCCAGGGTACGGTTCGCTACATGCAGGTCATGCCGAAGACCCACGCGGTGCGGGACAAGATGAGCTATTCCGCCTGGTACAAGCCCTGGGATCTCCATTTCGTCACGGGTGCCTACCTCGACGACGTCGACGCGGCGTTCTATGCGCAGCTGAAAGCCGGCATCATCAAATCCGCCATCATCTCCTTCATCGCCCTGCTGGTCGTCTGGCTGTCCATGAGCAGCATCCGTACCACGCTGGGCGGCGAGCCGCGCGATGCCGTGACCATCGCCAGCCGTATCGCCGGCGGCGACCTCCGGCCGGACGCCGCCACGTTTGCGCCGACGAGCCTCCTGGGTGCGCTGGAGCGCATGCGCGGTACGCTCGCCGCCATCGTGACCGATGTGCAGGAAGGCGCCCACGTGGTGTCGAACACCTCGGGTGAAATGGCCCGCGGCAACGACGACCTCTCGCAGCGCACGCAGGAACAGGCCTCCAGCCTGGAGGAAACCGCGGCCTCCATGGAAGAGATGACCGCCACCGTGAAGCAGACCGCAGAGAATGCCCGGGCCGCCGACCGGCTGTCACGGCAGGCACGCGGTGAGGCTGAGAGGGGTGGCGCGATCGTCGCCGGGGCCATGACGGCCATGGGCGATATCGGCGAATCCAGCCGCCGTATCGCCGACATCGTCGGACTGATCGACGACATCGCCTTCCAGACGAATCTTCTCGCGCTGAATGCGGCCGTCGAGGCGGCGCGCGCGGGCGAGCAGGGCCGGGGGTTCGCGGTCGTGGCAGCGGAGGTGCGTCGCCTCGCGCAGTCCAGTGCCTCCGCATCGCGCGAGATCAAGGGGTTGATCGCCGAGAGCGGGGAACGTGTCGAGGCAGGCACCGCGCTGGTGGCGCAATCCTCCGTGGCCCTGCTCGCTATCGTGGACAGCGTGAAGAAAGTCACCGACATCGTCGCCGAGATCGCCGCCGCCAGTGCCGAACAGTCGGCGGGCGTCGACCAGGTCAACGTCGCCATCGCGCAGATCGACCAGGCCACGCAGGAAAATGCCGCGCTGGTCGAGGAAGCGGCCGCTGCAGCGAAATCCATGCAGGACCAGGCACAGGCACTGCGTGCGCAGGTCGCCTTCTTCACCGTGGCAGACGCCGATGCCACCGCCGCGTCTTCAGAAGCGATGACGCCGACGCCCACGACGGCACCGGCGGCCCACGATGCGCGGTTCGGCCAGAAGTCCGCAGGCGCGGCCGATGCCGACGCCTGGACCGAATTCGCCTGAGCCACGACGCGTGTCTTATCCTTCGGCATCCCACCGCCGAAGGACACTCGCATGGAACACGCCGCCAGCTACGTGCACGGGGCAAGCCCCACGCCACTGCTGGGCGAGACGGTGGGTGCATTGCTCGACCGCATCGCGCAGACATGGCCAGACCGACCCGCGCTTGTCGTTCGCCAGCAGCAGGTGCGCTGGACCTATCGCGAGTTCCACGCGGAAGTGGAGCGAGTGGCCGCCGGCCTGCTCGCCATGGGCCTCGAGCCGGGCGATCGCGTGGGCATCTGGGCCCCGAACCGCGCCGAGTGGGTGGTCGCCCAGTTCGCGGCGCCAAAGGCCGGGCTGATCCTCGTCAACATCAACCCGGCGTATCGCTCGCATGAGCTGGCCTATTCGCTGAACAAGGTGGGCTGCCGTGCGCTGATCCTCGCGCGTGCGTTCAAGGCCTCCCGCTATCTCGACATCCTTGGTGGCCTGGTGCCCGAGCTGCAAAGCTCCGTTCCGGGCGGCCTGCGCGCCGCCGCGCTGCCGGACCTGCGCCATGTGATCCTGCTGGGCGACGAAGCGGCACCGGGCACGGTGCGCTGGCAGGATATCGAAGCGGATGCGGCGTCGCGCGACCGGCTGCGTTTCGTGGAGCAGACGCTCACCTTCGACGACGCGGTGAATATCCAGTTCACCAGCGGCACCACGGGTGCGCCGAAGGGCGCCACGCTGACCCACCACAATATCGTCAACAACGGCTTCTTCATCGGCGAGGCCATGCGCCTCACCGAGCACGATCGCCTGTGCATTCCGGTACCGTTCTACCACTGCTTCGGCATGGTGCTCGGCAACCTCGCCTGCGTCACGCATGGCGCATGCATGGTGATCCCGGGCGAGGGCTTCGACGCGCTGGCGACACTGGAGGCCGTCGCCGCCGAGCGCTGTACAGGCCTGCACGGCGTGCCCACCATGTTCATCGCCGAACTCGAGCATCCGCGTTTCCACGAGTTCGACCTGTCGTCTCTGCGCACGGGCATCATGGCGGGCTCGCCGTGCCCGATCGAAGTGATGCGAAGGGTGGTCCGGGAGATGCACATGGGCGAGGTCACCATCGCCTATGGCATGACGGAAACCAGTCCGGTGAGTTTCCAGACGGTACCGGAGGATCCGCTTGAACTGCGTGTATCCACGGTCGGTCGCGTGCATCCCCACGTCGAAGTGAAGATCGTGGACGAAGCCGGCCGCGTGGTGCCGCGCGGCACCACCGGCGAGCTGCTCACGCGCGGTTATTCGGTGATGCAGGGCTACTGGGCCGATGAAGCGAACACGCGCATCGCGCTCGACGCCGCGCGCTGGATGCACACGGGAGACCTGGCGGTGATCGACGATGCCGGTTACTGCACCATTGTCGGGCGGCTGAAGGACATGATCATCCGCGGTGGCGAGAACATCTATCCACGTGAGATCGAGGAATTCCTGTACGGCCATCCGGACATTCAGGACGTGCAGGTCTTTGGCATACCCGACGAACGCCTTGGCGAACAGGTCTGCGCGTGGATCCGCCTTCGCGAGGGCGCGCTCATCACCGAGGCCGGCGTGCAGGACTACTGTCGCCGGCACCTCGCATACTTCAAGGTGCCCCACGTCGTACGCTTCGTGGACAGCTTCCCCATGACGGTCACCGGCAAGATCCAGAAGTACCTCATGCGCGAAGCCATGGCGGAACACCCGCACCCCTGATCCAAATTCACCCGACAAGACCCGGTAGGAGCGCGCCCCGCGCGCGACATCCTTTCGCGATACGTGTCCAGTTGCTGGCTCGGGCTCGAAGCTCGGAGCGCGAAGCAAGAGCCGTCGGCCGTCACCCTCGTCGCTTAAACCTGCGGCGACCCGCTGGGGAAGGGCCGCTACCGCGGCCGTGTATCAATGGCCTGCGGCCCGGGTCGGGCTCCGACCGGGGTTCGCTGACTCGGCATCCTGCCTCGACACCGAAGGCCGACCGTCCTGGTCGGCCCCGCTTCGCGGCCTTTTCCGGTCGAAGCCCTCGCCTCCGCTAAGTCGCGCCGAGGGTAACGGCCGACGGCTCTTCGAGACGGTGAGGTGGGTGGTTGGGAGAGCCGGTGGCGCGTAGCCGATGTGCACGGCCCGACGCGCGCAGAGCGGAGAACGACAAGCGCAAAGCAAAGCGCAAAGCGCAAAGCAAAGCGCAAAGCAAAGCGCAAAGCGAAGAGCCAGAGGCCCGGCGTAGGAGCGCGCCCCGCGCGCGACATCTTTTCGCGATCCGTTCCAGACCAACGGCTCTTCAGGGCGGTGAAGCGTCGAGTCGGTGCCCAGGCAAATCGGAGCCAGAAGCGCAGAGCTGAAAGCGAGCGGTGCAGACTTGTCGCCAGCTCGCTTTCGCCCGCAAGGCGGGCTCCTACATAGCGTGGGCGGGCTCCTACATGACCACGGCGAGGTGACTTGCCACGCTCTTCCCCACACGCAACCGCAGTAGTGAGAAGAGCCGTCGGCCGTCACCCTCGGCGCGACTTAGCGAAGGCGAGGGCTCTGACCGGAAGAGGCCGCGAAGCGGGGCCGACCAGGACGGTCGGCCTTCGGTGTCGAGGCAGGATGCCGAGTCGGCGAACCCCGGTCGGAGCCCGACCC
>Ga0247730_1000064_pt1 | contig 113127 bp, 104 predicted proteins | sample UWRJL073202C2_FD_180959 | JGI IMG/M metagenome (GOLD analysis project Ga0247730, IMG submission 180959) | Plant litter microbial communities from Arlington Agricultural Research Station in Wisconsin, United States - UWRJ-L073-202C-2 | ecosystem: Environmental > Terrestrial > Plant litter >...
TCGATAACTACTTTAGCTACTCCTCCTTTTGCGATACGCACAGAAAGGTATTTTCTTATTTTTTCGTCCTCAACTAATTTGTCAGCATAGTTGTTGCCACCGAACCAGTTAGAATCCCAACCTCTGATGATTCCTAACCTGTTTCCTATTGGATGTGCTTTTTGTCCCATTTCTACTAATTAGTTTGAGTTTCAACGTTTTTACTATCTACTATCAAAGTTACGTGATTAGAACGTTTACGTATTCTATAACCACGGCCTTGAGGTGCCGGTCTCAATCTTTTCAACTGGCGGCCACCACCAACCATTATTGTTTTCACATATAGTTGGTTTTCTTCAGGGCGAGAACCTTCATTTTTAGTTTCCCAGTTTTTAATGGCTGACAACAAAAGTTTTTCAACTCTGATTGCTGCATCTTTATTGGTAAATTTTAAAATATGTAATGCTTTCTCAACACGCTCACCTCTGATAAGATCTACAACCAAACGCATCTTACGTGGTGAGGTTGGACAATTGTTTAATTTCGCTACTGCTTCCATCTCTTAATTATTTTTTCTTTTCAGAGTGACCCCTAAATGTTCTGGTTGGAGCAAACTCTCCCAGCTTGTGACCAACCATGTTTTCTGTTACGTATACCGGTATAAATTTGTTACCGTTATGCACTGCAAATGTATGACCCACAAAATCTGGTGAGATCATCGATCTGCGTGACCAAGTTTTAATGACAGACTTTTTGCCTGAATCATTCATAGAGACTACTTTCTTCTCTACGTTATGGTCAATATAAGGTCCTTTTTTAATCGAACGAGCCATTATTTCTTCCTTTTCTCTATGATGAAACGATTTGAGTATTTTTTAAGTGTACGGGTCTTGAAGCCTTTAGAATACATACCATTCCTTGAGCGTGGCTGACCTCCTGATGAGCGGCCCTCACCACCACCCATAGGGTGATCGACTGGGTTCATCGCTACCGGACGTGTTCTAGGACGACGTCCTAACCAGCGTTTACGACCTGCTTTACCTAATACTTCATTTGCATGATCCGAATTGGAAACTGCTCCTATTGTTGCTAAACAAGTAGTTAAAATAGATCTAACCTCACCTGAAGGCATTTTCACAGTTGCATATTTACCGTCACGTGCTGCTAACTGAGCATAAGCACCGGCACTACGTGCCAATTGTGCTCCACGACCTGGTTGAATTTCAATGTTGTGTACAATTGATCCTAACGGAATGTTAGCTAATTTTAAAGTATTTCCAACTTCTGGAGTTGCTGTATCTCCCGATACTACTTTTTGCCCTACCTGCAATCCTTCCGGTGCAATGATATAACGCTTCTCACCATCTGCATAATGTAATAATGCGATGCGTGCTGTACGGTTCGGATCGTATTCAACAGTAGCTACTGTTGCAGGAATATCAAACTTATCACGTTTAAAATCAATTAAACGGTAAGATTTTTTGTGACCACCACCCATGTAGCGCATAGTCATCTTTCCTGTATTGTTACGTCCACCGGATTTCTTAGAAGAAACAACCAATGATTTTTCGGGCTTGGTTGCTGTAATCTCCGAGAAATCAGCCCCAACTCTAAAGCGGGTTCCCGGAGTGACTGGTTTAAATTTTCTTAAGCCCATAGTTATAAATAATTCAATTCTTATTAAATATTCGCGTAATAATCAATTGTTTCACCTGCTGCCAGAGTTACAATTGCCTTTTTATATTTCGGGCTACGTCCCGTAACTAAACCACCTTTTGTATTTCTTGATTTTAATTTTCCGTTCACAACCATTGTGTTGATCGCAAGAACATTAACACCATACATTTTTTCGATAGCCTGTTTGATCTGCAGTTTGTTTGCTTTGTGTTCTACTTTGAAAGTAAAGCGGCTGGACTTCTCTGTAAGAGCAGAAGCTTTTTCGGTTAATATTGGTTTCTTTAAAAATTCCATATTACTTGGCAAATGCCTCCTCCAATGTTTTAACAGTATTTGCAGTTAACAAAAGTTTACCACAGTTCAATACATCATATGTATTCAATTGGTCAGCGGTAATCACTTTCACTTTCTGAATGTTTCTGCTTGATAAATAGATATTGTTATCCTGTACAGGTAAAACCAACAATGTTTTCTGACCCGTTAAGCTCAACGCATTAACCAGGTTTACATAATTTTTAGTTTTAACCGAATCAAAGCTAAAATCTTCTAAAACAAGGATGTTATTATCCTGAGCTTTATATGACAACGCAGATTTACGTGCCAGTGATTTTAATTTTTTGTTCAGTTTGAAACTGTAATCACGTGGCTGAGGACCGAATACACGACCACCACCATTAAACAAAGGAGATTTAATACTACCCGCACGGGCACCACCGGTTCCTTTTTGTTTGTATAACTTACGTGTTGAACCAGCAATTTCGTTACGTTGCTTAGATTTGTGAGTTCCCTGACGTTGGTTAGCCAAATACTGTTTCACATCTAAATAAATTGCGTGATCGCTAGGTGTTACACCAAATACCGACTCAGGAAGTTGCACCTTGGCACCTGTCTCTTTTCCTGAAATGTTTACTACATTAACTTCCATCTGCTTACTTGTCTAAGATTACGTAAGAACCTTTAGCTCCTGGAATGGAACCACTAACTACAACAAGATTTTGATCAGCATAAACTTTCAAAACCTGTAAGTTCTGAACTTTCACTCTATCTCCACCCATTCTTCCTGCCATACGCATACCTTTAAATACACGTGCAGGATACGAAGCAGCACCCAATGAACCCGGCGCACGCATTCTGTTATGCTGACCGTGAGTTTGACCACCAACACCACCAAATCCGTGGCGTTTCACAACACCCTGAAAACCTTTACCTTTTGAAGTACCTACCACATCCACAAAATCGCCTTCAGCAAAAATGTTTACCGTTACCGTATCGCCTAAACTTAACGATTCTTCAAACGGTTCAAATTCTACCAATTTACGTTTTGGTGTGGTGTTTGCTTTCGCAAAATGGCCTTTAAGAGGCTGGGTTGTGTTCTTCGCTTTAGCTTCATCGAAGCTTAACTGTACTGAAACGTAACCGTCTTTCTCTTCGGTCTTAACCTGTGTAACTACACAAGGCCCAGCTTCGATCACCGTACATGGAATGTTTCTTCCATCGGCGTCGAAAATGCTGGTCATTCCTACTTTTTTTCCAATAATACCTGACATTTTCTTTTTTTAATTTAACACCCATCGAAGCAGTAGGGCTTCGTTCAAGGTGGATACACTTTCCCGTTAAGGGACGGCAAAAATAGGAAAGAAATCTTAATTTTCAAACAGTTAGCGTATTATTTTTTCAAATAAATGCTATTATTTTTGCACAAATCGGATAAAGTGCGGTTAAAGTCGTTTTTGGCCTATTCGCTTGTTACTCAAACTGATCAATATTTTAGAGAATACAAATGTGCCGGCCGGAATATACCGCTCTTCCCGCCGTACCAGAAAGCCGGAAAGCAGAAATCCGGCAGGGGTCGAAGGAGAAAATATCCACAATAGTTTTCCGGCCCGAACGACGGCCATTCAGGGCTAAAGTATTCGGAATCTGAAGGATAGCGGACATATATGGAAAGCACATTACGGAAGCCCCCCGCGTCTGCTGATCCGGACCGCCATACTGGTACGTATATCATCAGACAAGATCACAAAGCACCGACGCTGATCCGGCGAAGATTGTTAAAAAACTGCCTCAAGACAGTAATTGTAAATAGTATTACCGACATTAGGGCAACTATATTATCTGTATTAACAAAAGCGAAAAATTAAAATATCATTACTAAATTCGTATAAACTAATATTTATGAATAAAATTATCTTACCCGTTCTTACCTTTTTACTGATCAGTCTTTCCGTTGCAGCTCAGGTCAAAGCCCCGGACACCGCTGCCGCAGATTCAAGCCGGAGCATTGCAAACACTGACTTCAGCCTCAGGGGCCAGTACCAGTCACTGCTTTCCAAATCGAAAACATATTACGGTTTCAAGCTGATCAACCCGGGCCGGCTGTCCGCGTTTTATAAAAGTGTTACAGATTCGGTCAGAAAGGAACGTGCAGGCAGCAAAGCCAGTCAGGCCAGGATCAGGGAACAGGCCAAAACTATAGATACCTTAAACAGCCTCATCAAAACCAATGAGGGCGCTCTGGCTTCATCAAATCAAAAGTTAGACGACATTACCTTTCTGGGGGTATCATTCAGCAAATCGACTTATAATACCATCGTATGGTCAATCATCATCGTGCTTGCCCTGGGCCTGATATTCGTGATCAGCCGTTCGGCGAAAAATATCCATGAGGCAAAATACCGGACGGAACTTTATGAAGAGGTCTCCAGGGAATATCAGACCTATAAGACAAAGTCTAATGAGAAAGAAAAGAAACTGGCAAGAGAATTACAGGATGAACGTAACAAACTTGAGGATTATAAGAACAAAGGATTGTCATAACAGATGAATTGAACCCGGCATCATTCAAAAAGATGCCGGGCTGTTCCATCCGGAGGCAATTCAGTCTCAGACTTTAACCGCCGGGTTGCCGGCATAACCAGCCCAGAGCTCATCCAGTGTTTTGCCCGTAAGTTCCTTCCAGGTGCCGTCATTATAAGTATGTGTACGAAGGCTTTCATCCATCCTTTTAACTGTTCCTTTTTTAACATGCTGCTCAATCCATAAGAGGAACCTGCCTGTTATACGGTAACTGTTGGTATAATTCTGTTTGGCATTATAGTCCGGCAAGGTCCATTTGGAACCCGCATTATCGATGCCATAGGCATAACGCACATAATCGGCTATTCCTTCGGTCAGCCAGCCCGGCCCGCTGCTGTCACCATATCCCTGCACAATATGCATCGTTTCATGGGTCACTACATCTGTATCATAAGGATGGGCTTTCAGATAACCGGCGCTAAACTTCACCTCGCCCCCGCTTGATTCGGCAACATACTTGTAGGCCGTATCCACAATAAAAACAACATTTTTTGTAGCATTTTTGTTGAACGTTTTAACCAGGACAGGATAAACCTGAAAGTACGTATCGATCAGCTTCTGTTTCACTGCAGGAACCAGGTTTGGATCATTACTGTTAAAGATGAGGTTATATCCCTCTTTCCTGATGGTATCTGCGGACGGTTGTGCTGTCAACAACGCATCGCGGGTTTCTCCCCTTAGCGTTCCCGCAAGCAGCATTGCAAAAATTGTAAAGATAAATTGTTGTTTCATTACGCTGTTTTTATGAATAAATAAACCTTAAGGTAAATATAATATTATTCCGGTAAAAGAGAATTCATCCTAAGCCGTTAATCCTTTAAAACAGAAAAGGCCTCCGGAAATCCGGAGGCCTTTTCTGTTTTAAAGACTAAAATACATTAAACTTTAATTTCAACTTCAACACCGCTAGGTAATTCAAGTTTCATCAAAGCATCAACTGTTTTAGAGTTAGAGCTATAAATATCTAACAAACGTTTGTATGCACATAATTGAAATTGCTCACGTGCTTTTTTGTTCACGTGTGGTGAACGCAAAACAGTAAAGATTTTCTTTTCTGTTGGCAACGGAATTGGTCCGCTAACCACTGCACCAGTAGGTTTTACAGTTTTAACGATTTTCTCAGCAGATTTATCTACCAGGTTGTAATCGTATGATTTTAATTTGATTCTGATTCTTTGGCTCATGATATGTTTGTTAAGGCTGCCTGTTAGAGCTATTAATAACAGGCGGCCGGTTTAATACTAATCTATAGATTTGATCCTGCCTTTTGATTTGGCAATTACTTCATCCTGTACGTTTCTTGGAGCCGGATCGTAGTGATCAAATTCCATTGTAGAAGTTGCACGGCCTGAAGTGATGGTACGCAACTGTGTTACATAACCAAACATTTCAGAAAGAGGCACTGTAGCTTTGATCACTTGTGATCCGTTACGTGTATCCATTCCTAAAAGCTGACCACGACGACGGTTCATATCACCGATTACATCACCCATGTTTTCTTCAGGGGTAAGGATCTCGATTTTCATGATAGGCTCCATCAATACCGGATTACATTTTGGCAACGCTTCACGGTAAGCCATTTTAGCTGCCAGTTCGAATGACAAAGCATCTGAATCGACTGCGTGGAATGACCCATCAATTAAACGCACTTTCATGTCCGGAAGTGGGTAACCAGCTAATACGCCGTTAGACATAGATGCAGCAAATCCTTTTTCAACTGAAGGGATAAACTCACGTGGGATTGAACCACCGGTGATCTCGTTTACAAACTGTAAACCGCCTTTTTCCCAGTCAGCATCAATCGGAGAAATCACTACCTGGATGTCCGCGAATTTACCACGACCACCTGATTGTTTTTTATATGTTTCACGGTGTTGTACTGTTCCGTTGATCGCTTCTTTATAAGCTACCTGCGGAGCACCCTGATTAACCTCAACTTTAAATTCACGTTTTAAACGGTCGATCAAAATATCTAAGTGAAGCTCACCCATACCAGAGATTACAGTCTGACCAGTTTCCTCGTCAGTTTGAACCCTGAATGTAGGATCTTCTTCAGCAAGTTTAGATAATCCCATACCTAATTTATCGATATCAGCCTGAGTTTTAGGCTCAATAGCTAAACCAATAACCGGCTCAGGGAAGTTCATTGACTCCAGAACGATCGGGTTTTTCTCTTCACAAAGTGTATCACCTGTTTTGATATCCTTGAAACCTACAACCGCAGCAATATCACCAGCTCCAACATTAGGAATAGGATTTTGCTTGTTTGCATGCATCTGGAAGATACGGGAGATACGTTCTTTGTTTTCAGAACGTGCATTATAAATGTATGAACCAGCTTCTAAGTTACCTGAGTATACACGGATAAAGCAAAGACGGCCTACGAAAGGATCCGTTGCAATTTTAAATGCTAAAGCTGCAAATGGTTCTTTTTCATCAGGTTTACGCAATACTTCTTCGCCTGTTTCAGGGTTAGTACCAACGATACCTTCTGAATCCATTGGTGAAGGCAATAATTCCATCACGTAATCAAGCATCGTCTGTACACCTTTGTTTTTGAAAGATGAACCACAAACCATTGGTACGATAGTAGCGTCCAATACTGCTTTACGCAATGCATCAAGAATTTCACGCTCAGTGATTGAATTTGGATCTTCGAAGAATTTCTCCATCAGAGACTCATCATAATCAGCAACTGATTCTAATAATTTCTCTCTCCATTCCGCAACCTCATCGATCATATCATCAGGAATCGGCACTTCAGTAAAGGTCATACCTTTATCATGCTCATTCCAAACGATACCACGGTTGTTAATTAAATCAACAACACCAGTAAAATTATCTTCAGCACCGATTGGTAACTGCAATGGAACTGCATTACTGCCTAACATACTTTTAACCTGTCCAACAACTTTCAGGAAATCTGCACCGGAACGGTCCATTTTATTGACGAAGCCGATACGGGCAACGTTGTAGTTGTTAGCCAGACGCCAGTTAGTTTCAGATTGAGGCTCAACACCATCAACTGCAGAAAATAAGAACACCAAACCATCCAATACACGCAGTGAACGGTTTACCTCTACGGTAAAATCCACGTGACCCGGTGTATCAATGATGTTAATATGGTAATCTTGTCCTCTGTATTTCCAGCCTACTGTAGTAGCTGCTGAAGTAATGGTGATACCACGCTCCTGCTCTTGTGCCATCCAGTCCATCGTAGCTGCACCTTCGTGCACTTCTCCGATTTTGTGACTTACACCAGCATAATAAAGGATACGCTCTGTTGTAGTAGTCTTACCAGCATCAATGTGCGCAGCAATACCGATGTTTCTTGTATATCTTAAGTCTCTTGACATCTTATGATTTCAATAATTAAAAACGGAAATGTGAGAACGCTTTGTTGGCTTCAGCCATTTTATGCGTATCTTCTTTCTTCTTAACAGCAGCACCTTCACCTTTAGCAGCTGAAACGATCTCTCCTGCCAATTTTTCCTTCATGGTTTTTTCACCACGTCTGCGTGCATAAGAAATTAACCATTTCATGCCTAAAGCAATCTTGCGGTCAGGACGAACTTCTGTAGGAACCTGGAAGTTAGCACCACCAACACGGCGGGATTTAACCTCTACTGCAGGCATTACGTTAGTTAAAGCACGTTTCCATACTTCTAAACCATTCTCACCAGCTTTTTTCTCAGCTAATTCTACTGCATCGTAAAAAATAGAGTAAGCGATGGATTTTTTTCCATCATACATCATATTGTTTACAAATCTCGTCACCTGAACATCGTTAAATTTTGGATCAGGAAGGATTATTCTCTTTTTTGGTTTTGACTTTCTCATTTGTTGTTCCTCCTAATTATTTCTTTTTACCTTTTGTTGGTGCGGCAGCTACTTGTCCTGGCTTAGGACGTTTAGTACCATATTTTGAACGACGTTGGTTACGACCAGCAACACCTGAAGTATCCAGTGCTCCACGGATGATGTGATAACGTACTCCTGGTAAATCCTTAACACGACCACCACGGATCAATACGATAGAGTGTTCCTGTAAATTGTGACCTTCTCCAGGAATATAAGCGTTAACTTCTTTTCCATTGGTCAAACGTACACGCGCTACTTTACGCATTGCTGAGTTTGGTTTTTTAGGGGTAGTGGTATATACACGTGTACATACACCTCTTCGCTGTGGACAACTGTCCAACGCCGGAGACTTACTCTTGAACTCCAGTGCTACTCTACCTTTTCTAACTAATTGTTGAATGGTTGGCATTGTTATTTGTTTTTTTTTATTGTTATTAAAAACTTTACCCCTCAATAAGGGACTGCAAAGGTAAGACAATACATTTTATAAATCAAGGGTTTAACAGAGATTTAATGAAAAGTATTCAAATAAAGCTTCTCTACCTTTTTCCTCGCCCAGTCTGTTTTTCTTAAAAAGGTGAGGCTCGATTTCAAACTCGGATCATTATTAAAACAGGCAATCTTGATCAGTTTGCCCAATTCAGGCCAGCCGTAATGCCAAACCAGTTGTTTGAGAATAAACTCGAGGGTTTTTCCATGTAAGGGGTTGTTGGCTTGCTTTTCTTCTGTCATAGTTGTTTTGCTGCCGCAAAGATAAGAAGAACGGCAGATTTATCAGGGTTTTGTTTATACTTTGCCCATATACTGGTCGTATATCCTTATTAAAAAAGATGTATATACAAGGGATTAATAATATACCAACGTTAAACTTATAACCGCTTTGGTTCGGATTTGAAACGAGTTTGAAACGGCTACAATTCGTTTCAAACCCGTTTCAAACCCGAACCAAAGCCGTTCCAAACCCCTTGCAAATATAACGTAAACCTAATGTTGATTCCTTGTATATACCTCGTAATTAACAGCAAAACCCAACCCACATACGCACAAAGACCCTCCGGTGCCACTAAGCTTACAAATCGCGCTTGTCATCTCAGGTGCGCCGGATATTTGTGTATTAATCGTTAGGTTTGTATCATATAAAGTATACACTCTACTAAGAAATAATAGATATGAATTTGAATTTAGGCGATTTTGTTCGTTTTGTAGACGAAAATATAGAAGGTACGATTACCCGCATCATTGATAAGGATACAATTGGTGTAACAGATGCCAATGATTTTGAAATACCTGTGCTGGCTTCTAAGGTAACACTGGTACATGGCGACATCCCGGAAGACAATGCAGTTGTATCTAACAGGCAGACAGCAGCAACTCCGGTAGCGGAATTTAAAAAGGAAGGCGTTTATCTGGGACTGATAGCTGATCAGCACAGTGCTGTGGTTGCTCATTTTCACCTGATCAACGAAACCTCATTCCAGCTGCTTGCCAGCATGACCACTGAAAAGGGAGGAAATTATAAAGGGGAATTCGCCGCATTAATTCCTGCCAATAGTACAAAAAAGATCTATTCTGCCAATATGGGCGATATCCAGTTGTGGCCAAAGTTTAATATAGAGGTACTGTTCTCTACATCTGCAAATGTTGAACCTCCTGCTCCGCTGATTTACAGTCAAAGTATCAAAGGAAAAGATCTTTCTGTTGCTAAGGTAGAGATTGCATTGCTGAAACAAAAGGGCTGGCTGATCAGGCTGGATGAGCCGGAACCCCAGATCGACATGCAGAAATTAAAGGATAGCTTTAAATAGAGAAACTCTCCCCGTTTAAATAGAGAAACTCTCCCAAAAACGCAAAGTTAATTGCCTAAAGGGAGATCTCCGGGCTTCGCAAAAAAGACGAGCCCTGCTTTCCATGCTGACTGCTGCTGAAGGGCAGCCGAAGGCATGGAAAGCAGGGCTCGTCTTTTTTTTAGGGTATCCACAGCATGATGCCTATTGCATCCGCCGGTTATTTTGTCCAGGTATTGTTTGATTCATCCGCATCCGGCAGTTGATGATCAGGATCAAGCACTACAGACACCACTTCTTCAGTAGTTGCATAATTCACTGTCCAGGTTTTATTCCTCATCCATACGTCAACCGGTATTTTGATCGTATCAGTTTTACCACTGGCGGTTTTCACCTGCAGGATCACCGGCATAGGCATTTGGTCTAAATTGGCAATGACAATGTTGTACCCTTCAAACTGCTCTCCTTTTTTTGAAGGCGTTACCGAGGTAACGGCCTGATCCATTTTCCAGTTCTCTAAAAACCAGCCTCTCCAGAACCAGGACAGGTCTTCACCGGCACCGTTTTCCATAGACCGGAAAAAGTCAAACGGTGTTGGGTGTTTGAACGACCACTGTTTAATATAATTCCTAAAGGCATAGTCGAAACGGTCTGCACCCAGCACATGGTCACGCAGGATGTTCAATCCCCAGCTTGGTTTACTGTACAGATTGACACCGATATTCTGCTCAACCATTGCATCAGGGCTTAACATAATGTATTCCCTGTTTGGCATCGACATATATTTTGCGGCTTTATGCAGATCGCTCGGAGCGTCTTTATACTCTCCGTTATTAAAAGCGTCTGAAGACAAGCCATTGATAAAGGTATTGAAACCCTCATCCATCCAACCGTATTTACGCTCATTGCTTCCCACGATCATCGGGAACCAGGTATGTCCGAACTCATGGTCTATCACCCCATATGCACGTGCATTTTTGGCCTTCCATCCGCAAAAAACGATTCCGGGATATTCCATACCGCTGATGTTAGAAGCAATATTAACCGCCATAGGATAAGGATATTCGAACCACTTGTTTGAATAGTGCTCAATAGAGGCCTTTACATACTCTACTCCCCGTCCGTAGCTGTCGGCTCCGGCGCTCTCTACCGGATGGGCAGAAACAGCTAAAGATTTCTTGCCGCCCGGCAGGTTGATCTTTGCGGCATCCAGCACAAAGGCTTTGGATGATGACCATGCCACATCCCTGGTATTGGTCATTTTAAACTTCCAGGTAAGCTTATCTTTTGCCGGGCGCGATTTAGGATCGAGCACTTCCTCAGCAGAACGTATGGCAACAGTTTTGTCACTTAGTTTTGCCGCATTCCAGCGCTTCAGCTGTTCAGCAGTAAATACTTCCTGCGGATTCAATAATTCTCCGGAACCCATCAGTATGTGGTTGGCCGGTGCAGTAACGCTATAAGTAACATCTCCGTATTCACAATAAAACTCGCCGGCTCCCCAGTAAGGCAGGGTATTCCAGCCCAGCACATCGTCATATACACACAATCTCGGGAACCATTGTGCAATGGTAAAGATCTCTCCGTTTTGAGTGGTGAGGTGGCCCATCCTGTCCGATCCGTTGATCGGGATCACAAAAGAGAAGTTCATTTTTATGGTAACCACATCTCCTTCGGCCCCCAGGGGCTGATCCAAACGGATCTGCATTCGGGTATCTTCGGTAATGGAAGTGAATTTAACGGGACCTGCCTTTTTAGAGACCGTAAGGCCGCTGATCTGGTAACCTCCGTTTACTTTTTCACCGCGGGCACCATAACGGCTCCCCAATTTGATCAGGCCATTACCCCTTGAGTTTTTCTCAAAAAGGTTCTGATCAAGCTGCAGCCAGATGTAAGGCAACTGATCAGGGCTATTGTTTTTATAAGTGATGGCAACCGTTCCGCTTACCGTGTTCGTCTGATCATCCAGGTTAGCCGTAATGGCGTAATCTGCACGGTTTTGCCAATATTTAGGCCCCGGGTATCCGCTTGCTGAACGGAATTCATTGCCGTTCTGTGTGTAGAAAAGCGGACTAAAAGCGGCATGCGGATCATAATTACCCGGCGCTGCAGGGGCTTGCTGTGCCTGGGCACTGATACTAAATGCAAAGAACACTACATAAAGAAGTGTTCTTTGAATAAACGGGTTATTCATTAATTCAGGTTTTATATGTTTAGGAAAATTAGTTCTTTTTTGTTGTCGGAACAGGCGGCAGTTTTCTTCCTTCAGGCGGCAATTTCAACCAGGTCTGGTAAGCCTGGGCAATATAGAAATCGTAATTAAAAGGATGATCACTTTTCACCCTCGCAACAGAGGGCCTGTACAAATTGATAAAATCCCTGAGTTCCTGCCCCTGAAGTTTGATCAGTTCGCCCACATGTTCTTCATTAAAATATTGATTAATCTCTGTTTCATAGGCAGAAGCCTCTTCCAGCCTTTTTACTTTGGCCCTTTCACGTTTATCCTTTCCTGAACCAAAGGCTAAGCCCACACCACCGGCGCGGCTGGTATTTGTAGTTGGCGGAATTCCTGATACACGATGAAATTCAGGTGCGTTCGGGTTTTTCAGCTGCAGGTCGTTAGACAGTTTCGCTCCCCTGACCTCAACCTGCTTGAGGTTGGTGGACTGGGACGGAAGATAGATCGTTTTGGCCTGTAAATTGGTCAGGTAAAGCGTATCGGTATGGTATCCCGGCAGGGAGAACTCCAGCAGGTCACCTTTGTTGGCTGTAATAGTAAATTGCCCGGCGGCCCCGGTCACTACAACCTTCTGGTTGTTCAGATTTTTTACTGTTACTTTTTGAAGAGGAAAACTCTTGTTCTCATAATCAAATACTCCGCCGCTGATCCCGGTTTGAGCGAACGTGTATACTGGTATCGTCAATAACAATACGATAATTAACCTCTTAAGCATTTTCATTTTTTTATTACTTGTCTTTTCCTGATGAAGCTTGCATGAACATGCAGGTTCCAAATATAATTTAGTTTCGCACTTTGTATTACATTTTAACAATTATTAACATGTAATAGTTTAGTTATTCAATAAATCTCTGTATTGCTCCTCATCAAAACTGATCAGCACGGCCTTTCCATCTTTTTCCACTACCGGGCGTTTAATGGCACTTGGATTTTCCAGCAGTACCGCTATTGCAGTCGTTTCGTCTTTTACCTGCTCCTGCTGCAGGGGAGACAGCTTTTTCCAGGTGGTCCCTTTTTTATTCAACACTTTTTCCCATCCAAAAACCGCAAACCACTCCTGAAGTTTCTCAGCAGTGATGCCCTGTTTTTTAAAATCATGGAATTCATATTCAAGGTCATTAGCTGTCAACCATGTTCTTGCTTTTTTAACTGTATTACAATTCGGGATTCCGTATACGATCATATCTGATGAAATAAAGGCCCAAAGCTAGCCATATTTCCGTATTCGTCACATTTTTTTAGATCTTCATCACATTTTATGCAGAGGGACGAAAATCTGCCGTAGTATTGTGAGGATGCGAACAAATAGAATAAACAGATGAATATAAAAGATCTAAACAAAATAGAATTCTGGGCAGCAAGTTTTATCTATGGCTGTGCAATACTGATGCTCATTTCAAATGGTTCCGATGCCTATGCAAACAAACCTATCCAGTTCAGCGAGGCAAGAATAGGTTTCAGCTATCTGTCCAATTATTTTCTACCTGAGCTGTTCCGGTATTCCATTCTCTATTTCTGTTTCCTGATGCTCAATTTTTGCTGTCTGCCCCCGCTGTACAATAAGGTAAACATTGGGTTTAACACGGCTATTGTGCTGGTCATGTACCTCGTATCCGGATTGGTGATCAGCATTACCCATACATACAGCAAGGCTTATATACTGGTACAGTACGCGGATATAGACGATGCCTATAACCAGATCTTTTTTAAAGGTTTCACTTATTCTGCCTGGCTGGTGCTGCTGATCTGTATCTATGTAGCGTTAAAAAAACTGCTGCTCTATCTTACTGACAACAAAGAAAACGATATCCGGAACCAGATGAAACTGGACATCGTTTTCGGACTGGCATTCTGGTTCGTGGGCGTCCTGCTCTGGCTGGCAGCGGGGGTAGACTTTGATGTAATCCTCTGCTGGACACTGGTGATCACGGCCTGCATCTTTTTAACCATATATTCCATCTATTATCTCATCCCTTCCCTAGGTACACAGATCAATCCATCACGTACCTTTTACGGAAAAATCACTTTACTGACATTCCTGATCGCTATACCCATCGGACTCGTTGGGGCCCTGATCAGCGGAAGGGGAGAGTTCTTTATTATCGTAAATCTTTTTCATATTACAGCCCAGCTGGTCATCAGTGCCCCCCTGGCCTGGTATATCCATAAACAGAGAAATGAAACCGAACAGCAGATATTTACGCTTAAAAAGGAGCTCCGCAAATCAGATGCCTCGCTGGGTTTTCTGAAATCACAGATCAACCCTCATTTTCTTTTCAATGCATTGAATACGCTCTATGGAACGGCCCTGCAGGAAAATGCCGAACGTACGGGCGAGGGCATACAAAAGCTCGGGGATATGATGCGCTTCATGCTCCAGGAGAATATGCAGGACAAGATCTCCCTCAGCAGGGATATTGATTACCTGAACAACTACATCGCTTTGCAAAAACTAAGGACGTCAGTATCGGTAGACATCCTGATCAGTACCGAGATCGAAGAACATTTTACCACGCTGCAGATTGCGCCGATGCTGCTGATCCCTTTTGTAGAGAACGCCTTTAAACACGGTATCAGCTTACAGTCGCCCTCACACATTAAAGTTACCCTGCAAACCAAGGGAAAGACCCTTTACTTTGACGTAAACAACAGCATCCATCTCAAGGCTGACGGCGACCCTGAGAAACTTCAAAGCGGTATAGGGCTGCAGAATGTAAAGCAACGCCTGGAATTACTGTACCCTAAGAAACATGAACTCATTATCAGGGAAAGTGCAAAAGAGTTTTTCGTACATTTAACGCTGAACTTAGATTAACAAATGATTGCTATTGCGATAGATGATGAGCCCATAGCTTTGGATATAGTGAAATCCCATGCCTCCAAAGTTCCGTTTATAACATTGGAAGCTGTATTTACCAATGCATTCGAAGCAATTGCATTTTTGCAGAAGAACCCGGTAGACCTGATCTTCCTGGATATCCAGATGCCTGATATCAGCGGGATCGACTTTCTCAGCAGCCTCAGCAATCCGCCCCTTGTTATTTTTACTACAGCATATGCCGAACATGCCGTAAAGGGATTTGAGCTGAACGCACTGGATTACCTCCTCAAACCCTTCTCCCTGTCCAGGTTTCTCAAAGCATGTAACAAAGCGGAGGAATTGTATAGCCTGCGCAGGAAAACTGAGGGCCCGGCAGAGCCCGCACATCTATTTATCAAAGATGGTTATGAGCAGATCAAAGTAATCGTGGATCATATCCTCTATATTGAAGCTGCAGGCAATTACACGCTGATCCACCTGAATAACAACACCTCATTGAGCACAAGGATGCCAATCGGAGATATGCAGCTGTTGCTTCCGGCAAGAAAGTTTGTGAGGGCACACCGGGCATTTATCGTTTCCAAAAGTGCGGTAACTAAATTTGACAGGAACCAGATCTGGATCGGTGATCAAATCATTCCTGTGGGCCCTGCATATGCACACTGCTTGCAGGAATTGTAACCTAATATTGCCTGCAACTATATCCTGACCTTCGCACTGTGTAAAAAATATCTGTTTTTATAGACACACGCTACAGTTAAATCCTTTTAACGATAAGAAATATCGCTAAAAATATTCCTCCAGGCTCTAAAGAAATTTTTTGTTCAGAAAAAATAACCCATTAATATGTGTAGTACGAACTATTTATGAGTATTATTGTCATATGTTTCTAATCATGGTTAAAACATACTGTTTTACTTAACAAGCAAATTTATCGGCATATGTGGAGATTTACATTCAGACAACAGGTAATAACAGGATTTACGCTCTCATTGTTGTTCGTCCTTATCTCTGCCATCACCTCCTATATCAGCATCCGGTCGATGAATGCAGATTCTACCTGGGAAAGCCATACCTACGATGTAATTGATCATGCCCAGAATCTGGAACTGAGATTACTGAATGCCGAAACCGGCCTGAGGGGATATATTTTAACACAGCGCCCGCAATACCTGGACCCTTACAATAAGAATGTAAACACGATACAACCCCTGATCAGGGATCTTCAGCGGCTCACAGTGGACAACCCGGAACAGCAGGAACGACTGGACTCCCTGGAGTTCTATGCCACACAGAAACTCCGCGATATGCAGGAAATCCTCCGGGCAAATGGTTCCGCCGGACAGGAAGCGTCTATTAAAAAGACCCTTACAGATAAAGGAAAGCTTTACAAAGACAATATGCTCAGGGTAAACAACCAGGTCATCCGGGCGGAAAACAAATTGCTGGCAATCAGGAAAGAGAAAAGAATTGAAAGCGGATTGAGGTCCACTATTATCGTCGTGACCAGCTCACTGATCATTTTAGGCCTCATCATCTACCTTTCTACTTTTATCAGAAGGACATTTAATCAGCTTAAATCAACAGAGTTACGGATCAGGGAGAACAATGAGCAACTGTCAAAAATTTCTGACGAAAACGAGCAAAAGAACTGGATGCTTTCCGGCGCCTCTGTGGTGAATGAATCACTGCGGGGAGAGCAGGAACTGGATGAGCTCTGTACACATGTGATTACAGATATGTGTAATTATGTAAAAGCACCCCTGGGGGCCATGTACCTTTTCAATCCGAAAACAAAAAAACTGGAACTGAAAGGTGCTTATGCATTTGAAATCAAAAAAGGTAAAAACACGGAGATCCCGCTTTCAGAAGGCCTTGTCGGACAGGTTGCCGTTGAGAAACGCATCAAGCAGCTTCATGACCTGCCGGACGATTATATCAAAGTAACTTCCGGCCTGGGCAGTACGGCCCCAAAATCATTGATCGTCATGCCTGTACAGTTTGAGGATGAGATCATCGCGGTGATAGAGATGGCCCTTCCGGTAGCTCCTACCCCGCTTCAGGTGAACTTCTTTGAAAGGATTACCACGAACATCGGTATTGCGATTAACCGTACACAGGAGAGGGAAAAATTACGTAACCTGTTCCTCCAGACCCAGCAGCAGGCTGAAGAACTGGAAAGCCAGCAGGAGGAATTGCGCACTACCAACGAAGAGCTGATGCATAAATCAGAAGAGCTGCAGGCTTCAGAAGAAGAGTTAAGGGTACAGCAGGAGGAACTGCGCGAGACCAATGCAGAGCTGGAAGAAAAAGCCGGCCAGCTGGAAGAACGCAATATCCTGGTAAACGAGGCCCGGGAAGCGATGAGCCTGAAGGCAAAAGAACTTGAAGTATCCAGTAAGTATAAGTCGGAGTTTCTTGCCAATATGAGCCACGAGCTGCGCACACCACTCAATAGCATACTGATCCTGGCCAGGATCTTAAAGGAAAACAGGCCGGAGAACCTGAATGAGGAACAACTGAAATACGCCGGGGTGATCCACAATGCAGGAAATGACCTGCTCACCTTAATTAACGATATCCTGGACCTGTCTAAAATTGAATCAGGTAAAGTAGACCTCGATATTGAGCCGGTGAGGCCTCAGGAGATCCGGGGCAACATGGAGTTGCTGTTTACAGAAATTGCGAAAAGCAGGAAGATAAGCTTTAAGACGGCCTTAGGCAATGGCGTACCGGAAAAAATGATGACCGATCTGCCAAAAGCAGAACAGATTGTGAAAAACCTGCTGTCCAATGCCTTTAAGTTCACTCCCGAGTTCGGGGAAATCAGCCTGGAGATCAGCAGCGCTGCACCGGACATTAAATATTACTCAGAGCAGCTACGAAACAGCAGCCAGCAGATACTTTCCTTCAGTGTGAAAGACTCCGGGATCGGAATACCGGCAGATAAGCAGAAGCTGATATTTGAAGCCTTCAAACAGGCTGATGGTACAACCAGCAGAAAATACGGGGGCACTGGACTGGGATTGTCTATCAGTAAAGAACTGGCTAACCTGCTGGGTGGAGAGATCCAGGTAGAAAGTGAACCTGAACAGGGCAGCTGTTTTACACTTTATCTTCCCGTTACCAATATTGAAGGCAGTTTAACCGAGGAACAGGCAGCAAATATGCACCCGGAACCTGTAGTTGTACCCCTGGTACCTGAACCTGTCCTTGTACCCCTGAATAAAAACGGAAAACAGACGCTGCTGATTGTAGAAGACGATCTGACCTTTGCCGATGTGCTGAAAGACTATGCCATAGAAAAAGGGTTCAGCCCAATCCTTGCCCATAGCGGTGATACAGGATTACAAATGGCTGCCGATGAATTGCCTGATGCGATCATTCTTGATATTATGCTGCCCGTCATGGATGGATGGAGCATTCTGAAACGCCTGAAGGCAAATCCGCAAACCAAAAATATACCGGTTCATATGATGTCTGCCGGTGAAATAAAGGGTGAACGTGCGCTGAAAGAAGGTGCTATAGGTTTCCTGAAAAAACCTATCGAAAAAGACGAGCTTGATCAGGCATTTGCTGTACTCAACTCCGGTAACATTGCCTATGACTTTCAAACGGTACTGGTGATAGAAGACCATGAGCTGCAAAGTCTGGCAGTAAAAGAGCAGCTGGCGGAAAAAGGGATTGAAGTGGCACAGGCCTTTACGGGCCGGGAAGCGCTGGACCTGCTCAATGAACGTACTTTTGACTGCATCATCCTGGATTTGAACCTGCCTGATATTACGGGCTTTGACCTGCTGGACAAAATCAAAACACAGGAAAAATTCATACATGTACCTGTGATCATCAATACCGCGATGGAACTTGATCAGGATAAGATTGCCCATATCATGAAATATTCTGAGGCCATGGTTCTGAAATCAAACAAGTCTAACGACAGGCTGATCGATGAAGTGAGCCTGTTCATGAATAAACTAAAAAAACAGGACCCTTTTATGAAGGCCTCCCCTGGAAATTCAAAACCAAAAACAGTCTCTACGATTGAGAAGGTATTAAAAGATAAAACCATCATGATCACAGACGATGACATGAGAAATATTTTCGCATTATCAAGCGCGCTGCAGGTGTATGACATCAATATCGTGATTGCCAATAATGGCAGGCAGGCGCTGGAAAAACTGGAAGAAAGGGATGATATAGACCTCGTGCTGATGGATATCATGATGCCGGAGATGGATGGTTATGAAGCAATGAAGCTGATCCGCCAGCAAAAGGAACATAAGAAATTACCTATTATCGCCTTAACAGCCAAGGCGATGAAGAACGACCGTGAAAAGTGCATCGAGGCGGGTGCAAACGATTATATCGCTAAGCCGGTAGACATCGACCAGCTCCTCTCCATGTTAAGGGTTTGGCTAAGTTAGTATGAGCAACAAAATATCAGATCAAAATACACAGGAGCTGATCAGCTATGAACAACTGAAAAGCTTAACAGCCTTCATCAGAAATGTGCATGGCTTCGATTTCAGCGATTATTCTGCAGCTTCGCTCAAGAGAAGGGTTACCAGGATCATGCAGCTGCAGAAACTGAGCCTGTTCGATTTACGCACCCTGCTTACAAATGACCTGGACTACTTTGAATCATTTTTGATGGAAGTGACCGTAAATGTGACTGAAATGTTCAGGGACCCCCTGTTTTACAAGTCTTTGATCACCAATATCATCCCTTACCTGCAATCTTATCAGCGGATAAAGGTTTGGAATGCAGGATGCTCAACCGGAGAGGAACTCTATTCATTTGCAATAATGTTTGCCGAAGAAGGGTTGTATGACAGGAGCTTTTTCTACGGTACAGACATCAATGCAGATGTCTTGGAATTCGCCAAGAATGGTATTTACGATTTGCAGAAGATGAAACAATATTCTGAAAATTACCAGCAAACGGGCGCACTCCACACTTTGTCTGATTATTATTCGGCACGTTATAATGCTGCATCAATGAACCATTCTTTAAAAAAGAACATCCTGTTCTCAGCCCATAACCTGGCATCAGACGGCGTGTTCAATGAGTTTCAGCTGATCTCCTGCCGTAATGTATTGATCTATTTCAACACCGCCTTACAGGAGAGGGTCATAGACCTTTTTTATAACAGCCTGGCAAACTTCGGTTTCCTTTGCCTGGGTTCTAAAGAAACACTTAGAAGCTCCGAGATGGGACGCTTCAGGATCATCGATCAGAAAAATAATATATATCAAAAAATAGCATAAGATTACCCTATCAGGAAGCCACACAGAATTATGGAAAAGATCAATATCCTCATTGTAGATGACAGACCCGAAAACATTATCGCATTGGAGGCTTTATTGGAACGGGCCGATGTTAACTTAATCTCCACTACTTTGCCTAATGAGGCCCTGCGCCTGGCATGGGAAATGGATATCGCCATCGCTCTTGTTGACGTTCAAATGCCTGAAATGGATGGCTTTGAACTGGTAGAGATCTTAAAGAGCAACCCCAGGACAAAAAATATCCTGGTGATATTTGTGACCGCTATTTCCACCGACGCAAAATACGCCGTAAAGGGTCTGAATGCCGGCGCCGTGGATTACCTGTATAAACCGCTGAACCCATATGTGACCTCCGCCAAGGTAGATTCTTTTATACAGTTCGTCCGCACGCAGCGCGACATTGTAAAGAAGAACAAGGAACTTGAATTGTATCAGAAAGAACTGATCAAAGCAAAGGAACAGGCCGAACAGGGACGAAAAATAAAAGAGAATTTCCTGGCGAACATGAGCCATGAGATCCGTACCCCTATAAACGGTATTATCGGAATTACCAATTTACTGGATAAAACTGAGTTAACTACTGAGCAGAGAGAGATGATAGAATTGTTGGAAATCTCCTCTAACTCCCTGCTCGGGGTGATCAACGATATCCTGGACCTGTCAAAAATTGAAGCAGGAAAGTTTAAGATCAACAGGGCTGCCACAGATGTAGTCATGACCTGTCATGCGGTAATCAACCTGCTCAGGATAAGGGCAAAAGAAAAAAACCTGGAACTCATTACTGAATATGATGAAGACCTGCCCAAAACGATCCTTGCAGATTCCCTCCGCCTGAACCAGATCCTGATGAACCTGATCGGCAATGCCATCAAATTTACCAGCACCGGCAGCGTAACGCTGAAAGTAGAAATAGCAGGCAGAAGGGACCAGCAGGTACAGCTGAAATTTTGCGTAACCGACACAGGCATTGGTATACCGAAGTCTAAGATCAACAGAATATTCGAGACTTTTGAGCAGGCGGATGACAATACCACACTGAATTTCGGGGGTACCGGCCTCGGCCTCTCGATAGTGAAGAACCTGGCGCAGTTAAAAGGCGGCGAACTGACAGTAAGCAGCGAGGAAAATAAAGGCAGCAGGTTCTGCTTCAGTAACTGGTACGAAGTACTGGAAACCCCTCCCGAAAATCAGAAAAGGGCACCGGAAAAGCTGTCCGCATTTGAGAATGTGAAAATCCTGGTGGCCGAAGACAATCCTATCAATAAATTTTTAATTGTGAAAGTTTTAAAAGGCTGGAACATTGAAGCCGATGTGGTGGAGAACGGAAAAGAAGCATTAGACAAACTTGCAGAAAATGACTATGACATTGTGCTGATGGATACCTTTATGCCTGTAATGAATGGGCTGGAGGCTACCAAACTGATCAGAGAAGGTCATATTGAGGGCAAAAAAGATATTCCTGTGATCACCTTCTCCGCTGCCGTTATGGACAATGATAAAAAAGCAGCTAAGGAAGCAGGGGCGGATGATGTATTGAGCAAGCCATTTGAACTGGGGATCTTACATGAGAAGATCCAGCAGTACACCGGGAAAAAACCGGCAGAGAGCTAAAGCAGCGTCATTTATTAAAGGCCGTCATGGTTTGTGCCGGCCCTATGGTAACAAAACTTTTGATCAGCTCAACACTCCGGTCAATCAGTGCCGGTAATTCCGGTTGTTCTTCTTTGTCGAACCTGTCAAGCACATAATCAGCCTGATGGCCTTTGGCAAAGTTATCGCTGATACCGAACCGCAAACGGGGGTAAGCCTGTCCGCCACAGATTGCTTCAATACTTTTGAGCCCGTTATGCCCTGCACTGCTGCCCTGCAATTTCAGCCGCAGTTTACCCAGCGGGAGTGCCAGGTCATCTACAATGACCAGTACGTTTTCCAATGGGATATTCAGGTCATGCATCCAGTAGTTTACGGCCTTGCCGCTCAGGTTCATAAAGGTTGTTGGTTTGATCACATGGAGCTTTCTCCCTTTAAAGGAAACTTCCGAGTAATAGGCCAGCCGCAGATTGGAGAATGATCCGTCCAGTTGTTTCACCAGCTCGTCGGCGATATTAAAACCGATATTATGTCTTGTATTGGCGTATTCCGGTCCTATATTTCCCAGGCCAACTATTAAATATTTCATCTCCTGTTACTTATGATTACAGCAGCACATTGAAGCATAGTATACTGCCGCCCCAAAGATAATAGTTTCTGTCAAAACTCCCCCTGCAGAAAAGAAGGCACATAAAAAAACAGCACTGAATGACCAGTGCTGTTTCTTAACTTGCTGAAAGAGATCAGCTTATTTTTTACCGCTTTGTTGTTCGGCTTGTTTCAATGCTCTTGACATACCTACAGAAACGATTGTATCTTCAGCAGTGTTTGTCACTGTGTATGCGCCTTCTCCAAGATCACGTACACGGAACAGGTTACCTACTTCAAGTTTGGCAATGCTCACTTCAACTACCTGTGGCATATCTTTCGGGAAAGATCTAACACGCAGTTTACGTAGTTTCTGAACAAGTTTACCACCCATTTTAACACCCGGAGAAGTACCGGTTAATTTGATTGGGATCTCCATAACGATTTCTTTGTCGTCAAACAACTGAAGAAAATCTACGTGTAACAACACGTCTGTTAAGGGGTGAAATTGTAACTCTTTTATGATTGCTTTGGTTTTTGTACCATTGATATCAATTTCTAAAAAGTTGGCTTCAGGAGTATAGATAGCATCCTTTAATTCAGTTATTACTACAGCAAAATGTGCTTGTTCTTTACCACCATACAATACTGCAGGAACTTTACCTTCATAGCGAAGCTCTTTAGCATCGCGTTTCCCTACGTTCTCTCTTGGAGAACCGCTAATTGCGATTGTTTTCATTTGTTTCTATTTATTTTTTGATTGTTATTATTCTCTTTATCAGAACACTGTATGGCTTGCGCCGGCTGTCGTTCCCTAATCTATTTTAAAAAGATCACTGATTGATCCATGTTCATTTACATTGGCTATGGCTTTTGCAAACAGCTCTGCGGTACTCAGTACCCTGATCTTCGAACTTTCCTGTTTCAACGGGATAGAATCTGTAACGATCAGTTCCGTCAGCACCGAATTTTCAATCGTTTCATATGCTTTACCTGATAAAACAGGGTGCGTACAAACTGCTCTCACACTCTTAGCCCCTTTTTCCATGATCAGTGCTGCTGCTTTGGCTAATGTGCCTGCAGTATCACAAATATCATCGATCAGCACAATATCCATATCTGTCACGTCCCCGATGATCGACATAGATTCGATCTCATTGGCACGTTTACGTCGTTTATCACAAATCACAACCTCTGCATTAAAAAACTTTGCGAAGGTACGTGCCCTGTAAGAACCGCCCATATCCGGAGATGCAATGGTCAGGTTGTCCAGCTTGAGGCTCTTGATATAAGGCACAAAGATGATTGAACCATCAAGGTGATCTACCGGGATATCAAAAAATCCCTGTATCTGTGCCGCATGGAGGTCCATGGTCATGATCCGGTGGATACCTGCAGACTTCAGCAGATTGGCTACAAGTTTTGCGCCTATCGCCTGACGGGGCCTGTCTTTCCTGTCTTGTCTGGCCAAACCATAATAAGGAACAATAGCAGTAATATAATGTGCTGAAGCTCTTTTTGCCGCATCAATCATCAGGAGTAATTCCATGAGGTTGTCTGAAGGCTGGTAGGTAGACTGGATAAGGAATACGTCACATCCTCTTACAGATTCATCATATGCTGGCTGAAATTCACCATCGCTAAACCTGCTTAAGGAAACACTACCAAGGGGCCTGCCGTAACTTTCGGCAATCTTGAGGGCTAATGCTTTTGTACCGGTACCGGCAAAAAGTTTAACGGGGTTGAATTGCAATGGCATGATTAGACGGGTATCAATGCTGGGTTAAAAAAAATCGGATTGCGTTTTTTAACTCACAATCCGAATATGTTTAGTTGCCCGACCAGGATTCGAACCTAGACAAACGGTACCAAAAACCGTTGTACTACCTTTATACTATCGGGCAATCTTCCTACAAATCAACAAAGGGTTGCTTTGAAATGGAATGCAAATCTACGCAGATTTTTGATAATTGCAAATCCTCCGGTGAAAAATTTGAAAATAATTCTAAAAACGCCTTTGAAGGCCATTTGGCGGGTTAATTTTTGTTAAACTATAATGATGTATGTACTTATGTCAATCTTATTGATTATTTTCGGCTGCATTTTTATAGCCAATTTATATATCAAGATCAAAATGAATTATTCAAAAATTAATAACATTACAGGATGGCTGTGTTTTTTCGTCGCCGCAGTCACCTATATACTCACTTTAGAGCCCTCAGTTAGTTTCTGGGATTGCGGAGAGTTTATAGCTTCGGCCTTTAAGATGCAGGTAGTGCATCAGCCCGGAGCCCCATTGTTCTTAATGATACAACGCTTTTTCTCCATATTTGCTATGGGCGACATCCATAAGATAGCCTACTTTATGAATGTAGGCTCTGCCCTGGCAAGTGCGGCAACCATATTATTCCTGTTCTGGACCATTACGGCACTGGCCAAGAAAATGATCCCGAAACGCAACGAAGACCTGACCACGGGAGACCTGATCACGATCATGGGTGCCGGTGTGGTAGGAGCCCTTGCTTATACTTATTCTGATAGTTTCTGGTTCTCTGCTGTAGAATCAGAAGTATACGCCCTTTCATCACTGTTCACCGCAATCGTATTCTGGGGCATTTTAAAATGGGAAGCACATGCTGATGAGCCGCGTGCCGACAGATGGTTACTGTTCATCGCCTATATCATGGGGCTATCCATCGGTATCCACCTGCTAAACTTACTGACCATTCCCGCCATAGCCTTTGTTTATTATTTCAAGAAAGAACGCAATCCTACCAATATGGGGATTTTCAAAACCTTCGCGGTAGGAATCCTGATCCTGGCATTTGTTCAGTATGGCATTATCCAGTATGTAGTTTCCTTCGGGGCATATTTCGATCTGTTCTTCGTCAACACTTTAGGTATGGGCTTTGGAACCGGAGTGATCTTTTTCGCTATCCTGCTGATCGTTGGTTTTACCTGGGGTATCCGTTATTCTATCAAAACGCAGAAAAAAGTTTTAAACCTGGCACTGCTGTCCACTGTACTGATCGTATTTGGCTATTGTTCATTTGCAATGATCATCATCAGGGCTAAGGCAAATCCAAACCTGAACAACAGTAACCCTGATAATGCCTTTTCATTCCTGAGTTACCTGAACAGGGAACAATACGGAGACAGGCCTTTATTATTTGGCCCGAATTACAATTCTGAGAAAGTGAGCCTTAAGGAAGGTAAAAACATTTACAGAAAAGGTGATACCAGATATGAAGTGGCCGGCAAAAAAACCGATTACGAATATGACAGGACTACCGTATTTCCAAGGATGTACAGTGATGAACCGAGACACGTAGAAGAATATAAAAGCCTGATGGGCTTTGACGACAGTCATTTCCCGGGTTTGTTTGATAACATCAATTACTTATTCAAGTACCAGATCGGCAATATGTATATGCGTTATTTCATGTGGAACTTCGTGGGCCGCCAGAATGACGATCAGGGTGCAGGCATTTATCAGGGGCAGTTCCTCAGTGGGATAAAACCTATCGATGCAATCATGCTGGGAGATCAGTCACACCTTCCTCCCTCTATTGTAGAAAGCAGCGCTTATAACCGCTTTTTCTTCCTTCCGCTGATCATTGGGCTGCTTGGTGCGGTATGGCACTTTAAACGCAACCAGAAGGATGCTGGTATTGTAGGCCTCCTGTTCTTCTTTACCGGTCTGGCCATTGTGCTATACCTGAACCAGAAACCACTGGAGCCAAGAGAAAGGGATTACGCCTATGCAGGGTCTTTCTATGCTTTTGCCATCTGGATCGGCTTTGGTGTATTTGCCATCAAAGACTGGGTGTTTAAAAAAGTGAGCGCACAAAATGCAGCTGTCATTGCAACTGTAGTTTGTTTACTGGGAGCACCGGTAATTATGGGCGCCCAGGGATGGGATGACCATGACCGTTCATCCAAACTGGTTGCGCACGATATTGCAGTGGACTATCTTGAATCCTGCGCGCCGAATGCGATCCTGTTCACCTATGGTGATAATGACACCTATCCACTATGGTACATACAGGAAGTGGAAAACGTAAGACCGGATGTTCGTTTAGTGAACCTGAGCTTATTTGATACCGACTGGTACATTGACGGTATGAAACGCAAGCAGAATGAATCTGAGCCGCTTCCGATCAGCATGAAACCCTCACAATATGTACAGGGCGTAAGAGACGTGATGTATTACCAGGACTATAAAATTGCGGGTGCTGTTGAACTAAAAAATATTCTTGCCGTATTGCTGTCTGATGATGATGATGACAAAATCCCTCTGCAGAACGGAACCAAGGAAAACTTTATTCCTACCAAAAACTTCAAGCTGACCATCAACCCTGAAGAGGTAGTCAAAACGGGAACGGTAAGTGCTGCCGATTCTGCGAAGATCACTCCTGTAATGCAGTGGACGTTCAACAAAGGCTATGTGACCAAGGGTACACTGGCAATGCTGGACATCCTGGCCAACAATAACTGGAAAAGACCTATCTATTTTGCAAGTACAGTACCGTCAGACCAGTTCAATGGCCTGGACAACTATTTGTATACCGAAGGCCTCGCCATGCGCCTGCTGCCGCTTAAAATTGACACCACCGCGGGAAGGAATGAACTGGTCAATACAGACATCCTGTACCGCAACATGTATAACAAATTCAAATGGGGCAATGTAAAAGGATCAAAATATCTTGACCCTCAGTCTTCAGATGACATCTCTATTTTCAACAACGTATTCAACACCACGATCTCCGGCCTGATCAAGGAAGGAAAGATCGCTGATGCCAAGAAAGTGGTTGCCCGCTATTTCGAAGTGATGCCTGATAAATTCTACGGCATGCGTTCCATGATGGGTACCTACTTCCTTGCCGAAAACCTCTATACCCTCGGCGATACACAGCGTGCAAATGCCCTGATGGAGAAATCTGCCGACTACATCCAGAAGGAACTCACATATCTGGCCGATGTGTCCAAAAGCAGGAACCGCTTTATCGGTGGGCAGAACGTACAGCTTGGCCTGCAGTTCCTGAACCAAATGGTTAAAACTGCCACCGAGCAGAAACAGACCAAACTGGCACAGCAGTTAACGCAGCAGTTCCAGGGCCTTGAAGGCAGGTTCTCGATTTACTTCTCCCAGGCTCCGCCACAGCAGTAGGACTGAGAAAGCATACAAAAGCGGCCTGCAAATTAAATTTGCAGGCCGCTTTTGTATTATACTCCCAGTTAGATTATCCCCCGGATCTCCCCCTTTAGAAATAAATAAAATGCAATGTAGTTTCGATGCTGCCGGCTGCCCTTCAGCAGCCGGCAGCATCGAAACTACATTGCATTTTATTTATCCTCATTCATTCACCACCCCCATTGAACAAAACTTGTCAATCCGGGTAGCGATCATTTTATCTGTTTTCTCTTTACCGAGTTCTTTCAGGTCTTTCAGGATCTGGGCTTTTAAAGTTTCCCCCATTACTGCCGGATTCTGGTGTGCTCCGCCAAGTGGTTCTTTGATGATCCCGTCAATCAGCTGGTTCCGGTACATATCATTTGAGGTCAGCTTTAAACATTCTGCTGCTCTTTCCTTGTAGTCCCAACTGCGCCACAAAATGGATGAGCAGGATTCAGGTGAGATCACCGAATACCAGGTATGTTCCAGCATATATACTTTATCTCCTATACCAATGCCCAATGCGCCGCCTGATGCACCTTCACCAACGATGAAGCAAACGATAGGTACTTTCAGTATTGACATTTCAAGCAGGTTTCTTGCTATTGCCTCACCCTGTCCGCGTTCTTCAGCCTCAATTCCGGGATAAGCCCCCATCGTATCGATAAAAGAGATCACGGGTTTATTGAACTTTTCAGCAAGGCGCATTAATCTCAGAGCTTTGCGGTAACCTTCGGGGTTTGCCATTCCGAAGTTACGGTACTGGCGTTCCTTTGTGTTTTTACCTTTCTGGTGTCCTATGATCATTACTGTTTGCCCGTCGATAGTAGCAAAACCACCGATAATTGCTTTATCATCTTTTACGGTACGGTCACCATGTAATTCGATGAAGTCATCGCAGATCATGCTGATATAATCCAGGGTCTGCGGTCTTTCGGGATGGCGTGACAATTGAACTTCCTGCCAGCCTGTCAGATTGGTATACAGGGCATTCTGAGTTTTGGATAATTTATCCTCCAGCTCTATTAGTGTAGCAGACATATCTACTTTTGTTTTATCAGCAACCTGTTTAACCTTTTCAATTTGCTGCATCAATTCAGCAATAGGTTTTTCAAAATCAAATGACGTTTTTATCTGTTCCATAAGTGGGCGGTAAAAGTAGCTAATTTATTTAAAATTTCCCTATTTCTCTTTAGCATTCCGGATATAAAGAACAGATACTGCACCGAGGATCATAAATATACCCGCAAGAACGATTGCATAGATCGCTTCGCCATGATAAAATTTCTTCACTATCAGCCCTCCGAACAGGCCGTTTACGATCTGGGGCATGGTGATAAAAAAGTTAAATATCCCCATATAAACGCCCATTTTGCGTGCTGGAATGGCGCTGGACAGGATTGCATAGGGCATAGAGAGGATACTTCCCCAGGCAAGGCCGATACCGATCATGGAATAGACCAGGTGATCCGGGTTGCTGATGAAATAGATGGACAGCAGTCCGGCCCCACCAGCCAGCAGTGAAAAAGCATGTGCAATTTTCCTGCTTGTAGCCCTTGCGATTGAGGGCAGTACCAGTGCATAAAGAGCAGAAACACCGTTATAAATACCAAACAGAAATGCCACCCAGTTACCTGCATCGGCAAATTTTGCAGAAGAAGTATCACCCGGGAGCACTTTATAAACGTGCTGTGCTATGGCAGGTGTGGTAAACACCCACATGGAAAACAGTGCAAACCAGGAGAAAAACTGTACCAGTCCGAGCTGTTTCATGGTCAAGGGCATATTGGAAAAATCCGAAAGGATAGACCATACACCTTTCTGTTCTTCTGCTTCCGGTTCAGCAGCATGGTATAAAGCCATTTCTTCCGGCGGGTATTCTTTTGTATTCAGTACTGTCCATAAAATAGTGCCCAGCAGAATAGCAGCCCCGGCATAAAAAGAATAGATCACATTGTGGGGCACCTGCCCTGCCGCAGCTACTTTGGAAGCACCCAGGTATTCGGAAAATATATAGGGCAGCCATGATCCCGAGATTGCTCCTGCGCCGATCAGGAAAGTTTGCATGGAGAAGCCGAAACTTCTCTGGCTTTCAGGCAGCTTATCACCTACTAATGCCCTGAAAGGCTCCATTGCTACGTTGATTGAAGCATCCATTACCATCAGCATTCCTGCCCCGATGATAATAGGCGGCAAAAAGCTGGCCATTGCCCCTGCATTGGGCATCAGTATCAGCGCCAAAGCCGTCAAAATTGCGCCAGCCAGGAAATATGGGCGCCTTCTTCCGAAGCGGTTCCAGGTCCTGTCGCTGTAATAACCGATGATCGGCTGTACGATCATTCCGGTTAACGGCGCCGCCAGCCAGAACAGGGACAGGTGTTCTACATCGGCCCCGAAGGTTTGCAGGATCCGCGAAGCATTACCGTTCTGTAAGGCAAAACCAAACTGTATCCCGAAAAAGCCGGCACTCATGTTAAAAATCTGGAGATTGGATAGTTTCGGTTTGGCAGCAGCAACTGTGTTTGGTTCCATAACGGGATATATTGGTTTGTTGGATGTTAGAAGGCCAGTATCTGGGCACTCATTGGCAATACCCATACAGGTATTGTATTCTCTTTGATATCATTTATTTTTGAATCCGACAGCTGGTCATGCACCTCCTTAACGGGCTTGCCCTGTAGAACAGCCTCAGGAATCTGCACCTGGCTTTCCATCCTGTAATGGCGGTCGAAATTCACGAGGATCAGCAAGCGCTGATTTGCAGTATAGCGTACATAACCGTACATTTTAACATTCATGTTGCCTGCTACGGGTATTTCCCAGAACTCCCCGCGGGCAACAGCTTCTGATGTGCCTGCCAGCCGGAGTAACTTTACATAGTAATCCCGCAGCGCTTTCTGTTCCGTACCTAAACGGCCCCCGTCAAAGGCGCCATCATTCATCCATTTCTGATGTTCAGGTGTTCCCCAGTAATCGAAGATCGATGTGCGGTTATCTTCACCGCCGAACCCTTCCGCCCCTCTGGCGGGTTCGCCTACTTCCTGACCAAAATACGTCATCACGGGGCCTCCTGATAAAGTGGCCGACACCACCATTGCCGGCAGCGCCAGTTCCGCCCTTCCGGCAAATCCGGCCGAGGCAATGCGTTCTTCATCATGATTTTCCAGGAAGCGAAGCATATGGTCGCCAAAACCGGCGCTTTCCACCTGCCATACTTTGCGGATATCGTTCACATCAGCATGGTCTTCACTCCTGATCAGTCTTTTCAACCCGTCATACAGGCCTACCTTATCATACAGGTAATCAAACTTACCGGTAGTAAGGAATGCCTTATATTTAGAGGGGTCATAGGCTTCGCCAATAAATACCAGGTCAGGCTTTACCTTTTTCAGTTCGGGGATCATCCAGCTCCAGAAAGCCAGGGGAACCATTTCTGCCATATCACAGCGGAAACCGTCTACTCCTTTATTTGTCCAGAAGGTCAGGATGTCCCTCATTTTTGTCCACACTTCCGGGACGGGGTCAAAGTATTGCTTTTCATGATCCAGGTAATCCACCCCGTAATTCAGTTTCACTGTCTCATACCAGTCATCTGCGGACGGACGCTCGGAGAAAACATTGTTCCCGGTTGCCTTTGCGGGAGATTCTGTATATTGTTTTTGCTGCAAAACGGTTAGAGGGGTTTGCCGGTCTGCTTTCGGTGCAGGCACCACAAAGTCCTTTCCGGGAACATAATAATAGTCGTTTCCCGGACTGAAGGTGACATGTACATTATCGTCCTCGCCAAAATCCTTAACACCGGCAGGTTTCATCGTGGAATGATATTCCCGGGCTACGTGGTTAGGTACAAAGTCAATAATTACCTTCATGCCTTTGTTGTGTGTCCTTTTTACCAGCGCTTCAAATTCCTGCATCCGGTTTTTTACATCTGTGGCCAGATCAGGGTCTATGTCATAATAGTCCCTCACGGCATAGGGTGATCCGGCCCTTCCTTTTACCACATTGGCATTATTTGCCGGGAGCCCGTCAGCACTATAATCCGTCAGCGTACCATGGGAGATCACTCCTGTGAACCACACGTGTGTAGTCCCCAGTTCCTTAATCCCATCCAGCGCTTTATCGTTGATATCGGCAAACTTGCCGCTTCCGTTCTGTTCAATCGTTCCATAGGGAACATTGTTCTGCTGCTTATTGCCAAATAACCTTGGCAAAAGCTGGTAGATCATTATCTTTTTATTCGTGTGATCGTGTGTATTCTGAGCCATACCTGTATTCATAATTCCTGAGACCAGTGAAATAATTAAGACAGTAGTGCGGCAGGGGTTTTTCATACGGCCAGTCCCTTATAGGCAATTACCGTTTCCCCTTCCGGAATACTGTACAATTGGCTAAAGATATTAATGTCCATCAACTCTTTTGCAGGATTAACTATAGTGATCCCATCCTTTTTCACCTTTATTTTTAACTGTACTCCGCGGAAGCCTATATTAAAAGAAAAAGAATTCCATTCTTCGGGCAGGAAAGGCGTAAATGACAATTTGCCGTTACGTACCCTCATTCCGGCGAATCCTTCCACGATGCTCATCCAGGTACCTGCCATCGAAGTGATATGCAGTCCGTCTTCAGTATCGTTGTTATAGTCGTCCAGGTCTAAACGTGCCGTACGCAGGTAAAACTCATACGCTTTTTCACCGTCATTCAGTTTAGCGGCAAGGATGCTGTGTACACAGGGCGACAATGAGCTTTCATGTACGGTCCTGGATTCATAAAAATCGAAATTCCTGCGCAATGATTCCAGGTCATAATTATCTTCAAAAAAGTACATGCCCTGCAGTACATCTGCCTGTTTAATAAAACAAGACCTCAGTATCCTGTCCCAGCTCCATTTCTGATTGATAGGACGCTGTGAAACGGGCAGTTCGCTTACCAGTGTCTGCTCCTTATCCAGGAAACCGTCCTGCTGAAGGAAAATCCCTTTTTCCTCGTCATACGGGAGATAGATATTTTCTGCAACGGCTTTCCATGCGGCAAACTCATCTTCTTCCTGTAAAGATGTTTTTTTAATGATCTCAGCATATCTTGCGGGATCTTCTTTCTTCACGATGTCTGCAGCCTCTGCAGCATAACTTAAACACCATGCCGCAAGGGTATTGGTGTACCAGTTGTTGTTTACGTTATTCTCATATTCATTCGGGCCTGTTACGCCCAGCATCACATACTGCTGCCTGGCATCACTCCAGTTTACGCGCTGTTTCCAGAAACGGGCAATTCCGATCAGTACTTCCAGTCCGTATTCCTGCAGATAAGCCTGGTCGCCGGTATAGCGGACATAGTTGAATATCGCAAAGGCGATAGCTCCGTTCCTGTGGATCTCTTCAAAGGTGATCTCCCATTCGTTATGGCATTCTTCGCCATTCATGGTCACCATCGGGTATAGGGCGGCACCCTTGTCAAAACCTAACTTTTGTGCATTTTCAATGGCCTTTTCCAGGTGTTTGTACCGGTAGATCAGCAGGTTTTTTGAAACCTCCTGCGGGGCGGTAGACAAATAAAAGGGGATGCAGTAAGCCTCTGTATCCCAATAGGTCGAGCCGCCGTATTTCTCACCGGTAAAACCCTTAGGGCCGATATTTAAGCGGGCATCTTTACCGGTATAGGTCTGGTTCAGCTGAAAAATATTGAAGCGGATAGCCTGCTGTGCGGCAATGTCGCCTTCAATGATAATGTCTCCCTCTTCCCATTTTGTGGCCCAGGCAGCAGCCTGTTCTTCCAGCAGTACTGAAAAACCTTTTAGTACTGCTGCATTCAATACCTCAGCGGCTTTTCCGGTCAACTCTGCCGTGGCATAGTTCTGTGAAGACAGGTTAGTGGCAATCTTGTAAATGTCAATCACCTCCCCTTCGGCGATATCCACTGAAAGCAGTTCGGCCAGGTATTTATCCTTCACAGCAGGATCTGCTGTGAGCTGAAGCTGGTCATCGTTTTTAAACGCTAAGGTCTTTACCCCGGTAATTACATCAAATTCTGTTTTTTTGGTGCGCATGGTCAGGTAAGAACCACTTTCATCCTGTGTTCTGCTCACCTCGTCCCAGAACTTCTCATCGTAGTTGGAATCCTGGTTTTTTACATCCCCGTCAATGGATGACGAAATGGCAAGTTTCCCGGAGCAGTTGAGTGTTTTGAGCTGGTAATGTAACGCTGCAACTTCGTCATTAGCGATGCTGAAAAAACGTTTTGCGGTCACCATCACTTGTTTGCCGGATTTCAGCTCTGCTGTGAAACTGCGTTCCAGGTAGCCTTGCTTCATATTGAGTACCCGTCTGAAGGCTGTAACCTTGCAAAGGTTCAGGTCCAGTTCTTCCTCATCAAGTTTGATGCTCAGGCCCATCCAGTTTGCTGCGTTCAGTACTTTGGCAAAATATTCCGGGTAGCCGTTTTTCCACCAGCCTACACGTGTCTTGTCAGGGTAATATACCCCCGCAACATAATTCCCCTGCAGGGTATCTCCTGAATAGTTTTCCTCAAAGTTTGCGCGCTGCCCCATGCGCCCGTTACCGAGGCTGAACAGGCTTTCAGATATTTTATTTAAATGAGGATCAAAACCTTCCTCTATGATGTTCCACTCTTCTGCTTGTATATAGTTCTTCATCTCCGCGTTATTTCAAAATTTTTAAGCTTTCTTTTTTGCGACCAGATCAATCAGCTGCTGCACCGTTACACCGGAAAGATCTTTAATGAACAGATCCGCTCCGGGCAGGTTTGCTTCTTCGCCCACACCAACAACAGCCATATGTGCTGCTATCGCTGCCTCTACACCTGCCGAGGCATCTTCAAAGACGATACAATCTTCAGCCGCAGCATTCAACAGTTCTGCTCCTTTAACAAAAACTTCGGGGTCTGGTTTTGAGGTGGTCACTGCATTACCGTCCACAATGGCATCAAAGAAATGTGTGAGATTGGTTCTTTCCAGGATCAGTCCTGAGTTCTTGCTGGCAGAGCCCAGGGCAATCTTAATACCCTGTTCATGTAAGGCCTGTAATAACTCAAGTGAACCCGGCAGGACTTCGGAGGCCGTCATTTTGCTGATCATATCCACATACCAGGTGTTTTTTAATGCCGCCAGTTCTTCTTTTTCCTCCTGGCTCTTCACAATACCGCCCCAGTCCAGGATCTTATCTAAAGAACGCATGCGGTTCACGCCCTTCAGCTGTTCGTTCTGAGCATGGCTGAAATCAAAGCCCAGGGAGTTGGCAAGTTTTTTCCACGCCTGGTAATGATATACTGCGGTATCTACCAAAACCCCATCAAGGTCAAAAATGCATGCTATCGTTGTATCCATCATATTAATTCAGTTCTAGTACCAGTGTAGTTTTAGCCGGCACAGTGATATCTTTAATTGTATTCAGTTTTTCTCCGCTGATCACATTGATCAGGGTGTTCGTATTTTTCATCTGGGCGGCAAACCTTGCCGTGTTCAACTTTTTGGCCTTATCTTCAGGATTCAGGATGACCATTACATCCTTATTCCCGTTTGCTCCCGCAGCCGACCTGAAGTAAACATACATACCGTCCTCAGGGACGTACTGAACCAGTTTTCCCGCTTGCAATGCGGCACTTGCCTTCCGGTAATGTGCCAGTTTGCTGACAAAGTTAAAAGCCTCATTCTCCTGTGGCGTACGGCCTGCAGAAGTAAATTTACTCATTTTATCTCCAGTCCAGCCACCCGGGAAGTCTGAGCGCACCAGGCCGTCAGGATCGGAATAGTTTTTCATCAGTATCTCTGTACCGTAATACAGTTGAGGAATACCACGCATGGTCATCAGCAGGGCCATTCCAGACTTGTATTTGCTGATATCCTCATTGATCATCGAGTAAAAACGGCTCATGTCATGGTTATCCCAGAAGATCACGTTCCTGGTGGCATCCTGGTAAAGAAAATCCTGCGAAACGATATTGTATAATCTGAATACGCCATCTGTCCATCCGGCTTTACCGTTCAGGGCTTCATAGATGGTATTTTTCATCATATTGTCAGTTACTCCCGGCAATTGTGTATCAAAACCCCTGTTTACGGTATTGCCCTGGGTAAAATAAGCCTGTGAGGCAACAGAGTTTACCAGGGTTTCTCCGAAAATAGACAGCGTTGGAAATTCGGCTTTCAGCTTCGTTGCCCAGTCGGCCATATACGCCGGGTCATTGTAAGGGTACGTATCCAATCTCAACCCATCGATCCCTGCGTATTCGATCCACCAGATGTGATTTTGCGTCAGGTAGTTCTGCACATACGGATTCCGCTCATTCATATCCGGCATACTTGGAACAAACCATCCGTCCAGCATTTTCTTTTTATCTGCTTCCGCGGCGTGGGGGTCCATCACTGGTTCATCGCGGTAGCTGCTCTGCGTGTACACGGGCCATTCGTTTACCCAGTCTTTCATCGGCATATCCTTAAAGATCCAGTGCCCTGTTCCCATATGGTTATGTACGATATCCTTAATGATCTTTAAGCCATTTGCGTGGGCTTTTTCAACATAAGACTTATACAGTTCATTGGTACCGAAGCGCGGGTCTATTTTGTAGTGGTCAGTTACTGCATAACCATGATAGGAAGCCTTTGGCATATCATTTTCGATCTCCGGAGTCATCCATAGCGTAGTTACGCCAAGGTCTTTGAAATAATCGAAATGGTTCATCACGCCCTGGATATCTCCGCCATGGCGGTAATACATCGAGTCACGGTTCAGGGTCTGTTCAGCAAGCCCCTTTACTTTATCGTTCTTACTGTCGCCGTTGGCAAAGCGGTCCGGCATCAGCAGGTAGATCAGGTCTTTGCTGCTTACTCCCTGGATACGGGATGGGGATGTATCCCTGGTTTTCAGCTCATAGCTGTAATCGAATTTCTTTTTGCCGTTCTCCAGAAAGGTGATTGGGAATTTACCCGCTTTCGCTTCAGGTGCAATTTCCAGGTCGAGGAACAGGTAGTTGGGGTTTTCAACTTTATGCAGTTCCAGCAGTTTTACACCCGGGTAGTCCAGTTTTGCCGAATAACCTGCAATATTCTTTCCATGGATCAGCAGTTGCAGTTTAGGATTTTTCATTCCTGTCCACCAGAACATTGGTTCTACATGATCAAATTTTGATTGTGCCCATGCATTGGCAGAGAGCAGTACAAACAGTATAATGTATATCTTTTTCATCATCAGTAAAGTTAAAAGGGATTTCGGCTAAAAAAAGCACCCTGATCAAGGGATCAGGATGCCGGTGGTGTGTTTGAGTTATAGTAGTATTTTAATAACCCGGGTTTTGGGTCAGATTTGTATTGGCAATGACGTCAGCCGTTGGCAGTGGGAAAATGCTGCGTGTAGCAGCTACGGCACGGCCGGCTTTTATACCGCCTTTGAATGGCCATAAGTAAGAGGCATCAGTAAACTTACCGAAGCGGATCAGGTCAGTACGTCTGTAGCCTTCCCAGTAAAATTCTTTCGCTTTTTCCGTTAATATATCATCTAAGGTCAGCGCAGCAACATTACCGGAATCATCACCATAGGCGCGGCGGCGCAAACGGTTAACATAAGTGACCGCATCGGTGATTGTACCACCTGTACCGCCACGGAGAACAGCTTCTGCATAATTCAGATATGCTTCAGGCAAACGGAATAAGGGGAAATCCACTGAAGTGAACGTTCCGTTTGTTGAAGGCGCCGTTACACCGGCCTGATTGATATTTTTAAATTTCGTGATGCGGAGACCGTCAGTAAATACACCGATATCATCGTTCGCTGCTTTATCTCCGGTGAACATGTAACGCTGATCTTTTGTAGGTAATGTACCGAACATGGCAGGCAGGGTAGAACTGGCATGGATACCGCCCCATCCTCCATTTGGAACACCAAAAGACGAAGGGTTCATATCGCCATTGATCGAAGCGTTGATAATGAAAGTTGTTCCGCCATAGTTCTGTGTATTATTTCCATCGTAGTTGATGGCAAAGATCGTTTCAGGGTTATTCAGGTCATTATCAGCGAGGAACAGGTTCTTGTATGCTGTATGAAGGGAATAATTTCCGGCAATCACTTTACTTGCATAAGTAACGGCCTCTGTGTATTTAGCAGTTCCTGTATACACTGCTGCATTGAGATACAAACGGGATAACAACATATCAGCAGCACCTTTGGATGCTCTTCCGTATTCAGGCAGCGTCAGTAACTCAGGCTCTACTGCCAGTAATTCAGACTCTACATATTTGAAGAGGTCTGCACGTTTGATCTGTTGAGGGGAAACGATCCCGATGGTATTCTCTTCAGTCAGGATGGGTGGGTTACCAAACAAGTCCATCAACACCCAGTACTGGTAGGCGCGTAAAAATCTCGCTTCCGCCCTGTAGGCGGCAATATTGGTGGCATCAGTTCCTGTAATATTACGTGAAGCCAGTTTTTCTGGTGTGCTTTCACGAAGAAATTCATTCGCTACGGTGATCTGGTACAGGCTCCTGGTGTATAATCCTCTCAGGATAATGTTATCAGCCGAAAAGGTCAGGTAGTTCAGGTCATAAACACCCGGGTCATTCCAAACGCAAAGGCCTTCATCTGTTGGCAGCTCCTGGGCATTCCAGTAGAGGCGGATAAAATCCGATGTACCTGCGTCTATACCGCCCAGATCGCTCTTGTCAGAACCCAGTCCGCTGGTTGTTGCAAAACTGGCATATACTTTTGCCAGCACTTGTTTATATCCCGCCGGAGTGGCGTAAACCACGTCAGAGGTAAGGTCATTTGTAGGCGTCAGGTTCAGGTCTTTTTTACAGGACGAGAGGGTAGCCAGTAAAATGGCTGTTGCCGTAAATATGTTAAATAGTTTCATCTTCTTAAATTATAAATATTAAAATCCAACATTTACACCAAGGCTATATGTTCTTGGCCTTGGGTACAGGTTATAATCTATACCTAAAGCATTCTCCGGATCTATTCCTTTATAGCCGGAGATCACAAATACATTCTGAACGTTTGCGGTAAAGCGCAATGTTGTTGCCCGGTTTGGGGAGATCCTTCCGAAATCATAGGCAAGGCCGGCGTTATCCATTTTCAGGAAAGAGGCTTTGCGAACGTAATAATCACTCAGGAACTGGTTGGCAACAAAATTGGTGGTCAGCAATGAGGTAGCGGCATTATTGATCAGTCCGCTTGGGCTCAGTACATTTCTGCTTACGCCTAAGTTAGAAGAAACATTATCATAGATATAGTTGCCAAGGTTTCCGCGCAGTACGGTACTTAAGGTCCATTTTTTATAGTTAAATGACGTAGTGAAACCCATGATTACCTTAGGCTGCGGCGATTTGTAGAAATACCTGTCCTGGTCATTTACTACTCCGTCGTTGTTCAGATCAGCATATACACCTTCCAGTGGTGCGCCGTTTGCATCATATTGCTGTTTGTATACAAAGAAGGCACCAGGATTATAACCTGCAGCGTTCCATTTCAGCGTAGTACCGGTGGCACCGGTGATATCGCCAGCTCCGATCTTATAATTCGGATCAGGGTTCAGGGACAAGTTGGTTACTTTGTTTTTATTGTAGGTAACGTTGAAACCCATATCCCAGTTTACATCATCAGTTTTAATAAGCCCTACATTGACGCTCGCCTCAATACCTTTGTTCTCCATGTTACCAACGTTGGTCAGCAACAAATTACTGAAGTTCGTTCCCACCGGGATTGGCACTGTGCTGAGCAGGTCTTTGGTTTTTTTGTAGTATACATCTACGCTACCGAAAACCCTGCCTTTGAACAAACCATAATCAATACCTGCGTTATAGGTAGTAGAGGTTTCCCATTTCAGGTTCCTGTCATACGCAAGCGGCGTATAAAAATGATAGTACTGACCACCAATATAATATTGCTGCTCGTTTACACTGTTATAGTAGTTTGGCAGATAGCTATAGTTGGCAATCCCGTCCTGCTGACCGGTGATACCGTAACTCAAACGGAGTTTCAGATCTGAGAACACTTTGCTCTCTTTTAAGAAAGACTCATTGATGGCTTTCCAGGTAAAACCTGCTGAAGGGAAATAACCCCATCTGTTGTCTTCACTGAATTTGGAAGAACCGTCGGCACGCATCGTACCCGACAGGATATACTTATCTGCCAGTGTATACACTACACGCCCGTAATAAGAAAGCAACCTGTTCTGCTGTTTATCAAAGGGAAATACCGGGGTACTGATCACCGAGCCTAAAGCATTGTAGCTGGTAAAATTATAGGTGGTAGTCGCGTTGTCATAATAACCGTAACCTGCGGTAGCGTTGATATTGCTGTTGATACCTTTCAGGTCTTTGGCATAATTGAAATAGACTTCCGCCAGTTTATTGTGCTGAACAGCATCATAATGAGTTGCTGAACCATTTGTAGAGAAACTTTGTGCTGCATAGGCAGGAATATTGACACTGCCGTATCCCTTAGATACATCATAACCTGCATTCGCATTCAGGTGCAGTTCAGGAAGGAAGTGGAAGGAATAATCGAGCCTCAGGTTACCAAAACTTCTGTCGGCATTTCCAAGGTCTGTTTTCTGTTCAATCAGCGCCAGCGGGTTTCTTGGTGCGTTCGGGTTAAGCTGACCGGTAGAACCAACCCATTCGAAATACCCGCCATACTGGTTATTTGCATAAACAGGTTGTGTTGGGTCAAACTGTATTGCTGCTTTTACCGCATCCTGATTGGCAAAACGAGATTCGCTCAGTGTACCTTTTAAGTTCAGGTCCACTTTCAAATGGTTATCAAAAAATGTAGGGTTCAGGGTCAGGGCAGCAGATGAACGGGTAAGGTTATCTGTACGCAGTAAACCATTCTGATCGAGGTAACCTGCAGAGAAACGGTAGGGAACCTTTTTGAAAGTTCCGGCAATGCTCAGGTTATTGTCTGTGCTGAAGGCACTGTTATAGATCACATCCTGCCAGTCCGTGTTTGCTGTTCCCAGCAGAGCTTTCTGATCGGCATTACCGTTTGCGTTTACGTAGGCCCGTATCTGATCGGCTGATAAAACGTCAACTTTCTTGGCAACTGTTGCATAGGAATTAACGGTGCTGAAGTTAATGACAGGAGCACCTGACCTGCCCTTTTTGGTGGTGATCAGGATAACCCCGTTTGATGCTCTGGAACCATAGATCGCTGTTGCGTTTGCATCTTTCAGTATGGTAAACGTTTCTATATCATTAGGGTTGATCAGGCTCAGTGGGTTGCCTACACCTGCAATTACATTACTGTTGGTTGCACCGGGTAACAGGTTACTGCTGAAAGGCACACCATCTACCACGATCAAGGGGTCGTTGCTGGCATTCAGTGAAGCGCCGCCCCTTACGCGGATTGTGCTTCCCGAACCTGGTGCACCGCCGTTCGAAGTAATGGACACCCCCGCAACTTTACCAGCAATCAGCTGTTCCGGGGAAGTGATATTACCCGTCTGAAATTCTTTTGCGCCAACTGTTGTGATAGACCCGGTAAGGTCTTTTTTCTGTGCGGTGCCGTAACCGATCACCACTACTTCATTCAGGTTTTGTAAATCAGGTTTCAGGGAGAAGTTGGCTACAGTGTTACCGTTTACAACTATGTCCATATCAACAGAGCGGTACCCGATATAACTTGCTGTTACAGTAGCGGCGCCACTTGCTACTCCTGTTATCCTGAAGTTACCTTTTACATCTGTACTTGAAGTTTTAGACTGGCCTTTTACCTGAACGGAGACGCCGGGAAGTCCCTGCCCGGTTTCGTCAACAATTTTACCGGTTATGGAACCGGTTTGTGCCTGTACGGCAAATGCTGTGAAGGTTAAAACCAGCAGCAAAACTTGCCTCATCACGTAAAATACTTTCATATTTATTGCTCTTTTTGGGTTATATATTTGGATAATCTTTAGTGTGTATCACACTCCCGGTAAATTTACATTCACGACTGATATTTCAAAATTTTATATCAAAATAAAATTTAACACAATATTTTATATCTGAAATCAGCTTAAATATGCTAGTAAATTTTTATGTCACATTTTCATTATCAAAAATTCACCACTCTTAAATAATTGATTTTCAATTGCATACAACCATTTTAAAAGAAATAGAAGTGTGAAATATACACTAAGCAAAACACTGCACGTTTTACGGGAACGATACCGGGAACGTTCCCGATATTACTGACTATTCCACCTTAAACGTCAGAAATAAAATCCCGGATTCTGCGTATTTTCGTTCAGACGGAGATTTTTTTTCAAGAAAAGGGTGGGTTTTCTGCTGCAAATACCGGTGAAGTTTCCGTTGCAAACAGGGTTGTTTTCCGGCCTGGTTTTTAAGCCCGGAAAGAGCTTAGTTTTACTGATCTTTTGCAGTAGAATTCCGCTTGACCAGCTTCGAATCCAGGATGATCTTTTCATTGACATTTACCTGCTCAGGAAACTCCAGCATTTTAAACAAAAGTGCTGCTGCCTCGATCCCTATCTGGGTGGCGGGCTGTGTAACAGTGGTCAGGGATGGATTGAGCAATGGCGCAATCTCCAGGCTGGAGAACCCTACCACTTTTACTTCCTGAGGAATGGATATGTTCATATCATAACAGGCATAATAGGTAGCAAATGCCAAACGCTCAACAGATGTAAACACACCGTCAGGCTTTAGTTTTCTGAACATCTCTTTCAGGATTACATTATTCCGCTTGTAGCTGTTGGTACAATCCACGATCAGATGATCGTCGAACGGGATGTTATATTTTTCCAGTGCATCCAGGTATCCCTGCATCCTGGTTTTACCTATAGACAGGTTTTTATTGATCACCAGGTAGGCAATCCGCTTGCAGCCCTGTTTAATCAGGTGCCGTGCAGCGGCGAAACTGCTGTCATAATCATTAGTGATCACACGGGGGGTAATGATATCTTCATACACCCTGTCGAAAAATACCAGCGGCAACCGCTGCTGGTTGAGTTCATTCAGGTAAGTATGGTCATTCGCCTCTCCCGATACGGACATGATGATACCATCTGCCCTTCCGTTGTGCAAATGCCTGATAAAAGATACCTCTTTTTCATAATCATCGTCAGTAGCGTAGATGAGAATGTGGTATCCCTTGTCCCTGGCAATACGTTCAATCCCATGGATGGCCTGGGAGAAAAAGTTGTTTCCCAGTTCAGGAACAATCACAGCGATGGTTTTACTGCGCTGTTCCCTCAGGTTGCTGGCATAGTGATTGGGCTGATAGTTATGCTGCTTCGCGGCAGCTAATATCTTATCCTTGGTTTCTTTGCTGATATCGCTATTGTCCCGGAACGCCCTCGAGACAGTCGAGGTCGATAAGTTCAACACTTTAGCCAGTTCCTTGATATTGATATTACTCATTACACAGCCTTAATTATTGTTTGGTATAGCTCTAAAATTTGTTAATCCTTCCAGCGCCATTCTCCCGCTATCTTCAGGGGCGTTTCCAGTTTATTCTCTATCAGGAAGGCTTTGAGGGTTTCCTCAGACTGCCTGCCCACAGGGATGCTGCCCGTATTGGCAAGTGCATCGATCAGCATAGTACTGTAACGAACCGTATTCTTTAACTGCTGTTCGTCCACCAGGCTAAACTGATCGCCGTCAGAATGATAGAACTGTCCGGACTGGTTAGGCAATTCACCTCCTGCACCACCACCGGTAGGAATCCCCTCCAGCATAAACGGCTGATGATCGCTATGCAGGCCTGCGCCCGCACGAAAAACATTCTTAAATCCTGTATCGATCTGTGCGATCTGGCTTCCCCAGCCTGTAAACAGGTCTTTCATCTCCTTACGGCTTGTAGCAAAGCCTTTAGGATCGTTTGTCATATCATAGTTCAGCATAAACTTCAACTGATCAAGTTCATTCTTTTCCCGTGCAGATTTGATATATGCCTTAGATCCGAGCAGCCCCTGCTCCTCGCCCATAAACAATACAAATTCGACGGTTCGTTTTGGCTTCAAATTTAAAGACTTAAATGTTCTTGCCATATCTATAACGGCAAAAGAACCAATGCCATTATCTATAGCTCCCGTTGCCAGGTCCCAGCTGTCCAGGTGGCCGCCCACAACAATTTTTTCTTTAGGAAGAGTACTTCCCTTCAGCGTTGCAACTACATTCCTCGCTTTAATCATGCCCGAGAAATTGGTCATGTTTAAACTGGCAAACTGTGGCTTCACCCGCAGCTGTTCCCTAAGCTTCATGCCGTCTTCCAGTCCGATACATACTGCAGGAACAGGGATCAATTTACCTGTAACAGAAGCGGTACCGGTAAGTAAAACGCCACCTTTTACACCATTGATGATGATCACTCCCACAGCCCCGTATTTGGTAGCTATGGCTGTTTTTTCAGAACGGTGCAGCGTTGGTGTGCCGGCTGCCGAGCCCGGCAATACACCCAGGTAAATCAGGGCGATCTTACCTTTCACCTTCTCCTTGTCTTTCAGGTAATCTTCTTCCAGCCCGTTACCCATATCTGCCAGTTCCGCTGAAACCGATGCCTTTACAGGAGAATGTGCCAGCGTAACTGATTTTAAGGTGTTCAGGGCAGACGGCGAATCGCCAATCTTCGTTTCATTTGTCAGCCGGCTCCAGCTTTCTACCTCGAACGGCTGATAATGCACTGCATATCCATATGATTTTAACAGCTGGAAAACATATTCTTCTGCTTTAGCCCCGTTGGATGATCCAGTTAAACGGTGCCCAATAGTTTCAGTAGCAAACTTCAGCGTTCCATAGGCTTTGGAATGTGCCTGAACTTCAGCATTTATTTTTTTGAAATCGGAATTAAAATCATCCTGGGCATACGCTGAAAAAGCCAGCCCGGTAAATAACAGAGATAAAGAAAGCTTCATTTAAATTTTTTTTTGATCAAATTAAGCTTAATAATAAAACCAAAGAAATTATTTTACAATAAAAAACACTTTTACTAATAAAAAGCTATTTTTTTCGTTCGGTAGTATAACGGACCAGCTGTTCCAGCCCTGTCCTTGCTTCACTTTCCTCAAAAGTATATAAGATATCAAAGGCCTCCTGCTGGTACCGGGCCATCTTCTCCCGGGCATAATGTACCCCTTCGTTCCTGTTTACGAAATCGATGATCTCCTGAATTTTGGCAGGTTCATCATTATGATTTTTGACCAGGTTAATGATCCTTTTCTTTTCTGCCTTATCGGTGCGGTTCAATGCATATATTAAGGGGAGGGTCACCTTTTTCTCCTTGATATCTATGCCCAGTGGTTTACCCACATCATCGGTACCGAAATCAAAAGTATCGTCCTTTATCTGAAAGGCTATACCAACTTTCTCTCCGAACAACCGCATCTTTTCAACCGTTTCTTCATCAGCACCTGCCGAGGCCGCGCCGCAGGCACAACAGGAAGCGATCAGGGAAGCCGTTTTCTGACGAATAACATCGAAATACAGATCCTCGCCGATATCCATTCTTCTTACTTTCTCTATCTGCAGCAATTCACCCTCACTCATTTGTTTCACCGCCTCAGAAACGATCTGCAGCAGCCGGAATTCATTGTTATTGACAGAGAGCAGCAAACCTTTGGCCAGCAGGTAATCTCCCACCAGTACGGCAATCTTATTCTTCCACAGGGCATTGATAGAGAAAAAGCCACGGCGCTCGTAAGCATTATCCACCACATCATCATGAACGAGGGTAGCGGTATGCAGCAGTTCTACGAGCGCAGCACCACGGTGTGTAGATTCAATGATTCCCCCGCAAAGTTTGGCGGCAAAAAAAACGAACATAGGCCTTATCTGCTTGCCTTTTCTTTTTACAATATAGTGCGTGATACGGTCCAGTAAAGGTGCATCACTATGCATTGAGGCTTTGAATTTTTCTTCAAAAACTTCTATATCTGCGGCTATGGGTTTCTTAATCTGATCTATTCCTGGCATTCAGGTATTAAAATTTGTGTGCAAACTTAATTAAATTCAGGTAAAAGCCTGCTTTAATGATAAATTTAAATAATAGGTGCTGCCGTTGCAGCAGGGTTCAGTGTTTTTGCACCAATATGTCTGAAGATCTGTTCTGCATGTATTCTGGAATTCTCAATAAACCATTTATGCGTATCCATTCCACCACAAACTACTCCGGCAAGGTATAGCCCGGCCAGGTTTGTTTCCATTGATTCAGGATCATAAACAGGTACATTGGATTGCTCGTCGGCCACCTGCACACCCAGTTTTTTCAGCATCTGAAAATCGGGTTTATACCCAGTCATCGCAATCACAAAATCATTTTCTGTTTTCACCTCACCTTCCGGTGTTTTTATAGTCACACTCCCTTCTTCGATGGCAGTGACCTCAGAATTGAACCAGGCTTTAACTGACCCTTCTTTGATTCTGTTTTCAATATCCGGGCGTACCCAGTATTTTACATGAGGGCCCAGTTCCGGACCACGGATTACCAGCGTAACATTGGCGCCTTTGCGGTAAGTTTCCAGTGCGGCATCTACGCCGGAATTGTTTGCGCCTACTACAACTACGTTCTGGAAAGCATACAAATGGGGGTCTTTGTAATAGTGGGTAACTTTTGGCAGTTCCTCTCCGGGGATGTTCATCAATACGGGTACATCATAAAAACCTGTGGAAATAACCACATTTTTAGCTTTATAGGCATTCTTTGACGTCACCACCCCGAAATCACCCGCAGGTGTTTTCTCTATCGTCCTCACTTCTTCAAAAAGGCGGAGTTTTAAATCAAATTTTTCTGCCACCCTTCGATAATATTCTATAGCCTCGTTCCTGTTGGGCTTGGGGTTAATGCTCACAAAGGGAACGCCGCCTATCTCCAGTTTCTGTGAGGTGGAAAAGAAGGTCATGAAAACCGGATAATTATACAGGCTGTTCACCAAAGCCCCTTTGTCTACAATTACATAAGTGAGGCCGGCCTTTGTTGCCTCTATACCACAGGCCAGTCCGATCGGACCAGCACCTACGATCAATACGTCATATTCTTCCATCAGGTAATTAGCTCCTCAATTCTTGTGGTAATACACTATCTGTTCTTTTCAATTGTGTTGACCTTATGGCAGCGTAACCGCCGGCAATATCAACCACATGTTCTGCGCCCCTGGCTTTCAGAATGGAGGCAGCGATCATTGATCTGTAACCTCCCGCACAATGCAGGTAATAAGTTTCAGCAGTATTGATCTCATTTGTCCATTCATTGATATAATCCAGGGGACGGCCGGAGGCACATTCCAGGTGGCCGGTTTCGTATTCCCCCGGCTTGCGCACATCGAGTACATGTATATCCGGGCGTCGGTTTACTTCGGCCTCGAATTCGGTCACCGATACCGAGGAAATCGTATCCAGCTCTTTGCCGGCATCCTTCCATGCGGCTATTCCGCCTTCAAGGTAACCAATGGTATAATCATAACCCACTCTTGCCAGGCGTGTAATGGCCTCTTCGGCCATTCCTTCTTCCACAATGAGTAATATGGGTTGTTTCAGGTCTGTGATCAAGGCACCTACCCAGGGTGCAAACTGCCCGCCTAGCCCTATGTTGATCGAATGCGGGATAAATCCTGCAGCAAACTGCTGAGGGTCCCTGGTGTCTAACAGCAATGCCCCGGTATGATTCGCTGTAGCTTCAAAATCTTCAGGAAGAAGCGGGATCAGGCCTTTTTTCTGTACTTCAGCAAAGCTGGAATAGCCATATTTATTGATCGCTGCGTTTTTTGCAAAATATTGTGGCGGGGGCAGTATTCCATCTGTCACCTGTGCAACGAATTCTTCCCTGCTCGCTGCTTTTAACGCATAGTTAACAGCTTTCTGGTTCCCGAGGGTATCAAACGTTTCCTTACTCATGTTCTTACCGCAGGAAGACCCTGCGCCATGTGCAGGATAAACCAGGATATCATCCGGCAGCGTTAGTATCTTGTCATGAAGGGAGTCATACAGTGTACCGGCCATCTCCTCCACGGTCATTGTGCCTTGTTGCACCAGGTCAGGCCTGCCTACATCACCAATAAAAAGGGTATCACCGGTAAAAATACAGTAGGGCCTGCCATCGCGGTCACTCAGCAGGTAGGTAGTGGATTCAGGGGTGTGCCCCGGTGTATGCAGTGCTGTAATACTGAGTTCTCCTATCTTAAAAACTTCACCATCTGTTGCAATATGTGACTCGAAATGGGTTACTGCAGTTGGCCCGTAAATGATCTTTGCGCCAGACTGCTGTGCAAGGTCTACATGGCCCGAAACAAAATCAGCATGAAAATGCGTTTCAAAGATATATTTAATGCTGGCGCCTGCCAGTTTTGCTTTTTTTAAATAGGGCTGAACTTCACGCAGCGGATCTATGATTGCTGCCTCACCATTACTCTCAATATAATAAGCTGCTTCAGCAAGACAACCAGTATAAATTTGCTCTATCTTCATGATTACTTATTCATTTTTACACGACCCTGCCTGCAGGTTCTTCCTGGTAGCAGGCATTACAACAAAAATAAGTTAATTATCTCTTAACTCATGTTTTAACTTCCCTTCTTACAGAAGTTTTACTTTAAGCGCTCAGCTCTCCGCGTAACGACTGTTCCATCAAAAATGCGATCTGCGTATGCGTGAGATCCTGTCCCATCAGGTACATGAGCTTGGTGACTGTGGCTTCGAAAGTCATATCAAATCCACTGATGATCCCCATTTGCTGCAATTTCTTACTCGTCTCATATTTACCCAGCTCAACGGAGCCACCCTGGCATTGTGAAATATCTACAATGAGTTTCTGACGGTCCAGGGCCTCCTGCAGACTGTCAAGAAACCACTGGGCAGTACTGGTATTCCCGGAGCCAAAAGTTTCAAGTACGATGGCATCAACCGACGATCTGGTGATAGCCTGTACAGCCTGGACAGTGATCCCCGGATACAATTTCAGGACACCGATATTGGCATTGAAATTTGACTGCACCCGAAGCTCTTCCTGCGGGTGCTCATTGATATAATTGGAGTAAAACGATAAATTTACACCCGCTTCTGCAAGGATATGGTAATTGGGCGACTGAAATGCCTCGAATTTCTCAGAATTGTATTTGATTGCCCGGTTACCCCGGAAAAGCTGGTAATCGAAATAGATGCATACCTCCGGCACCATGGCCAGGCCCCTGTTCTTCGTGGCTACAATTTCCAGGGCCGTGATCAGGTTCTCTTTTGCATCCGTCCTGATCTCGCCGATTGGCAGCTGTGACCCTGTCAGCACCACAGGTTTGCTCAGGTTTTTAAGCATAAAGCTCAGCGCTGAAGCCGTGTAGGCCATTGTATCAGAACCATGCAACACTACAAAACCATCATAATCATGATACGTACGCTCAATGATATCCGCCAGTTCTGCCCAGATGACCGGGTTCATATTGGAAGAATCAAGTATGGGATCAAAGGAATGAACATCCAGCTGGTAGTTCAGACGGGCAAGTTCGGGTACATTCTGCTGAATCTGTTTGAAATCAAAGGGAATCAATGCACCGGTCAGCGGATCATTCACCATACCAATGGTACCCCCTGTGTAGATGATAAGAATTTTGGTCATGTAGTTCAGACGTTAAATATTTTGACAGAGTTGGCCGTCGTCACTTCAGCCACTTCTTCGATAGAGATGTTATAAATATCTGCCACTCTCTGAGCGATGTGGATAAGATAGCTGCTTTCATTGGGTTTGCCTCTGAAAGGCACAGGTGCCAGATATGGAGAATCTGTTTCCAGAACAATATGTTCCGGGGGAATGTTCATCAGTACAGCGTCTAAACCAGCTTTTTTGTAAGTTACCACACCTCCGATGCCCAGGTAAAATCCCAGTGCGATGGTCCGCTCCGCCTGTTCCAGGCTCCCTGTAAAGCAGTGAAGTATTCCTCTCAGGTCATCTCCTTTTTCACTTTCCAGTACCTCAAAAACTTCATCAAAGGCTTCACGGCAGTGAATCACAATAGGGAGCTGTCTGTCTTTTGCCCATTTGATCTGTTCTCTGAAAGCTTTCTGCTGGATATCAAGCGTAGTTTTATCCCAGTACAGATCAATACCGATTTCACCTATTGCATAGATCTTTCTGCCTGCTATACTTTGATAGATTTCTTCCAGCACTGCTTCATATCCTTCTTTAACATCACAGGGATGGAGTCCCAGCATCCCGAAACAATTGTCCGGGTATTTTTTTATCACATCATCTATTTTGGCAATCGACGAAATATCAACATTGGGCAAAAACAAACGGTTGATCTGGTTATCAAAACAGCGCTGAAAAAGGCCTGCCTGTTTTTCTTCGTCCGTTTCATAGTACAAATGTGTATGGGTGTCTGTTAAAAGCATAAAACAAAGTTAATAAAAAAACCCTGTCCGGATCCGGACAGGGTTTTTCTACTGGTTTTTCCAGAATTATTATCTTACCGCAGGAGCCATAGTAGGCGCAGCAGCTACAGGTGCACCTGTAGATTTTTTAATGTCAGTAATCTCTACTTCAAAACATAAAGGAGAGAATGGAGTGATACCACCCTGTGGCATTCCACCTTCACCGTAAGCCAGTGCTGAAGGGATGATCAAAGTGATTTTTCCGCCTTTACCGATCAGTTTAAGACCTTCGTCAAATCCGGGGATTGCTCTTCCTAAAGTGAAAGGACGTGGACCGTACTGAGCCATCGGGCTGAATTTACCGTTGTCTTTTGCTACTTTCTCTACACTTGTATCGAAGATGTTTTCTTTACCATCAGATTTTTTGGTCAGTAATTTACCAGTGTAATTTACCATCAAAGTATCTGTAGGAGTTGCTCTTTGAGCATCACCAGGAGCAGTGATCACGTATTGTAAGCCAGAAGCTGTAGTTTGTGGCTTCAGTTTGTTGTCTTCAATAAAGTTTTTGATTTTTCCTGCTTCGGCAGCTTTATGTTTTGCAACAGTAGCTTTGAAATCAGCCTGGAAAAATTCAGTTGCTTTTTTCTGGAAAGTTGAATCAGCTTCACCTGCAGCTTTGTGCATTACTTTTTCGATTTTCACAGTAAACACCATGTATTTATCTTTTTGTGTAGCTGGTTTTGGCTGGTTAGAATATTTAGCCATTGAATCCAGGTCAATTTTGAAAGTAGCACTGTCACCTTCTGCCAATAACATCAGGGCATCAGAGATATCACCTGCCCATTGTTTTTTAGACACAGGGAATACAGCTGGCTGCTGGATATCGTAAGTACTGCTGGTTACTGAATCTTTCTCAGTTTTTTGGATCGCATTGATTTTGATAATGTCACCTTCAACGATCTTATCTTTTCCTTCAGTTTTGTGAATCTGGTACATTAAGCCTCCCGGCCCTTTTTTGTAGTTGTTACAAGCTGCTAAACCAAGCGTAGCTGCAAAAAGAATTACTAATGTTTTTTTCATTGTTTTTTAGATTGTTTTTCTTCTGTGATGAAGCTTGTTTCGGCTATGCCTCACAGGTTTCATTGTTTGTTTATTTGCTTTTTTTCGGTCATGAAGCTTGCTTCGGCTGTAGGCCTTGCAGGTTTCATCTTTTGTTTAATTGTTTTTCTTCTGTGATGAAGCTTGTTTCGGCTATGCCTCACAGGTTTCATTTTCTTTGTTTGATTATTTGTTATTTATAAGCTTGTGCGTGCATTCAGCCAGCAGGCATATATATATTTTATTGTAATAATTGCGTTTTATATTCCGGCAATATAGATTTAAAATAACTGATCGTATCTTCCAGGTTCTTTTCTGAATACCCACCGGCAGCATTCCTGTGTCCTCCGCCGTTGAAATATTTCTTACATATCTCGTTCGCAGGAAAATCTCCTGTGGAGCGCAAAGATAATTTAACTTTATCAGTTCTTTCAATAATAAAGGCGGCCAGTTTAATCCCGTTAATGGACAGTGCGTAATTCACTATTCCCTCAGTATCACCTGTTACGATCTCAAAACGTTTCAGTTCCTCGGCCGTGACAGAGATAATAGCCGTATTCAGTTCCCTGATGATCTCCAGTTTATTGGTCAGGCAGTTTCCCAGAAAACGTAAACGGTTTTCAGTGGCATTATCGTATACCAACTGATGAATACGCCAGTGTTCGGCGCCCGCATCAATCAGATCAGCCCCGATACGGTATACTTCAGACGTTGCCGAAGCAAACCTGAAAGAACCTGAATCGGTCATGATACCGGTATATAAACAGGTAGCGATATCTTTATTCATCATTTCCCCTTCTTCCAGTTCATTGACGATAAAATCATACACCAGCTGTGCAGCAGCGCAGGCATTGATACTCCAGTGCCTGTAATCATCAAAATCTTCAGGATCCAGGTGATGGTCTATCATGATCTTATATGCTGATGAATTACGGATCACTTCACCCAGCTCGTTGATCCGGGTGAGCGTGTTGAAATCGAGACAAAAAACAAGTGCCGCTTCAGCAACGTATTGTTCAGATTTCTCTTTTTCTTCAGTATAAATGATCACATCGGCGTTATTTGGCAGCCAGTGCAAAAAGTAAGGATAGTCCGTAGGGGTAATTACTTTTACATGATGTCCTTTTTGGATCAGGTAAGCATATAAACCCAAAGACGAGCCCATCGCATCACCATCAGGCTTGTGATGTGTCGTAATTACAATTTTCTGTGGCGTTGCCAGCAATGATTTTAGTTCGGAAAGGGATAGCATATTCGCTGCAAAGCTAATAATTTAATGATTAAATGATTCCTTTATATTTGATGTTTAATATTAACAGCAGAAAATGTAGTTTTGCAGGACAAATAAAACTAAGATGAGTACAAACAGAACATTTACAATGATTAAGCCAGATGCAGTAGCAAACGGACATATCGGTGCGATTATCAATGACATTACGGCCGCTGGTTTCAGGATCATTGCCTTAAAATACACAAAACTGACAGCAGAAACCGCCGGTAAGTTTTATGAAGTGCATAAAGACCGTCCTTTTTACGGAGACCTGGTTACTTTTATGTCTTCAGGACCTATCGTAGCTGCTATTCTTGAAAAAGACAATGCAATCGAAGATTTCAGAAAACTGATCGGTGCAACAAACCCTGCTCAGGCTGAAGAAGGAACTATCCGCAAAAAATATGCAGAATCTATTGAAGCGAATGCGGTACACGGATCTGACTCGGATGAGAATGCTGCAATTGAAGGAGATTTCTTCTTTACAGCTGCTGAACGTTTCTAGTCCCCGTTCATGATCTCAGAATAATATTACTTAAGCACCCCTCAAAAGGTGCTTATTTTTTTTAAAACCTTACCAACCGAAATTAAAATCCATGAAGAAATTACTGATTACGTTATTGGTTCCCTGCTGCAGCCTTGCAGTAAATGCACAAACCAAAAAACCTGCAGCAAAGAAAACTACCAAAGCCGCAGTGGCACCGGCAAAATTTGCGGGCACGCTGGATTCAGCAAGTTATGCGTTCGGGATGTCAATGGCTTCAAGCCTGAAAAACGGCGGACTCAAAACGCTGAATTATGAGTTCCTGATGAAAGGGCTGAAGGATGAATTTGCAGGCCAGAAAACCCTGTTAACCCAGCAAGCTGCACAAAAAGCAATTGAAAACACCTTCAAAACCGTCAGCCAGGCTAAATTCTCAGCTAATATTGCAGAAGGAAAGACATTTCTTGAGAACAACAAAAAGAACTCAGGTGTACAAACTACGGCAAGCGGGTTACAGTATATGGTACTCACCCCGGGTACTGGTACTAAACCAAAAGAAACCGACTCTGTGCTGGTACACTACAAAGGCACCTTGCTGAACGGAAAACAGTTTGACAGTTCATATGACCGTGGCGAGCCCATCACATTAACACTTGACAGGGTGATCCCCGGATGGACAGAAGGGATGCAGCTGATGTCTGCAGGGGCGAAGTTCAGGTTCTTTATTCCATACCAGCTTGCCTATGGCGAACGTGGCGCAGGCCCGGATATCCCTCCATACAGCACGCTGATCTTCGAAATTGAACTGCTGAAGGTGAATGGTAAGTAACATTTGTCCCAAACCATTCCATGATTAGTTTGTTGTGATCACATAAATTAAATCAAACTATCATGAACATTAAAAAACACACCCCCCTGGCATTAATTGCTTTATTGGTTACAACCCTTTCCAGCTGTTCGTTGGTAGAAGGTATATTTAAAGCAGGCGTATGGTCTGGTATAATCGTAGTTGTGGTAGTGCTTGCCCTGATTATCTGGGTGATCAGCAAGATCTTTGGCGGCGGCAAAAGCTAGTCCTATAAAAATATAATTTCATTGATGACTTCAGAACCGGCGCGCTCATTCAATTTCTGGATGATGCCGGTTCTCACCATCAGCAGTTCATTTTTGATCACTGACGACTCAATCCTTACAAACAGCTTCCTGTGCGCAATATAGATCTGCGTGGTCCTGTTGCCTATAGCAGTGCCCATGATCTCAGGCCACATGGCCACAACCCCTGTTTCGTCAAATTTTCCTCTTAACCTGTATACAGACAACATTTTTGTAATGGCATCCTTCAGGGTCATATCATTAGGTTTACGCATGCTGTATTGATCCGTTAACGACCTCAAACAAAGTTACGGGAACTTTGATCTGATTGAAAATATTTAATACTCTTTCTTTTCCTGTATCGGTAATAAAGATCTGCCCGAAATCGTGATGTGAAACCATTTCCATCAGCTTGTGCATCCGGTGGTCATCAAGCTTATCAAAAATATCATCCAGCAGCAACAGCGGTTTAAAACCTTTATATTTTTCCACATAGGCATACTGTGCCAGCTTGAGCGCAATAAGAAAAGACTTCTGCTGCCCCTGTGAACCAAACTTCTTCAGCGGCATATCTGCAATACTAAAGATCAGGTCATCCTTATGGATCCCCGTGGTGGTACGCTCCAGGATCTTATCTTTTTCTATTGACTGCCGGAGTAAAGTTTCAAAAGCCGTATCATTCAACTGCGACTGATAAATAAGGCTTACCTGTTCGGCATCTGTGGTCAGATACTGATAATATTTGTTGAATAACAGGATATAATCCTGCATAAACTGCTTGCGCTTTTCAAAAATCTTCTGCCCGGAGCTCACCAGCTGCTCGTCAAATATCTCCAGCAGCGTCGGATCATAACGTCTTGTAGCAGCAATTTGCTTCAGTAATGCATTCCTGTTCAGCAGGTGGCGGTTATAGGTGATCAGCTCATCCAGGTACTGTGCATCTGTCTGCGAGATCACATTGTCCATAAACCGGCGCCGCTCTTCACTGCCATCCATAATGATCGTCACATCATAGGGAGAGATCATCACCAGCGGAAACAGGCCGATATGGCTTGCCAGTTTATCGTATTCCTTTTTATTCCTTTTAAATTGTTTCTTCTGGTTTTTCTTTACGCCACAGGTGATCTTCTCATTTTTCTCCTGGCGGTCAAAATCTCCCTGGATCAGGAAAAGGTCCTCCGCTGTTTTGATCTGCTGACTATCAATAGGATTGAAATAACTCTTACAAAGGCACAGGTAGTGGATCGCATCCAGAAGATTGGTTTTACCGGCACCATTATTCCCCACAAACGCATTTACGGTTTTAGAAAACCGCAGGTCAGCATCAGAATAATTTTTGAAATTGAGCAGAGTAATATTTTTTAACCACATAGTATCAGCAGGCAAAGTTACCGTTTAGCTTTGTTAAAATAACCTGATCTGCAGATTTGTTTCCCCCCGGACGCTATCCCTATCACATTCAGGAAGTTCTAAACTTAGGGCTTCCGCTAAAATTTTACTGAAATACTAAAAAAGGGGTTGATACTTTAACCGAAAAATGTATTTTTGCAATCCTTAATTTTTTTAAATAAAATGTCCACAACAGAAAAAGAAGTAAATCATAATGTTAGAAAGGGTTCATTTTTAGAAGAAAACTCTAAAAGCCTTTTATTCATTGCCGCTGCGGTAATCTTATTAGTGATCATATACTTTTGGTATCAGAACGTATATTTAAAAGACAGGGCTCAGGAAGCTTCTGCAAAAATGTACAAAGCAGAACAATATGTTGGCGTAGACTCACTGGCTAATAAAGCGGTTAACGGAGATTCAGGTTATCCCGGATTTGAAAAGATCGCTGAAGAATATAACAATACAAAATCGGCAAATTTAGCAAACCTTTATCTTGGCGGAATCTATTTACGTAAAGGTGAATACAAAAAAGCGGCTGATGTATTGGGCAAATATGCTGAAACAGGCAGCCCCGTAGCAGATCCGTTGGCATTGGGAATGCTGGGTGATGCATACAGCGAGCTGAAAGACTACAGCCAGGCGATTACCTATTACAAAAAAGCGGCTGACAAATCGAGCAACAAGTTTACTTCTCCTATGTTCCTTAAAAAATTAGGCCTGGTTTATGAAGCACAGAAAGATTTTGATAATGCTGAAAAATCATATACCAAAATCAAAACAGAATTCCCGGCCAGCCAGGAAGCTACAATGATTGACGAATATATTGCCCGTGCTGCTGCAGCGCAGGGAAAATAAAAATAAAATATTTTGACAAAGGCCTGCATTTTATGCGGGCCTTTTTTTATTACTAATACTTACATTTGCCTTATGGCAACAAATTTAAAGAACCTCTCTGATTTCTCGCACACAACCGTTCCTGACGGAAGCGCATATAAGATAGCGATAGCTGTGGCTGAGTGGAATGCAGATGTAACAGGAAGTCTGTACAAAGGAGCATTTGAAACCCTTCTGAAACATGGTGTGAAAGAAGAAAACATTCTTTCTGTACCCGTTCCCGGAAGTTTCGAACTCACCGGTGCAGCTGAAATCCTGTTGAATAAACACACTGAACTTGATGCCGTAATCTGTTTGGGCTGTGTCATCCAAGGAGATACCAAACATTTCGATTTTATCTGCGATGCCGTAGCAAATGGTATAACCCAGGTTGGAATCAAATACAGCAAACCCGTTATTTTTGGAGTGCTGACCACGAACGATTTGCAGCAGGCACTGGACAGGTCAGGAGGCAAACACGGAAATAAAGGAGACGAAGCAGCGATCACTGCTATTAAAATGGCTCATTTACTGGCAACTGTATAATATTCAGCTTTGTTTTTTTTCTTAAATAGCGTAGATTAGCGAAAAGAAAAATAATATTAAATCCAGTCAGGTGAAACCGTCATGATAATGATAGCTTCATGACCGCTGAACAACAAACAGAATTATATGAAAAAGGTAGCGATCGTATTGCTTGGCGTATTTTTTGCGATAACAGTTTTAGAGTCATGCGGATCGCGGATCTGCCCTGCGTATCAATCGTACCCAAAAGGCAGCCGGAGAAAGTAAGCTTTTAAATTAAAGAAAATGATGGAGTGGAAGAACATTACTGATCTGAACCAGATCAGCGATATCAAATCAACAACGGGATATAGTTTAATCTTTAAACACAGCACCCGCTGTTCAGTGAGTATGATGGCAAAAAAACGTTTTGAACTGGATTGGGAAATCATTCCTGAAGAAACGAACCTGTATTTTCTTGACCTGATCAGCCACCGTGCAATATCAGCACAGATAGCTGAAACATTCCAGGTTCACCATGAATCGCCGCAGATCCTGCTGATTAAGGATGGTGACTGCATACTGGATGCCTCACACAGCGACATTTCTGCTGATGAAGTGGCTGAAGTGATCAAGAATTAGAAAGACCTTTTTTAATGGTAACATGACATTTCATCTTTATAACAATTCAAACCTATTGCTTAACTTTGTTGTATGATCGAACTTCCGGTTGTTTCAGCAAACACAGTACAACGTAAACCAGACTGGCTTAGAGTTAAGCTACCTGTAGGGAAAGAGTATGCACAAGTGCGCAGCCTTGTAGATACTCATAAATTACATACCATTTGTGAAAGTGGCAATTGCCCTAATATGGGTGAGTGCTGGGGAGCTGGTACAGCAACCTTCATGATCCTGGGCAATATCTGCACCCGCTCCTGCTCTTTCTGTGCAGTAGCTACAGGCAGGCCGAAGGCTGTTGATACCGATGAGCCTAACCGGGTGGCAAACTCAGTAAAACTCATGCAGGTAAAACACTGCGTAATTACCTCTGTAGACCGTGATGATCTTAAAGATGGCGGTTCAATCATCTGGGCAGAGACATTACAGGCAATCAGAAGAGAAAGTCCTGAAACTACACTGGAAACATTGATTCCTGATTTCAGGGGTGTTTGGGATAACCTCTACCGTGTATTGGAAGAACGCCCCGAAGTGATGTCACATAATATCGAAACAGTACGCAGGCTGACCAAACAAGTGCGCGTACAGGCAAAGTATGACAGAAGCCTGGAATGTCTGAAAAGAATTTCTGATTTCGGACTCAGAACCAAAACAGGTATCATGCTGGGATTGGGTGAAACTGAAGATGACGTGCTGGAAGCAATGGATGACCTGGTAGCAAACGGAGTACATATCCTTACACTTGGACAGTACTTACAACCTACCCGTAACCACCATCCGGTGCTGGACTGGATCCATCCTGATCAGTTTGCAAAATACAAAGAAATCGGCCTGGCTAAAGGTTTAAGATATGTGGAAAGCGGCCCCCTGGTAAGGTCATCATATCATGCTGAAAAACATCTTTTTGATTTTTAAACCGGCCCCAGGTTCAAACAAAACATGTTTGAACTTGTTAGACTTTCTGTATATTAGCAACATTGGCAGCGACTAAAAAAATATCCCTCACAGAAGTAGACCTGGTGCGAGCACTCAGAGGTCACGAAACTATTGCGATACAAGCACTGTACGACATGTATTCCGGTGCTTTATTAGGCGTAATTTCAAGAATCGTACAGCAACCAGAAGTTGCTGAAGATCTATTACAGGAAACATTTATTAAAATATGGAACTCGGCTGACAGCTACGATAGTTCCAAAGGCCGTTTGTTTACCTGGATGATCAACGTTGCCCGTAACATGGCCATAGACAAACTTCGCTCGAAAGATTTTCGAAATGCCAACAAAAACCAAGACATAGAAAATAACGTAGATTTTATTGACTCGCAAAAAAAGATCACTTTCAATGCTGATACACTTGGTTTAAGAGATATGGTTACTGCACTTAAACCAGAATTCAATGATGTATTAAATATGGTATATTTTAAGGGATATACGCATGTGGAGGCCGCAGAGGAACTCAATTTACCATTAGGTACGGTGAAAACCAGAATCAGAATGGCTATTATGGAATTAAGAAAGCATTTTAATTAAGTGGAAGAATCAAAGGCATACATCGAAACAGGCATACTCGAACTTTACGTGTTAGGGCAGTTAAACGCCCGGGAACAACTGGAGGTTGAGGCTATGGCTATTAAATTCCCTGAAGTCAGTAAGGAAATTAATGCCATAGAGATTGCTATGGAGCAATATGCCTTAAGTCATGCAATAGAACCCACGGCCGGTTTAGAGAAACAGATCTTCGAGGAGATCACCGCTACCCCTGTTGATCAGCCCCCTGTTGCACCCACAGATAATATAGTGCCCCTGTATCCTGACAATTCTTCTTCCACAATCAGAACATTAAGATTTGCACTCGTAGCCTGCATCGCCCTGCTGGTCATCAGTGCCGCAGCGCTTTATTCTGCGCATACTAAACTTAACCTCGCCAACCAGCAGATTGCTTCTCTAAGCACTGACAGGGAGAAATTTGCTGCCACAGTGAGTTATATAAAAGATGAGAACAAAGATCTGCAGGAAATAGCAGCAATTTCATCCGATCCTACATGGACACCTGTTAAACTTGCCGGAACTAAAATCTCCCCGCAGGCCAATATGATGGTGTACTGGCATAAAAAAGGACAGCATGTAATGGTAGATAATACCAAAATGGCACTTCCTGAAAATGACGCCTCACATCAATACCAGTTATGGGCAATGGTAAACGGCAAACCAGTAGATCTGGGGGTATTTGATGCCCAAACACAACCTAAGAAATTGTTGCTTGCCATGAAGGAAGTGGGTAATGCCCAGGCTTTTGCTGTTACGCTTGAAAAACGTGGCGGAAGCGTAAATCCAACTATGGAAAAGATGGTAGCTCTTGGCGCCGTGTCTATTTAATTAATCCTTTTAGCGTTTTGGAAACACGGTCTGTTAACTCAGAGGCCGATATGCTTACCTGTGTTTCAGCCAGTTCATCGCCCGCTTTTCCGTGCAGGTAACAGGCAATACAGGCCGCCTCATTGGCAGTGTATCCCTGGGCTGCAAATGAAGCCACCAAACCCGTGAGCACGTCACCCATTCCGCCCTGCGCCATCCCAGGGTTCCCCGTAGAATTAACCGTAACATTTCCGGTCAGATCAATGATAAAGGTGTACTGGTTCTTGAGCACGATCACACAGCCCAGTTCCACAGCTTTTTTCCTCGCGGTCTCTAACCGTTCCCACCAGGAATCATGATCGCCAAACAGGTGGTCAAACTCTTTCATATGAGGTGTCAGTACAGACCCTGGTGACAGCTGTTTAAGCAACTCCGGTTTGTCGCCCATTATATTCAAGGCATCTGCATCAAGGATCAGGGGGACCTTCAGTTTAAGGAGGCTCTTTAAAACCGCAACACTCCCTTCGGCTGTTCCCAATCCCGGTCCTGCAGCTATTGCGCTAAACTTTTTCAGTTTTTCGGTGAGCAGGTCTGCCCTGTCGAGGTACATTACCTCCGGCAATTTTGTATTCAGGGCGGTTAAACCACTTTCGGGAACGGATAAGGTGGTTAGCCCTGCACCTGCATGCAGGCAGGCCTGAGCAGAGAGTAATGCAGCCCCCATAGTTTGCTGCTGCCCCGCAACGATCAATGCATGCCCGTAGGTTCCTTTGTGACTAAAAGACTTTCTGGGTTTCACCAGCCCTGTAAGATCCGTGGCCTCAATCAGCTTGTAGGGCGAATCACAGTTTTGTATAAATTCTTCATCCAGCCCTATCGGAACAACTGTAAAACGTTTCAGGGCCTGCACAGACTCCGGAAAGAAAAAGTTGATCTTAGGCCGCTGAAAACAGATCACAAGATCAGCTTTCAGGTAAACACCTTCTTTTTTTAAGGGGCCTTCAGCAGGAAATCCGGTAGGTACATCCACGGCAATCACCTGCCTGTCCAGTGCATTAACAGCTTCTACCAACTGGCGATAAGGGCCTTCCAGCGCAGCATTTAAGCCTGAGCCGAGGATAGCATCTATGATCACCTTTTCTTTCAGATCAGGTAAATCTGCAGCTGTATTTACAGTAGTGAGCGGAAACCAGAGGTCTTCCAGCCGTTTCAGATTAATTGTATATTCTTCAGTTTCTTTTGCAGAGAAGGTAATGAGATAAACAGCAACACCGGAGTATCCGCTGTCTTTCAATATCCTCGCAATAGCTAGCCCGTCACCCCCGTTATTACCCTTCCCACATAAAACAGCTATTGTAGTGTCTTTTTCAGGCACCTCCTGTATGAATGCCTTTACAAAAGCCCGGGATGCGGACTCCATCAGGTCTACAGATAATATTTCCTTATTCTTGATCGTAAATGCGTCTGCGGAACGCATCTGTTTCTGATTCAGCAGGTTTTTCATCAGTAAATATTTGTTTTTATCGGTTATGAAGCTTTCATCAGCTTATTCATTAGGATCTATAAGAGGTAAGCTGATGATGGTTTCATCGGTAAATATTTGTTTTTATCGGTTATGAAGCTTTCATCAGCTTATTCATTAGGATCTATAAGAGGTAAGCTGATGATGGTTTCATCGGTAAATATTTGTTTTTATCGGTTATGAAGCTTTCATGATCTTCCTGATTGCGGGCTGTAAATCATGATAGCCTGACCAGCCAATTGTTTCATTTAAAGATACGATATCTTCGCCTGATTTAATCACTCATCCTGACAGTAAATCAGTTAAGATCTGAAATTCATTTCTTTCTTCAAAAATTTTCCGGTAAGGCTGATCGGATTCTGGATCAGTCCTTCAGGTGTACCTTCGAAAATGATCCTTCCGCCACCGGCACCACCTTCTTCACCGAGGTCAATTACCCAGTCGGCCACCTTCACCACATCCAGGTTATGCTCAATTACCAGCACTGTATTTCCTTTATCAACCAGCTCATTGAGTACACCCAGCAAAACGCTGATATCTTCAAAGTGAAGCCCTGTAGTGGGTTCATCCAGGATATAAAATGTTCTTCCCGTATCTTTTTTTGACAGCTCCGTAGCCAGTTTAACCCTCTGGGCTTCTCCGCCGGACAAGGTGGTGGATGACTGGCCCAGGGTAATATATCCCAGACCTACATCTTTAAGTGTCTTTATTTTCCGGTAAATCACAGGCATATTTTCAAAGAAGTCGCAGGCATCCTCAATACTCATATCCAGTACATCACTGATAGATTTACCACGGTAGCGGACTTCAAGTGTCTCCCTGTTATATCTTCTGCCACCACATTCTTCACAAGGCACATGTACATCCGGCAGGAAGTTCATCTCTATCACCTTCATTCCCGCACCCTGACAGGTTTCACATCTTCCTCCTTTAACGTTGAAAGAGAAACGTCCGGGTTTGTACCCCCTGATCTTCGCTTCAGGAAGCTGTACATATAAATTCCTGATATCCGAGAAAACACCCGTATAGGTAGAAGGGTTTGACCTTGGTGTCCTCCCTATCGGGGCTTGGTCAATTTCAATTACTTTATCTATTTCCTTCAGTCCGTTGATCTTTTCATAAGGCAGGGGATGTTTCTTAGCCCTGAAAAAATGATGGTTCAGAATGGGGTATAATGTCTCTGTGATCAGGCTGGACTTACCGCTGCCCGAAACGCCGGTTACCGCAATGAACTTGCCCAGGGGGAAGTCTACTGAAACATTCTTCAGGTTATGTCCGCTGGCTTTAAGGATGGACAGCTTATGCCCGTTTCCTTTTCTTCTTTTCTTTGGCACCGCTATCTCCTTTTCTCCGTTGAGATAAGCAGCAGTGAGCGTACTCGATTTCAGGATCTGTGCAGGCGTTCCCTGTGCAACGATCTGCCCGCCATGTAAACCTGCAGCAGGACCTACATCGATCACATAATCTGCTTCCAGGATCATATCCTTATCATGTTCTACCACAAGCACCGTATTTCCAAGATCACGGAGGTTCTTCAAGGCCCCGATCAGCCTTTCATTGTCACGCTGGTGAAGCCCGATACTGGGTTCATCCAGGATATACATCACATTCATCAGCTGTGATCCTATTTGCGTGGCCAGACGTATGCGCTGTGCCTCACCGCCAGAAAGCGTTCTTGCAGTACGGTCAAGTGAAAGATAATTCAGCCCTACATCAGAGAGGAAACCCAGCCGGATGCGAATCTCTTTCAGGATCTCCTTTGCAATGGTATTCTGGCGCTCAGTTAAACGGCTCTCCACATCTACGAACCAGCCCTTCAGGCTGTTGATATCCATTTCTGCCAGTTCAAATATATTCTTTCCGTCCACCTTAAAGTGCAGGCTTTCCTTTTTCAGTCTTGCACCTTCACAGACAGGGCATGTTTTCAGCTTACGGAAAGTCTCCATGTCATCAACTGCGCCTTCGCCCTTCTTCTCATTTTGCTCTTCCAGCAACTTGATGATTCCGTCAAAGGTGATCTGGTAATTCTGTACATTCCATTTATTGTATTCCACAGCTACCGAAAGTAGTTCAGGAGTACCGTTCAGGATGATATCTATCTGCTCCTCAGTTAATTTCTCAATCGGGGTAGAAAGGGAAAAATTGTATTTTTTAGCCACTGCCTTGATCACCTGGAACAACCAGATATCGCGGTATTCACCCAGTGGGGCCAGGCCTCCGTTGATGATACTCAGTTTAGGGTTAGGCATCACAGACTCCCGGTCTACCACAAAAATATAGCCCAGCCCGTCGCAGCGCTCACATGCACCATAGGGTGAATTGAAAGAAAAACTGTTTGGCTGAGGTTCATCATAGGAGATCCCTGTTGTAGGGCACATCAGAAACCGGCTGAAGTGAGAAACATTGTTCTCCTTGTCACTGATTTTAATGATCCCTTTACCCAGGCGCATGGCGGTCTGTACAGAATCTATCAGCCGCTTATGGTCCTTGCGGTCTACCAGCAGGCGGTCTACCACAATTTCGATATCATGTATTTTATACCTGTCCACCTGCATTTTGGCAGTCATATCCTGGATCTCTCCGTCAATCCTTACCTTAACATAGCCTTGTTTACGGATCTGTTCAAATAATTCGCGGTAATGTCCCTTACGTCCTTTTACCACCGGCGCGAGGATGTTCACTGCCAGTCCGTCATATTTTGTATAAATATTGTTGAGGATCTGATCTTCGCTCATACGTTCCATTTTCTCCCCTGTGTTATAGGAGAAAGCATCTGCCGTACGGGCATATAATAAACGCATAAAATCGTAGATCTCAGTGATGGTTCCTACGGTAGATCTTGGGTTTTTGCTGGTAGTTTTTTGCTCAATGGCAATTACCGGGCTCAGTCCGGATACTTTATCCACATCAGGCCTTTCCATGCCGCCCATAAACTGACGGGAATAGGCACTGAAGGTTTCCATATAACGGCGTTGCCCTTCGGCGTATATCGTATCAAATGCAAGGGATGACTTACCGCTGCCGCTTAATCCGGTGATGACCACCAGCTGGTTACGCGGAAAGGAGATATCTATATTTTTAAGGTTGTGGACCCTGGCACCATATACTTCAACATCCTTTTGCTCGCCCAGGTCAATGGTATTTTTGCTCATATATATTTATAAACGCTATTGAAATCTTTGAAATTAAGACAGCAAATTTGCAGCCACAAAAATGCTAAAAATTTTATCATCAAAAAAGCCTTTTGAGGCTTTTGACACCAGGACACTAAAAAGAAATTTTCCAACGCAAAAAGCCGGCATCATGTGCCGGCTTCCCCAATTGCATGTCAATATTATTATTCCCTGTTCGTATTCATTGCCAGCACCCTTTTAGGCGCATGGTAACCATAACGTGCGGGATCTCTCAGGATCTGTTTCATTGAAATGAGTTTATATACGTAACCGCCTGTTTCACGGTTAAGCTTCATTTTGAAATAGTTATCCTGACTTTGCCTGTGGATCTGCTTTTTCATGTGGTTATCCCCTACATTGTATGCAGCGGCCACTAATGTCCAGCTATCGAAGATCCCATAAAGTTCCCTGATGTATTTGCAGGCGGCGATGGTAGATTTCCGCAGGTTCTTGCGTTCGTCCACTTGTGAATTTACTCTCAGTCCGTAACTCCTGGCTGTGCCGGGCATGAACTGCCAGAATCCGTTCGCTCCTTTAGGTGATGATCCGCCCTGAATACCCGATTCAACCAGGGGAACATATTTAAAATCGTCCGGAATACCATAAGCTGCCAGGATCGGTTCAATAACCGGGAACCATTCAGCTGCCAAATGATGCAAACGATTGGTTTGAAGACTGCTGAAATTATGTGCAGCGAGAACTTTCTTCATTTTCCGCTCCACTTTCCTGTCTCCGAGAGGCAGGGATTCTTCAGCGAAATTTAACTGAGCCATTAAAGATGCCGGCTCTTTTTTTATGGTGGGTATTGTGGGTATTATAGTGTTTTTAACAGTGGTATTGACTTCTTTTTTTTGACTTTTTGCTGCTTGGGGCATGTAGTAAGCAAACACTTTTGCCATAACCAGTAACCCTAAAATTACTGAACATGTTATTATGTGTTTCTTTATCATTTTCCTCCTTTTTTTGGTTAACAATTATAAAACGCCTGCAAACATACAATATATAAAGCTAATTATCAAGCTATTACGCGATTTAGGGTCAAAAGGCCGGTTTAAATGCCTGTAGAGCACGATTTTAAATTTAACATAAGGATGGAAAATATAAGAGGTGAATTGAGCTATTTTTATTAAATTTGCACCCCGCATTAAGTATGTGGTTAACAGCGTATCATGATAAAAAATAACAACAGGAACAGTCGGGATGACAAGTCCAAACCGGGAAACCGAAGCACAACAGGTAGAAGCCAGAGTGGAACAGATAGTTCTTACAAAGGTAAAAGCAAGTTTGAGGGGAAAGACGGGAACGATAAGAGTAAATCTGGAGCAGCAAAGGACAATTACAGGCCAAGAGCGGCAAAAGACGGGGATGCTAAGGATTTCAACAGCAGGCCGCCAAGAGATGGTGAGAGAAGCAGTTTCAGGCCAAGAGAAGGCGACAGTAACAGCTTCAGGCCAAGAGCAGGAAGAGACGGAGATGCCAAAGATTTCAAAGGCAGGCCGCCAAGAGATGGCGAAAGAAGCAGTTACAAACCAAGAGAAGGTGACAGCAGTAATTTCAGACCAAGAGCGGGAAGAGACGGAGATGCCAAAGACTTCAAAGGCAGGCCACCAAGAGATGGCGAAAGAAGCAGCTACAAACCAAGAGAAGGTGACGGCGGTAATTTCAGACCGAGAGAAGGCAGGGACGGGGAAAGCAGTACCTTCAGGCCTAAGAGCCCTAGAAGCTCAGGAGGCCCTTCAAGTTTCAAACCGCGTGCATTCAAAGAAGGCAGTTCCAAAGAAATGCCAAGAAATGAAAGCCGCAGTTATGTAAAGAAAGATAATTTCAGTTCGGATGGTGAAAGGCCATTCAGAACATTCGATAAAAAAAGCAGCACTTCAAGAAGTACTGACAGCAGGCCATTCAGAAAAAGAGAAGAAGGAGGCCCCCTGTTATCAGGCGGAAAACCTTTCTCCAAAGACCGTCCTGCGGCGGCGCCGGTAATGCGCGCCAGAAAAGAAAGCAACAGTGTTGATGATGGAAAGATCCGTTTAAACCGTTACATCGCCAATTCAGGTATTTGTTCACGCCGTAAGGCCGATGAGCTGATTGCTGCCGGTGTTGTTTCAGTGAATGGCGTTCCGGTGTCTGAGCTGGGCCATAAAGTAGACCCTGCAAAAGACGAAGTACGTTACAATGGTGAACTGCTGAAACGTGAAAAGAAAGTTTACGTTGTTTTAAATAAACCCAAAGATTATATCACTACTACAGACGATCCTCAGGAACGCCGTACAGTAATGTCACTGGTAGAAAAAGCAAGCAGGGAACGTATCTACCCTGTAGGGCGTTTAGACCGTAACACCACCGGTTTATTATTAATGACCAATGATGGTGACCTGGCGGACAAACTGTCGCATCCCAAAAATGGCATTACCAAGATCTACCATGTTGAGCTGAGCAAAAGCCTGAGCCAGGGTGACCTGAACAAAATTCAGTTCGGACTGGAGCTTGAGGATGGTATCATCAAACCAGACTCGGTATCATACGTTGCCGGTGGTTCAAAACGCGAAGTAGGCATCCAGATCCACAGTGGTAAAAACAGGATTGTCCGCAGAATATTTGAGCATTTGGGCTACGAAGTGGTTAAACTGGACCGTGTAGTATATGGTAACCTGACTAAAAAAGATCTTCCACGCGGAAGATGGCGTTACCTGGAAGAACATGAACTGATCCAGATCAAACATCTGATCCAATAATTAATATCCGGTAACGTTATATAGGAATTGAAGCCCTCATAAGCATACCAATTACAACAGTAATAAAATGCTTATGATAGCTTCATAACCGGTAAAGAACAATTATCTTCTAATGAAAAAATTATTTTATCTGTTAGCTGCAGCAATGTGTACCTTATCCGTAAAAGCGCAAAGAGTAGACTATCACCTTGTTATAGGAACCTATACGGCTCCCGGAAAAAGTGAAGGGATCTACGTTTACGATTTCAATCCTTCTACCGCTGCGTTTACCCCTGTCAGCGTAAAGAAGAATGTGATCAACCCGAGTTTCCTGGCGGTAACACCAGACAGGAAGTTTATTTATGCTGTAAACGAAGACGGTGATAAAAGCATGGTGAGTGCATTCAGTTATGATGCAGCAACAGGTAAACTGGATTTTCTGAATAAACAGAAGTCTGAAGGTGCTGATCCCTGTTACCTGATTGCCGATGACAGAAATGTACTGATTGCCAACTATAGCGGTGGCAGCATTGCTGTATTCGGAAGAGACCGGAGCGGGGCATTAACCCCTGCAAAACAGGTCATTCAGCATACCGGATCAGGCATAGACAAAAACAGGCAGGAAAGTGCACACGTACATATGGTGCGCTTTAGCCCAGATCACAAATATGTAATTTGCAATGACCTTGGCGAGGATAAGGTATATATTTATACTTACAATAAGGATGCTGACGATGATGTGTTGGTCCTGAAGGATACCATCAGTGTAAAACCCGGCAGTGGGCCAAGACATATTATCTTCAGTAATAACGGTAAATATGCCTATCTCATCCAGGAGCTGCACGGTGACGTAACCGCCTTCAGTTATCATGACGGTGCCCTGAAAAAGATTCAGGAAACAAGTGTCATCAACGGCGACTTCAAGGGTGAAAGCGGCGGATCAGATATCCAGCTTTCTGCAGACGGAAAATTCCTTTATGTAAGCAACAGGGGGACGGCCAACACCATTACCACTTTTGCAATTGGTAAAGATGGCAAGCTGACTAAGAAAGGCCAGGTAAGCACTACCGGAAATGGCCCGAGGGCATTTACAATTGACCCCAGCGGCAACTGGCTGCTTGTTGGCCACCAGAAGACCAATGACATTACCATCTTCAAACGAAATAAAGTGACAGGTGAACTTAAAGACAGCGGTAAGAAGATCGATATCGGTGCTCCCGTATGTTTCCTGTTTGTGCCAACAAAATAACAATCCACACGACAGGCAGGCACTAAGCCATTTCAAAGGCCACCCTGCTATCAGATGATCTCAAAAAAAAAGCACTCCTGTTTAGATGCCTTCCCGGCTGCGCTTCAGCAGCCGGCAGCATCTAAACAGGAGTGCTTTTTTTTCAGCGAAGCCAGATGATCCCGCTTTCTTATACAAAAAGGAGCGGCATCAACCTATTGACACCGCTCCTTCTAAAAGAAATTTAAGGATTTACATATCAACCTGCGGAGCCATCACATGTGCCGGGCTCTTCGCAATGATCTTATTGTAAAGTTCAATATAAAACGGTAATATCTTTTTCAGGTCAAAGTCCTGAGCCCTTGTAAATGCATTTTCCTTGAACCTGTTCAGCACCTCGTCATTTTCAAGAATAGAAATCGCTTTAGCAGCCATATCCTCTACATCACCTACATTACTCATATAACCGCAGAAGCCATCAACATTCAGTTCCGGCAAACCACCGGCGTTAGAGGTGATAATAGGCACTTTGCAGGCCATAGCCTCCAATGCTGCCAACCCAAAACTTTCCGTTTCAGAAGGCATCAGGAATAAGTCTGATACAGAAAGTATCTCTTCAATGGCATCCTGTTTTCCCAGGAAACGTACCTGGTCGCAAATACCCAGGTCCCTGCACAACTGTTCGTTATTGGCACGGTCAGGTCCGTCCCCTACCATCAGTAAACGGGATGGGATCTTATCATGGATCAGCTTAAACATCTTAATTACATCCGCGGTTCTTTTCACCTTACGGAAGTTAGAAGTATGGATAAGTATCCTTTCATTATTAGGCGCAATTGCTTTTTTAAAATGGTCTTTGGCCTTTAAGCTAAACCTGCTGAAATCTATAAAATTGGGGATTACCTCAATCTCGTTGGTAATATCGAAATGTTTCTTCGTATCCTCTTTTAAATCGGCCGAAACTGTGGTCACCCCGTCAGATTTGTTGATGGAGAAAGTCACGACCGGCTTATATGTCGGGTCTTTTCCAACAAGTGTAATATCAGTACCATGAAGCGTGGTTACAAATGGGATATGGATGCCATAGGTTTCCAGGATCTGCTTTGCCATAAAGGCAGCAGAAGCATGTGGAATAGCATAATGCACATGCAGGATATCCAGCTTTTCGAACCTTACCACATCTACCAGTTTACTGGCCAGGGCAGATTCGTAGGGAGCATAGTCAAACAGTGGATAATCTCTTACGGAAACCTCGTGATAGTAGAGGTTGGCTGAGAAAAAATCTAACCTGGCTGGCTGGCTGTAGGTAATAAAATGAACCTGGTGCCCTTCATCGGCCAGAGCCTTTCCTAATTCCGTAGCAACAACACCGCTACCGCCAAATGTGGGGTAACAAACAATACCTATCTTCATTAATCAGATTCTTATACAGTCACAATTTAACTGTTTTGCGAATGCAAATTACAGCACTAAACCTGAGCTTTATGTTAAATAATTGCAATTATTTCGTTTGTAACAGGATTATCTGCTCATTTCGTCCTGAATCACCAGCAACATTTCGTTAGGCCGCTGCGTTCCGATATAATACATCAGGCCATCCCGGTCGGTTAGTACAATAGCATCCTTGCCCGAAGAATAAAAACGGATACTTCCTTTACGGTGCAGATTGTAAACGGGATTGTTAAATAAGTAGTTGCTATAGGTATCTTTTCTTACACTCACAATACTGTTCAAGTCTATCTTTACCTTCTTTGCCGTCCACAGCCCGTCTATGATGATACTTTTGTTATGGATGATGATCTTGTACTGGATCATAAACAGCAGGATGATCGAGATACCGATGATCCCGAAGCCTACCACAAGAAAAAGGTCCTGTGTATTGTCGCGGTCCCTTTCATAGACATAGGCACCAAAACAGAAAGCTGCCATTAATAAACGGATACAAATCCTGATATAATCGCGGCCAATGTATTGTTTCTCAAGAAAAGCGTACTTATAGCTCATTTAATTAAATTTCTGTTCGAATATAGCGACTTTTTTTGTGGTTGGCGTCACTTTATATCGGTCGTCCTGCCGCAAACCTGCCACCCATACAATATCGCCATTCCCGTTTATTAAAATCGGGATATTCTCTTTTTGGGGCTGGGGCACCTTTTGACTGATAAAAAGATCGCTTATTTTTTTTGTATTCTTCATGCCCAGCGGCATAAATCGGTCGCCCACCTGCCAGTTTCTGAGCACCAGCGGGAAGATCAGTTTATCATGATCTACAAATGCCTTACCGGCATTTTTTTCGAAAGTCACGTCTTCGGTATAGGTGATCTCAATCCGTTGTCTGCCCAGTTTAACCACCTTGTCTGCCGGGTGGATCATCTGATGGCCATGTGCCTCCTCAGCAATGATGCTGATGATCAGTGCTGTCCTGTCCACCGTGATCCGGTGTGTGGTACTGTAAAATGAGGTACCGCTCAGTTTGTTTAAAGAAGCGAGCAGTTGTTCTGTAACTATTTCCGTAAAGCCGTAGTCCTTTAAGATCTCGGTTAGCAACAGCCGCCTGGGATGCAATGCCGAAATCTTTTCCAGCGGGAGGTAAATACCATCGGCCCTCTCTTCACAGATCTCCATCCTGGCTGCTGCTATACGTTGCTGCAGGATGATTTCAGTATCAGCGAACCGCTCAATATTCCGCGCAAAGGTCTGTTCGAGGTTAGGGTTAATTTCCTTGAGCCTGGGAATCACTTCCAGCCGGAGTTTATTTCTTGCATAACCGGCACTCAGATTGGAACTATCTTCCACAAAGTGGATTGCATTTGCACTGATCAGTTCATCAATTTCCTTCCGGGAAAGGAAAAGCAGGGGCCTCACCAGGGAATTGCGCTTAGGTAAGATCCCGTGCAGCCCTGCAATACCGGTTCCGCGCACCAGGTTTAATAAAATGGTTTCTATGGCGTCATCCTGATGATGTGCTATGGCAATAAAGTCGAACTGTTGTGTCTTTCTTAGTTCTTCAAACCAGTTGTAGCGCAGGTCCCTTGCAGCCATCTGTGTTGATATTTTATGCTCAGCTGCATAAGCTTTGGTATCAAAATGCGTTATATAGAGAGGGGCCTGCATCGTAGCGGCAAGTGTACGTACAAAATCCTCATCCCTTTCCGATTCCCTGCCTCTCAACCCGAAGTTACAGTGTGCGATTCCAAAGTTAAACCCGGCCTGCTTAAAAAAATGAACCATCAGCACAGAGTCTTTTCCTCCGCTTACGGCAAGTAAAATTTTATGGTCAGGACCAAACAGCGCGTGTTGACGTATGTACTCAGTAAAGCTTTGCAGGGGTAACATCTTCAAAGCTACTAAAAAACAATTATTAACTATATGAATATTGGGAAGCAAAAAACTAACTTTGTAAAGTGCAGAAAATTCACGTTTTTAACATTCATGGCGCTTTCATGAATTCACTATATGCCATCACAGGAAAAACGCTTGCAGGTTTCGTCCTGCTTTTTTTATTTCCGTTCTGTCTTTCTGCACAACAGAAAACCAGGATCATTCTGCAAAGTTCAGAAAGAAGCCGTATCATCACCAAAACAGACATCACCTATTTAAGGAAGCCTGTATTTAAGCAGGATAATGCTATCCTGACCTGTGACAGCGCAGTTTTTTACACCGCAAAAAATTACTTTGAGGCTTATAAAAATGTACATATCAATCAGGCAGACACCATTAATATTTATTCAGATTTCCTTACTTACGATGGAAATGCCAAACTTGCGCATTTAACCAGCAATGTGCGTCTGGTAGACAAAAGTTCGGTATTGACAACAAATGTATTGGACTACAGTATGGTTCCAAAGGTAGGTACCTATGTAGAGGGAGGTAAAATTGTCAATAAAGATGCAACCATCACCAGCAAGAACGGCTATTATTTTGCCAACAGCAGGGATGCCTATTTCCGCTATAATGTACTGGTGGTAACTGAACAAAGTACCATTAAGTCTGATACGCTGAGGTACAATACGCTAACCAACTGGGCTTATTTCTATGGGCCTACCAATATCAAAGAAAAAGACGGCGGTAACCTGTACACAGAAAATGGGGCCTACAATACCAAAACCAGGTATGCCTATTTCGGAAAAAACAACCTCTATACCTCCGGAAGCAGGTCTATGAAAGGGGATAGCCTTTATTACGATGGTATTGCGGGTTACGGCAGGGCTGTAAGGAACATTACTTTCAGGGATACGGTAGATAAAATGCTGATGCGGGGCCAGCTTGGGTATTATTACAAGACTGATCAGCGCACGGTGGTCACCAAAAATGCCTATGCAGGTATGGGGACGAATGATTCTATCATGGTTAAGGATGTAAAACAACCAGATAGCCTGTGGCTTGGTGCGGACACGCTCGAAACACAGATGGTGCTTCAGAAATCGCTGAAACTGATCAAAGGCCCTGCCATCAAAAAAGACAATGAACTGGGTGATGAAGACCGTGAAAGCAAGATGAACGGGGTCAGTAAAAAATCTGCCGAACCTGCTAAAAAACCTGGCGTTGCCAGCCCTGGCGGCAATAAACCCGGCCAAAAGCCTGATGACAGGAAAAAACCGCCGGCCGGAGTGAAACCTCCCCTGCCCGGAACAAAAGACAGTTTGAAAAACGACAGTTTACTAAAGGAGAAGGTGCCGGTGAAAAAGGCAGATTCCCTGCTTAAGGGGACTGTGCCAACTGTTGCAAAGGCAGATTCTGTTTTAAAAACACCCGTCCCCGGCATAAAAAAAGGTGCGGTGGCCGCCCTTTCCGTACCGGGTAGTCAAAAAGATTCACTGAAAACCGATAGCCTGAAAGTGCCACCGGGAATAAAAAAGGCTGATGGCCTGAAACTGCCACCCGGAATGAAAAAAGCAGGTACTGATACAACGGGCAAATTACCGCCGGGAATGAAAAAAGCTGTTGTCAAAAAAGATAGCCTGCCGGTCAGTCCGCTGGATACCGTGCGCACACGGAGCATCAAGGCGTACAGGCATGTGAATGTGTATAAATCCAATATGCAGGCAAAAGCAGACTCACTTTTTTACACCAGTGCAGATTCTACCCTACGCTGGTATAGAAACCCGATCATATGGGCACAGGGTTCACAGCAGACCGGTGATACCATATATTTGCAGCTCAGGAACAAAAAAATAAATTCAATCCAGGTGATACAAAATGCCTTTGCGGTAAACGTAGATCCCATAGACACCACAAAATTCAACCAGATCAAGGGTAAGCTGATCACCGGATTTTTCAAAGACGGAAAGCTGAACAGCATGTATGTAGACGGCAACTCGGAGAGCGTTTATTTTACCAAAACCGATGATGGGAAGAAATACGAAAAGATGAACCAGACCGTCAGCAGCAGGATTAAGATCGTGTTCAGAAATGGGGAGATCGGTGATGTGGTACCCATAAAGAATGTAGAAGGTGCAACGACACCTGTGGCCGACATCAAACAGGAGGTGATCTTAACCGGATTTGTATGGAAACCGGAGCTGAGGCCACGTTCAAAAAGAGATGTGACCAACCCGAGGGCCGTTGCTAAACCCAAAAAGACAGCAGTTGCAAAAACTCCTGCTAAAGACTCAGAAAAAGCGAAGAAAGCTTCAGAAAATTTAAAAGTTGCTCCAAAAGGCCCTGCTTCCGCAATGGAGGCGCTGAAACAGGCGGGAGGCGTCATTCCATCGGGGACAATCAAACAACTCGGGAACATCGGGCAATCCGGAAGCACCAAACAGCTGGGAACTGTCCTGCAGCCGGGGAACATCAGTAAAGTTAAAAGCGCCGCAGATTCTTTAAAGAATAAGATCCCCGCTCCGTTGACCGATACCCTGAAAAAGGCCTTACCCGGTTTAATGAAAAAAGCTGATTCCTTATCTAAACAGCCTGTTCTTTTAAAAAAGCAATAAGCTTGCCCATCGCAATTGCGCGGTGACTGATCAGGTTTTTTTCTGCCATATCCATTTGGGCGAAGGTACGTTCATAACCGTCCGGCTGGAAAATGGGGTCATAGCCAAATCCGTTACCACCGGTTGCCCTTTCCCTTATCGTGCCTTCAATAGTGCCTTCAAACAGGAACCGCTCTCCATTTTGGATCAGTGAAACCACGGTTCTGAACCTCGCCTTCCTGTTGGTGATGCCTTCCATTTTTTGCAGCACCAGGTTGAGGTTCGCTTCATCACCCCGCTGTCCTGCATAACGCGCAGAATATATTCCGGGTTCGTTGTTTAATGCTTCTACCTCCAGCCCGCTGTCATCAGCGAAACAGTCCAGCTTAAAGTTTTCCGCCACGAAACTGCTTTTAAGTTCGGCATTTCCTGCAAAGCTATCTGCCGTTTCCGGAATATCAGTAGTGCAGCCGATATCGCCCAGGTTGAGTATTTCATACTGACCTGAAAGCAGGGTCCTTACTTCGTTTGTTTTATGCTGGTTATTTGTAGCAAATACTAATTGTCTCATTAAAATGTAAGTTGTTTAAGGCTGCTCCATAATTTCTTTTTCCCTTCCTGGTCTGCCGTGAGCAGATCCAGCCTGCCCGAAAAAACAAACTGTATATTGCCATGCGTGCCGATAGCATGCCGGGGCTGTTCGTTTAGTCCAAGCTGCACCGGGTTCACCCCAAATCCAAGCACAAGCCTGCTGCTAAAGAATTTGATCAGGTCCTCAAAATTTGACTGTTGATAGTGGTAATAATTCAGCAGCGCAAAATCATTTGCCGTAAGCTGCATGGCCTTCACCAGGTTCCTCAGCAGTTCTCTTCCGCTTTCCGAGCTGACGTCATGTTCAGCATCATTCACCAGGATCAGAACGTTCTTCTGGTTTTTACCCAGATATTTAAATACAACGCCCGGAGTGGCAACAGGCTCCGGAGCAGGAGGAACGGATTCTGGTGCAGGCTCCGGCGCAGTCATGTTCGCAGGTTCCTGTTCAGCAGCAGTACTAAAAGCTGCAGCTTCATCGTTTTTTACAAGGTAAATATCATCAGTAAAAAATAAACGGAGTGCTTCAGCGCCTGTAGTTAATTGTTCAGCCATGAATGGTGCATTTTTTGGGAATATTTTTGTGTTAAAATTAGTTAAATATCCTATTATAGCGCCTTAATTTGTTACTTTTATACCTTAAAAATACCATAGTAAATCTTTTGTGAGAAAAACCTGCTGTATCATTGTTCTCTGTTTTTTCTATTTCGGTACTGTCGCACAAAGCGTTGCTGTTGTAAACGGCAATCCGATCAGCCAGAAGGAATTTGTATGGATCTATAAAAAACACCGTCCCGGAAATGACAAACCGACAATTACGGAGCTCATCTCATTTTTGAATATATACATCGATTTCAAACTGAAGGTAGAGGATGCAAAGGCAGCGGGGCTGGACAAAGACAGCACGTACATAGCAGAAACGGGCAATTATGAAGCCGCCTTAATGGCCGCTATGCCGCCTGAAGCCAAAAACGCAGATTATTCCCTGGTCATCAACGAGTATAAGGAAGCACTGCTGCTTTTTAACATCTCACAAATAAAGATATGGGACAGGATAGGTGAAGATGAGGATACTATACGTGAATATTACAATACCCATAAAGAGCAGTATGCGTCAAAACCTTTTGACGACGTACAAACTGAAGTAGCCGCAGATTATCAGAAGAAAATAGAGTGCGACTGGGTCATCTCACTAAGGAATAAATACAAAATAACCATGGATCAGGAGCTGCTGCGCAAGCTGAGCAGATAATACTGTATACAAATGGTTGAATAATAGTAAATTTGCAAATAAAATATAATTGAAGAAAGTATAATGAAAAAAGTTTTATTGATGGCAAGCGGGTTGCTCTTCTTGTTTATGATGAATGTACAGGCGCAAACAAAGAGCGTGGATAAGGTTATAGCCGTACTTGGAAGTGACGTGATCTTACTGTCTGAACTCAACCAGCAATATGTAATGTACCTGAATTCAGGTAACCCTGTTGATGAGAAAGTGAAATGTTATATCTTACAGCAAATGCTTGTTCAGCACCTGCTCAAACAACAGGCAGATATTGACTCTGTGATGGTGGACGACAAACAGGTGGATGATGAGCTGGACAGAAGGATGCGCTACCAGATCCAGCGTGCCGGTGGCCAGGATAAACTGGAAGAATTCCTCAATAAATCTGTACTGCAATATAAAGATGAACTGAGACCAGATGTTAAAGACCAGCTTCAGGCCAATAAAATGCAGGGAACAATTACCGAGAAAGTAAGTGTAACACCTTCGGAAGTAACAAAATATTTTGAGTCCTATAAAAAAGATAGTTTACCGGATATCCCTGCGGAATACGAAGTGGGAGAAATTACACTGAATCCCGAGCTGACGAAGCTGGAGAAACAGCGGTTCCTGGATAAACTGGATGCAATCAGACTGCGTGTAAAAAGCGGTGAAGACTTTGGCTTCCTGGCAAAAACCTATTCTGAAGACCCGGGATCTGCCGCTGAAGGTGGCGACCTTGGTTTCTTTGACCGTACCATGATGGCCAAAGAATTTACAGCCTGGGCCTTCAAATTGAAACCCGGCGAACTTTCCCCGGTATTTGAAACTGATTTCGGCTTCCACATCCTGCAGGTGATTGAAAGAAGGGGAGAGCAGGTTCATGCCCGCCATATCCTGATCCGCCCTCAGACTACGCCGCAGAGTTTAGAGCGTGCCAAATTGCATGCCGACAGTATCTACACGAACATCCTTGCCAATAAACTCAGTTTCTCTACCGCCGCTTCTTTGTATTCTGCCGATAAGGAATCGAAATACAACGGTGGAATGATCCTGTTTTCCGATAACGTTACCGCAAGAACAACGTTCATTCCTGCAGATAAATTAGACCCTAAGGTTTACCAGGTGATTGATACCATGAAAGTTGGCGAGATCTCCAAACCGGTGCCTTTTACAGGACAGGATGGAAAAGAAGGTTACAAAATTGTATTGCTGAAATCCAACGTCCCTGCGCACAAAGGAAATCTTGACCAGGATTATACCAAGTTCAAGGATAAAGCACAACAACAGAAAAGTGACCGTATCATGAGTGAATGGTTTGAAAAAAGAAGAAAGAACACTTACATTAGGATTGATAAAGATTATCAGGAATGCAGTGAACTGAAGATCTGGACCAAACCTGAAACGACAGAAGCAAAATAGATGACCACATACCATAACGACATAGCGGCAGTTGATGCCCTTCACCAATCTTATATTGATATAAAAAATGAGATAAGTAAAGTCGTTATTGGTCAGGATGAAGCTGTAAAAGCTGTACTCATCTCTATTTTCAGCAATGGCCACTGTTTACTGGTTGGCGTTCCCGGACTGGCTAAAACCCTCCTGGTTCAAACCGTTGCAGATGTGCTTGACCTTAACTTTAACCGTATACAATTTACGCCGGACCTCATGCCGGGCGATATCATCGGGGCAGAGATCTTAGGAGAAGACAGGAACTTTAAATTTATCAAAGGCCCTGTCTTCTCTAATATCGTACTGGCGGATGAAATCAACAGAACCCCTCCCAAAACGCAGGCAGCTTTACTGGAAGCCATGCAGGAGAAGGCGGTTACCGCAGCCGGATACAAACATATCCTGCCAAAACCATTCTTTGTACTTGCCACGCAGAACCCAATTGAACAGGAAGGCACCTACCCTCTTCCGGAGGCACAGCTGGACCGTTTCATGTTCAACATCCAGTTAACTTACCCCAGCTTTGCTGATGAGCTGACCATTGTCAGAAACTCGACCGGCGGTGATAGTGTTACACTGCGCAAACTGATCAATGCTGATCAGATCCAGTTCTTTCAGCAGCTGATCAGAACTATTCCCGTAACCGATAATGTATTGGAATATGCAGTGAAGCTCACCGGGAAAACACGTCCCGGAAGCCCCCTGGCTACGCCTGAGGTAAACCAGTATGTAAACTGGGGTGCAGGCCCGAGAGCCTCACAGTTCCTTATTTTGGGTGCTAAATGCCATGCTGCCATCTCCGGTAAATACTCACCTGATATCGAAGATGTACAGGCCGTGGCCGAAGCTATATTACGCCACAGGATCGTGAGGAACTACCGTGCCGAGGCCGAAGGTGTTACGATCGAAAAGATCATTAAGAACCTGCTTTAGAAAACCCTTGCATGCTTACACAGAGGATATAGCTGTCAACGCTATTAAAAATAAGCTCAACGAATTAACTATCCCCAGATTTTGTAGCCTGGAATGATTACAGGCTCAACAAGTTCAACTCTTTCAGCCATACCCCCAAATTTACTGTCTTTAGTGGTTGAAAGCCAATTTTCCTTAGACTCAGAGAGCAATCGATTTTTTTTACTTGAAAATGCTGCTGGGTCTATGGGTTGCTGTGTTACCCAGCCATGTTTAATTTGTTTCCGAGAAAATCTGATCATAATTTTTTATTATTAAGTCTTTATTCCACAACATGATTTTTGGTATTACAAAAATAGCGCTTTTAAATTTATCCCCAAAAATAGTGTGGCGATGGATAAAAGTTCTGCTCAGCACCTGTTTATAAATATTGAACCTTTTATTATTGTAATTGGTTTTCTCCTCCGGAAGACTTGCAGCTAGAAATCCCCATACATGTATTCCTATTTGATCTTCAACATATCGCATAACCTCTAATAGTGTAGCCCCGATATAACCGAAAGAATTCTGCCTGGTCAACATTCTTTATCTCAAATCCTGAACAGAATCAAGAGAGGATGATTTGGGAATAAGGTTAATTTTCGGGTAATAGTCTAATGTTAAAATGGAGTCACCATAATCCTTAATAGATATAATATACTTAATGCAGCATTTCTCATTATGCCTGTAGAATCGAAATATCAATTCACGGGAATGGCTCTCAAGCATTTTATATCTGTTTGATTTTACCTGCACAAGTTTAAATGGCAACGATTTGTTAAACATGAAACAAACATCACCAAATAAAAATCACAAACGAAATATAAATACACTTTTAGAATATTATTTAATTTAAAGAGAAATAAAAGAATAATATTCTATTTTTGAAGTTCGCCTTAACTCTCTACTGTTTCTTTGGCAACTCCAGACGCATAAATAAATTAGGGTAATCGGTAATGATCCCATCAACCCCCAGGCCCACCATATATTCCATATCCTTCAGGCTGTTTACCGTCCATGGGATGATCTTAATACCTGCTGCATGGCAGCGGTCTACCAGTCCTTTACCTACCAATACTGAATATGGGCTGTATACTGTGGGGCTAAATCCAAGGTCTTTGATGTTATTTTCAAAATCTTCCTTTTCATCAATCATCAGGGCTGTCCGCATTTTCGGATATTTCTCATGCACATACTGAAGGCTCCTGATGTCAAATGCCTGGATGATGGTTCTCTTACCCATCTTTTTAGCCTCTACAACATCCATTACCAACTGTGCAAATTCTGCCGGTTCGGGATGAAATTCAAGATCGCCTTTACGGATGGTCTTGATCTCAATGCCATAATTTGGCTTAGGCAGTTTATGCAGCTTCACATAGGCTTCCACAGAATCGATCACCTCAGAAAGCAGCGGTTTATATGCCTTAAACTTTTGCTGCCCGGGAAAGCGCGCGTGCAGCTTGCTCCCCACATCAAATTTTTTGATCTCCGAATAATCCATCTTATACATATTATAACTTTTCTGCGCCTTCAGGGAGATAGGCTTCCCGGCGGGCGTCAGGCTGATTTCATTGTTAAAATAGGGTTCGTGAGAAAGCACCACCTGCTTGTCCTTAGAGATCACCACATTCATGCCCAATGTGGTTGCGCCCAAATCCAGTGCCCTGAGCATTCCGGCAATGGTATTTTCGGGCATTAATCCCCTGGCTCCCCTGTCGCCCTGTTTGTCAAAGGTCTGTGCCCGGATCACCGAACCTGTTAAGGTAATAACCAGCAGTAATAGTATTTTGGTCTTCATCATCATTCAAATAGGTTAATAAAATTAAACAGCCACCCTGCTACAGGATAACCTTAAAAAAAAATCGCCATGTGTTTCAAGGCCTTCTAGCGCGCTTCAGCGGTAGACAGCCTTGAAACACATGGCGATTTTTTTCGCGAAGCCAGAAAATACTCTTCTGACTAAGAATTAAAACTAAGCCTTTGTCAAATAAGCTATAGCTTCACTGATTTATAGCATTAACGCTCAGTCGGCGTATAAATTTGTGCAATTAAGTTCCAGTTATGATCAGGCTGACGCTCATAAATAAAAACATAGTTAAAGACCTCTCTCAGGTCAGTTCTATAGTCTACCGTAGCCACGCCGTAGGTATAAGCCAGGTCACCACCATTTGCTTTATCTGCCTGTGTGGTTTTAAAGCTGATCTTATCCACCAGGCTATTGTAGAATGCTACAATTTTATCTTTACCGATGACCGGCTCGTATCCCGGAAAAAGAACACGTGCATCAGGATTCAGGAACCCGCCAAAAGCACCAATACCGTGCGATTTCAGCATAGCGCTCAGTGTTTTTTCCGTAGTCAGGATAATTTCCTTACCGGCAGCAATTTGTTTAGGCCCGTTAAACTGTGGTTTGAAATAATCCTTGGGATCTACAAACTTGTTCACTACCGGATGCAGGGGCTTATTGTGCGTGGTTCCAAGGTCAAGTTCCAGTTCCCATTTGCCATTGATGGCTTTCCAGACAGACAGGTATTGTCCATAAACCTTTTGGGTACCATCCACTACGTAACTGCCACTGGTAAAACCCCAGTCTGCACTGCGTGATACCTGTGCATAATCAGGGGCCCAGCTCAAATTTTTGTCATTCGGCTGGGAGGCATAATAATTTCTTGCATTCACCGGGTTCGGTCTGAAAACAAGCGCATTGCTGGCACTAAAAGAGTTAAAGGCAGATCTTATACCATTTTTGGCTACAGATTCGGCAAATTCCTGTTCTGCCTTTAGCAGTGATTTTGTAGTGCCATCCGTACGCTGCGCGTAAGCGCCGAGGGTAATCGTTGCAGCCAACAGGGTGCAGATAAATTTATTGATCATGTGATGTTATCGTATTTATTAGGGTTTTCGTTAGATTTTATTCCAGGTAGTGCCTTCTTTACTGTCTTTTAGCTGAATACCAATGTCCTGAAGTCCGATGCGGATCTTATCTGAAGTCACATAATCCTTATTCTCTTTCGCACTTTTGCGGATGTCAATCACCATGTTCAGCACATCATTCAATTCAGTATTTGAGGTATCCTCATCCTTAAGACCAAAAATATCATATACAAAATCCTGCATCAGCTGTTTGAGGGTTTCCAGTTCTGAGGGAGAGATACGTCCTTTGCCATCATACACCGTGTTAATGATGCGGGCTGCTTCAAACAATTCGGCAATCACTACCGGGCTGTTAAAATCGTCATTCATTGCTTTCACACAATTCTGCCTGATCGTTTCTATATCAAAATCACTGGTATCGGCAGGGACGAGTTTATCCAGCAGGCTGAGCGAGTTCATCAGTCTTCTGAAGCCTTTCTCCGAGGCATCCAGTGCGTCATTTGAAAAATCAAGGGTACTGCGGTAATGTGCCTGAAGCATGAAAAACTTAACCGTCATCGGGCTGTATCCTTTTTTCAGCAGCGGATGTTCACCGCTGAAGAGCTGTAATGGCATAAAGCCGTTGCCGGCAGTTTTGGACATCCGTGATCCGTTCACCGTCAGCATGTTGGTATGCATCCAGTACTTTGCGGGATGTTTATGGTAACAAGCCTCAGACTGTGCAATTTCATTGGTATGGTGGGTAGCCGCCAGATCCATTCCGCCGCCGTGGATATCGAACTCTGCACCAAGATATTTTCCGCTCATGGCAGAACATTCAATATGCCAGCCCGGGAAGCCTACTCCCCATGGGGACGGCCAGCGCATCAGGGTTTCAGGTTTGGCTTTGATCCACAGCGCAAAATCAAGCCGTCCGCGTTTCTCGTCCTGCCCGTCAAGCTCCCTGGTATTGGCCATCATATCATCCAGGTTCCGGTTCGTCAGCACCGTATAATTATAAGTTTGGCTGTATTTCTCCACGTCAAAATACACTGTGCCATTTGTTTCATAGGCATAACCATTATCAATGATCTGGGTGATCATTTCGATCTGCTCAATAATATGCCCTGTTGCAGTTGGCTCAATGCTTGGCGGAAGCGTATTGAACATCCTGAGCACATCATGGAAGCCCAGCGTATATTTCTGAACGATCTCCATAGGCTCCAGCTGTTCCAGTTTTGCACGTTTTGCGAATTTATCATCCCCCTCATCACGGTCCCCTTCAAGGTGCCCGGCATCGGTAATGTTGCGTACATAGCGCACCTTAAATCCCAGATATTTCAGGTACCTGAAAATCAAGTCAAAAGAAATGAACGTACGGCAGTTACCCAAATGTACATCACTGTAAACAGTAGGCCCGCAAACATACATCCCTACATGAGTACCATTCAGGGGTTCAAAGTTTTCCTTTTTGCGGGTAAGGGTATTGTATAGCTGTAAGCCGTGTTCCATTCGTATATATTATTTGTCGTTCATTTTATTACGGGATAGTATATACCCCAGCTGGCAAAGGTAAAAATTTGCCGATATATTAATTGATCCTTATGTCACTTCTTACAGGAAAATGGTCTGATAATCTGGCCTGAATGATCCTGTGGTTAATTATTTTTATGGGCTTGGTTGCCGAGATATAATCGATCTGGAAATTAGGGAATTTCCCGTTATAGGTACGGCCCAGTCCGGTACCTTCTTCAACAAAAGAATTATTCAGTGATTTGGTCAGCTGCGTCACTGCGTAAGAGGCCGGAGTATCGTTAAAATCCCCTGCAATCAGGAAAGGCGTACTGCATGTTTTCATGTGTGCCTTCATGATATCCACCTGTCCGCTTCTCTTCACAAAAGCGGCTTTCAGCATTCTCAGGATCCTTTTGGAAGGCGTAATCTTCGCATCCATTTCGGTCTTCACTTTATCAAGGTAGGTATAGTCCTGTTTATCAAAAGATATCGACTGCAGGTGAACATTATAAACACGGATCTTCTTGCCCTTCACCATAATATCAACATAGATACTGGCATTACCGCCATGGTTGGCGCTGAATATGATCGTTCCTTTGTCTACTATAGGATATCTTGAAAAGATGGCCAGCCCCATTGCTTCATAATTATTCTCTGAGGTGGGAATAAAATAATAATTGGGGCTCTTCAGCATGTGCTTCAGGCTGTCGGTAATATCAAAGGGGCCTTTGCGCCGGGAGTAGTATTCCTGAAAGCAGATAATATCCGGGTCTTCATTTCTCACCACGGCCAGCATCTGCTGTTTTACAGACTCATTGTTATCCTCACCGTAAGGTTTAAAGCTATGGACATTATAAGTCATCATCCTCAGCAGATCAGGACTGGCCTTAGGGCCAATACCGGCTTCCCCCACGAAACCTATAGTAGCGATGAGCGCATGCCATCCGGAAGCAATGATCCCTGCAGTGAGCAACGCGAAGATCAGCCTCCTCTGTAAAAGCCAGAAGATGATCATCATTACATTCAGCAGCAGGATAAAGGGATAAGCAAGGCCAAAAAACGCGATCACAGCATGCTCACGCGGATCAAATTTACCTGCTACCATTCCCAGCACCAGTGCAAAGGCCAACACCACTGCAATGAGCACGTATATCCTGGTGAAAAATGTAATTCTGCGTTTTTTCATTAACTTTTACTCGCCTTAAATAAGGTTTCTTTCTCCTCTTTACTCAATTTATCGTACCCTGATTTAGAAATCTTATCCAGGATCATATCCACTTCTTTCTGGTTGACCTTATTGTTGTTCGTGTTCTTCGCCCCTGTTCCCGGTTTCTCGTTTTTAACCACTTTCAGTTTCGGCTTTTTCTTAAAGATATTGCTCCAGTCGTTCCCGTTTTGCAGCAGCTTGATATAGATAAAGCCCATAAATGCACCCCCAATGTGGGCAAAACTTCCGCCGGGATTACCGTACCCTATTCCAATCAGGTCTATCAGGAGGTATACGAGCACCACATAACGCAGCTTTACGGTACCGATAAACATCAGTCCTATCGTATAATCGGGCAACAGTGTGGTCACTGCAACGGCAATTGCCATCACTGAAGCTGAAGAGCCGATGATCGTGGCCGCATAAATACTTGCCGAAAACGGAGGAAACAGGTTGTAAGCCAGGGCAAAAAATATTGCCCCCATCACACCGCCTGCAAGATATACGAAGTGGAATTGCCTTGGTTTGAGGAAATCAATGAAGATATTTCCCATCCAGAAGAGCCATAACATATTGAACAGGATATGGAAAATATCCTCATGCAGGAACTGGTAGGTCAGCACCGTATAAAAACGAAAAGGCAGTTTTGGCAGGGCCGCGGGAAAGGCAAAATATTCGCGGGCATAATCAAGAAACCTGATATTTGTATTGCCGGCAAGAAAATAAGTGACGCCAAAAAGTGCTACGGCTACAAAAACAATGGTATTGATGCCTATATAGAAAAATACCGGGTTCCCTGAACGGAAAACTTTATATTTTAGATCTGCTAAAAGATTATTCTTAGTCATAATAGTCGTAAAATGTATTTTTATCTTTCCAAATTTTCACTAAAATGAAGCCCAGCAGTGCTCCTCCGAGGTGCGCATAATGCGCTACGGAATCTCCCGCCACACTGGCTACGCCCAAACTCAATTCTATCAAAATATACACGGGGATAATGTATTTAGCTTTTACCGGTACGGGGATGAACATGATAAACAGCTCCGCATTTGGATAAAGCATTCCAAAGGCAACCAGCAGTCCGAATATCGCACCTGATGCACCGATCATAGGGCCGAAATAGATACCATATAAAGTTGAGGCCTGGGCAGGCGAAAACTGTGCGGTATTGTAAAGCCTTTGTTCCAGGGATTCTAAAGAAAGGACACTATGGGCAAGAGGCGTCCCGGCAATCTGATAGATCTCAAAGGCCTGTACGGCCCATTGTAACGCCAGGGCCCCCAGGCCGGTAATCAGGTAAAAGTTGATAAAACGTTTAGCTCCCCAATGCGCCTCCAGCACAGAACCAAAGGTGTACAGCGCAAACATATTAAAGATGATGTGCGACCAGCCTCCGTGCATAAACATATACGTAATGGGCTGCCAGATCCTGAAATAGGGAGAGTCTACATAAAAGGCACCAAGATACTCGGCCAGTTCAATTCCCTTGCTTTCCATGATCAAAGTAGCGGCAAAGAACAGCCCGTTAATGATGAGCAGGTTTTTAACAACCGGGGGTATGTGAATGTTATTCATTTTTTTATTTATCAAATTTCTTATCCAGTTCTGTCAGCGACATCGTTTGGATAACCGGTTTACCACTAATACTAAAATTTGGCGCTTTACAGGCAAACAATTGCTCAATGAGCATATTCATTTCTTCCTGTCCGAGCACTACCCCGCTTTTTATGGCGCTGTTCCTGGCCATGCTTCTGGCCAGTGCGTCCCTTTTATCAAGTTTCAGTTCCTGCTGAGAGTTCTTGAACCCTTCTATCAGGTGTTCAAAAAGCTGAGTTTCATTGATCTGGTTACTGCCCAGGTCAACAGGTATTCCCTCAATCACCAGCGTATGCTTACCAAACTCGCGGACTTCAAAACCCAGGCTCTTGATATCATCAAGCAGGCTTCTGGCCAGCTCGTAATCATTTGGGCTCAGCGTAACGGTTTGCGGGAAAAGACTCTGCTGGGAAGCGCCCTTCCTGTCTTCCAGATGCAAACTGAAACGCTCGTAAAGGATCCGTTCGTGTGCCGCCTGCTGGTCAATCAGCATCAGGCCCGATTTGATCTGCGAGATGATATACTTGTTATGCAGCTGCATCAGCTGTTTCTGCACCGGTGCATATTTATCATCAGGTCCGTTTCCGGGCAATTCCATGGTAACCTGCTCAACAGGGTTATGATTGGCAATCTCATAGAGTGACCCCCAGTTTTTGGTGCTCTGCTCCCTGTTCTCGTTACTCCTGAAACCGGTAAAACCGCGCTCAGAGCGCTCGGGCGACTTCTCTTCGCTAAACGGATTGAAGTCAGGATTAAAGCTGATGCTCGGCGGTACGATCTCATCAAGGGATTTAGGGCTGATCATGCCGCTGAAAGCTGTTTCCTGATCAAAATCTATAGTAGGGCTGATATTAAACCGCCCCAGGGAACGTTTTACCGCAGAATGGATAATAGCATAAATTGACTTTTCATCCAGGTATTTGATCTCCGTTTTAGTAGGGTGTACATTCACGTCAATCTTAGCCGGGTCAATATCTATGAAAAGCACATACAGAGGAAAGTTATCCTCTGCCAGCAGTTCCTCATAAGCCTTATTCACCGCATGGTTCAGGTAAGCGTCCTTAATAAAGCGGTTGTTCACAAAAAAGAACTGCTCTCCCCTGGTTTTTTTGGCAAACTGAGGTTTACCGATAAAGCCTTTCAGGTTGATGATCGTTGTTTCTTCCTCTACAGGAATCAGTCTTTCATTATAGTTGTTCCCAAACAGGTGTACGATCCGCTGTTTCAATGCCGAAGAAGGCAACCTGAAAATTTCCAGGCCATCATGATGAAGGCTAAAGGCAATAGCGGGATTGGCCAGCGATACCCGTTGAAATTCATCGATCACATGCCTCATTTCCGCAGGATTGCTCTTCAGGAAGTTCCGTCTTGCGGGGGTATTAAAAAAAAGGTTCTTTATACAGATGCTGGTTCCTTCAGGCGTTGCCACAGGCTCCTGCTTAGTTACCGTAGCTCCTTCAATTTCAATTAACGTCCCCAGTTCATCTTCATGTCTGCGGGTTTTCATTTCAACCTGGGCTATTGCCGCAATTGAAGCCATTGCCTCACCGCGAAAACCCATGGTACGGATAGCAAAGAGGTCTTCTGCTTTACGAACCTTTGATGTGGCATGGCGCTCGAAACACATGCGTGCATCGGTCACACTCATTCCACATCCGTTATCAATTACCTGAATTAATGCTTTACCTGCATCCTTCAGGATCAGTTGTATCTTATTTGCCCCCGCATCTATCGCATTCTCCATTAACTCTTTTACTGCCGATGCCGGCCGCTGAACCACCTCTCCGGCAGCTATTTGATTGGCAACACTCTCGGGTAAAAGTTGTATTATATCTGACATTTATCTCCTTCGTAAAGGTTGCTAATTTAACGAAAATAAGCCTTATACATAAATCTTTTGATTATAAATACCATTTCGTGACGAAGCCGGCATAAGCTTTTTATATCTTTAACGTTTTGAATGAACTAAACTAATTTATGCTAAAAAATAACCTCGTGCAAAGCCTTACAATTTGCATCATCGCAGTTTTCAGCCTGAACGCCTGTGCCCAGGACCATCAGAAAAATGAAGACCTGCTCAAGACCAACACCACTATCCTTCAGCGTACAATTTTACTGAACAACCAATCCGCCACGGTTCCCCTGACGGCGCTGGACAAGAAAAATATTGCTGCTGTAAGCCTGGGTTTCGGCTTCCAGGCTGTTTCAGACAGCCTGCTCAACAAATACAGCAAGGTCACTCCCTTTAGTTCTGCCAGTTATGAGCCATCGGCCGACCTGTACAAACTGGAAGACGACCTCAAGTATTTCAATACCGTTATCATTTCCATTGCAGACCAGGAAACCACCAATGCCAAATACATCAATTTCATCAGCTCGGTTTCAAAAAGTAAAACGGTCATTATCGCCCTTTATGGCGAGCAGAAGAGCCTGATCGCATTTGATGCCATCAATTCACCCCTGATCTGGTGCCAGCAAAAGAGCCCGGAAGCAGCCGCCCTGGTCCCGCAGATTATTTTTGGCGGTATCGCGATCAGCAATAAATTAACTGCTGCTGTTTCAGGAAAGTACACATTAGGTTCTGGGTTTGCCACCGCAGCAAGCCGTTTAAAATATACCCTGCCCGAAGATGCGGGCGTAAATTCTGACAACCTGCGTGAGATTGACAATATCACTGCTGAAGCCATCAATGCACATGCGGCGCCGGGAATGGTGGTGCTGGTAGCAAAAGACGGTAAAGTGATTTTCAATAAAGCTTACGGCAACCATACCTATGGCGGCCCGGCCGATAAGATCACCGACATATTTGACCTTGCTTCGGTAACAAAAATAACGGCCACCACGCCAATGGTCATGCGGTTGGTAGAAGAGAACAAACTCAGGCTGGACACCAACATCGGTGCTTATATCGCTATGGCCAGGAATACACCGATGAACAACATCCAGGTGAGGGAGGTCATGCTGCACCAGGCCGGATTCATTCCCTATATCCCTTTCCATGAGGGCGTAAAAGCAACAGACCACAGCACCGACTCTTCTGCCGCCTACCCTACCAAAGTAGCCGATGGCTATTTCATCAGGAAGGATTATTTCAAAGATGTCATGTGGCCGCGGATGCTCAACGCACCGATCAGAACAAGAGGAAAGTATGTGTACAGCGATATCAGCATGTACGTGATGCGCGAGATTGTTGAGCATGTCAGCGGGGAAAAGCTGAACGATTATACAGAAGAGAATTTTTATGCGCCGCTGGGGATGCAAACCGCAGGTTTCCTGCCAAGGAACCGGTTTAGCAGAGACCAGATTATCCCTACAGAAATGGACACTTATTTCAGGAAAACCTTACTGGTAGGATTTGTGCACGACCAGGGTGCTGCCCTTGCAGGAGGCGTTTCCGGGCATGCCGGTTTATTTGCCAGCTCAAATGATATGGCTATTATGTACCAGATGTTGCTGAACAAAGGAACCTATGGCGGACAGCAATATTTCAAACCTGAAACGGTCACCACCTTCACCTCAAAACAGTCAAACGTAAGCAGAAGAGGACTGGGCTTTGATCGCTGGGACCCTGATCTGGCCAAAAAATATCCATCAGAAACAGCTTCTCCGCAAACCTTCGGACACACCGGATACACGGGCACCGCAGTGTGGGTAGATCCGTCCAGAGGATTGGTTTACGTGTTTTTATCCAACCGTGTCAATCCCGGAGTGACAGACAAGCTGGTAAAACTGGGCATCCGTTCGCGCATCCAGGAAGTGATCAACAAGGCTATCGACAAGGGATTATAAATTTTATCGCTCTCATACAGCGGGATATCAGCCGGGCGGTAACTATTTCAAAAAAACATTTTGTATTCAGGATCAATTCTTTTATAATTGCAGCCGGTTAAGCAATTAACCGGTTTTAAAGCCTTCTTAGCTCAGCTGGTAGAGCAACTGACTTGTAATCAGTAGGTCATTGGTTCGATCCCGATAGAAGGCTCAGGTAAATAAGCAAAAGGCCGTTCAGTGTAATTTCTTACGCTGGCGGCTTTTTAATTTTACAACACTCCCATAACAGAAGTATCACCAGTGTATAAGCGCTCGTACAGCAGTCTGTCTGAACACTCCTGATGATGCCCGTTTGCTCTGACCGGGTATACCCCATGCATACCTTCAACATACGTCAGCTATACCCCGGCTATACCCCTGTAGGTATAGCTGGGGTATAGCCGGGGCATGAACGGGCTATAGTTGAGCTAAGCCTGGTACGAGCAGATCAGGTACAGCAAAACTATGATCACAGCGCACAGTACGACGTGTGATACTCCATTGATACTTTCCAGACCAGGCCTGTCTTATTTTTTCAGTCCTATTTCTCTCAGGCGTTCATCCAGGTATTCCCCGGCAGTCATATCAGTATATAATTTCGGGTGTTCTTCATCGATACAGGAATCCAGGCTTGTCAGGTCCATATCGGCGCGCGGATGAAGAAAGAACGGAACAGAGAAACGCGAAGTTTTCATCAGTTCCCTTGGCGGGTTAACTACCCTGTGTGTGGTAGAGCGCAGTTTGTTATTCGTTAGCCGCTGCAGCATATCACCAACATTTACAACAATATCAGAGTGGTGTGCTTTAATGGGTAGCCATTCGTTACTTCTAGTCAGCACTTCCAGTCCGTCTGCGCTGGCACCGATCAGCAGGGTGATCAGGTTGATGTCCTCATGTGCCCCGGCCCGGACAGCATCATCAGGCAAAGCATCAGGATCTTCGATAGGGAAATAGTGTATGCCCCTTAAAATGGAATTCCCGTTATGCACATGTGCATCGAAATAATCAATCGGCAGTTCCAGGTAGGTAGCTATAGCCCTGAGCAGGTGCTTGCCATTACTTTCCAGTTTTTGATATACTTCGTTGGTGATTTCGTTAAACTCCGGGATCTCTTCCAGGAATTCGTTATCAGGATACAGAAATTTAACAGGATCTCCGTCTGTCACCGTCTGCCCGATCTGCCAGAATTCTTTCAGGTCAGCAGTTTTAGCACCCTTTGCCGTCTCTTTTCCCGGGCTGGTATAACCCCGCTGACCGGCAAGTTCAGGTTTTTCATACTTTGCTTTCTGATCTGCCGGCAAACTGAAAACCGCCTGGATATTCTGATAGAGTTGATCAATCAGCTCCTGGCTCAGTCCGTGATTTGTAATGGTCACAAATCCTGAATCGTTGAAAGCCCTTCCCAATTCGTCGGAGAATTTTTTGCGCTGCTGCTCAGTTCCATCAATATAAGAACCGAGATCCAGGGTTGGAATATAAGGTGTAGACATCGTATTTTGCTTAAAGTTTATATGACCGAAATTATAAAACTATTGTTAATAAAGTCATCAATTGAAAATTAACAATAGCCATTTTACTAATTTACAATATTTTAAGTTATTAACATGTTAAAGGCCGCAATGGCGTTTATCAGTCCACTGTCAATTTAGGCCGGAATGCCCCTGTTCTACAATCCACAGCCCTTTCCGATGCGTATAATTACTATCAAATCCAGTAAATTTGTAACCACACAATTGAAATACCTGATAAAAATTCCATCATTCTATATTAAAATCAATCCAATGAAATATCTGACAATTCTAATTTTAGTCCTTTTATCTGCTGGTGCCGGTGCACAGCAGAAGAAACAAAAGGCAACCTTCGGAATGGGCTGCTTCTGGTGTTCAGAAGCGATATTCAACCGCCTGGAAGGCGTTACAGCCGTGAGATCCGGATTTGAAGGCGGACAGATCCCCAACCCATCCTATGAAGATGTATGTACCGGCACTACAGGACATGCAGAAGTGATCGAAGTGACCTATGACCCTGCAAAAATATCCTACGATGAATTACTGGAAGTATTCTGGAAGAGCCATGACCCTACTACATTGAACCGTCAGGGTGCAGATGTGGGTACACAATACCGTTCAGTAGTGTTTTATCATACGCCGGAGCAAAAAACAGCAGCAGAACACTATAAAGCTGAGCTGAATAAAACAAACGCGCTGGGAAAACCCGTAGTGACAGAAATTGCCAAAGCTGAACCATTTTACCTGGCCGAAAGCTATCATCAGGACTACTTTGCCAAAAACTCCAACCAGCCTTACTGCAGGTTAGTGATCCTGCCTAAAATGGAAAAACTGGAAAAAGTTTTCAAAAGCAAGCTTAAACACTAAGACTACAGTTACAGAAGATTTGCCGGTTCAAATCTTCTGTACCTATACAATTTCGGGAAACCTTCCCCCGGTTTCCAGCTTATCCCCGCTATCGGGGATTTCTTCTCCGGTCTAAAACATCTTTCTTTGTTGTGACAATTAACTTGCTGATATACAAATCATACCAGCCTGTTATTAACATACACCTCAATAACCAACATCAAATGAGCAACAAAGAAAAATTTGAACAACTAAAAAATTCTGCTTCACTTTTAGACACAAACGAACTGGATGCTTTTTATGACACGCTGGAGCCTGTTACCCTGAATGAGATTCTGGGTGAATGGAAAGGCGATCAGCTAAAAACAGGCCATGCTGTAGTAGCCACCCTGCAGGCAATCAGATGGTATGGCAAAACATTTATTTCCCAATTAGAAGCTAAACCCCTGATTTGCAAAGATGCAGACGGGAATTTCTATTCCGATACCACATCAATGAAGGGAGAAGCCAGCTTATGGCCAATTGATTTCAGAGGGAAAGTTTCTACCTCGATGATTTATGATGGAGTGCCTGTACTGGCCCATTTCCGTAAAGTAAATTCAAATACACTTGTAGCCATCATGGATGGTAAAGACGTCCTTGATCAGGGCAAACATTTCTACTTTTTCCTGGAAAGAATTTAGGCATTTCGCTCTGATTCAGAAATTTATCCCATCTGTGTCCCCTGATCTGGGGGCACTTACAGTTATACAAACCCCCTATTAGGGGATTTTCTTCTATCTCAAAAACCCTTTCCTTTGTCTTAATAATTAATTTGTTCTTTATGTCAAACCACATGAAGACCAAATAATATAACAATTAAGAAATTAAACATCATTATTAAAATGAGCAAGAAGGAAAATTTTGACGAAAGAAAAGCTACGGCCCCCTCATTGGATATGGGAACGCCTGATGCCTTTTCCAAAGCAATTAACGCTGTCACTTCAGATGAAAACATGACGGAATGGAAAGGTGAAAAAGCCACCGGTCTTTTACGTCCTTTTAAAAACTGCCAATAATTTACAGACATGAAAAAATTAGCAACAGCCATTATTTTATGGTCATCAGTCATCATCGCCAGTGCAGCAGAAAAAAGCACCCCGATCAACAGTTTGTCCGATACTACAAACACCGATTTTAAAAAAGTTATGGTAAGCGGAAATGCCATTGTCTATTTTGTTCAAAGCCGAAAAGACCAGGTAACGATAGACGACGCTGATCCTGCAACGGTCTTCATTAAACAAGTGGGACACAAACTCACTATTTTCTCAGATCAGAAAACACCTGCCATTGTAACGGTTTATTTTAAAGATATCTACCGTATTGAAGCTGCTGACAAAGCCATTGTACGTTCCGCCGGAAAAATAAATCTTGATAATCTGCAGGTACTGCTCAGAGACGATGCCGCGGCCCGGATTAAAGCCTATACGAAAAGTTTATACACCGTTGTGGATGGCGAGGCGAAACTGGAACTGCTGGGCACAACAGCTGAGCACATCTCCAATGTTGAAGGCAGGGCCACACTGGATGTTAAAAACTTTATAGCCCAGAATACCCGCCAGAATGAAGAGGAAGAGGTGGTTGCCAGAACAGAAGAAGCTTTCAGACCATAAACTGCAGCAAACAGTAAACAGGCTGCTTCATTTGCATGGAGCAGCCTGTTTTTATTGAACAAACCAGTTTCAGGCCATTTTACTCAGGGGAACTTCACTCCCCTGTATTTTGTAATATCTACGATAGGAATACTTGATCCGTATTGCGTATTGATAGATTTGATAAATGCATTGGCTACAATGGCATATCCCATAGGGGTAAGATGGATACCGTCAAGCGAGAAGAGATTACCTGTGATGTACGCAGCACTCACACTTGCACCATTTACCACTTTTCCTGCGCCGTATTCTCTTAACAGGGCATAGGCGTCCATCACTGCCAGTCCCTTAGCTGCCGCAACAGACTTAATGGTTGTATTGTAGGCATTCACATAATCGTTCACCACAAGGGCTTCAGCCTGGTCCAGCACATACTTACTTTCAATAGGATTTCCCGGGTGGAGCCCGTAAGGCAATCCGCCGGCATTGGGCACCCCGATCACATTTGCAGAACTCAGCGTAAGCACAAAATAATCCTGTGCCGTAGCCGCCCTTACGGTACCCGCGCCAGTCCGGATATACAGCGCCGTTACCGTTGGGGCAGAAACCTTAACGGCAGCAAGTAATGTAGCCAAAGTGACGGTGTTAAAATATGGAGTACCCAATACATCGGGTATAGTAGCTACTACACCCTTTGCACCTGTAGCGGTTAAAGCATTGGCCGCAGCATTGTATAAACTTGTAAAAACAGCCTTATCCGTTGGCACATCACCTGCGCCACCTGAAGTGGCATAACCAAGAATATCATTGTTGCCGAGCCACATACTGAAAAACGTCCATGGTTTGGCGGTAATAAATGAAAGGTAAGTTGTACTGTTTGTGGGTGATGCCCCCGGCAGCAGGCGCTCAAAATATCCGTTTAAGTTTCCATAGGGAGCGTAGGTAATGTTTGCAAGTTTAATACCCGGTACACCGTAGTTGTTCAGGTCGCCGCTGAATTTCGTATAAAGGGTTACATTTCCAAATCCGGGAACAGCGATCTGGCCACGAACGGCAAGGTTATTTGCCACGTTTTCCGTAACAGGAAGCCCGCTGGCACTAAAACTTTTGATCCTCAGATAACCGGAGCCATCAGCCTGGCTGGCGTTGAAAAAGGAAGAATAGAAAGCGCCGCCGCCAACAGTTTTCATTTGTGCGGCAATCATCTCCGGAAAAGAGTTCTGCTGCCCTTCCAGGTATAAACCACCATCCGCATAACCCGAGGTGAGCGAATTTCCAACGGCAATGTACCGTGTAAAATCTGCCGTTCCTTTTGAAGGAGTAACATCCTTGAATTCTGGTTTGCAGGAGGCCATTGCAGCAAGCGCAACTACAAAAATACTTTTATATATAAATTTAGGCTTCATCATGTTTTTCTTTAAGGTTAACTACCATTTGTATGTCAGTGCAATACCCGGGATGTAAGCAAGCGTTTTAAACGCCCCGCTTAAGTTGGTTTCAATATTGGTCTCACTCCTGGTTTTAACATTTTCATACAGGAAGGAAAGATCAACACTAAAGTTTTCAGACGCCTTATACCCAACGCCGGCACTTAACAGCAGCCGGTCGGCATCTGGTACTTCCGGCGTTACATATCCTTTTCCCACAGGGGTGAAGGCATAGCCTACCCCCGCACGTAAAACCAGTTTTGCTGTGGTCTGGTTCTGCACGCCAAGGCGCAGCGCAGCGGCGTCATGGTAATTCCGGGGCGACCGGGTATCAGCAATTCTGGAGTTATTATCGTAGTCGAACGAAAGATCTTTGTATTTACTCCAGTGTACCCAGTTCACATCAAAAAGCAAGGTTGTTTTTTCAGACGGGTAGATCCCGAAACCTATGGTTGATGTTGCAGGCAAAGGAAGGGTAGCATTGAATTTGGTGGGAAATGAGCTGATCAGTGCGTCAGGCACGCTGAAGGTGGCATCTCCGTTTTTAATAGAGGCATTCACCTGCGAGCGGTGGGTAACACCAATTGATACACCGGAGATCGTCTCTACGTAAATACCGGCATTCCAGCCAAAATCTTTCGAGGTCCCCTCCAGTTTCGCCGTACCTGTTTCACCGGTATTCAGGGTTAGCGGAACAGCCCTCCTTAAATCAACATGGCCCAAAGAATAAACCAGGCCGGCACCCACACCAAGATGGTCAGTAATCTTGTAACTCAATGTAGGCTGAATGAATATTGCCCTCAGGTCCAGGGATGTGACCGTGTATTTACCGGTCCAGTTCTCTTCCCAGTGCATTGCACCGCCAAAAGGTGTATAAATACCGAGCCCAAACCTCAAACGATTGGCCGGGGAGCCAAACACGGCATAACCCATTACAGGGGTAGCAATTTTATCTTTATTGTGCTCGGTCATATTAGAGCCCGTTTCTCTGAAAGAGGTTTTCAGGAATATCGGGCTTATGCCTGCCTGTACACCGTTCTGTTTCAGGAAGGAAACTGCCCCCGGATTAAAAAATACTGAGGCCTCGTCCAGTGCGGCCCCTGTTCCTGCGCCACCCATCGCTATTTGTTTCTGCCCCTGAAGATTGACCTGAAAGGATTGGGAATAGCCAAGAAAAGGCAAGCCCAGTAAAAAAATTAATAAATTCTTTTTCATAATATTTGGTTAGTTGTATTTGGTGCTATTATTATGCATTGCTGGTCAAAAACAGCAACAATCCCCTCAAAATCACGTCACAGTAATATTCCTATGCACGCATAATAATATACGAGTTTAGTGAATAAAAAGATCTATTTCAAGAAAAAAATCAAAAAATATTTATGCGATAAATAAATTCTTATCATCTAAAAGTAAAAACGGTTTACCATTATAAATTTCATCTTATAACATCAATATCTTTGGGGTATGATGTTTAAACAAACAATTGTTTAAACGGTTTTTTACCCATCTTGAAAATTGATTATGAGTTTATTAGAAGCGCTGAACTGGCGATACGCAACAAAAAAAATGAGTGGGGCTGCCGTTCCACAGGAAAAAATTGATCAAATTACTGAAGCAGCGCGCTTAGCACCTACTTCTTCCGGGCTTCAGCCTTTCAGGGTCATCCTGGTAAGCAATCCCGAACTGAAAGAAAAAATCAAACCCATTGCTTACGGCCAGACGCAAATCACGGATGCGTCTCACCTTTTAATTTTTGCCGCATGGGATAAATACACCGAAGAGAGGATCAGGTCTGTTTTCTCGCATGCCAATACAGAACGCGGCATGCCTGACGATGCACCGTCTGACTACGAAGTTCAGCTGACGGGAGGTTTGCTATCAAAAACTGCAGAAGAAAACTTTGCGCATACCGCCAGACAGGCCTATATAGGTTTCGGCATGGCTATCGCCCAGGCGGCTTTATTGAATGTTGATGCTACTCCGATGGAAGGTTTTAACAACGCACAGCTCGACGAACTGCTGGGCCTTAAAGAACGAGGTTTACGCAGTGTAACCATCCTGGCATTAGGCCACAGGGCTGAAACCGGCGACTGGCTGGTGAACCTTAAAAAGGTACGTACCCCCTCTAGTCAGTTCCTGATAGAATTTAATTAAGGATCGATACTGTATACCAGGAAAGGGACCCAGCGCAATCTGGGTCCCTTTCCTGGTATACAGCCAGATTTAAAGTTCTTTTTAAATGTCAAAAAGTGTTAAAGCTCCTGTCAACATATGGAAGCTCTTGGTTAAATGAATATATTAGCACATTAATCCCGCATTATCAGATATTCATGAATTACTTAAAATTATCATTTGCATTTTTTATACTTTGTTTTTCTATAAATCTCAGTGCATCAGCCCAACAGGATACTGCCATTTTAAGCAACATTCTCAATAAATCAAAGATCATTGCCGAACGTTATCCTTCTGAAAAAGTTTATCTCCATTTTGATAAGCCTTATTATAGTGTAGCTGATACGATGTTTTTCAAGGCCTACCTTACTTATGAGCAAAACGTTCCTTCGCCCCTGAGCAAGGTGGTATATGTAGACCTGATCAACAGCCAGGATTCCATCGTGAAGTCGCTCAAGCTGCCGGTAACCAATAGTGTAGCCTATGGAAGCCTGGAGCTGGACATGATCAATTTTAAACAGGGCAACTACCATGTGAGGGCCTATACCGTCTGGATGTTTAACTCAGATCCTGATTATTTTTTCACCAAAAGCATTCCTATTGGTGAGGCGATTGATAAAAAGCTCATTACACATATCAGTTACAACAATACGCAGACAGACAAAAGCCAGGTCATAGATGCACAGATCCAGTTTAAGAACTTAGATAAAATACCGGTGGCAGGCAAGTCCGTCAACTGGAGCGTGACCTCAAATTATGAGGTCGTCAGCAAGGGAAGGGGCCTTACCGATCAGAACGGGATATTAAAGATCAGTATCGTTCCCCGTAAAAACGAATTCATCACTACCGGGAACCTGGTAACAGAGGTGAGCATGGGCAACCAGGAGCCTCCTGTAGCAGCATCATTTGTACTGAAACCTGTAGTCGGTAAAAATGATATTCAATTTTTTCCCGAAGGCGGCGAGCTCATCAAAGGGGTTCCCACACAAGTTGCCTTCAAAGCAATCAACCAGAAGGGATTGGGGGTTGATCTGACGGGTACCCTTACAGATAATGACGGCAACCAGATCACCACATTCACTTCTTCACATCTGGGAATGGGCTCTTTTTACCTGAATGCTGAAGGTGCCAAAACTTACAAGGCAAATATTACCTTTAAGGATGGTTCAAAAAAGAGTTTTGACCTTCCAAAAGCTATAGAGTCCGGAATTTCGATACAGGCCACAGCCAGCAACCCGGAATTGATCAACTTTAAGATCGTTGCAAATGATACCTATTTCCAGCAAAACCAGGGAAAGAGTATCTATATCGTTGCGCAAAACGGAGGCCGTATATATTATGCGGCACAGTCAAAACTGCTGACACAGGTTACCGCAGCAAAGATTCCTGCGGATAAGTTCCCCTCAGGAATTATACAAATGACGCTTTTTGCAGCCGATGGCCAGCCCATAAGTGAAAGGCTTGTTTTTGTACTGCATAAAAATGCGATGAACCTGACCTTAAAAACAGATCTTCCTGCGTACAAGCCCCGTCAGAAGGTAAGAATGACGGTTTCTGCTAAAGATTCTACACAGCGGCTGGCAGGTGATTTCTCCATCAGTGTTACCGATCTACAAAAAGTTCCGGTTGACGAAAATACAGAAACCACCATTCTGAGCTCACTGCTGCTCACCTCAGACCTGAAAGGATTTGTGGAGCGCCCCAATTACTACTTTATTAAAACTGATGAGAAAAAACGCCAGGAGCTGGACATCCTGATGCTCACACAGGGATACCGCCGTTTCTCTTATAAAGAGATCCTGGCAGGCAGGTTCCCTACTACCACTTATATGCCTGAGCAGGGCATTACGGTGACTGGTACACTGAGAGACCGGACAGGGATGCCTGTAAAAAGAGGAGCCCTGCGCCTGACCAGCCCCGGCAGAACACTTTCTTCAGAAGCACTGACTTCAAATATGGGCCTCTTCACTTTTCCTAACCTTGTTTTTGAAGACGGCGCGGAATTATTAATCAATGCCAAATACAACGCCGCAGGAAGCAATATGATGATCATGCTGGACAACCCTCCCTTTCCTGAGGTGACAAAAAATCCTTCGGCAGCTACTGAAGTTGTAAATATTGACAGTACGCTGTCTTCATATCTGGATAACAGCAAAAAACAATACAGTAACCTGCGTACACTGAAAGAGGTGAAAATTACCGGTGCTACCGTTAAAAAACCAAGCCACCAGGATTATATCGCATTAACCGGGCTAAGCATGATGCCAGACCATATGATTGACGGCGAACGCTTTAAGGACTGCAACGACCTGATGATGTGCCTGAAAACACTGGCCGTAGGAATGACCTTTGATATCGATAAATTTTATGTAAGCCGCAGCTACAACCAGGGAGACAGGACGCCGGTACAGATATTTATCAATGGAAATGCAGTGGATGCAGTATCGGTAAGCAGTGTAATGCCTAATGATGTTGAATCGGTAGAGATCTTCACTCAGGATCAGCTGGGAATCGTCTTTAAACAATACCAGTGTAACGGCGTGATCGTTATCAACACCAAAAAAGTAGAGAAGTCAAACATCAGCCTTGCCGATCTGAAAAAGATGATGCCACAAAGCAACATGCTGAAATTCACTCCTAAAGGATATACAAAAGCAAGAGATTTTTATTCTCCTAAATATGCAACACAAACAAGTTCATATACAGGTAATGACTTACGTACAACAATCTACTGGAACCCTAAGGTAATTACCAATGCAGCCGGAGATACTGCAGTTGAGTTTTACAATGCCGATGGGAAAGGAACTTACAGAGCGGTTATCGAAGGAGTAGATGCAAATGGTAACGTTGGCAGGTTTGTGTACCGCTACACTGTGAAGTAGATTTTCAGAGCAGGTATGCTGCTAAAACCTGGGTTAACGAAAGCCGCCTGGCGTTGCTGCTTAGTTAGCGCACTATTAGTTAGTAAAGATCTTCTGGCTTCGCTTAAAATAATGAATACCTGTTTCGATGCTGCCGGCTGCTGAAGTGCAGCCGAGAAGGCATCGAAACAGGTATTCATTATTTTTTTAGTTTATCCTGTAGCATGGTGGCTTGGCAGGGTTTATATAGCAGGGATCAGACTGCCTCACGAAATGCTTAAGCCGGCTGTGGGTTAACGCACCCTGTTAGAAGATCCCTTTGATAATCTTAAAAATAAAAGCATATACGCTATGACGGCCTTGTCGTTCTTTTGCTTCAGCAAATTAATGCAGCCGTCATAGCGTATATACTTTTATTCAACAGAGGATAATCCCGAGGATACGAATCCAGGTATCACGTCGGCTATAGAAACTAATGATCTTACTGATCAAACTTACATTTAAGCCCTTCCTCAGTCATTACTCCTTCATATGGTGCATTCCTTGAATCATCATCTCCGCAATCCCACAAAGAATAGCCCTGGAGATAGCGGTCAAGATCCCTGTCTATCTTCAGCACCGCTCCTACCGGAACTTTCAGCACCAGTTCTATTTGCTGGTCACGCCAGTTTACATTTTTCATCAGGTGCAACTCAGGGCTGAATTTCAGCAGGGAATCTTTTTGTATGAAATCATAATGGATATTCTTTGCGTGGTATAAAGCTGTTTCGAAGTTTATTCCCTTGGCACTATAACTTTCAGTGAGCGAAGGGAAAGTGTTGTCGCTCTTTTCAATCCTGACCGTCACATTCCTTGGCTGATTAAAGGGGCCGCGGTCATCAGTCTGGATGATCTTCCCGGTATATTCTGCAGCGTTTAACTGGTAGCGCAGGCTATCATCTTTACTAAAGAAACGGGACCTGTCAAGGGATAAGGCATACACCGGGTACGACTTGATGGGTATATTCTGTGTAAACTCAGCATCTTCTTTAAACTCCGTTGTGATCTTTGCTACATAAAAAATACCAACAGCGAGCCCGCAAAGCCAGATCAGTAAGAGGGCATAAGAAAACATCCGGTTAACACTGCGACTGTTAAATGCAACACGGATAGACAGCAGGATAAGTGAAAGCAGCGGAACAGCCACTACAATAAACACGGCGATCACAAATGTGGTAAAGTAAGCTTCATCAACCATGTTCAGGGGAAAGATCCCGCTTGTTCCGGAATCCCAGAACCCAAGTAATGCAGCGAGGACAATCAGAGCGGCAACCATCATTAACGATCCGCTGATCATAATGATAATAGCAATGAACTTAAAGACAGTCTTGCCGGCGCCCTGCATAAAGGCCCCCAGGACTTCTATAAATTCTGCGATAAAACTTCCGGAGTGTTTCACAAAAGGCCGCATCTGGTCGCCCGCACTCCTGAAATTCTCCTTCAGGTTTGACAGCTCCTCCTCAAAGTTCCTTTTAAATCCCTGCAGGTTGACAGCCTCGCCCTTCATTGCCATTCTTTCAGATCTGGTATAGGCTTTAGGGATAGATACCCATAAAATTAAATAAGCGATCAGTCCGGAACCACCGAGGAAAATACTCAGCACGGCCAGTATCCTCAATATGCTCACATCCATTCTCAGGTAATGGCTAAGGCCTGAACAAACACCCGCAACCATAGCTTCTTCGGTATCCCTGTAGATCTTCCTTTCCCCAAATCCGGCATAACCGGCATGGGTGTAATTTGCAGAAGGTTCATCATCAGACTCATTTTCAAAGTCTTTCACAGAACCCATTAATTCAATCACCACCTGAACATCGGCCAGTTCAATTACCTGCTTCTGCTGTGTGTGCAGCATCTCGGTAAACATCTCCGCGATTCTGTTTTCTATATCGCTAACGATTTCAAAATCATCGGCACTTTTACCAAAATGCTGTTTAACTTCAATCAGATAGCTATTGAGCAGTTCGCAGGCATCTTCTTCGATGTGAATGATAGAGTTGCCAATGTTTATATTCAGGGTCTTTTTCATGAGCTTAATTTTTTTTATCGGTTATGAAGCTATCATCAGTTGATTATTATTAGTCAGCCGAATGCTGATGATGGTTTCATGAGCTTAATTTTTTTTTGATGCTTTTGATTGTGTAATAGCAAAGGACAATTCCTGCCAGGTTCCATCGAGCTGCGACAGGATCGAAACCCCCTCAGGCGTTAACGTATAATATTTGCGCGGGGGCCCGGAAGTAGACTCTACCCAGTTATAACTCAGTAGCCCATTGTTCTTTAGCCTGGTCAGCAAAGGATAAAGCGTTCCCTCCACAACTAATAATTTCGCCGACTTCAGTTCTGCGATAATATCAGAGGCATATATTTCTCCCCGTGATATAATCAGGAGCACACAATATTCGAGTATGCCCTTTCGCATTTGTGTCTGTGTATTTTCTGCTATCATAAAACAAAGTTATGTGTTTCATATAGTAATATGCAATACATAGTACTGTATAAAACAACAAAATACATTAACCAACTGACTATCAACGACTATATTTTTACATCCGGCAACAATACGGACGATATTTGCGTCTGTTTCATATCATTTCATGAGTATACCGGCCAAAATATTATTTTATGACCACACTAATAATGGTGTATCTTGAAAACAATATTCTACTTTTGCAACTCAAAAAAGAATAAGATTTTATGTTAAAGAAATCTATTGATCTCATTAAAATTGAAGCTGCTGAGCAATCAGACAACTCACTGAAAAGAACATTAGGTCCTTTAAACCTGGTCTTGATTGGTGTAGGTTTAACCCTCGGTGCCGGGCTTTTCTCTATTACCGGACTTGCTGCCGCAAATTATGCAGGACCGGCAGTTACCCTTTCTTTTATCATTGCGGCACTGGGCTGTGGTTTTGCGGCCTTGTGTTATGCAGAGTTCGCTTCCATGATTCCTGTGGCAGGAAGTGCCTATACCTACTCCTATGCCACAATGGGCGAATTTTTTGCCTGGATCATTGGCTGGGACCTTGTGCTTGAATATTCTGTAGGATGCGCCACCGTAGCCATCAGCTGGTCGCAATACCTCACCCGCTTTCTCTCCTCATTCCATATCTACCTGCCTGCCCAGCTTACACTTTCGCCATTTGAAACCGCAAAATTGAGTGACGGAACTATTGTGCACGGCTGGATCAATATACCGGGGGCTTTAATTGTCATCCTTATGACCCTTGTTGTCATCCGGGGCACAAAAGGTTCTGCTATTGTAAACGGGGTGATTGTATTTCTTAAGGTAGGTGTAGTGCTGGTATTTATTGCATTGGGCTGGCAGTATATTGACCCGGCGAACTATAAACCATACATCCCGCAGAATACCGGCGAATTTGGCCATTTTGGCTGGAGCGGTGTACTGCGCGGTGCGGCATTGGTGTTCTTTGTATTTATCGGCTTTGATGCAGTGGCGGCCTCGGCACAGGAAACAAAGAAACCATCCAGGGACCTCCCCATAGGGATTCTTGGTTCCCTGCTGGTATGTACCGTACTTTTTGGATTATTCGGCCATGTGATGACCGGCCTTGCAAACTATAAGGAGTTTGCAGGCAGCGGCGCCCCGGTTGCGATCGCAATAGAGAAAACACCATTTGCCTGGTTAAGCCAGGCCATTATTCTGGCCATTCTGATTGGTTACACCTCAGTGATCCTTATTGACCTGATGGCACAATCAAGGATGTTCTATTCGATTAGCCGTGACGGTCTGCTGCCCAAAGTATTTTCAGAAGTACACCCGAAGTACAAAACTCCCTATAAATCAAATATCCTGCTCTGTGCATTCATTGCTTTATTTGCTGCCTTTGTGCCCATCACTGTAGTTGGCGAAATGACAAGCATCGGGACCCTGCTGGCATTTCTGATGGTTTGTGTAGGGATATTGATCCTGAGAAAAACCGATCCCAACACCGAACGCCCCTTTAAAGTTCCCCTGGTACCCCTCATTCCTATTCTTGGTATACTGACCTGTTTAGGCATGATGGTATTTATGCCATGGGAAACATGGCTAAGACTGGTGGTATGGCTGGCGCTGGGCCTGGTCATCTACTTTTGTTATGGAAAAAAGAACAGTGTACTGAGAAAATCGTTGCATAAATAGTACACTTCAAAGGCAACAAATGCGTTCCAACACCTTAAATATCAATCCTATTCATAAAATAAAAAAAGCTTTGTCAACACAAAGAAAGAATTCCTAACATTTTAACAATGGGATTTTTTTTGGCGTAAGGTTTGTAATAGCATTTGTACATCTGATATCTATTAAATCATCTATCTATGCTAGCTAAAATGAATCTTCTTTTCCCAGCTTTTGCAAGGCAGGAGCGCGTGAGACAACCAAAAGCGTTAACCCATAAACAATGGATTAATGTAGATAGGATTGTAATGGTATTGTTATTTGCCGGAGTAATTGCAGGAGCCATAATTTTCTCCTGATCAACATAAGATCTTAAATAATAGATTAATTTTTTAGCGCCTGGTTTTCCGGGCGCTTTTTTTTGACTTTTTTGAGAGGGTATGCCCGATTATAGTAACAATGTATCTATGCGGTGTGCCTGTACACGCTGCTGTGAAGCTGCCCAGGAGTAGATTGTAAAGTGCCCGTCCTGAGAGGCCACCATCGCCATTGCGTCATTCTGGTCATGTACAAACTGCGCAGCAGAAAGGTGCCGTGTTCCACCTACCTTTGCGGCATGCATGGATACCGCCCCCCCGCCAGCAATAGGCTCAACAAAGGAGATATCTTCAATCAGATCCTTCCCTTTAGCCCGGCCTATTTTAGCGCCAAATGCAAGTAATTCAAACTCATCAGTAATGACCGTAGCCCCATCTACCGCAGTTAAACCGGCAAGATGCTCCACTTCCCTTCTCAGCGCCGTCTGCCAGAAGATCTGGCTGGCTTCTTTCCGCTCCTGTCTTAATAAGTTAGACAGGCCGCAAAACGAGGGTTGAATGCCGTACTGAATGGGTTTAATGATAGACTGTAACCAGTTGCCCGAGCCATTCGGCACCACAAGCAACGTTCCGCCACGCTGGTGGGAACGCATAGATACCGCCAACTGGATCATTACATTGACCGTATCGTTCCAGTAAGAAGGAGCTGTAAGATCCAGTAAGGAAAGCAGCATCGGCGGACAGTCCGGAAGTTTGGTCGTATTTCCATCAACGATCTTAATCTGATCACCTTTCAGCACTGCGATATTGGTAAATTTGCCAAAACCATAGATACGGCGGTGCTTAATCACCAGCAGTGCAGGTTCCGAAACATCTACAACAAAACAAAAATTAGGAATGCTGGTTGTTGTGCCCCAGATATAAAGCCCGTCCTCATCCTGCCAGATGCCAAGATGAATTCCCGCACGTTCTATACCCGGTGCAATCTTAACCAGGGTATTCGGGCTCAATGGCAGGCGCTGCCTGAATAACAGGGGGTTCCCGGCTTGTACCGGAGGCAAAAAAGCCAGTGATATTTTTGGGGAATGCCCCTCTTCCTTGCGGATGCTCGCCCAAAAAGCGGCATCAATAATCGTTTCTATGATGAGCGATGACGGCAAAGGAGCAAGATCTTCCTCTCCACTTTCCCGGGCAGAATCAAGATACCCGGCAAAAATAGCTTCAACTTCTGCAGCAACAGTGTGCGCCGCCCGGTAAGTAGGATTATAGATCATGGTTTAAAGTTAAGCTTTTCAGCCCAATCTTCCATCTCTGCGGCCGACAAAAAAGTCCAGGCCACAAATCGGCTTTGTTTCTGCCCCTGCGACATTTCGATGGTCTTCCATGCGCTTACACCTGCCCTTTCAAGTGCATCATAAACCATGGAAAGATGGGCGCTTTTAGAGACAAGAGTAGTAAACCAGCAGCACTGTGAACCTATTGCAAAACTCTCCCGCACCATATTCCGGATAAACTCAACCTCCCCTCCCTTACACCAGAGTTCGGAATGCTGCCCCCCGAAATTTAATACGGTTTCCCGGCCCTTCTGCTTACCCAGATTCCTTACTTTGCGCTGTGATCCTGTACGTGCTTCCTCAGCTGAGGAATGAAAGGGAGGATTACACATCGTAAGGTCAAACAGTTCTCCGGGTTTCACTATCCCTTTGAAAATATGGGCAGCTGAATGCTGCAGCCTGAAAGACAGGTGATCTTTCAGAGAAGGATTCATCGCAGCGATATTGGTAGCTGAATCAATCGCCCTTTTATCAACATCAGAACCTACAAACTCCCAGCCATATGCCTGGTGCCCGATGATAGGGTAAATACAATTGGCGCCAACGCCAATATCAAGGACTTTAACCCGGCTGCCCTCAGGGATCACATTGTGATTTACAGCAGCTAGCAAATCTGCCAGGTAATGTATATAATCAGCCCTTCCGGGTATCGGCGGACAAAGATAATTTTCAGGAATGTCCCACTGTGTTATACCGTAAAAGTGGCTTAAGAGCGCAGCATTAAGTGTCTTCACCGCATCGGGACTGGAAAAATCGACAGATTGATCTCCGTAAGGATTAATGAATACAAATTTCTCTAATTGCGGATAACTGCGGATTAATTCTGGAAAATCGTACCTGGAACGGTGCAGGTTTCTGGGATGGAGTTCTTGTTTTTCAACGGACATAATTTAACGCTTACCTCAAAGGTAAGCGTTAATTGATATATTTCAGCGGCAATGCCGCATTTGTAGAAACGATTACTGCGCAAGCAGCCCGCCGTCAGCTGCATAATAAGTTGCAGTAACGAAAGAAGCTTTGTCTGACGCCAGCCAGACTACCAGATCGGCAATCTCCTGAGACTCTCCCAAACGGCCTATCGGATGTTGTTTGATCAGGGCTTCCATCTGTTCATCGTTTGTATTTGCAACAAGCAAAGGAGTTTTAATATATCCCGGCCCCACAGAATTGATCCTGATCTTCTGATCTGCGTATCCCAATGCAGCAGCCTTCGTTAAACCTACCACGCCGTGTTTGGCAGCCACGTAAGCAGGAGAAAGTTTGGTTCCTACCTGTCCCAGAACAGAAGCCATATTGATGATGCTGCCACCACCATTGTTTAACATTGCGGGGATCTGGTAATGCAGCCCGTAAAATACGCCTGACAGGTTTATCGCGATAACTTTATTCCAGTCTTCAATAGCATATTCTGCTGCTATTGCAGCAGGACCGCCAATACCAGCGTTGTTCACCGCAATATCAAGTTTTCCGAAATGTTTGACGGTTTCAGCTACCAGTCTCTCGTTGTCTTCAGGTTTTGAGGTATCTGCTTTGATAAAAAAAGCTTCTCCGCCTTCACTTTTAATTTTTTCTACTACTTTATTACCGCCCTCTTCGTTGATATCAGAGACGATAACTTTGGCTCCCTCTGCCGCAAATGTAATGGCGATCGCTTCGCCAATTCCTGAACTGGCACCTGTAACTATAGCAACCTTTTGATCTAAACTTTTCATTTGAATATAATTGTTTTTTATCGGTTATGAAGCTATCATCAGCTTATTCCCAGCTGTTTGCAACCGGTTAGCAGATGAAAGTTTCATGTGATTAAATTGTGTGTTAAAACATATACACAACATCAACTACACTTATATGTTTGATTCAGACATCAAAAAATTGAGTTTTAACACAAATTAACACTTGTCAGCTTTACACAGAACCATCCCGTGCAGGCTGGAAAGGGCATATTCCAAAAAAAGGGTGTAAGGTCTAAGGACTGCAGTGCAGCCTTAAACCTTACACCCTTCAATCAGGTGATCGTTTAAAATAATTAGTGGTTAACCCTTACAGGTTTATCAGTTGATACCTGTATTCGTTTCATACAGTATAAGCCGAAGATTAAAATATAGGCATAACAGGCAACCGGTAAAAAGAAAGAGTTCTGAATACCTACTGAGTCGGCCAGGCCACCCTGTATCAGCGGTACCAGTGCACCACCCAGAATAGCCATTACCAATAACGAAGATCCCTGGCTCACATATTTACCCAAACCCGAGATGGCCAGGGTATAGATATTGGAGAACATAATGGAATTGAATAATCCTATTCCCAGGATCGGATACAGGGCCATACTTCCTTTACTGAATACAGAAAGCAGCAGCAATACGATGTTTACTCCCGCAAACAGCACCAATGTACGTGCCGGAGCAGATTTACCGATCACAAAGGCCACAATGTTCAGGATAATGAACAGGATGAAAAAGCTTGTCTGTGCAAAAGTAAGATCAACAATACTGAACACCAGCAGATAAACCGCAGCGGCAGCAAGGATCATATAGATCAGCTTTTTGCCTTGTGCCAGCCCGCTCAGCGAAATAGCCCCGAGGAACCTTCCTATCATTGCACCGCCCCAGTAAAGCGCCAGGTAATTCTTACTCACCACTTCCGGCAGGTTCATGATGTCTTCCTGGGCCATAAAGCTGATGAGCAGACTTCCGATACCTACCTCGGCACCCACATAACAGAAAATTCCGAAGATCCCCATTTTTAACTGCGGGAATTTGAGTGCGCCCAATCCTCTCTCTTCAGACTCTTCAGAGCTGAAAGAAGGAAGTTTTACCCGGCTGATAATAATTGCCAGCGCAATCAGTATACCGGCAAAGATCAGGTAAGGGATACGGGTAGAATCTGCAGTAACTTTTCCATCCACCAGAAACAGCGTATAGATCAGGTGCCCGCCAAGTACCGGCGCAATGGTTGTTCCAAAGGAGTTAAATGCCTGCGTTAAATTTAAACGGCTGGAAGCACTTTCTTCGGGCCCCAATAAAGTAACGTAAGCATTTGCCGTGATTTGCAGAATGGTGAAACCTAAGCCCAAAACGAATAACGCGGCAAGGAAAACACCATAAACTGACAGACTTGCCGCAGGATAAAACAGGCAGCAGCCAATGGCAGAAAGTATCACACCTGAAATAATTCCTTTTTTATAGCCAACTTTGTTGATAGGATCACCTTTATAATAGGAGACCAGGAAGTAAATTAAAGACCCGATAAAATAAGCTCCGAAAAATGCAAACTGAACGAGCATGGATTGCAGGAAGGTTAAGCTGAACAGCACTTTTAGATGCGGGATTAAAATATCATTCATGCAGGTGATAAAGCCCCACATGAAGAAAAGAAGTGTCATTGTAATAAGGGGGATAATAGAACTGTTTTTTTTAACGGGAGTACTGATTTCCATGTTTAATTAATGTATCTGGTTTATATATGATTATCGGTGATGTGCAAGTAAGTGTACATAGTACACAAATAAACTGTTTAGTAAACGAATAATTGTGTTGGTTAGGTAAAAAATTGAGAATACAGGGCATTACATCAAATATTAGTTTTAATTTATACGTTTGAAGTACTCATAAAATGATATGCGAAGATTAGTAAAAAGTTTTGGATATGCATTATCCGGGATTACTTATACTGTAAAAACACAAATGAACTTCAGGATTCACCTTGCAGTTATTTTTCTGGTAGGAATAGCGGGATGGTATTTCAGGCTGTCAGTAGCTGAATGGGTATGGATTGTGTTGACGGTAGGACTGGTGCTGGTAGCGGAGCTGCTGAATACAGCTATTGAGCTCCTGGTAGACCTGGTGTCTCCGGGTTTCAATGTCCAGGCAGGCAGGGTAAAAGATATTGCAGCAGGGGCCGTACTCGTGGCCGCAGGCATTTCCGTTATTACGGGGCTGATCATTTTTGTTCCAAAACTCATCTGATATGCTTCATAAAACCCGAGGTATCGTTTTAAAAACAACCCTGTATAGTGAAAGCAGTGTGGTGGTCCAGATCTTTACCGCAAAATTCGGCATACAATCTTACCTGGTGAACGGCGTGAAGAGACCTAAGGCTAAGATCAGGATGAACATGCTGCAGCCACTGCACCTGGTAGATATGGTGGTTTACCATAAAGCCAATTCAAGCATCCAGCGCATTTCTGAACTCCGGCCCTCACCAGTATTCCGCACCATTCCATATGACATTATAAAAAGTACGATAGTTATCTTTTTAAATGAGGTACTCTATAAAAGCATCCGCCAGCAAAATGCAGATCAGAATATCTTTGATTATATCTTCAGTGCCGTTTCCTGGTTTGATGAAACCGAAACGGCAAGTGCCAACTTCCATCTTGCATTCCTGCTAAAGCTATCCCGTTTCCTGGGTTTCGCGCCCAGTACACAAACAAAGAGTGATCAGAGTTACTTTGACCTGCAGGAAGGTGAATTTAAATCCCTGCCCCCGCTGCACCCCTATTTTATAGAGAAAACATCGGCAGCATTATTCATTGCGCTGTTCAGCACGCCATTTGAAAGATTGGCAGAAATAAAAATAGATAATATTACCCGGCGGCTGATACTGGATAAGATACTGATTTACTACACCTTACACACAGCCTCTTTTGGAGAAATAAAATCCCACCAGGTGCTGGAAGATGTGTTATCATAAAAATATGCGAAAAGTTTTGGAGTTTTAATTTAGAGGTGTATATTTGCACTCCCAACAACGGGGAACGGCTTGTTCAGCCGGCCGAAAGGCACAAAGAGCAGAACCAAGGGGAGATTAGCTCAGCTGGTTCAGAGCACCTGCCTTACAAGCAGGGGGTCACTGGTTCGAACCCAGTATCTCCCACCAGATAAGCCCTTCAGATTCCTTTGAGGGGTTTTTATTTGAAAAGACAGCAGCCATGCTGTAAGAATTAAAAAATGGCAGAACCAAGGGGAGATTAGCTCAGCTGGTTCAGAGCACCTGCCTTACAAGCAGGGGGTCACTGGTTCGAACCCAGTATCTCCCACTAACAAAAAGGATAAGTCAGATCAACTGCACTTATCCTTTTTTTTTACCCTACCCCCTGACCTGGCAGGCAGTGTCTTTTTCTGCGTTAGCCGGTAAAAAAATGCAAATATGTGCCGTATTTATGCCGCAGGCAACTAAATAAAGGTCCTGGCCGTATCATCTATAAATACACTGATACGCGCCTGATCATTAACCCTGCCCTGAAGCAATTGAAACATTTCACCTCAACACTCCTCAAAATACTCAGTTCCGCAGAAAAAAGGAAAATGGGCGTCCTGATCATCGCTGATCTGGTCATTGGCATTCTGGACATCACTTTTCTCGGGTTTCTGTTGCTGGTGATCAGTTTTTACACCAAAAACAACACTTCCTCTGCCTTCCTCCTGCGGTTTTTTTCAACTGAAAAGCCCTTGTTACTGATAGGTATATTTTTCCTGCTGTTCAGTTTAAAGAACCTGATGGGCTATTTACTCTCAGCAGCCCAGAGTTCGTTTTTTTATGGTGTTTCTTCCCGGCTGTCCAAACAGAATATATGGCATTACCTGAAAGATGACTATATCAGTTACATCACGGTCAATTCATCGGTTCTCATTCGTAAGATCAGTCAGCAGCCCATTGAGTTCAGCAATTATATACTGACCAATATACAACAGGTGATATCCCAGGGTATTCTTATCTGTTGCAGCATCATTGGCATTTTATGGTACCATCCCTCCATCTTCCTGATCCTGTTCCTCCTGTTATTACCTCCGGTGATCATACTGGCCTGGTTCATCAGGAAAAAGTTAAAACATATCCGTGCAGGCACAAAAATAACCAGTGAGAAATCTATCCAGCACCTGCAGGAATCCCTGTCAGGTTTTATCGAGAGTAATATCTATGAGAAAAATGAGTTTTTTGTAGACAGGTTCTATCATGATCAGCGGCGGCTCAATGAAAATATTGCAACACAGCAAACGCTGCAGAGCCTGCCTGCACGCCTCATCGAGATCTTCGCAATCCTCGGTTTCTTCATCCTGGTCAGCCTCAATCAATGGTCGGCACAAAGCCCTTTTGTTGACGTCCTTACCATTGGTGTTTTCATGGCCGCAGCGTACAAGATCATCCCCGGAATTGTAAAAATACTGAACAGCACCGGGCAGATCAAAACTTATGAATTTGTTTTAAAAGACCTGGTACCCCTCCACCCGCCCCAAAGCAATACTACACTGGCAGTACCCGAACAGATCACTTCCGTAAAATTCGACCATGTTGGATTCAACTACCAGGCGCAGCAGGTCCTGAAGGATTTTAGCTTTGAAATGGTGCCGGGAAACTTTGTAGGGATCTCCGGAAAATCTGGGTTAGGCAAGACCACAATCGTCAACCTCATGCTTGGGTTTTTACTGCAGGAAGAAGGCCGGGTTTCCATCAACCGGCAACCGCTTGACGCAAAGGAACGGCAGAGATACTGGAACAGGATCTCCTATGTCAAACAGCAGCCTTTCTTTATCAATGATTCCATCCTGAAGAACATTACGCTTTCGGACAACGGGTACGATGCTGAACGTCTGGCAGCAGTACTCTCTTTTAGCGGTGCCGACCGGATGCTTGCCCAATATCCCGAGGGGATACACCAGCAGATCAGAGAAAACGGAAAGAATATCAGCGGCGGACAGCGGCAGAGGATCATGCTGGCAAGAGCGCTGTATGCTGATTTCGACCTTCTTATCCTGGATGAACCCTTCAGTGAGATGGATGAAACCGCAGAAAGGGAAATCCTTATTCAGTTGCAGTCACTGACAAAAAAGGGCAAGATGATCTTCATGATCACCCATCACAAAAGCAGCCTGGATTTCTGTAACAAAATAATAGCGCTCTGAATGAAAAAAAATAAGCTTAAAACACTGGTTATACTTACACCCGGCTTTCCCGCAAATGAGGCTGACAGTACCTGCATACCCCCGCAGCAGATATTTGTAAAAGCCTTAAAGGAAGCCAGGCCGGAATTAAACATCATTATTTTGACCTTCCAATACCCGTTTTTTTCGGGTGAATATACATGGCATGGGATGAAGGTAATTTCCTTTGGAGGAGAAAACAAGGGAAGGGCCTTCCGCCTTTTCACAGGCTTACGGGTTTGGAGAACACTCCGGAAATT
>Ga0247730_1000065_pt1 | contig 111569 bp, 87 predicted proteins | sample UWRJL073202C2_FD_180959 | JGI IMG/M metagenome (GOLD analysis project Ga0247730, IMG submission 180959) | Plant litter microbial communities from Arlington Agricultural Research Station in Wisconsin, United States - UWRJ-L073-202C-2 | ecosystem: Environmental > Terrestrial > Plant litter >...
CTTCCCATTCCGAACAGAGAAGTTAAGCCCACCAGAGCCGATGGTACTGCGGTAACACGTGGGAGAGTAGGTCGGTGCCAAATCTTAAAGAAAGCCTTTCAGGAAACTGAAAGGCTTTTCTTGTTTATAAGCTATATCTGGGCAAGTTTAACCCTTGACTTGCCTGTATTTTCAATACGGGGTATAGCGTTCCCCGAATTGAAAAATGAGATACAGTTTATTTCTCCGGAAAAAATCATAGACAACTTGTCCTTCTCCCATCTTGTGGAACTTATAGAGATAGACGATCCTTTGAAGACAACTTTCTACGAAATAGAAGCTATAAAAGGTCAATGGAGTGTCAAAGAACTTTGAAGAGAACTTCAACTTCCAGATAAAAATGCACTTCGTGAGTTCATCGCTTCGAGATAAAAAGAGAGATGCTGAAAAACCAATAACGAATCGTTAGCAAGTTTTTTGAAGTGTACATTAATATCTTTCTATATATTTAAATGTTCAATTATTAATCTTGCACATGGCCAAATTTTTCAGATCCAATTTTCAACGCACGGTTCTATCTGCTGCTTTTATAGTATGCTCTCTCTATTCTCTTTCCTCATTTGCTCAGGTTCGTAAAGAATACCTGCTGGAGAACAATTGGAAGTTTGTTAATGGTGATGTGAAAAATGGTGAATCTCCAGGATTAAATGATAAAGGATGGAAGACGGTAAGTGTTCCTCATGATTGGGCAATAAAAGGGCCATTCAATGGGAACAATGATGTACAGAACGTACAGATCGTACAAAATGGAGAAACAGGAAAGAGCCTGAAATCTGGTCGTACGGGCGGATTACCTTTTGTTGGGGTAGGATGGTACCGGAGGCAGTTGAATGCTTCCTGGTTTAAGAACGGGCAGCGGGCAGTGCTTTTGTTCGACGGGGCAATGAGTTATCCTCAGATCTTTATTAATGGTCAGGAGGCAGGACATTGGGCATATGGATATAACTCCTTTTCAATTGATATTACACAATTCATTAAACCAGGTCAGGAAAACACCCTGGCGGTACGGTTGGAGAATCTGCCGGAGGCTTCCAGATGGTACCCTGGTGCCGGCTTATACCGGAATGTGCATCTGATCATCACTGATGAGATACATATTCCGGTTTGGGGAACTTATATTACAACACCAACAGTGAATGGGCGTTTTGCTAAAGTACTCGTGAAAACAACGGTTGAGGGCGATAAGGCAGAGACTTCATCCTTAAGGCTGTCTACTGAGATAAAAGATGCAACAGGTAAGACCGTAAGTACATTCAGCTCAGCACTGCTGAACACTGATGGCACCCAGTTTGAACAGCAGCTCATTGTGAATACCCCTGCGTTATGGTCACCGGAAAGCCCAAATCTGTATACAGCGGTCTCCAGGTTATACGCAGGCGATGTCTTAAAGGATGAATACTCAACTACATTCGGCATCCGTACCATCAAATTTGAATCTGGGAAAGGTTTTTCACTCAATGGAACATACCGGAAATTTAAAGGGGTTTGTAATCACCATGATCTTGGGCCTTTGGGAACTGCGATTAATGTTGCAGCTTTACGCCGACAGCTATCGTTATTAAAAGATATGGGCTGTGATGCGATCCGTACCTCACACAATATGCCGGCACCCGAACTGGTAAAGTTATGTGATGAAATGGGTTTCATGCTGATGGTTGAATCTTTTGACGAGTGGAAATCGCCAAAGGTAAAAAACGGGTACAGCCACCTGTTTGATGAGTGGGCAGAAAAAGATATGGTTAATATGATTCACCGTGACAGGAACAGCCCTTCAGTGGTCATGTGGAGCATAGGTAATGAGGTTCCTGATCAGGGTGCAGTTAATGGAAATAAACTGGTGACTTTCCTGCAGGATATCTGCCACAGGGAAGATCCCACGAGGCCGGTAACCATGGGAATGGACCGGATTGAGAATGCTTTGGATAACAACTTTGCCTCTGCTGTTGATATTCCGGGGTTTAATTACAAGCCTGCATGGTATGAAAGAGCGAACACGAGACTACCGCAGGGGTTTATACTGGGGACAGAAACGGCATCAACAGTGAGCTCACGCGGGGTGTATAAGTTCCCTGTTGAGTTCTACAAGAATAAAGTATATGATGATAATCAAAGTTCTTCGTACGACTTTGAATTTTGTACCTGGTCACAGATCCCTGATGATGAATTTGTGAAACAGGATGACCTTCAGTATGTACTGGGCGAGTTTGTTTGGACAGGTTTTGATTATTTGGGTGAGCCTACTCCATATGATGAGAAATGGCCGTCACACAGTTCTTATTTTGGTATCATTGACCTGGCTGGTATGCCAAAAGACAGGTACTATCTGTACAGGAGCAGGTGGAATACCGAAAAACCAACTTTGCACATTTTACCGCACTGGACATTCCCGGGCAGGGAAGGACAGGTAACGCCGGTTTTTGTATATACCAGCTACCCATCGGCTGAACTCTTTGTAAATGGGAGGAGTATGGGTAAACAGGTGAAAAACAATGGTTCAAGTACCAGCAGGTACCGCCTGATGTGGAACGAGGTTAAATATGAGCCCGGAACAATTAAGGTTGTGGCTTATGACCAGGCCGGTAAGGCTGTTGCGGAAGAAACCGTTCATACAGCAGGTAAGCCAGACCACCTGGTTTTAGAGGCGGATAAAAAAGAACTCAGGGCAGATGGCAAAGACCTGGGGTATGTGACGGTGAAAATAGTGGATAAGGACGGAAATATTTGTCCGGATGCCTCAAATGAACTCAGTTTTAAAGTGTCGGGAGCCGGTAAGTTTAAGGTTGTTGCCAATGGTGATGCCGCGAGCCTGGAACCATTTCATCTGCCGCATATGAAAGCTTTTAAAGGGATGCTGGTAACTACCGTTCAGTCTGGCCCCGCCAGCGGAAAGATCACGCTGAATGTAAGTGCTAAAGGATTGAAAAATGGGGTAGTGGTACTGGATAGTAAATAGACCGGAGGTACCCTATTTACCGGCAATTGTTACACTTACTCCTTTTTCTTCCAGTAATTTGACTAATTCTGCTGATATACCGCTGTCTGTAATGATATGCTGGATCTGGTCGATCTGGCATATTTTACCGAGACCTCTTTTACCAAATTTGGAGCTGTCTGCTAAAACCACGGTAACCTGCGCGGCATCCATCATTTTCTGATTTAGCCTGGCTTCCATCAAACTGGTGGTTGTTAGTCCTACTTCAAGGTCAATACCGTCTACTCCCAGGAACAGAATGCTACAGGAAATATCTGCAAGGATCTGTTCTGCATAAGGGCCCATTACAGAAGATGAATTTAATCTCAACTGTCCGCCTAGTTGCAGCACCTCCACATTCATATGATTTGACAGTTCAAGTGCAACGTTTAATGCGGATGTAATTACCGTAAGATGTGCCTGGCGATGTATGGCCCGGGCAAGTGCCAGCATACTGGTACCTGAGCCGATGATGATAGAATCGTTGTTGCCTATCATTGTTGCCGCTGTCCTTGCAATGATCCTTTTTTCTTCGGAATTGAGGCGCTCTTTTACGGCTACCGGCTTATCATTTGTATAGGGATTTATTTTTGATGCACCGCCATGAGTACGGAAGAGGAGGTTTTTGTCTTCCAGTAGTTTCAGGTCCTTCCGGATAGTGACATCAGAAACGTTCATTTGTGCACTCAGCTCCTGTACGTTTACGTGCCCGCTTTCCCCCAATCTCTTTAGGATTACCTGGTGTCTTTCTGTTATACTTTTCATCGCAGTTTATTAAACAATATCTGGTTATAGATTCAAAAATAGTAATAAAGCTGTAAAATCAGGTGTAATAGATCGCGTCATTTTCAAAACCAGAATTTTAGTTCCGATTTCTTTCGATTGTTGCTGTTAAGTAATATGAAACACAAATATCTGCTTTTTTTACTAAAACGGCATATTATTTGTAATTAATTTGTTTTGAAATATTATAATTTGTTTTGAATTGTTTTGTTTCGTACCTTAGAGTAACCAAACGAAACAAAAGATCTAATCCCTAATAAAATGAGTAACGACAGAAGTAAAATAATTGAAGGTTTATCAGACCCTGAAAAAGTGTGGGATGTAATTATTGTTGGTGGTGGTGCTACCGGTTTAGGTACAGCACTGGATGCAGCATCACGCGGATATAAAACTTTGTTACTTGAACAAATCGATTTTGCCAAGGGAACGTCAAGCAGGAGCACTAAGCTGGCCCATGGTGGAGTACGGTATCTCGCACAGGGTGATATAGGCTTAGTAATAGAAGCTTTGCATGAACGCGGGCTGATGCTGAAAAATGCAGCTCACCTGGTGAAAAATGAGTCTTTTATAATCCCCAACTATGAGTGGTGGGGCGGTATATTTTATACGATAGGTTTAACTTTATATGACCTGCTGGCAGGAAAACTAGGTTTTGGAAGGGCTAAACATATTTCTAAAAAAGAGGTAGCCCGCAGATTGCCTACCATTCAGCAAAAAGGATTGTATGGCGGTGTGGTATACCATGACGGACAATTTGATGATTCAAGGCTTGCCGTAAACATTGCACAAACGTCACTGGAACAGGGTGCTACGGTACTCAACTACTTCAAAGTAGTGAACCTTGTAAAAAATGACCAGGGTAAAGTTGCGGGAGTTGTAACTACTGATTCAGAGACAGGAACTACGTATACCATTAAAGGTAAAACCGTGATCAACGCTACAGGTGTGTTTGCTGATGAGATTTTACAAATGGATAAACCGGGCAATAAGGCAATGTTAAGGCCAAGCCAGGGTATCCACCTTGTGGTAGACATGTCATTCATGCCGGCTGAAGATGCACTGATGATTCCAAAAACTTCTGACGGGCGTGTACTTTTTGCAGTGCCGTGGCATGATAAACTGGTGATCGGAACTACTGATACCCCGTTAACACAACACAGCCTTGAACCGCTTGCGCTTGACGAAGAGATTGAATTTATCATGCGTACAGCTGATCAGTACCTGATCAAAGCCCCTGCCCGAAAAGATGTACTGAGTATGTTTGCCGGACTGCGCCCATTGGCTGCTCCACAGGGAGGATCAGAAAAAACGAAAGAAATATCAAGAAGCCATAAGATTTTTGTTTCAGATTCCGGACTGATTACCATCACCGGAGGAAAATGGACTACCTACCGTAAAATGGCCGAAGACACAGTGAACAAAGCTATTGAAGTAGGTAAACTGGTAAATAAACCGGTGAAAACCAAAGACCTGCCCATCCATGGCAGCACACCAAATGTAGACCGCAATAACCATTTGTATGTATATGGAACGGACCGCGATGCATTGCTTGCATTAGTGAACGAAAACAAAGCCTGGGGGGAAAAACTTGACCCAAGGGCTGATTATATAGCCGCTGAGGTTATCTGGGCGGTAAGGAATGAGATGGCAAGAACATTGGAAGATGTTTTGGCCAGACGTGTAAGGATACTGTTCCTGGATGCCCGTATGGCGATCGATGTAGCGCCTAAGGTGGCTGCTCTGATCGCGGCTGAATTGCATAAAGATGCACAGTGGGAGAAAGAACAGGTCAGTACGTTTATCAAACTTGCGCAATCCTATCTGCTGGTAGACTATCCGGTGCCGGCATAACGCAGTTAACGCTCCGTAGCGGAGTATATCAATATCTCATAAATATTTTATTAACAACCAAGTATATATAACATTATGGAAGATTTCATATTAGCCTTAGATCAAGGTACTACCAGCTCTCGCGCTATTGTTTTTGATCACAAAGGAGTGGTTAGGTCTGTAGCTCAACGTGAATTTAAACAGATTTTTCCCCATTCCGGCTGGGTTGAACATGATCCTAACGAAATCTGGTCTACACAGGCCAGTGTAGCCGCTGAAGCGACCGTAAAAATAGGTATTAACGGGACAAATATAAAAGCAATAGGGATCACCAATCAGCGTGAAACCACTATTGTATGGGACAGGGCAACTGGTGAACCGGTTTACAACGCGATCGTCTGGCAGGACCGCCGCACCGCTGAATTCTGTGATCAGCTGAAAGCTGACGGCCATGAAGATACGATCCGTTCAAAAACAGGCCTGGTGATAGACTCTTATTTTTCAGGTACCAAAATAAGGTGGATACTGGACAATGTTGAAGGTGCACGTGAGCGGGCTGAAAAAGGTGAACTGGCCTTCGGTACCGTTGATAGCTGGCTGGTGTGGAAATTTACCCGTGGCCATATTCATGTAACGGATACCACCAACGCAAGCCGTACCATGCTGTTTAACATCATCACCCAGGAATGGGATGACGAATTGCTGAAAATTCTTGATATCCCTAAAAGCATGCTTCCCGAAGTGAAACAATCAAGTGAGATCTACGGGGAAACTGCTACAACGATCTTCGCATCGAAAATTCCGATCGCCGGTATTGCCGGTGACCAGTCGGCCGCCCTCTTTGGCCAGATGTGCATCGATAAAGCGATGGTTAAGAATACCTATGGAACAGGTTGTTTCATGCTGATGAACATAGGCGATAAGTTCATTGAGTCGAAAAATAACCTGCTGACTACCGTTGGCTGGAAAATAGACGGCAAAATCACGTACGCCTTTGAAGGCAGTATTTTTATTGCCGGAGCTGTAGTACAGTGGCTGCGTGATGGTCTGGGCATTATCAAAACATCTGCCGATGTGGAAAAACTTGCTTTAAGCGTAGAGGATACTGATGGCGTTTACTTTGTACCGGCATTTGCAGGACTTGGAGCACCATACTGGAAACCGGATGTGAGGGGTACGATCATTGGCCTTAGCCGTGGAACAACCGCCGGGCATCTTGCGCGTGCAGCACTAGAGTCTATCGGGTACCAGACAATGGATGTGCTGAAAGCGATGGAAGCTGATTCCGGAATGGAAATTAAAGAATTAAGGGTTGACGGCGGAGCTACGGCCAATAACCTGCTGATGCAGTTTCAGTCAGACCTGCTGGGTGTGAACGTGATCAGGCCAACTGTTCCGGAAACCACAGCATTAGGTGCTGCATACCTTGCCGGGCTGGCCGTTGGCTTCTGGAAAGACATTGCGGAGATACAGCAATTGTGGAAGGCTGACAAGGAATTTGTTCCGGCTGGTGACCAGAAGAAGATTGATGAGAATGTTAAGGGTTGGAAAAAGGCTATTCATGCCGCCCAATCCACAGGTGATAAACTTACCAAATCTGAACTGGCTTAAATTTTTTAATAAACTTATTTATTATGACACCTTTCATAGCTGAACTGCTCGGTACTATGTTTATGATACTGCTGGGCGATGGCGTAGTGGCCAATGTCGTTTTAAACGATACTAAAGGAAATAACAGTGGATGGATGGTCATTACGACAGCCTGGGGACTGGCCGTTTTTGTCGGTGTAACCATTGCCGGCCCTTATAGCGGGGCGCATTTTAACCCCGCGATCACTATCGGCCTTGCCATTGCGGGTAAATTCCCCTGGTCAAATGTATTGCCTTATATCTGTGCTCAATTTATAGGTGCCTTTATAGGTGCATTCCTGGTATGGGTCATGTATTTCGACCATTTCAAAAAAACCAATAATCCGGCTTCTATTCTGGCAGTGTTCTCTACAGGTCCTGCTGTGCGTAATTACGTTTCCAATATTGCAAGTGAGGTCATTGGTGCTTTTGTGCTGCTGTTTACGATCTTTTATATTACCGGTGCAGAAATAACCCCTTCTAAAACCCCTATAGGCTTAGGTTCTGTAGGTGCCGTACCGGTAGCTTTACTGGTATGGGTAATCGGACTTTCGCTTGGTGGTACCACCGGTTACGCAATTAATCCTGTACGGGACCTTGGGCCACGGATCATGCACGCGATCCTGCCGATCAAGGGTAAGGGAACCAGCGACTGGGCTTATGCATGGATCCCTGTCCTGGGGCCTATCATAGGTACGGCAATTGCCGCCCTGCTTTACATTAACTTACACGTCTAATTACTGCGGGAACAAAACAGATCATATCAAACCACCATAAACTTGCTGCTTACAGGTAGTAATTCACAAGCTTATGGTGGCTTCATTACCGTTAAAAATCAATATATGCTGATGAAAACTCTTTTAAAAGGTAGCCTTTTGGCTATACTCGGGCTTGGCCTGTGCCTGAATGGCACGGCCCAGGATACTACAGGAAAAAAAACAGATACGGCTCAGGTAAAAAAGGTTGTTCCTTTTGATATCAACCTGCAGGTGCGGAGCCTGTACGTATGGCGTGGATTTAAAGTTTCGAATTCGCCTATTACCGATGTGGATATGCACTATAACATCACGAAAGACAAAAGTCTGGCCATAGGTGTATGGGGTGGAGCGGGTTTTACAGGTGATTATAAGGAATTTGACTATTATATCAGTTACACTAAATCTAACTACAGTTTCTCTATTTGGGACGTCAATAACATTACTGATTTTCCCAATGCCAGGCTGTTTAACTACAATCCCAGATCTACGTCACATTTTGTAGATGTGAGGGCCGGATATAAGTTTGGCGATTCTTTTCCGTTAACAGTTAACTGGGCTACTATTATTCTTGGGCGTGATACCCATCCTACAGGAGATGGGGGCGTGTCCAATAGTTACTCACATTATTCAGAGCTGGATTACAGGCTCTGGAAAGACGGAACTTCGGAGTTCCATATTTTTGTAGGCGGAGGCTTTGCATTTGGCCGGCAGGCAAACTTCTATGGTGACAGACCAAATGTGGTGAACACCGGCGTAACCATCAATAAGGACCTGGTATTGTTTAAATACCACATGCCGATTGCCGCCACAGCAATGTTTAACCCTGAAAAGAATTATGGGGCATTGCAATTGATTGTCAACGTATTTTAAAGATCGTTTCTTTGGTTAGAATGGAGCAGTAGGAAAGATGAGTTCGCCTGCTGCTTTTTTTTGAATTAAATGCTGATCATTATGGTGTTAATATTAGATTTGTGGCGCTAGCATTCCAAATTTCAACATGATCAGACAACTTTGCTTCATCCTGCTGCTGCTTTCAGCTGCCAGGCCATCATTTTCTCAGACATCAGCCCATCCGTTTAAGTTAGAAACGGAATATTTGGTTAATCCTATAGGATTAGATCATCCAAACCCCCGTTTTACATGGCAAATGGCAGATCAGAGACAGGGGGCCAGGCAAACTGCTTACCGCATTGTGGTGGATACGGATTCACTGGGGCTCACCAAAGCTAACGGCCAGTTGTGGAACACAGGCTGGATCAAATCAGACCGTACCCTGGTGCAGTTTTCCGGTCCGGCGCTTAAACCTTTTACCAAATACTACTGGCGTGTTGACCTGGCAGACCAAAATGGGAAACAGTCAAAAGCCATACAGGCCGCAAGTTTTGAAATGGGGATGATGAATATGGGAAACTGGAAAGGTTCCTGGATATCTGATAGCGAGAATATCAGGATGAAACCTGCACCCTACTTCCGTAAGGTTGTGGAAACCCATAAAAAGATCAGATCGGCAAGGGCATATATTGCTGCCGCGGGCCTGTATGAACTGTCTGTCAACGGAGCTAAGATTGGCAACCACAGGATGGACCCGATGTATACCCGTTTTGACAGGCGTACATTATATGTTACTTATGACGTTACCCCCTCTATCGTTAACGGCAAAAATGCAATAGGCGTGCTCTTAGGGAATGGATGGTATAACCATCAGTCTACCGCCGTATGGGATTTTGACAGGGCGCCATGGCGCAACCGGCCTGCCTTCTGCCTTGACCTGAGGATCACTTATGAAGATGGTACCGTGGAAACGATTACCTCGGGCAAGGACTGGAAAACAGCACTCAGCCCGATCATCTTCAACAGCATTTATACGGCCGAACATTATGATGCAAGACTGGAAAAAACAGGCTGGAATACCGCTGCATTTGATGATTCCGCATGGAAAAATGTAATTAACAGATCTGCACCTTCTGATCATATTGTTGCACAGGCTTTGCATCCAATCCGTAATGTGGAAGAAATTGCAGCAAAAAGCCTGAAGAAATTCAATGATACCACTTACGTTTTTGATTTGGGAAGGAACATCTCCGGAGTGTCTAAAATCACTGTCAAAGGTGCAGCAGGAACGGTTTTAAGGCTAAAACACGCTGAACGGCTGTATCCTAACGGCAGGGTAGACCTTTCCAATATTGATGTGCATTACCGCCCGACGGATAACCAGGACCCTTTCCAGACAGATATCCTGACCCTGAGCGGAAAAGGTGAAGAAACGTTTATGCCACATTTCAATTATAAGGGCTTCCAGTACGTAGAAGTAACCAGCAGTGTCCCTGTTGAGCTGAGTAAGACTAGCCTGGTTGGCTATTTTATGCACAGCGATGTTCCGGTTACCGGGAATGTGAAATCCTCTGAGCCGCTGATCAATAAAATATGGTCTGCTACCAACAATTCTTACCTGTCCAACCTTTTCGGGTATCCGACAGACTGCCCTCAGCGTGAAAAGAACGGCTGGACTGGGGATGCACAGATCGCTATTGAAACAGGACTTTATAATTTTGACGGAATTACAGTATATGAAAAGTGGCTGGCCGACCATCGGGATGAGCAGCAGCCGAATGGAGTGCTGCCCTCCATTATCCCAACGGATGGATGGGGTTATGAATGGGGCAACGGGCCCGACTGGACCAGTACAATTGCCATTATTCCCTGGAATATTTATCTCTTCTACGGAGACCAGCGGTTACTGGCGGACTGTTACCTGAATATTAAAAAATATGTAGATCATATAGATGAGGGCTATCCTGCCGGCCTGACGAGCTGGGGCCTGGGCGACTGGGTTCCTGTGAAATCTAAATCACCTGTGGAGCTTACTTCTACCTGTTATTATTATGCCGATGCACTGATCCTGGCCAAAACGGCAAAAATTCTTGGTAAAACGGCCGATTTTGAAAAGTATACCGCACTGGCTGCGAAAATAAAAAATGCCTTTAATGTAAAATACCTGCATAAAGAAAGCGGTATTTATGGCGATGGCGTGCAAACTGAACTGAGCGTGCCGCTTTACTGGGGCATTGTACCTGATGAATACAAAGCCCGGGTTGCCCAAAGCCTTGCTAAACGTGTGGAAGCGGATGGTTTCCACCTGGACGTGGGTTTATTAGGTACGAAGGCAATCTTAAACGCCTTAAGCGAAAATGGATATGCAGATCTTGCTTACAAAATAGCGGCACAAAAAACATATCCCAGCTGGGGATGGTGGATGGAAAACGGGGCCACAACCCTCTACGAGAACTGGCCTATAGATGCAAAATCGGATATATCGATGAACCACATTATGTTTGGCGAGATCGGGGCCTGGTTATACAAGGGTATTGCAGGGATCAAACCTGATCCTGCAAGTCCGGGATTCAAGAACGTGATCCTGGAACCGCATTTTGTAAAAGGCCTGGACCATTTTGAAGCGAGGCATATGGGCCCTTACGGCAATATCCTCTCCTCATGGACAAGACAAAATAACGGCGTCTCTTACCGGGTTGAAATCCCGGCGAATGCTACAGCATCTGTCATTCTTCCTGCCGAACAGAACCTAAAGGTTTATCTTGATGGAAAGCTGATTGCAGGAGCCACAAAACAACTGTCATCCGGAACCTATACTTTCGAATGGAAATAAAATGCCGGTGAACCTGCCGGTTCCAGAACTGATAAGCGGCGAGATCTTGTCTCTTGTCAGTTCTGATGCAATTTAAATTCAGGTATCATCTGTTGCTTTTATTGTGTATCGCCCATTCGGCACCTTCCTTCTCAAACCTCATGATCGCTTGGCCGTACAGGCGTTTTTATTGTAAATCTATTGCGATTTAACCGTTTCATATTATTTATTAATAGTTAATTACTTAATTTTTAGAGAATAATTTGTTTTGTTTTTGGTGATATTAATTTTTAATTTAAGTTATTATTAACTATTTAACTTAAATTTTATGAAAACAAAACAACAACTACGGTTATTCTTGTTTGCCGCCTGTTTGCTCTTAGGTGTAACATCCTGTAAAAAGCAGGAAAACAAACCCGGTGTTCCTGATCTTGCTGCCAATGCTGAAAGGACTCAGGTAGCTGCAGTAACTGCAGCGGATTTTAAAGTAATAGGCTATGTTCCTTCATGGGCCGGAGCAGTAAACCAGATCCAGTTCAGTAAATTAACGCATGTAAATTATGCTTTCATTCTTCCTACGTCAAGCGGTGGCTTTCAGCCCCTGGACAATCCCGGAAATAAACTGCAGAGCCTTGTTTCTGCAGCACATTCAAACAATGTAAAGGTTTTTGTATCAGTTGGAGGATGGAACAATGGAGATGACAGCGCATTTGAATCCTTTGCATCAAGTTCCGCAGGGCGCACCACCTTTACCAATAATGTGATTAACCTGGTGAACCAGTATGGGCTGGACGGAATAGATATCGACTGGGAATACCCTGACAACGGAAATTCTGCCAATAACTATTCCCTGCTGATGCAGCAATTAAGTGAAGCCATGCACAGCCGGGGAAAACTGCTGACCGCGGCAGTAGTTTCCTATAATGGTACAAGCATCCAGAACAGCGTTTTCGGTTATGTTGATTTTCTAAATATCATGGCTTATGATGAATCGGGGCCAAATCATTCTACTTATGACCTGGCCGTCCGCTCATTGGATTACTGGATAAACAGGGGGCTTCCTGCCGCTAAGGCCAATCTTGGCGTTCCCTTTTATGGCAGGTCCTCTTCGGAATTTGTTGATTATAAGGAGATACTGGCGAGGGGAGGCAGTCCGAACTCAGATTCTTTTTCAGGAATAGGCTATAATGGAATTCCCACAATTAAAAGCAAAACCAATCTGGCTTTTGACCGGGCCGGCGGTATTATGATCTGGGAATTGTCTGAAGATGCCACAGGAGCGAACTCGCTTTTGTCTGCTATTCATGACGTGGTGGTTTCAAAAGGCGGAACAGGCACGCCAGTGCCTCCTATAGGGCAGGTCATTACCTTAAAAGGATTTAATGGTAAATATGTAAGCGGGCAGGACGGAACCCAGGCCATGACCTGCACCAGCACTACCGCATCTCCAACTGAGTCATTCACCCTGTTAGATGCCGGTGGAGGTAAGGTGGCGCTGAGGAGTAAGGGCAAATACGTGTCATCAGAAAACGGCACAATGGCCATTACATGTAACCGCGCAACCATGGGCGACTGGGAAAAGTTCGACTGGATAGTCAATCCTGACGGAACCGTATTCTTAAGGGGTAACAACGGTAAGTACGTTTCAAGTGAAAATGGCACGCAGGCCATGACCTGCACCCGGGCAACAGGCTCCGGCTGGGAAGCTTTTGGCATTAATAAGTAAAAGATAATCATGAAAGGCCTTTCGGTTGAAGGGCCTTTCAAAAAACGGAAGGCAATAAATCTACGATTTCTACCATTTTATCCTGAATTACCACCCGCGAAGGAATTAATTCTGCTATAAATTTACAATCTGTAATTGGTACCGAAGCCAATGGCTGATCAGCTAAGAACAGCGTGGTGGCGGGTAAAAACGACTATTGAGAAATTATTATAGCAATGATCAATGCTCATATCATTTTAATCTTATCGGCCTCTGCGCCAGTGATGGTGTTCAGTCACGTTTTCGTTGGGAGGTACTACCAAAATGTACTGAGGGTAAAAATAATACATGCAGTTCAGTCACCTGTTGTTTACAGGGAATTACTGGAAGCAAGGATCCATCATCATTTTGAGGATTCTCTCAGACATCATATTATAATAACCTGCGGGCCTTACAAACTGGAAGGGTATTTCAAATCTTTTCCCAAAGGGGAGTACCACTTTTATGATTTAGACCATCATGAAGTTGTGAAGCTTAAAAAAGATCACAAGGGATGGGGCCTTCTGGAAATCTGTGACGGAGACGACAGGAAAAGGATGTTCATCATGCCGATGATACTCCATCTGGAAGCAAAACTCTTTAACTAATGCAGTACAATTAAAACCATAAACCTTCGCATATGAAAACCACGAAACTTGAACTAGGGACAGATATTGACAGAAAAGCGGTAAAAGATATCCTTGAACTTGACCGCAAAATAGGGCTGTTTCAGTCTGGCAAAATGGATGGGGAAAGCTTTCGGGCATTTCGTCTTGCCAGAGGGGTTTATGGGCAGCGGCAGGATGGTGTGAATATGATCCGCATCAAACTTCCGTTTGGCAGGGTTTCACCCGATCAGCTGATTCGCATTGCAGATCTTTCTGAGCAGTATGCAAGCGCTAATCTTCATGCCACTACCAGGCAGGATATCCAGCTCCATTATGTAAAACTTCAGGATGCCCCTCAATTATGGGCCAGGCTTGAGGAAAAGGGGATTACACTCAGAGAAGCCTGTGGCAATACCATCAGAAACCTGACAGCTTCTCCGTATGCAGGTATTGATCCGGATGAATTATTTGATGTGTCGCCCTATGCGGAGGCAATGTTTAAGTATTTTTTAAGGAACCCGGTTTGCCAGAACCTGGGGCGCAAATTCAAGATCGCTTTTTCGTCATCTGATAAAGATGCTGCGTTTACTTTTATCCATGACCTGGGCTTTATTCCGCGGATCAGTTATTTGGATGGCAGGGAGGTAAGGGGATTCAAGGTATTGCTTGCGGGAGGATTGGGAGCACAGCCTTTTGTAGCACACCCGATATTTGATTTTATGGAAGAAAGCCAGATCATCCCTTTTACAGAAGCATGTTTGAGGATCTTTGACAGGTATGGAGAGCGCGCAAAAAGAAATAAAGCAAGATTGAAATATCTGATTGCTGATATTGGGATCATTGCTTTCCTCGATCTGGTTGAGGCAGAACGTAAAGCAATCAGTCTTCGGGCCTATCAGATCAATCCTAAAAACCATGTCAAAACTGAAATTCCTGCAAACAGGGCCTTCAATCATGATACCCCTGCAGATGCAAATAAATTTTGGCAATGGAAAGCGAAAAATGTTTACCGGCAAAAACAAAAGGGATTTTTTGCTGTAAAAATTATGTTGCCCACAGGTAATCTCAGTGCTGATAAGGCCAGAAAACTTGCGGTTATTGCACAGGACCATGCATCGCGGGATATGCGGATCACCATCAATCAGGGGGTATTGCTGAAGTATGTGCGCCCGCATTTATTGGTTTCTTTATTTAATAGCCTGAATGAGGCAGGCCTGGCTGAACCTGGTTTTGATTCGCTTCATGATATTACAGCCTGCCCCGGCACGGATACCTGCAATCTTGGTATTTCCAGCTCTGTGGGCCTGGCGGAGGAACTGAAGCGTATGCTGGATGCTGAGTATAAAGATGTTGTTTACGACAACCTGATCCGGATAAAAATATCAGGCTGTATGAACGGATGTGCTCATCATGCCGTTGCAAACATTGGATTCCAGGGGATGTCTATGAAGGTTGGAGGGTATATACTTCCTGCTATGCAGGTACTTCTTGGCGGGGGAAGTGATGGGTCCGGAAACGGATCAATTGCTGAAAAGGTGATAAAACTTCCGTCCAAAGCGATTCCGGAGGCGGTAAGGATGTTGTTGAATAACTACCAGGCTGAGGCGGCCGAAGGGGAATATTTCAACGATTTTTACAGACGCCTGGGTAAGAATTACTTTTACAATTTGCTGAGGCCACTGGGAGAGATCTCCGATCCCTCTCAGGATTTTCTGCTGGACTGGGGGCAGGAAAATCAGTATGAGGCGAAGATTGGAGTTGGTGAATGCGCTGTTCCTATGATAGATATGGTTGGAGTTGTTTTTGATGAAGTAAAGGAAACTGTGGCAAGGGCTGCAGAAGCAGCTGAAGCAAAACAGTGGGTGGAATCTATCTATTATAGTTACAGCGTTTTCATTAATGCGGGCAGGGCCTTATTATTGAGTAAGGAAATTTCGTGTAATACACACAATAGTGTGCTGAAACATTTCGATGAACAGTTTATTTTGAATGGCGAACTTGAATTTGAGGGATCTTATCAAGAAAAAGTTCTGCAGATCAATAAACACGCGCCGCTGGAAGATTTTGCTATTGCCTATAAGGCCGATGCAGAACAATTCTATTACAGGGCAATGGCTCTCCGGGACAAGCAATTTAACCTGGATTAAGCCGGTTCTGCAGTTTATAATCTGCAATTAATACCATTCATCCCTGATATAGTACCGTAACGAAAAACATTAATAATTGAATTTTGCAGTGTTAACATAGAATTTGATCAATTCAGCGGCTGCTCTGTAAGGGGCTGGCCTTTAGGGTTGATCAGCAGACATTTGATTCTTTTAATTATGCAAACATCAGTTTCAGTAGATCATGCAGAACAGCATGAGCACCATCAATCTTTTATTACTAAATACATATTTAGTATGGATCATAAGATGATAGCCAAACAATTTTTAATTACGGCGATCGTCATGTCAATAATAGCTATGAGTATGTCTGTGCTATTCAGGCTGCAGCTGGCCTGGCCTGATAAACAGTTCCCGATTTTGGAAGTGCTGCTTGGCCGGTGGGCCGAGGGCGGCCGCATCAAACCTGATTTTTATCTTGCTATGGTCACCATTCATGGTACAATTATGATCTTTTTTGTGCTGACAAGCGGACTTAGCGGAACGTTTAGTAATTTGCTTATCCCCCTGCAGATCGGCGCGAGGGATATGGCCTCGCCGCTGCTGAATATGTTGTCTTACTGGTTCTTTTTTGTAGCCTGTGTAATTATGGTTGGGTCATGTTTTGTTGAAACAGGACCTGCAAGTGCCGGATGGACCGTTTATCCTCCATTGTCTGTTTTACCTAAAGCCATTTCCGGTTCTGGATTGGGAATGACATTATGGTTAACCAGTGTAGTGATATTTATTATATCCGGAGTGATGGGGAATATTAATTATATCAGTACGGTTTTAAACATGCGTACCAGGGGAATGACCATGTGGAGAATGCCACTAACTGTATGGGCATTGCTGCTGACAGCAATTATGGGCCTGCTGTCCTTTCCTGTGCTGACCGGTGCGGTGGTTTTATTGATATTTGACAGGGCCATGGGAACCAGCTTTTACTTATCTGATATTGTAGTGGGTACGCAGGTCCTTCCAAATGAAGGCGGAAGCCCAATTTTATGGCAGCATTTATTCTGGTTCCTGGGCCACCCGGAAGTATACATTGTGGTTATGCCGGCGTTGGGAATAACTTCTGAGGTGATCTCCAACCGTGCACGTAAACCTATTTTCGGATATCACGCCATGGTGTACTCGCTCATTGGCATCGTTGTGCTTTCATTTATAGTTTGGGGGCACCATATGTTTGTAACCGGGATGAATCCATTTCTGGGAGGCGTATTTATGGTCACTACCCTGATTATAGCAGTTCCCTCTGCGGTGAAGACCTTCAACTTCCTGGCTACTTTATGGCGGGGAAACATTCATTTTACTCCTGCAATGCTGTTTGCAATCGGGTTGGTTTCTTTTTTTATTTCAGGTGGTCTTACAGGTATTTACCTTGGTAATGCGGTACTTGATATCAATTTACACGATACGTATTTTGTTGTCGGGCATTTTCACCTGGTGATGGGTTCTGCTTCGGTTTTTGGTATGCTTGCCGGGGTTTACCATTGGTTTCCTAAGTTATTTGGCAGGATGATGGACGAAAGGCTTGGTTACCTCCATTTCTGGATTACTTTTGCATGTGCCTACCTGGTCTTTTTTCCAATGTATTTCCTTGGCCTGGATGGTGTGCCCAGAAGGTATTATGCGTTTACCGAGTTTGAATTTATGAGTAAATGGGTCTCGGTAAATATTCTGATTACCTGGGCTGCAATAGTGGCTGCCCTGGCACAGGTAGCATTTCTTTTCAATTTCTTCTACTCCATATTCAGGGGAAAGCGCGCAACACAAAATCCCTGGAATTCCAACACATTGGAATGGACTACGCCCGTTGAACATCTCCATGGCAACTGGCCTGGAGAATTACCTGTTGTTCATCGCTGGGCATATGATTACAGTAAGCCCGGGCATCATGAAGACTTTATCATGCAGACCGTTCCCTTCTCCGAAACGATGGACAGCAATCAGTCGTATGACTTAAATGATGATCCGGAAATACTGGCGGTTCAGCAGGAGTACAATGCGCAAAAAGAACAGGGCATTGATTAAAGTTTATGGAGGGACCTGATCGGGGAGGTGATATCTGATAGTATTGACACGAAAAAAGGGGATTAAGATCCCCTTTTTCAATTACATTCCGGTAGTCATCAGATTTTCATGCAACAAAACACACACTACTCATCTTTCTTGATTCCTAACGATTAGGTTGTGGTGTATACCTTAAATAAGGCTTTACCACGCGTACCCCGCCCGGAAATAGCTCTTCTGCATCTTCTGTTGAAACTGCATTGGATATAATTACGTCATCTCCCGGAACCCAGTCTGCCGGGGTTGCTACCTTGTACTCGTCAGCAAGTTGTAAAGCTTCTATAACACGAAGGATCTCATTGAAATTCCTTCCTACCATTGCCGGATAAGTGAGCGTAAGCCTTATTTTTTTGTTTTGGTCAATCACAAATACAGACCGTACTGTCATCGTTGCAGACGCATTAGGATGGATCATATCATAAAGTAATGAAACGGTCCTGTCTTTATCTGCAATCAGTGGAAAATCCACTTCGGTGTTTTGAGTTTCATTAATGTCACTGATCCATTTATGGTGATCGTCTATAGGGTCAACACTCACTGCGATCGCCTTCACATTTCTCTTCTTGAACTCTCCGTTTAATTGTGAGGTCCTGCCCAGTTCAGTAGTGCAAACAGGTGTGTAATCTGCCGGATGAGATAATAATAACCCCCAGCTATTGCCAAGAAAATCGTGAAAATCTATTTCCCCGATGGTGGTAAGTGCTCTAAAATTTGGCGCAACGTCTCCTAATTGTAAACTCATAATATCTAATTTAAGTGTATGATCATATGGTCAGCTTTTTGAGCAGACCAATGCAAAATTAGGGGGCAATCTTTTGCTTATATGGTATTAAACAGGTGAATAATGGTATTTTATCACGATTTTGCAGAAGATTTGCGTCGTTTAGCTAGAATCAGCACATTTAATGGTCTGGGTATGAGGTGTTCCGCACTTTTTCGTTGTTAGTGCCTTATAATTGCCAACATCTTTTTAAGTCATTACTGACTAAATCCATGACGCTAAAGAAAGGCGATCAGGTTGGTTGATCATGAGCGTACATTAATGTATTGGCAAATTGGACAACGTATTTTTGAAGAGGAGCAACAAGGTAAAGACAGGGCAGATTATGGTAATTATCTCACTAAATTTATCGCAGATCAGTTAGAGCCGGAATACGCCAGTGGATTCTCTAAACAGCAGATAGAACTATTTCGTCAATTTTATCGCACATTTCCAATTGCGAATACCTGTATTCGCAATTGGGCTGGAGCCAATATAAGATCATATCATATTTCTTACGATGATAGTGCAAAGGCGGGAATCGGACTTTGTTCCGATATTGAAGGGAAACTACATTGGTATATTGACTTAGAAAATTAGCCCGTGCACACTCCACCATGCAAAATTGAAACGGATCTTACTGCACAACCGGAAAAATAGCATCAAATCTAAAGATTAGTGTAGGTAGCCGTTGGCTTCTCAATTAGAACAGGCATAAAAATTTTGTGCGTTGTAATTTGATATTTAACTAATGTTCTTTAATCTGTAACTTGTACTTCGGCCACCACTTTCCTCCTGTTCGAGCACACCTTTTTTTACCAGGTCCTGTATGTCCCTTAGTGCAGTATCTGTAGATGTTTTGGTCATTGTCGCCCATTTGGAAACATTTAGTTTCCCAAAAAAATTTTCAAGCAGGACCTGCAGCATTTTTTGCTGACGCAGGTTGAATTCCTGTCCGCTATGGTTTTCCCAAAACCTTGCTCGTTCTAAAATCCTGGATATGGTTTGCTCTGTTTCCTCCATAGAATGATAAAGACAGTCCAGGAACCATTCCAGCCAGCGTGTTATATCTAGCTCACCCCGCTGAGTGGATTCTAAGATCTCATAATAGCCCTTCCTTTCTTTGAGTATTTGGGCCGACATGGAATAAAATCTTTGCCTGCTTTTATCTGCACGAGCCAGTTGCATATCGGCAATAGCTCTCGCGATACGCCCATTTCCGTCATCAAAGGGGTGAATGGTTACAAACCAAAGATGCGCTATCGCTGCCTTGATCACCGGGTCCAGTTCCTGCTGATCATTCAGCCAGTGTAAAAAGCCGTCCATCTCTGCTGGAACTTTTTCTGCGGCAGGGGCTGTAAAATGCACCGTTTCCCGTCCCATTGCACCCGAGACGACTTCCATTGGACCGTCTCTCCAGTTGGCCACCTTTATTTTATACATGCCGCTGCGTCCGGTTGGAAAGAGTGCAGCATGCCATCCGAAAATTCTGTCCTGACTGAGGGGTTGGTCGTATCTTTGGGTAGCATCAAGCATCATTTCAACCACACCTTCCACATCCCGCCCGGTAGTTACAGTACCCGCAACCTCTATACCTAAACGCCTGGCGATAGAAGACCTAACCTGTTCCTCGCTGAGCAGTTTGCCTTCAATTTCACTAGATTTCACAACATCTAAAGTCAATGCCTGAAGCATCGCTTCTTCCTGGATCTTGAAACCAAACGCCTGCATCTGACCTAAGATTTTGCCTTGCCGATGCCTGACATCGCCTAATTTTGCGAAAAGTTTCTCCCGGTCCCAGTTAAAATCTGGCCACTTTTCTCGCTGATGAATAAACATAATTACCGCATTTATGCGGTGAATGTAGGATTTAATTACCGCATATTAAAATTTTATCCATTTTTTGCGGCGAAGAGTGTTACTAATCGCCTTATTTTTGCGGTGAATAAAGGTTCTATTTACCGCACAGTATAAAGTTAATTTATGGTGTTTGAGAAATGGCGGACTAAGATAATATTTACCATTCCCATAACTTCTCAGGTCATGCATTGGTATAGTCGATGAGCAGCGCCAGTTAGATCATGGATCCGAGACAGATGTTTTCAGTGGAAATGCAAATTTGGATATAGCGGATAAAAAACATCTTGTTCAGCTCTTTCCGCCTGAACATATAAATTCACTAACGGGAGATGTTCGTTCAAGTCAAACCCCGCACTCTCAAAAATATTAGAAACAAGAACGATGTTATAAATATAGGAATTTATAGAACGGAAAATTTCAAACAGAAAAGCGATCTCTATTTTGGCCAAGAATAGGATTGAGGTGCGAGATCACGAAGCCGACATCATCTTGGATTTTCTTTAGCTCATGGCAAAGAACTACACCAAGAATGATAAAGTGGAAAAATGACTGGAACCCAAAGGAAAAATCGAACTTGCCAAAATCCATCAAGAGGAGTGAACCAATGGCGTTTTTAGACTGATTCGCCTAGGAGTCTAAAGAGGTTTTTTACTAGCTGTCGAACACCCGTTGGCCAAGCTGCAACAATTTGGTTATCAGATTTTTATTGGCATAAAAAAAGGAAATACCATGCTTTTGGTATTTCCTTAAGTAGCGGGGAGCAGGATCGAACTGCCGACCTCAGGGTTATGAATCCTGCGCTCTAACCATCTGAGCTACCCCGCCATGGGGAGGTTCTTTTTTAAAGAGTTGCAAATATAGAATAAAATACTTTTCTTTAGAAAAAAATAAAAAAATAATACACAAATAACAAAATATAAGCGATTTAAGATGTCAGAAAAGAAAAAGTTTACCCTGGAATATGAGTTGAAATCGTCTCCGCGTATTTTGTTTAGTTTCATCAGCGAGCCAAACGGACTCTCTCAATGGTTTGCCGATGATGTCGTTTTCCGTGATCAGGTATATACCTTCACCTGGGATGACGAGGTTCAAAAAGCCAAAATGTTAAGTTTCAAGGAAAATAAAATGGTGAAGTTCAAATGGATTGATGATGATCCACACTGTTATTTTGAGATGGAAATTGTGCAGGATGAGTTAACCAATGATGTAGCCCTGTCCATCACAGACTTTGCTACCGAAGAAACGCTTAAAGAGAGAACACAAATCTGGGATAACCAGATCACCTACCTGCATAGTGTAATTGGTGCATAATTTTTCAGATGCATTGTCTACATTTGTATATTGAAAAAGATTCATATACTTCTGCTGAAAGCATTCATTAAGCCATTTCTCGTCACATTTTTAGTGGTGATGTTCATCTTACTGATGTTCTTCCTCTTTAAATATGTGGATGATTTAATAGGAAAAGGCTTTGAATGGTATATCATTCTGGAGCTGATGTTTTATGCATCTGCTGCGAATGTATCTATGGCCCTGCCACTGGCTATATTGTTGTCTTCCATCATGACCTTTGGAACGCTGGGGGAGAACTATGAACTCGTAGCAATTAAATCGGCAGGTATATCACTGCAAAAAGCAATGCGGCCGCTGCTGGTGCTGATCATCTGTATCGCTTTCTCCTCTTTCCTGTTTTCAGAGTATATGCTCCCCAAGGCCAACCTGAAGTTCGGGTCGCTCCTGTGGGATGTGAGGAACAAAAAGCTGTCTTTCCTGATCAAAGAGGGGGTCTTTAACAACAGCATCCCTCAATATTCCATCCGCGTGGATAAAAAAGGAGAGGATGGGGTTTCCTTAACAGGCATTATGATCTACGACCATACGGGGAATAATGGTGTTCCAAAGATCATCATCGCAAAGAACGGCACGATGAACACCACCAAAGATAAGCAGTTCCTTGTGCTTAAACTGAATGACGGTGTCAGATATGAAGAATCGAGCAGCCAGAACGCTACGTATAACCCAAGGCAGCAGCTCACCAGAATGAGGTTTGGGCAGACGGCGCAGAAATTTGATATTTCCAGCTTTAAAATGAACCGGACAGATGAGAACAGCTTCCGTACAAATAACCAGATGCTCAACCTTGACGGACTTAAACATAAAGGGGATTCATTGACCAAAGAACTGGACAGTGTAAACCGGTATGCAAGGGTTGCCATGGGTACCTATTTCAAAATGAACAATTATACCAAGGGTTATACACACATCAAAATGGCCCCTGTGAAATTGAAAGGGCCGTTGTTAAATAGTGTGCCCCAGGAGCAGAGAGTGGCTACGTTACAGTCTGCGCTTGATCAGGCCAAGTCCATACAGCAAACTGCTGAGGGCAGGGTTGCTGATCATTCAGACAGGGTTAAAAACCTGATCCGGATCAGGATTGAATACCAGCGAAAGTTTACGCTGGCGGTTTCCTGTCTTATGCTCTTCTTTATAGGGGCCCCTTTAGGTGCGATCATTAGAAAAGGGGGGCTGGGGCTGCCTGTAGTAATGGCTATTATCTTCTTCCTGTTCTACCACATTATCACTACTGTTGCAGAGAAGTCTGCCAACCAGGGCAACCTTAATCCTATACTGGGAATTTGGATGGCCATCATTGTGCTCAGCCCCGTGGGAGCATTCCTGACCTACAAGGCCACTGTGGATTCTGCGCTGTTTGACATTGCCTTATACAAGGCTTTTTTCGGCAGAATTTTTGGTAAAAAGAAAACTCCGCTTACAAAGTAGTCAGCATTGATGTTCCTTACTTACGGATGATATATTTGACGTACATAATATCAAAGAAGGTTGTAACTTTGTTTATGATTCTTACATTGATAGCATGCTGTATCTTTTGATAAGATGAAGAGGTTAAGAAATGGAAATTAAACTGAACGCAATAGAAGACGCTGTTGCAGATATCAAAGCCGGTAAAGTTGTGATTGTTGTTGACGATGAAGATCGTGAAAATGAGGGTGACTTCCTTACTGCTGCTGCCAATGCTACTCCTGAAGTGATCAATTTCATGGCTACTTATGGCAGGGGACTGATTTGCGCTGCAATTACTGAGGCCAGGTGTGAAGAGTTAAACCTGGAACTGATGGTGGGTAAAAATACTGCCGCCTATGAAACTAATTTCACGGTTTCTGTAGACCTCATCGGGCATGGATGCACAACAGGTATTTCTGCGTCTGACCGTTCCAAAACTATAAAAGCACTGATCAACCCGGATACTGACCCTAATGAGTTAGGCAGACCCGGACATATTTTTCCATTGCGTGCTAAAGATGGCGGTGTGCTCAGGCGTGCCGGACATACCGAAGCTGCTGTTGATTTGGCCAGGCTGGCAGGTATGGAACCTGCCGGGGTACTGGTGGAGATCATGAAAGATGATGGAGAGATGGCCAGGCTTCCTGACCTGATCAAAATTGCAGAACAGCACCAGCTGAAAATAATTTCTATCAAAGACCTGATCGCTTACCGTTTGAATAAAGAAAGCCTGATCAGGGAAGATGTAACCATTAATCTGCCTACAGAGTGGGGAGATTTTAAAATGACCGCCTATACCCAGCTGGAAAATAACGCAATTCACCTGGCATTGAGCAAGGGTGAATGGACACCTGAAGAAGCTGTTCTTGTGAGGGTGCACAGCTCCTGCATTACCGGTGATATATTTGGTTCATGCCGCTGTGACTGCGGCCCCCAGCTGCATAAAGCAATGCAGATGATCCAGGAAGAAGGCAAAGGCATTGTGGTTTACATGAACCAGGAAGGCCGTGGCATAGGGCTGGTAAATAAATTGCTGTCCTATAATCTTCAGGATGCAGGTTTCGATACCGTTGAAGCCAACATCAAACTGGGTTTTAAAGGTGATGAACGTGATTATGGCGTGGGTGCACAGATCTTGAGGGCACAGGGTGTGAGTAAAATGCGCCTCATGTCAAATAACCCTACCAAACGTGCCGGGTTAATTGGATATGGTTTAGAGGTGGTAGAAAACATTCCTATTGAAATAGTAAGCAATACGCACAATGAGACCTATCTGAAAACCAAAAGGGACAAAATGGGCCATACCATTATGAAAGGATAAGATTGCTGAAGGAAAGAAGCTATTTATTTTTCTTCAGCTTCTTTTGTTCTTCGGTAATAGCTTCTTTATTAATAGACTGTCTGGAATTCTGTTGTCTTTCAGCCTCTCTCTTTTTCTGGTTACGGCGGTATTCTCCGGTTACTTTCTGAACGAATTCCCTGAAATTGTCAAACTGCTGTGAGTAGATCAGTCCGAAGGACGTTACGTTGGTATTCGGATTAATGCCCGGATTGACAAAGATACTCTGTATAGTGGGCGGCTTATTGGCCAGTTTGCCTACCAGTGTACCGTCCCTTCTGATCAGGGCAAGTACTTCTACCTCGCCTCCTACATTACTGCTGGAGAATCCTATCGGAGAAAGGTCGTTTGTACTTCTTCTGTCTACCACACCGGCATTGACGGTTACCCTGTTATCAAAGAACCTGAATGACGCACTGGCTTCGCTCAGTGACCTGATATTGATGTCTACAAAATCCAGGTTAAGTGATGACAGCACATTGTTAAACTGGTTGAAAAGCAGTTCCGTGGCCGTGCTGGCAACACCTGAAGATATCTGTTTCCCGAAATCCTGCCTGCCCGATCCAGGAGCAAAACTGCGGCGGATGATCAGACTGAAGGCCTGCAGGTTGAGATTGTTTTCATCACTGAAATAGGCCTGGAGTTCTTCTTTGATGGATGGATTTGAAGGGAAGAAGATATCAAGCTTGATATCGGGCTGCGTGAGCAGTCCGCTTAAACCCATTTCAACCTCTACAGGGACCCTTAAATTCGCATTACTACTGTTATCCCGGTTGGCAGCAAGGTAAAGGTCTGACAGGCCTGCTCTCAGTTCATAGATCGCTTTTAGTTGTATCTGTGCATTATTAGGATTGCCTATCCAGCGGATAGTACCACCCTGGCGGATGGTAAATTTCTTATTGATCACCTCCTGTGCAGTAAAATCAAAACTACCCGATTCAATGATATAATCACCCGACATTTCAAAGTCGCCCAGGCTATTGATCTCCAGATCCAGGTCGGCATTTCCTTTACCGCTCAGGTTGCCCAGGTTGGTAAACAGGTTTGCGGTACTGTTCGGATCGATACGCAGTTTAAAACTCATCGTCAGGCCATCAAAGCTGGTGGCTTTTTTTGCATTTGCAGCAGTATCCTTGCTCAGGAACGTGATGAAATCTTTTGATGACACCGTTTCAGAGCTATTGAGAGGCAAATTGAACACTGTTCCTTTTTCTGTTTTGGCATCAATGCCGATATACATTTTGTTGGTAGGCCCCTTGAAGATGAATGTCCCCGTTGCAAAGGCCTGGCCAAAATAAAGCTGGTTATCCTTTGCGGTGGTATTCAGTGCCATAAAGGTCCTGGCCTTGATGGTGATGTCCAGGGTAGGTGTATTGATCTCGTTCAGGTCTACAGAGCCGTTGGCTGTCGCCGTGTTGTTGCCAGTATCCTTCAGATCAAGATTGTTGATCTGGATGACACTGTTCTCTACATGGACCTTATCATTGATCTTATAGGTGGTCTTTAAGTAATTCACCATCACCTGCGCTTCGTCGAGTTGAATATCGCCATTGATTTTTGGTGCACTGAAGGGCCCTTTTACCGTAAGGTCTGATGAGATATGTCCTTTAAGGTTAGATACGAGGTTGCTTACAAAAGGAGTGAGGACTGCAAGTTCCGTTTCGTCCATTTTAACGCTCAGGTCCAGGTCTTTCTCCCTGAGGTCCAGCTTTCCGGTGATCTTGAACGTTTCCTTTTCACTGGTATTGATCCGCATAAAGATATTGGCAGCATTGGCTTCCTGGTTGAAAGAAGAAGTATCGGTAAGTGTACCGATATAAGTATCATTCAGATCAAGGGAGTCAATCTTGATCCCGTCGCTGATGCGCGGCGATTTCATCAGGCTGTACAATTTAGTCTGGCCGTTCACGTTTCCGGATAGTTTTATGCCAAGGGTTTTCACAAAGGGGTTCAGTGTTTTTAAGCTGAATGACTTAAAGCCAACTGTAAGCGCCTCATTCGGGTCTGCCGATAGCACACCGTCCACCGTTAGCAGCTGGTTGCCGTTCCTGAGGTCAAAGTTAGTGATCTCCGTTTTTCCGCCCCTGAAATTGATGCGCACCTTTTCCTGGATGGTCCAGTCCTGGCTATTGATCTTCAGTATGGAAGGGAGGATGCTGATCCTCGCGGTAGTATCTTTACCAAATTCCACCAGGCCGTTTAAATCCAGCTGGTTGGCATCATCGGCATTGGACAGTTTAACGTTCAGCCCGAGGCTGTCATTCCTCAGGATATTTGAGATATTGACATTTTTAATGTAGAGGCTGTCATTGAGGTCTACACGGTCTGAAGTGATGATGGCCTGCAGCTGGTTGGAGGTTGTGTTCTCATCAATGATAATATTGTTGGCAATTACGCCCTTGTAGGTAAGTTTTTTTACAAAACCATTGAGGGTTGCGATATTCTTTTTGGAGTCGAAGTTACCGATCAGTATGGCCTGGTCTTCAATTTCAAGCCCTGGTGCAATCAGTTCGGCAACGGGTTCAAAACGTTTAATGGTCAGGTTGAACTGGAAGATCTGGTCATTAAATTTAACAATATCAGTTTTGAGCGATGGGATATAGGTTTTTGCCAGTGCCTTGTAATAGGAAGGGAGCGTATTCAGGTCATACTGCCCTTTGATGCTGGCATCCAGTACATCTGAATTGATCTTTAAGGTTCTGTCAACTCCTATTCCTTTTGCCTGCAGCTGCACAGAATCGATATTGTAGATTCCCTTTACATTATTGAGCCTGATCTTCTGTATGAGCAGGTTTCCCTGGATATTGTTCAGGTTGGTACCGGAGAAATTGGTGCTGAAGGTAGCATCTACCTTTAATGAATCTTTAAATAAATGTAGTGCCCTGAGTTTTGCATTTTTGATAGTGGCCTTGAAATTAAATACAGGCAGTTTTGGGTTTAAGTTTACTCCTCCATCGAAATTGAGCTGCAGGTTCCTGTCGTCAATTTTCAGGTTCCCGTCAAAGAATTTTTTATCAAAGGTGCCATCTATTTTCACATTTGAATACCTGTAATCGTTGAAATCGATATACTTGATATCGCCGTTCACCTCTTCGGTTATGCTGTTGATCTCTGTTCCCCTGCCTTTCACGTATACGGCTGCGGTGATCTTTCCAAGGCTTTTTTCGTCGAGCAGGTTACCCAGGCTAAAGTCGTATGTTTTTATATTTCCTGAATAAGAAGGTATTCCTTTGGCATTGATCTTCATATTCACATCCGAGACTACCCTTCCCAGCTTTGTTTTAAATTCCCCAAAGGCAATAAAGTCATTCTGAAAACCTGTAAAGGTTCCGTTGAAATAGATATTCCCGAATTTCTCAACAATCACAGGGATCACTTTTCTTTTATTTCCGGTGGTATTCCCCAGGATTTCATCCAGGTCTTTTTTATTGGTAGCAGCCATATCGAACTTGAGTTCCATGAAGGTCTCCCGGAGGTTGGGCAGGCCTTTGATATTAAAGTCGCCTTTTACATAGGTAGCTTTGCCTGCTTTTACTGCCAGTTTTTTTGCCCTGAGGTTATTCACGAGGCCGGTAATTTGTCCGTCAATATCGATATCGAGGTTCATCCTGGAGAGCTCGGGGGAGAAGAAGGAAATATCCCTGGAGGCAAGATGGCTGTTTTTGAAGTTTGCTTTCATGCGCACCTTATTGATATAATCATTAAAGTCGCCGAATTTATTAAACTTCATCTCATAATAATCAGTCAGCCGGCTTTTGTTTGTCACCAGCAACAGTTTTTTCAATTCTATACGGTTTGTATCAATTGTTGTAAAAGCCGTCAGGTTTTTCAGGTAGAAGCCGCTTTTTTCTTTGAAGGTCAGATTTTTAATGTCTGCCTGCATCACATGGTCTTTGGTATTGAGCTGCTCAAAAATACCGTTCATGTTCTTTAGTTCAACATCGTCGAAATTTACCCCGTTGATCACAGTGTCTACCTGCAGGTTTTTATATTTCAGCTGCAGGTTATTGATGATCACCCTGTTCACAGAGATCTGGAAGGGTTTCTTTTTCTTGCCTGTTGAGGGGCCGGAGTCAAAATAATCGATGATAAAGTCCAGATTGGTACCCTTGTCTTTCTCTTTAAGTGATTTCAGGAAAAACGAACCGTCATTTACCTGCACGGTATTGATATCCAGTACCCTTTTTTCAAGGGAGAACATGTTGAGCGCTACGATAAACTTTGGGGTGCTCAGCAGGGTGTCCTTTTGCTGATCGAGTACAAGCAGGTCTTCTATGACCACTGACTTAAACGGTTTAATATAAATGCTGTGTAAAGAAATCGTAGTATTTAATTCTTTTGAGAGATAACCTGCAGCTTTTTTTGCTACAAATGTCTGCACAGGCTTAAATTGGAGCGAAAATAGAATTATCGCCAGCAACAGCAGAATTGATGCAATAAACCAAAGAAGTATTTTTAATAGTTTTTTGATAGTTTTGTAGCTTAAATATAATCAAAGGTGTCAGTAATACTTGCTATCGAATCTTCTTGTGATGAAACTTCTGTTGCGATCTGTAACAATGGCAAAATTACTGCCAATGTTATTGCAAACCAAACTATTCATCAAAATTATGGTGGAGTAATTCCCGAGCTTGCGTCGAGGGTACACCAGCAAAATATAGTTCCAGTTATCCAGCAGGCATTAATTGATGCTAAAGTTAGCAAAAAGGATATAAATGCAGTAGCTTTTACACGGGGGCCCGGATTATTGGGCTCTTTATTGGTTGGTGTATCTTTTGCTAAATCCTTTGCGCTGGCTTTAAACCTGCCCCTTATTTCGGTCAATCATATGCATGCGCATATCCTGGCCCATTTCATTGATGATCCTAAGCCTTCGTTTCCGTTCTTATGCCTTACCGTTTCGGGCGGGCATACGCAGATCGTTCTGGTGAAAGACTACTTTGATATGGAGATCGTTGGGCAGTCGTTAGATGATGCGGCAGGGGAGGCGTTTGACAAAACGGCAAAGATCCTGAACCTTCCCTATCCCGGAGGGCCGCTGATTGACAGGCATGCAAAAAACGGAAATCCGCTGGCCTTTAAGTTTCCGGAGCCTCAGATAAAGAACCTGGACTACAGTTTCAGCGGACTGAAAACGGCGATCCTGTATTTTATCCGTGCGCAGGAGAAGGAGAATCCTGATTTTATCTCAGAAAACCTGGATGACATCTGTGCTTCTGTGCAGCACAGTATTGTTCACATCCTGCTGAATAAATTAAAGAAAGCTGCGGCCTTATATCAAATTAAGGATATTGCCATTGCGGGAGGAGTTTCGGCCAATACTGGCTTACGCACTGCGCTGGCCGAAAAAGCAAAGGAGCTGGACTGGAACGTTTATATTCCTGCTTTTGAATATTGCACCGATAATGCTGCAATGATTGCCATTGCCGGGCATTATAAGTATATCAATAAAGAATTTGTAGGCCAGGACATTGCTCCTGCGTCCAGAATGGAGTTTTAACACAATACTAACGTACTAAATACATATCATTATGAATTCGATGAGCTTTTTGTTTTTTGGCCTGATGCTGATTCCCTTAATTATATTCCTGATCTACCTGATCAAACAGGATAAGAACAGGAATTATATTGGCCTGATCGTATTGGTCATTGCAATTTTTGTTGCCGCCTACGTGATCATTACGGTTGATGCCAAATACATGACCCCGGAATCTACCAATATCACGCAGCCATAACTACTGCGGTACAGCGCGCAGCTTAACGTCTGTACAAGTTATACCCAGTGTGTGGAGATATGTATCAGCCATACCGGTATGCTCCATGCGACAGGATGATCTTAAAAAAAACAGGCTGGCAGCATCGATGCTACCAGCCTGTTTTTCGGCGAAGCCGGGATAACCCTGAACTCCCTGTTATTGCAATTCCTCTAATTTATCACCAGTAACTTCAGCCCTGATCTTAGCTTCGATCTCATCTGCCAGTTCAGGATTGTCCAGTAACAACTGTTTTACTGCATCCCTTCCCTGTCCAAGTTTTGTATCTCCGTAAGAGAACCATGATCCTGCTTTTTTCACGATATTGAAATCTACGCCAAGATCGATGATCTCACCTACCTTAGAAATGCCCTGTCCGAACATCACATCAAATTCTGCAACGCGGAAAGGAGGCGCTACTTTGTTTTTTACGATCTTCACTTTCACCCTGTTACCAGACACTTCATCAGAATCTTTGATCTGGGAAGTTCTGCGGATATCCAGACGTACTGAAGCATAAAACTTCAGGGCGTTACCACCGGTAGTAGTTTCGGGGTTACCGAACATTACGCCGATCTTTTCACGCAACTGGTTAATAAATATGCAGCAACACCCTGTTTTAGCAATGGTTCCTGTAAGTTTCCTCAATGCCTGTGACATTAAACGTGCCTGAAGACCCATTTTTGAGTCACCCATTTCACCTTCGATCTCTGCTTTTGGCACCAATGCAGCAACGGAGTCAATCACGATCACGTCGATCGCGCCGGAGCGGATCAGGTTATCGGCAATTTCCAGTGCCTGTTCTCCATTGTCCGGCTGCGCAATCAGCAGGTTATCTACATCTACGCCCAGTTTTTTAGCATAGAATTTATCAAAGGCATGCTCCGCATCAATGAATGCTGCTACGCCCCCTTTTTTCTGTGCTTCAGCAATAATATGTGTAGCCAGGGTAGTTTTACCAGACGATTCAGGACCATAGATTTCGATCACACGTCCTTTAGGAACGCCGCCGATGCCTAAAGCAATATCTAAACTGATAGAGCCGGTTGAAATCGCTTCAATAGATTCAGTAGGTGTGTCACCTAATTTCATCACGGCACCTTTACCGTAAGATTTTTCTAACTTATCAAGTGTAAGTTGTAGTGCTTTTAATTTATCTGCGTTTGGAGTCATCTTGTTAAATTGTGTGCGTAAATATAAAATATTTATTCTTTATAAAAACTACCTATTGATGTATTATGGCTAAATATATTAGCAATATTAGGTATTATTTTTCAATAAATAACATAACGTCTAAAAATAATGATTTTTAGTTCGTAATATGGCTAATTTCTTTAGCTGGTTTGTTCAGGCGCTCAAAATATCTGCAAATGCTGGTGATCGGGCAGATCTCACATTTTGGTGAGCGGGCTACACAGATATATCTTCCATGCAGGATGAGCCAGTGATGTGCAATATGTATGTCTTCCTGCGGCAGAAATTTCACCAGGTCTTTTTCCACTGCCAGCGGGGTTTTCCCATTGGTGAGGCCAATCCTGTTTGCTACGCGGAAAACATGTGTATCAACAGCCATTGCGGGAGCGTTATAGATCACAGAGGCGATTACATTGGCAGTTTTTCTGCCCACGCCCGGCATCCGCTGCAGCTGATCGATATCAGAAGGCACCTGGCTGTCAAACTCATTGACCAGCATATTGGCCATTCCTACCAGGTGTTTTGCTTTATTATTGGGATAACTTACACTTCTGATATAGTCAAATACGATGTCAGGTGTAGCTTCTGCAAGCGCTTTGGCATTCGGAAAGCGCTGAAATAATGCAGGGGTAACCTGATTGATCCTTTTATCGGTACACTGGGCAGACAGGATCACTGCAACAAGCAGCTGAAAAGGATTGTGATAGTGCAGTTCTGTTTCAGCATCAGGCTGTTTAGCAGAAAAATAGGCTACAAATTGTTTATACCTCTCTTTTTTGAGCATGTGCAAAGATAAAATAAAAAAAGCTGCCGGTTACCTGGCAGCTTAATATTTTAACGCAATCAAAGGGATTTTGAATAGGCCAATATCCTGGAGATGGTTTCATCCTCAGGGCTCATATTCAAGCGGTCCATTTGTGGCTTAATGCTTTCGTAGAACATTAAATCCAGGTCATTAAGAAATTCTCCACTTAAATTTTCAGCTTGCTGATTTAAGTGGTTTAAATCGGGAGTAGAAGTAGATGTTGTTATCATAAGCAATAAACTGTTCTGTTTTAGTTATTAATAGAACGAAACAAGTTACTATTTATTTTGTATCCGATAACAATATTTTAATCGAATTTTAATTCGTACCGTTAGGTAACCTCTTTCACCTTCATCATCTTACGGAGATTGCTCAGGGCGTATCTCATTCTTCCCAGGGCGGTGTTGATGCTCACGTCAGTGAGGTCTGCAATTTCTTTAAAACTCAGATCTGCGTAATGGCGCATGATCAATACTTCCTTCTGTTCGTCAGGCAATAACTGGATCAGTGTTCTGAGGTCTGTATGGGTTTGTTCGCGAAGGATCTTTTCCTCAGCACTCTCCTCATATACCTGCAGCATATTCAGCACGTCGGTGCCATCAGCACTCGTAATTACGGGGGCACGCTTTTCACGGCGGAAGTAATCGATCACCAGGTTGTGCGCAATACGCATCACCCATGGCAAGAATTTACCTTCCTCATTATATCTGCCTGATCGTAGCGTATTGATTACTTTTATAAAAGCATCCTGAAAAATATCTTCTGCCAGGTACTGATCTTTGACCAATAAATAAATAGAAGTGTATATTTTGGACTTGTGCCTATTCAATAGTTCTTCCAAAACCGACTCATTGCCGGTCAGGTATAACTTCACCAAGTCCTGATCACTATAGGATTGTAAATTCATAGGATTATCTGTACTAAATTCCCTTGCTGTTTTGCTAAAAAATACTTAGTAGATGTTTTGTTCTATAGCGTTTCTCCTATGTTTTTTAATGAGATGAATTAATCGTTTACTTAATTTATTCAAAAGAAGGATTTTTTTATCAGAATACAACAATAAAAATACTAAAAAAAATTAAAAGTAGTTGCAGACCCGTATTTTTGCATTTCCCCAAAAAACTAATTTTGTGTTTTTTAGGTTATATTTGTAAATCCCATAAGGAATTAAATGAGTAAGGAAACCGAGAAAGATCCACATAAAAATATTATCATAAAGGGAGCCAGGGTACATAACCTTAAGAATATCGATGTTGCCATACCAAAGAACAAACTGGTAGTCATCACGGGTATGTCTGGTTCCGGCAAATCTTCACTTGCATTTGACACGCTTTATGCCGAAGGGCAGAGGCGTTATGTGGAGAGCCTGTCATCCTATGCACGTCAGTTCATGGGAAGAATGAATAAACCTGATGTTGATTATATAAAAGGTATAGCCCCGGCTATTGCGATTGAGCAAAAGGTAATTACCTCTAATCCCAGGTCTACAGTAGGCACATCAACAGAGATCTATGACTATCTTAAACTGCTGTTCTCCAGGATCGGTAAAACGATTTCTCCTGAAACGGGGCAGATCGTAAAAAAAGATACGGTGAGTACTGTTGTTGATTTTGTATCCGGATTGGGGAATGAAAGTGTAGTAACGATCTTCTGTCCGCTGCACCCGCACAACAACCGTTCGGTAAAAGAGGAGCTGGCCGTACTGCTTCAAAAGGGATTCCTGAGGGTTTACCTGAATGACAAGGTCAGTAAAATTGAGACCATCCTGGAAGATGAGGATTTTAAGGATTACGAACTTACGGATGCATCTACCATAAAGATCCTGATTGACCGTATCGTTTTTCATGACGATGACGAGACCATGAGCAGGCTGGCGGATTCTGTTCAGACCGCCTTTTTTGAAGGTAAGGGCGATTGTTATGTAGAACATGAAGAGCAGGTTTCGCATTTCTGCGACCGCTTTGAACTGGACGGGATCAGGTTTGAAGAACCTACTCCTAATTTTTTCAGTTTCAATAATCCATATGGCGCCTGTAAACGCTGTGAAGGTTACGGAAATGTGATTGGCATAGATGAAGACCTGGTCATCCCTGATAAAAGTAAAAGCCTTTATGACAATGCCGTTGCGCCCTGGAGAGGCGAGAAAATGCGCGAATGGCTAAATAAACTGATCAAAAATGCCGATAAATTCAATTTCCCTATCCATCGCCCTTTCAGCGAGCTGACGGAAAAGGAACAGCGGCTGGTGTGGACAGGAAATAAATATTTTGCAGGACTCGATGACTTTTTCAAAGAACTGGAAGAGCAGACCTATAAGATCCAGTACCGTGTGATGTTATCGCGTTACCGTGGAAAAACGATCTGCCCGGACTGTAAGGGGTCCAGGTTACGCAAAGATGCATCTTATGTAAAGATTGGCGGAAAATCTATTGTGGACGTGGTATTGATGCCCCTGTCATCCATTCAGGATTTCTTTGACAAGCTTGAGCTGTCAGAGACTGATGTAAAGATCTCAAAGCGCTTACTGGCCGAGGTAACCAGCCGTGTGCTTTACCTGAATAATGTGGGCCTTGGCTATTTAACGCTGAACAGGTTATCCAATACGCTGTCAGGCGGAGAGTCGCAGCGGATTAACCTTGCTACCTCACTGGGCAGCAGTTTAGTGGGCTCAATTTATGTACTGGATGAGCCCAGCATCGGTTTACACCCCAGGGATACCAATAAACTGATTGAAGTATTGCTGTCCCTCAGGAATGTAGGGAATACCGTTCTGGTGGTTGAACATGAGGAGGAAATGATGAAAGCGGCAGACCATATCATTGATATCGGCCCTGAAGCCGGTACATTGGGGGGGAACCTGGTTTTCAGCGGTACTTATGAACAGATCATTAAAGACAAAAAAAGCCTGACGGGACAATACCTGTCCGGCAGGGAAAGCATCTCGATCCCGGCAACGCGAAGGAAGTGGGCAGACCATATCCTGATCAAAGGGGCAAGAGAAAACAACCTTAAGAATATAGAAGTGAAATTCCCGCTTGGCGTGTTTACGGTAGTGAGCGGGGTATCGGGCTCCGGAAAAACCAGCCTGATCAAAAAGATCCTGTACCCTGCCCTGCAGAAAGCCATCGGCAATTATGCGGGCGAGCAGACCGGTCTTTATGACGGGATATTTGGCAATTACGACCTGATCAGCCAGGTGGAAATGGTGGACCAGAACCCTATAGGGCGTTCTTCAAGATCAAACCCGGTAACCTATGTAAAAGCATGGGATGATGTGCGGGCTTTGTTCTCGGCGCTTCCGGCTTCTAAAGCAGCAGGTTTAAAACCGGCAGCCTTCTCTTTCAATGTGGAGGGTGGCCGCTGTGATGTTTGCCAGGGTGAGGGAGAAGTGAAAATAGAGATGCAGTTCATGGCAGATATATACCTGCCCTGTGAGGCCTGTGGCGGACGAAGGTTCAAACAACAGATCCTGGATGTTACCTATCAGGACAAAAATGTGGCCGACATCCTGGACCTGACCATAGATGAAGCGGTTGCTTTCTTTGCGAATGAGCCTAAGATCCTGAATAAGCTGCAGCCGCTGGTAGACGTTGGCCTTGGATATGTTCATCTGGGGCAATCTTCCAATACTTTATCCGGCGGGGAAGCACAGCGCATTAAACTGGCATCCTTTTTAATTAAGGGCAACAATGCCAGTAAAACGATGTTTATCTTTGATGAGCCTACTACCGGTTTGCATTTTCATGATATCAAAAAACTACTGATTGCCCTGAACACACTGATAGAGCAGGGAAATACGATCCTGGTGATTGAGCATAACATGGATATGATCAAATCTGCCGACTGGGTAATTGATATTGGTCCGGAAGGTGGCGATAAAGGTGGAAATGTTGTCTTTGAAGGCACTCCTGAAGATCTTGTCAATGAAAAAACTTCGTACACGGCAAAATATCTGAAAGAACATTTGACACCTTCATTGACAGAGAAATAAATATCTATATTCGCACATGCTTTTTTTAACCTTTTTCCTGGGAATAATTCTTAATTCTATAGGTTATATCCCTCCGGGAAATATCAATCTGACCGTTGTTCAGATTACGATCACAAGGGGAATCAAGCAGGCGATTTATTTTATTCTTGCCTTCTCAACGATCGAGGTACTTTTTACCCTGGGGGTAATGCGGTTTGTGCAATGGCTGTCCAGTGAGATTAAGGTAGGAGAATACATTGATGGGGTAATGATTGTCATGTTCCTCGTACTTGGGGTAAGCACCTGGCGCTCACGCAAGGAAATGCCCAAAGCAGATTATTCTAAAAAAGACAGTATCAGGTATGGCATGCTGCTGGGTGTGCTCAATCCCATGCAGATCCCTTACTGGCTGTTTGTGGGTACCTACCTGATTTCCCATGAATGGATAGACAAAGGTTATATCTCTTTGAGCATCTTTAGTATAGGTTCCGGAATCGGGGCGGCAGTGGCTTTATACGGTTTCGCAAGGTTTGCACAGTATATCCAGACAAAGTTTACACTGAACAATTATGTAGTAAATAAGGCAATCGCGGGATTATTTTTTGCCTTATCTGCATACCATATCTTCAAGCTGATCTATATTCATTTTATAAAGAATTAGCTTTTCCCGGGCAAAACCGGGATTTGTCCATCAGGGCTTCTTCAGGAATTCCAGATTCCATATTTTTTCCGCCCTGCGGCCGATGAACCAGAATGACGCCGCCAGGACGCAGAAAAACAATGCCTTATGCCAGGTATCCCAGAAGTATTCGAAATACCGCGTGTAGAGGTTTAAGAAAAGAAAAGTGATACCAAACTCCCTTGCTACCTCGTCCCTGAACTTCAGCCCGGCCATGATGCTGATTGCGCAGGCTGCCGCCGAGATCAGCGCCCAGTAGAACAAACTGATCTGCTTAATACCGTACCACTGGTCCAGCGTTCCGAAGTTGCCGAATACAGAGATCAGCCAGAGGGAGATAAACAGGTACATCATGCCACTGATATAGGTGGTCAGGTAAAAGAACTGAAAGGCTTTTACTTTACGGAGCAGCAGTGATATGCCGGTGATCACCAGGCCAAAGATCACAAAACGCAGTGGATAGTTCATCCCGAGGAAGTACAGGTTGCCACGGGAAAGGTAGCCGGTTTCTGTACCGAACCAGGCGCCGAGAGAGATCAGTACAAAGACCCAGATCAGACGCGATTTAAATACAAAGGCGAGGATGCCGTAGACCAGAACGGAAAATAAGATCAGTATTGAAAAATGACCATCCTGGCTGCCTATGGCTTTGCCAAGATAGGCGATGGCATTTGCGGTAAGCATCACCGCAGTGAAGATGATCGCATCATTGCTGAACACCTCCATGGGCAGGGATTTTTTTCTTTTAAAGCTTAACCAGTACAACAGGCCGGCTGCGGCAGCAGATAAAAGGCTGATGATGCTGTCAGGCGTATCATAGAGTTTTTTCAGGTAATCAAGAATCTGGTTGTCGATCAGTAATGCCCCGAGGGAGATCACGCCGCAGGCCATTGCAATCCAGAAAGAATACTGGGCCAGCCTTCTCCAGTCGAACGACTTGGCTTCGTAACTTGCCTTTAGTTTCCGGACTTCGGCTTCAGTCAGCAGCTGTTCTTCCTGCCAGTGCTCCAGCATTTCGTCTAAAAACTCACTTTTTTCCTGGTCTATCTTCATTTTTTAATGCAATGAATAGTTTAATCAGAATACCACTTCAACGAAGCTAATCCTTTAAACCGATAACAAAAAAATACATTTTAAGTTTTTCTGAGCAGTTCCGGGATCTTTTTGTTGTTCCCTACTATCCATACAATATCCTCGTTTTCAAATACGAGGTTCGAATCCGGGTTCAGTATCCTTACTCCCTTGCGTTCAATACCTACAACCAGTCCCTGCGTTTGCTCCCTGATCCCGGAATCGCGGATGGTCTGCGCAAAAACAGGAGAGGAGCTATTGATCACTATCTTCTGCAGGGTCATGTCCTTTTTGGGGAAATAGCTTTCATCGTTGTCTCTTACGGCACCGTTGAACAGTTCCTGCACTGCCGCCAGCTGGTCATCGGTACCGATCAGCATCACCTTATCATTGGGATATAACCTTTCATCCCGACTGGGAGTAGGGATCATTCTGGTTCCCCGTTCAATCAGTGCGATATTTACGCCATATCTCTCCCGTACAGCCAGTTCTATAAGCGATTTGCCCACCAGGTCTGATTCCGGGGAAACGGTTAATTCCGTTAAGTGGGTGTCCCAGGGCAGGATCTCCGGTTGTTTGTTTTGCTCTTCCCTGGCATTCAGGTTATACAGGAAACGATGTTCCATCCTGTCGTAAAAGGCCTGCAGTTTCCTGGAGAAAATTGTCATTGCCAGGATGATCAGTGCCAGCGCAATGATGATCGAGGTCCAGGTGCTGTAAAACTGGTAGATCAGAAAACCTACGGCGAAGAGGGCCAGGCTGATCCTCAGTATTTCCAGGGAGATCAGCGGGCCGCGGGTATATTTTTTATTGAGCCATAGATGCGCATGTGCTTTCCGTTCTATCCTGCGGATGGCCAGTGCCCATAAGAAAGGGGCCATGACGATCAGTGAGACAATCAGGCTGATGATGATGCCCTTATTGCCGTTGATGATATGTTCGGTGATGAATGGCTGCAGGTACCTGGAGCCCGCGAAGATAATAGCGATGAGGATTACGGCGTGGATGATCGTGTTGAAGGTGTAGGCTTTCAGCAGGATTTTCCAGTCGCTCATGGTAGTGATACCCGCCGTGCTGGTGCTGTACCTGTTGATGCCTGCTACCCATTTCTGTGGCATTTTCCGTTCCAGGAACAGGTAGAATGGCCCGGAGGCCTTAATCAGGTATGGTGTGGTGAAAGTAGTGATTGCGGATACGGCCACGGCAATGGGATAGAGGAAGTCACTCGTTACCTTCAGTGTAATACCCAATGTGGCAATGATAAATGAAAACTCCCCGATCTGGGCCAGGCTCATCCCCGTTTGTACTGCCGTTTTGAGGGGCTGTCCGGAGATCAGTGCGCCCATCCCTGAGCTCAGGAATTTTCCGAAGATGGTGGCCAAAGTGATGATCAGTATAGGAACAGCATAGCTGACCAGGATACCCGGATCGATCAGCATGCCTACAGATACAAAGAATACCGCTGCAAAGAGGTCTTTCACAGATTTTGTAAGGTGTTCTATCTTTTCGGCCTGTGTAGTTTCTGCAAGTACGGAACCCATAATAAAGGCACCCAGCGCAGGAGAGAAGCCTACTTTCACAGCCAGCATGACCATGAGCAGGCAAAGGGCAAGTGAAACGATGAGCATAGTTTCATCGTTCATCAGTTTTTTTGTAGCCTTCAGGAAGGTTGGCACCAGGAAGATGCCGCCGATGAACCATAACACCAGGAAAAAGCACAATTTCAGGATAGAGAAAAACATCTCTGCCCCGGCAAATTGCCTGCTGACGGCCAAGGTGGAGAGCAGGACCAGCAGCAGGATGGCTACCAGGTCTTCTACGATCAGTACGCCAAATACGAGACCGGCAAATTTTTTATGTTTTACGCCCAGCTCTTCAAAAGCCCTGATGATGATCGTGGTAGAGGAGACGGACAGGATGCCGCCAAGGAAAATACAGTCCATAAGGGCCCAGCCCATTAGCTTACCGGCCACAAAGCCGATCAGGAGCATAAAAGCGACTTCCACAATGGCGGTGATGGAGGCGGAGCCGCCAACTTTAACAAGTTTCTTGAAACTGAATTCAAGGCCGAGGCTGAACAGCAAAAAGATCACCCCGATCTCAGCCCAGATATGAACGCTTTCACTGTCAGTAACGGTAGGGAAAAAATGGATATGCGGGCCAACCAGCATCCCGGCCAGGATATAGCCTAATACTAAGGGTTGTTTTATCTTTTTAAAAAGCAGGGTGGTTACCCCGGCCGCCGCGAGTATTAAACCCAGATCGGTTATTAAAACGGGTAAATGTAGCATATAAAATAATCACTGGTTAAACCATCACGGGCATAGCGCCTGCAATCAGTCGTGATTGCTTCATGACCGATGGTAAGCGCTATGCCTAGATGAAAAATCTGATTATCGTAATATACTAAAATATGCCGTTTTTCAATAAGAAAATGCCCTTTTCTTTTTTTAAATGCGCCCTGCGAAATAGGCCAGGGTATCTTCTTTATCTTTTTGCAGCTGTAATTTCAGCGCTTCCAGCCCGGTGAACTTTACGTCGTGCCTCAGGAACTCATGGAAGTTCATCCTGATATACTGTCCGTATATTTCGGTGTCGAAATCAAAGATATTGACCTCAATGTTCCTGGTCATCCCGTTAATGGTAGGGCGCTGGCCAATATAGGCCATGGCCTGGTAGGACTGATCTACCATGTCCACCGTTACGGCATAGATCCCGTCTGAGGGGATCAGTTTATAGGGCTGTTCGATGAATATATTTGCAGTAGGAAAACCGATGGTACGGCCAATCTTGTCGCCCTTGATCACCGGCCCGTATAGGGAGAAGGGGTAACCGAGATATTCAGCCGCCAGGCCAACCTGCCCGCTTAACAGTGATTCCCTGATCTTGGTAGAGCTGACAGCCACATCATTGATGTCCTGTTCGTCTATTTCTTCGATCTGGTATCCATAAGGGCCGGAAAAGGCAACCAGGTCTTTCATCCCGCCGGTCCTGTCTTTGCCAAAACGGTGGTCGTAACCTACAATGATCTGTTTGATGCCGATGGTATCTACCAGGATGTTCTTAATGTATTCTGAAGGGCTCAGGTTGGAAAAATCCCTTGTAAAAGGCGTAATGATCAGGTGGTCTACACCCAGTGCGGCCAGGATCTCTGCCTTTTCTTCGATGGTATTGATCATCTTCAGGTCCTGGTTTTCAGGGTCAATGATCATCCGCGGATGAGGGAAAAAGGTAAGGATCACGCTTTCGCCGCCGGTAGACCGGGCCAGTTCACAAAGCCTGTTGATGATCTTCTGGTGTCCGAAATGTACGCCATCAAAAGTACCTATGGTTGCAACAGCATTGTTCAACCTCTTAAACTCGGACAGGTGGTTATATATTTTCAAAATCTTTAAAATTAATGCAGGGCATGGCGTTTAACCACCCCTCCTTTGATATCGGAAATCTGTTGCTGAACTACAAAGGCATCCGGATCGATCTGCCGGATCTCCGTTTGGAGTTTACCCATTTCTAATTTGGTCACTACGGTATATAAAATATCGATCTCTTTTTTCTCATTATAGCCGCCTTCACCTTTGTAGATGGTTACGCCGCGTTTCATATTGTTGATCAGGAACTGGCGGATCTCGTCTTTTTTCTCAGAAATTACGGTCACCCCGATATACTGCTCAAGGCCATTGACCACAAAATCGATTGTTTTGGAGGCAGACAGGTAAGTCAGTATCGCATACATTGCGGTTTCCACGCCGAGGAAAATTGCAGCCACAGCAAAGATCATGATATTCAGGATCAGGATGATATTGCCTACCGTGAACATGCTGTTTTTACTGATATAGAGTGCAAGTACTTCTGTTCCGTCGATCACACATCCGCCCCGCATGGCCAGGCCTATACCTCCGCCTAAGAACAGGCCGCCAAAAAAGGCAATCAGCAGTTTATCATGCGTAACCGGTTGAAAAGGGACGATGATCAGGAAAACGGCCAGTACTGCAATTGCACAGGCTGTTTTGATGGCGAAGGTCTTCCCGATCTGGCTGAAGCCCAGGATCACGAAGGGAATATTGATGATCATGATCAGGTATGATAGTTTTAACCCTGTCAGCGTGCTGATCAGCAGTGAGATACCTGTTACCCCGCCATCGATAAATTCGCTGGGCATCAGGAAGCTCTTCAGCCCAAAGCAGGCGGAAAAAATACCACAGGTGATCAGGAGAAAATCTCTCCCGTACTGCAGGTATTTATTTTTCAGGTGATTATGCATATCAGGTATTTGCTGATGGAGTTGCGGCAGCTTCCCTTTTACTGCGAAGATAGTCAACGAGATCTGTTACCTCAAATGCATTTTCCAAAAGAAAATTGCCGCTGCGGGTGCGTGTGAGCTTAGACAAGTATGCGCCGTTATCCAGGTGTTTGCCAAAATCTGAAACGAGCGACCTGATATAGGTGCCTTTGCTGCAAACGATGCGGAAGTCAATTTCCGGCAGCGCAATGCGGGTGATCTCAAAAACGGGAACGCTTACAAAACGAAGCCTCAGTTCCTGCTCTTCCCCTCTGCGGGCTTTGACATACAAACGCTCTCCGTTTACTTTCACCGCGGAATGGGCTGGGGGGTACTGCTGGATCTCGCCGGTAAAGGGCGCAGTGGCGGCATATATTGCCTCTTCGGTGATTGCATCAAGCGGATATTCTGCGTCTACGGTAGTCTCCAGATCAAAGGAGGGTGTAGTGGCGCCAAGGATCATGGTGCCGGTATATTCCTTATCTTCTGCCTGGAAGGTATCAATCTGTTTGGTCAGCTTTCCTGTACAGAGGATCAGCAGGCCGGTAGCCAGCGGATCAAGTGTGCCGGCATGGCCAACTTTTAATTTGAGGGGTTTTAAGGAGTTTCTAATCTTCCCGACTACATCAAAACTTGTCCATTTATAGGGTTTATTGATGAGTAACAACTCGCCTTCAGCAAAATTGAAGGTTCTTTCCATTAACTTTTCTACGCTCAAAACTATGATCTAAATTAAGCGGCAATTTACACAATTATATGATCTGCAGGTCATGCCCGCTATAGATAAGCAGGATAATGATGATTCCTGCAATGATCCTGTACCATCCAAAGAGTTTGAAGCCATTCTTATTGAGAAAGCCAATAAAGCTTTTGATAGCCAGTAAAGCAACCACGAAAGCAATTACATTGGCTACCAGCAGGATCTGAACTTCCTGGTGTGAAACGGTATGCCCGGCTTTGTAAAAATCCAGTAACTTTTTGGCCGTTGCGGCAAACATGGTAGGTACGGCCAGAAAGAAGGAGAATTCGGCTGCAACTTTCCTGCTTAATTTCTGCGTCATTCCGCCAACAATACTTGCACCTGATCTTGATGTACCGGGAATCATGGCCAGGCATTGAAACAAGCCGATCTTTAGGGCGGTAAGGTAAGTGATCTCCTCTTCAGAATGGATGGTTGGTTCACTAAACCATTTGTCTACAAATAAGAGGATAAACCCACCGATAACAAGAGATATAGCCACCGTCATCGGGCTTTCCAGCAATTCATCGATCTTATCGCTTAAGAGGTAACCAAAAATTGCAGCAGGAATAAATGCTACGATCAGCTTGTAATAGAAATCAAGTGTTTTGAAAAAACGTTTGAAATACAGCACAACCACGGAAAGAATAGCCCCCAGCTGAATGACGATCGTGAAAAGTTTAACAAAAGGATCGGACGCTATTCCCATATAGGAAGAGGCAAGGATCATGTGGCCGGTAGAAGATACGGGTAAAAACTCCGTTAGTCCCTCTATGACAGCGAGAATAATTGCTTGAATAAAATTCATGAAGGGCTTACTTTTTCAGGACTGCGTAGATACCGAAACCAAATCCAAAGAGCACTACCATAGGAGCGATCAGGGTTTTTCTTACATCATAGATGTCTGTTGTACCCATCATCAGTATGAAACCAAAGGCCACAATTGCAATGCTGATCAGCAGCAGCTGATAGTTTTTTTTGGTGAAAACCAGTTCATTCTTAGGGTCCTGGTTTGCAGGTGTTGCTTTTTTCTCCATGATTATCTGTAAAGGTCGTAAATTTTTAAACGTAAATATTTGTTAACTGCAAAAGTTGTACTGATGGCGGTAATAAAAATGCCAACACCAACCAAAAAGAGAAGCACAATACCAAATTCTGTATAATTCCTTAGAATAACAATTTCCGGAATCTCTTTTTGTGCATAATATAAAAGGCCTAACAAAATGATCACTGCAATGAATGAGGCAATCAGCCCGTGCAACATAGCCAGTAAGATGAATGGCTGACGGATAAAATTCTTGGTGGCACCCACCAGCTGCATGCTCTTGATGATGAAACGCTGGGAGAAAATAGCGAGCCTGATGGTATTGTTGATCAGCGCAATGGAGATCACTAATAATATTGCTGCAAATCCAAGGACGATAAGCCCTATGGTATTGATGTTCTGATTCACCATGTCAATCAGTGAGCTCTGGTAGATGACCTCTTTAACAACCGGGTTTTTACTGATGTTGGCTTTCAGCGCGTCTATACTTTTGTTATTTGCATAGTCGGCCTTAAGGTATACGTCAACCGTAGACAGCAGGGGGTTGTAGCCAAGGAAATTTACAAAATCCTCGCCCAGGTCCTGTGTCAGGTTTCTTGCCGCCAGTTCTTTGTTCACATATTGGGTTTGTTTGACTGCCGGATTGGCATTCAGGTCTTTCTGAAACTGCAGTACATCGGCTTCTTTAGCGCCTTCATCTACAATAATATTTAGTACGATATTTTCCTTCACATAGTTAGAAAGGTTCTTTGCATGCACCAGTATCAAGCCCAGTACACCCAGCATCAACAAAACCAGTGTGATACTAAAAATAGTAGAAATATAAATGGTTTTTGTTTTCTTAGAAGCATCACTAACTTCAAATTCTTCCATGGTATTTATTTATGTTCTGCGAAAATAAAAAAATATAAGCAATAAAATTAATTATATATGCCTTTTAAACGGTTAAACTGTATTGTATCGTATGTTATTGGCCGCTAATCCAATTTCTTTTGATAACCTTTCTGAAACACCCTTTATTTAGTTATTTTCGCGCTGTATAAAGGAATAGCAGTAAATGGATTACCAATTTAAAGAAATAGAGCAGAAGTGGCAACAGTTTTGGGCGGAGAACCAAACGTTTAAGGCAGAGAACAATTCTGCAAAACCTAAATTTTATGTGCTGGATATGTTTCCATACCCTTCAGGGGCGGGTTTACATGTTGGCCATCCGCTGGGTTACATTGCATCTGATATATTTTCAAGATATAAAAGAATAAAAGGGTTCAATGTGCTGCATCCTATGGGATATGATTCATTCGGGTTACCCGCCGAACAATATGCCATACAAACAGGTCAGCACCCCGCGTTAACTACCGAGGTAAATATCAATACTTACAGGCGCCAGCTGGACCAGATCGGGTTTTCGTTTGACTGGAGCAGGGAACTGCGTACCAGTGAGGCCGACTATTACAAATGGACCCAATGGATCTTTATGCAGCTGTTCAATTCATGGTATAACCTGGATACTGACAAGGCCGAAGATATCAGCACGCTGATCGAAAAGTTCAATATTTCTGGCAGTGCCGATGTGAGGGCGGTTTGTGATGAAGAAGTGAAAAGCTTTATGCCGAGCGACTGGGCAACGATGACCGCTGAAGAAAAACAGGAGGAACTGCTGAAATACCGTTTAACTTACCTCAGGGAAAGTACAGTGAACTGGTGCGCCGCACTGGGAACGGTACTGGCCAATGATGAGGTGAAAGAAGGATACTCTGAACGTGGCGGCCATCCCGTAGAGCAGAAAAAGATGATGCAATGGAGCATGCGTATTTCGGCCTATGCCGAGCGTTTGCTGCAGGGACTGAACACGATAGACTGGCCGGAGCCGGTAAAAGAGATGCAGCGTAACTGGATCGGTAAAAGTGTGGGCGCAAGTGTACGCTTCGCTATTGAGGCCCGTGAAGGTGCCGAAGTACCCGCAGATTTTATTGAAGTATTTACCACCCGTGTAGATACGATATTCGGGGTTTCATACCTTGTGCTGGCACCGGAGCATGAGCTGGTTCCCTTTGTAACCACGCCTGCACAGGCTGATGCTGTTAAAAACTATATCGCACAGACAAAGAAAAAGTCTGAGTTAGACCGTATGGCAGACACGAAGACTGTTTCGGGAGCATTTACAGGAAGTTATGTGATCAATCCGGTTAGTGGTGAGCGCGTACAACTGTGGATAGCCGATTACGTGCTTGCCGGTTATGGCACAGGTGCGGTGATGGGCGTTCCGAGCGGAGACCAGCGCGACTGGCTGTTTGCAAAGCATTTTAACCTGCCTGTAGTTCAGATACTGGACGGGCAGAAAGATATAGAAGTTCAGGCTGACCCTACTAAAGAAGGCCTGTATATCAATTCAGGCTTTATCAATGGAATGGCCTATGCCGAAGCGGTGAAAACACTGAACAGCTGGCTGGAAGAAAAGAAAGTGGGCAAGGCTAAGATTAACTACCGCATGCGCGATGCCATATTTGGCCGTCAGCGTTACTGGGGAGAGCCTATCCCTGTATATTTTAAAGAGGGAATCCCCTACCTGATCAAAGAAGAAGAATTGCCGCTGTTATTGCCGGAGATCGACAAGTACCTGCCAACAGAAACCGGTGAGCCACCTTTGGGAAGGGCTGAAAACTGGAGCTACGGGGATCAGTATACCTATGAACTGAGCACGATGCCGGGATGGGCAGGCTCAAGCTGGTACTGGTACCGCTATATGGATGCGCAGAATAAAACTGAATTTGCTTCGAAAGAAGCTATTGCATACTGGAAGGATGTGGATCTGTATATCGGCGGATCTGAACATGCCACTGGGCACCTGTTGTACAGCCGCTTCTGGAATAAGTTTTTGAAAGACCTTGGTTATGTAAATGAAGAGGAACCTTTCAAAAAGCTGATCAACCAGGGAATGATCCAGGGCCGGAGCAACTTTGTGTACCGCGTGATTGAAGCAGACGGAAGGGCTACAAATACACTGGTTTCACATGGACTGAAAGACGGGTACAAAACTTCTGCTTTGCATGTGGATGTGAACATTGTAGACAATGAGATCCTGAACATCGAAAAGTTCAAACTTTTCCGCCCGGAGTTTGCCGATGCAGAATTTATCCTGGAAAATGGGAAATATATCTGTGGTGTAGAAGTAGAGAAGATGTCTAAGTCTAAATTCAACGTGGTGAACCCAGATGTGCTGATTGCCAGCTATGGTGCTGATACGCTGAGGATGTACGAAATGTTCCTGGGGCCGCTGGAACAAAGCAAACCCTGGAACACCAATGGTATTGAAGGCGTATTCAAATTCCTGCGCAAGTTCTGGCGTTTGTTCCATAACGATGCCTGGGAATTTAAAGTGAGCGATGAAGAACCGACCAAAGCAGAACTGAAAGCTTTGCACAAGATCATCAAAAAGGTGCAGGAAGATATCGAGCGTTTCTCGTTCAATACTTCGGTATCCAGCTTTATGATCGCTGTGAATGAGCTGACTGATCTTAAATGTAATAAACGCAGTATCCTGCAGGACCTGGTGATCGTGCTATCACCCTATGCACCGCATATCACTGAAGAGTTATGGTCATTATTGGGTAACAAGGAAAGTTTATCTTTTGCAGCGTACCCGGTGTTTAACCCCGCGTACATGGTGGAGGACGAGTTTAGCTATCCTGTTTCCGTGAATGGCAAGACGAGGTTGAATATCAACCTGAGCCTGGCACTTGAAGCCGCGGCAATTGAGGAGATCGTACTTGCTGATGAGCAGGTGCAGAAGTACCTTGATGGTAAAACACCGAAAAAGGTGATCGTGGTGAAGGGCAGGATTGTTAACCTGGTGGTGTAACCTTTTACCCTTTAAAATATAAGAGTACGTTATCAAGGCCTTTTGCTGCGTTTCAGCGGCATGCAGACTTGATAACGTACTCTCTTTTTTTTACTTACAAATTCTCCCAAAGGGAACCTACTGCAGAATCCACATGACGCCGTTGATATCATCATTACCCGCAAACTGGCTTTGTAAAGCTTTGTTATAGTTCGTTGTGTTCGATGTTCTTTCGGCTGTAGGATACTGGAATCTCGTAGCGATACGCGTTCCGTTACCCGTACCGGGACCTGTGGTGAAAGTAGGAACTCCTGTTCTGCGGTAAGTGAAATACGACTCTAAACCTGAGTGGCGGAAAAGGGCGATGTATTTCTGTTGCAGTATTTTAGTAAGCCCGGCTGTGTTAGCTGTATATTGTACTAACGGTTGTGCATAATAAGCATCAAAGTTTGCAGTGATACTGTAATTATCATAGTTAGATGCCTTGGTTACATCCGTTGATCCCGGACGGTAGAAATAGGCAATGAAAATGCCGTTGTCCGGTATTCCATAGCCGGTCATCGAGGCTTTGATACCTGCTTTGTAATAGGTTGATGCATCTCCTGCTGCCCAGCCACGGTTAATTCCTTCAGCAATGTTAAATTGCTGTTCTGCATAACCGATTTGTATGGTAGGTTCGCCGGTGTATGTTGAATAGTAGTGCTTTCTGTTGATGAATGAATATTTCTGCTGACCGGCATTGTTATACATGATACTTAAATCCAGTCCGGCATCGGCCCCGATGAATGAATTGAAATCTGTAGGGCTTTGTTTCAGTACATCCACTGCATCACGTGAGGGCTCAGCAGTAACAAATACCCTCGGGTCTTTTAACTGTGTAAGCAGGCTGATGTAAGTGGCAGATGTATTTTTACGGGAACCACTCTGACCAAAGTTGTTGGGGTTTGAAGGATAGAAATTGCTGGGCGTAACATAAGTGTACTGCATATTATCATCCACACTGGACATCAGTGGGTATTTGGCAGGGTTGTTCACTACTGATGCAAATTGCGCCGCAACGTTTAAGTCTGCATCAGCTGTTTTTTTGCTCAATTGAACCAGCAGGCGTAATCTTAGTGTATTCACAGCTTTTTGCCATTTGCTGAGGTCATTGCCGTAGAAGATATCGTTATTCAGTGCAGCACCTTCTCCCGTGCCACCTACGCTGGGGTTAGCAATCAGCTGTGCCATATCGGTATTGGCACTTTCCAGCCAGGCCAGTGACTGAACCATTACTGCTTTTTGAGTGTCATAGACAGGTTCCAGGGTACTGAGTCCTGTTAGTGCCTGTGACATCGGGATGTCGCCCATCTCCAGACTCATCTTACTGAAAAAATAAGCTTTGAAGAACTTGCCCACTGCTTCATACGGGTTGACAGCTGCACCACCGGTATTAGCTGCAGCAGCTTCCATTGCAACAACATTTTTTAATGCAGAATAATAATCATCCCCGCTGGCAAAATCATACCTGTTATTGCCATAGTAATCATAGTTGTACAGGTAGTACTGGTCATAGATCTCCGGTTGTTTTTCCGGAAGATCAGCCATGCTGTTCATTACGCCGTTAAAAAGTAAGGAAGCAGGTACCGTAGAAGGCTTGTTATTGTTTTTTGTTAAGTCGTCAAAACTCTTTTTACAACTTGAGGCTGCCAGTAAAATGAACAGGGGCAGCACATATATTTTGATTATCGTTTTCATCTGTTTGCTTGTTTGTATGTCAGTTGTTAGATGGAGCCTAGAATGACAGGTTTAGATTGAAACCATAACTGCGTACTGTGGGCGATTGTAATCCCGTTATATTAGTAGCATAGTTATATTGGTCAAGGTCAACGTCTTTAAATCTTTTATCTTTATAGAAATACAGCAGGTTACGGCCATAAATAGAAGCAGATGCTTTTTTAATGAACGACTTCTCCAGGTATTTCTTTGGAAGTTCATAACCCAGCGTCACTTCACGCAGTTTAGCATAAGTTTTGCTCATCAGGTTGGCCTCGTCAGCATTATAGTATGAGCTTACATAACCCTGTACAAGAGATGCTTTGGTGTTGGGTGCATATTGCAGATCACCGTAGTTTAATACAGCGCCGGTTGCCGAGTTGTAGTTGATTGCTTTTCCATTAGAGATTACTACGCCCTCACCTACATAAGAACCGCTATAGCCATCTTTACCGTAGTTTAGCCAATCCTGGTAGCGTGCAGCACCCAGTGCGCCTTCGGCAGTTTCGATGTTGCTACCACCGCGCATGGTTTTATTGTGCATATAATCTACAATCACGCCACCTACTGATCCGTCAAACTGGAAGCCTAAGCTCAGGCTCTTGTAATGGAAGGTATTTGAAATGCTCCATGCAAACTTTGCGTTTTCATTGCCAAGATTTTGCAGAACCGGGTTGATCAGCGGTTTACCTGATGCATCATTGATGATCTGCCCGTCCTGAGTTCTTACAAAGGCGGTTCCGTATAATTTATCTGTACGGTCGCCTTCTTTAAAGAAGGTTTTATAAACACCCTGTCCCGGAGGCAGTTCCTTGTAAACTTCTTTATAAGTAGATACGTTAACCATTACATCCCAGCTAAAACCTGTTGCTGTCCTGATTGGATTTCCGGTAAGGGAGCCTTCATAACCTGTTTTCTTGGTTTTCAGCGCATTGATATATTCAGTAGTATAACCTGTACTTGTTGATATTGTATTGGCTAAGATCTGAGGACCGTCAATATACTGGAAAGCGGTAGCGCTAAAACCTAAACGGTTTTTTAAGAATTTGATATCAAAACCTTCTTCATAGTTTAGGCGTGTAGAAGTTTTAATTCCATTCTGGAATAAATAGTCAGATGCGTATCCGGCAGCCTGGCTGTTATAAGGTTTGGTAGATGAATAGGAGCTTACCAAAGAATAGTCAGGGCCATTGTATGGAGACTTATAAGTTGTTCCGTAGCCCAGTGGGTTGTAAAAAAGAGGGCTACCGCCTGAAGTTGTTCCGCCTAATACAGAAATGGAATTGTATGGGGCGGGGCCAATCGTAGTAGAGGTAGCATCAGATTTGATACTTGAATAAGATACACGGCCTTTCAGGTAAGATATTGCTGCGGGCAGTTTAATATAATCTGATACTACTGTTGCCAGTGACAAACTCGGGTAATAATAGGTCGTTGGTGCCTGGAAAGCGGATGATTTATCAATCCGGCCTGTGCTGGATATAGTGGCATACTTTCCGAAACTTGCATCTAATGAGTAATAAGCACTCATTACGCGCATCTGTGAATTAAAACTGGTGGATTGTATGGCGTTTTTAGAGTTACTGAAAGTATATACTTCAGGTACGCTTAAGTAATCTGTTGAAGTCCAGCTTGAGTTATATTTAAAATTCCTCATGTTTCCGCCCACTACACCGGACAGGTTCAGGAATTTTCTGATCGTATAATCGTAGTTCAGCATTACCTCTGTATTGTTGTCAAACAGGTCTCTGCGGTCTTCACGGTAATCGCCCTGGTTCCCTTCACGTCCGTACGGGTGAGCGGAGTAAGGCATTTTCTCTGTACGGAGGATGTTATAGGTATCAATCTGCGAACGTAAAGTGGCGTTCAGGTTGTCATTGATCTTATAGTTACCGGAAAAATATCCGTAAAGGTCATTTTTATAATGTCCGCGGGTCCATTCTTTTACCAGTAACCATGGGTTATGGTAACGTGTGTATTCTGCGAATTGCGATTGTACACCTTCTTTACCTGGCTGCCATATGGCTTTAATATCAGGAGCATTTACGTCCCAGTCGGCACCGGTCCATACAGCAAGGTTATAGATCAAACTGTTAGGGCCATATTCTACGTCAGGAAAGTTATCAGTTGTCTGTCTGTTAAAATCTACGTTTGCCTCAAACTTCCAGCGTTTACCTGGTGTAAATGCTGCATACAGGTTCAGGTTTGCGATATCCAGGTATTGCTCCGGGATATAGCTAGACTGGTGTTGCTGAGAGGCGGAAAAACGGGTAGTATAAGTATCTCCTGTAGAAGAAAGGGAGATGTTGTTATTGGTCTGATAACCTGTTTTCAAAAAGTTATTCAGGTTGTTTGCTCCCCTTGCGGTATATGGAGTGCCTTGTCTGACGCCATTTACTACAGGACTGTCATACTGGGGAATCAGCTGACCGTTGAAATAAGGGCCCCAGATATCATAATCGGCATCAACACCACCCGGTGCACCGCCTTTACCATCCACAAACTGATAGAATGTATTTTCTCCTGCACCATAGGAATGTTGTACTCTTGGAAAAGCAAGGAAGCCTTTGTTGATCACTGTACTGCTGTTGAAGTCTACTGCCAGGCCTTTACCTTCTTTATTGGATTTTTTGGTGGTAATCAGGATTGCTCCGAAAGAGGCGCGGTTACCGTAGAGGGCTGCGGCTGCAGGGCCTTTTAAAACGGTATAGCTTTCAATGTCATCCGGACTGATATTATAGGTGTCAGTATTGATCGGGAAACCATCAACTACATACAGTGAAATGGTGTTTCCCCTCAGGCTTACATTTGGCGAGCCCAGTAATTCTGCAGAAGGGCCAACAGATAAACCTGCTACTTTACCGATCAGTCCTGTAATAGGGTTTGCATCGCGGGCGGTAGTCAGGTCGCTTCCTTTCACGGTTTGCGTGGCATAACCAATGCGGCGGGTTTCTTTTTTGATACCCAGTGCGGTAACTACCACTTCGCTCAGCTGACTGCTGTTGCTGATGAGGTTTACCGTAATTGCAGTGTTGCCTGTAATGGTAATTTCTTTCGGGTCAAAGCCAACAGAGCGGAAGACCAATACCTGTCCCGGAGCTGCAGAGATTATAAAATGACCACTCCCATCGGTGGTTGTACCTTTGGTTGTGCCTTTGAGCACAATACTGATGCCTGGTAAGGGCTGATTTGTTTCGTCATTAACCGTACCTGTTATTTGCGATTGTCCGAATGATATCATCGGTGCAATGCAAACTAATAGCACAGTCAACAAAGTTTTTAACGGCTTGTAAATGTGTTCCATCTGCTTGTATTTATTTGAGAAATGAAATAGTTTTTTGATACAGCAATACTAAACTTTGTTTATTATTTGTAAACTAATATTAGGTTAAGTGTATCTTAAGATTTCATTTCCTAATGGTTAAGCAGGTGGGTTATGGTAATAAATAAAGGATAAATATTTTACAATAGCTTAATGTTAAATTTGTGTATTAAAATTCTGTATTGGATAAATGTTTTAGTGACAGTTGTTTCAGGAATGCGATGTTATTAACTTCCAGATGGGTTTCTTTGGCTTTATCATCCCAGTAACGCAGCTGGATCATGAGGTTGGCATCGGGATGAGATTCAAATTCTGCGGCTTCTTCTTCGCTCATTCTTCCGCCCTGGAAGTTTAACGTAGTTTTGCTTGCCTCGGAGAGCTGATCGTAATATTCCGGGAATTTATAGGTGAGGTAACGTTTGGCGATGACGTGGCTTTGAACCAATTGGGTAAGACGATCTGAGAACCCTTTTTCAGAAAGGTATTCGGCACCTAATTTCTCATGGTCTACAGCTCCCATTCCGTCCATGCTGTCTGCTTCGTCGCTTGCGCAAAGATGGCCGATGTCATGGAAAAATGCGGCAAGTATAACCTCATCATCATATCCTTCTGCGGAGGCAAGTGCTGCGGCCTGCGACATATGTTCCAACTGGGATACCGGTTCTCCGATATAGTCTTCATCTCCATGCTTTTCATACAAAGCAAAGATCTCGTTCACAATTATCTGGGCGTTACGTGCGGATACTGACATATGTTTTTTGTTTTTAGCAAAGGAAAATTCCCTATGTTATGTTATTGTTATCTCAGTGCTATATAATGAGCGTAGCCAAATTAACCTCTTGTTGCACAATTATTTGTTGTTTTTTAGTTATTGTGTAGCAAATCTGTGATTATTGTCCCGGGCCAAATTATTTTATATTTTTGCGGCGATTGAAAGGAAAACCACAATTAGTTTGAGACGGCAAGGGGATGGGAAAATATACTGATGAAAATAATAAAGGCTAATGAGAAGTGACGTACTGATACAGATTAGTAACCGGATAAAAGAACGCAGACGTGAAATGAATATTACGGTGCAGGAATTATCCCTGAGGGCCAATGTAAGTAAGGGCCTGATCTCGCAGATTGAGAACAGCCGCACAATTCCCTCATTGATCGTACTGATAGATATTATCAAAGCACTTGAAATTGACCTGAATTCTTTTTTCAAAGACATCAGGTCTAAAGAAAGCCAGTCGCCCGTGCTCATTAAACGCAGGGCTGATTATGATCATTTCGAAAAAGAACATGCTGAGGGATTTTTATATCAACGGGTTTTTACACAGTCATTTACAGCATCTACTGTAGATATTGTGATCCTGGAATTAGAACCTAATGCACAGCGCCCCCTTGTACAAACTGAAGCTTTTGAATATAAATATATATTGCAGGGTAAAATAGAGTACCAGTTCAATGAAGAGAAATATGTGCTCAACCAGGGCGACTCTATGCTGTTTGATGGCAGGATCCCGCATACACCCAGGAACCTGGGGCGGCAGACGGCAAGGATGCTGGTGGTTTATTTTTTTGAGGAAAAGAATTAAGGTTATATTTAATCATATCTTAATGTTTACTTAGTTTAACCTTAATAAACAAAGTTTAGTATTGCTTAACATTTTAATAAGCAATATATGTCTGTCAAACTAGTGGTTTTTGATCTTGCCGGTACTACGGTTAAAGACAACAATGATGTAAGCAAAGCCTTTCAGTCGGCCTTAAAGAAATACGGGTACAACATTCCCCTTGAGCTGATTAATCCTATCATGGGTTATGAAAAAAATGAGGCCATCACCATGATGCTGGATACGCATGAGCCCGATGCCTCAAAGATCACTACTGATCTTATCCGCAATATCCACAAGGAATTTGTTGGAGAGATGATTCATCATTATCGTTTTACAGAAGGAATTGAGTCTTTACCAGATGTAGAGCAAACCTTTGCTGCGCTGCAGAAAATGGGAGTTCAGGTGGGAATCAATACCGGTTTCTCCCGCGATATTGCTGAAGCCATCGTCAACAGGCTGCAATGGCGTGAAAAGAACCTCATCAATTACCTGGTAGGCTCTGATGAGGTGAAGCAGGGGCGTCCGTTTCCATTTATGATCGAAAAGATGATGAAAGAAGGAAATATCAGTGATGCTCATGATGTAGTGAAGGTGGGGGATACAGAGGTAGACGTTCGTGAGGGTCAGAACACGGGCTGTCGTTTTGTGATTGGCGTAACTACCGGCGCATTCAGCAGGGCTGAACTGGAACCTTATCATCCAACGCACATCATTGATAATATAGCAGACGTTCTCGATATTATCAAAAGCTAAGGTTATGCAGGTCGTCAGCCATCTTAAAGCCAGAGTGGCCAAATGGCCATATGGTTTGCTTTCTGTCATGGCCGCATTTGCTGCGTTCGGAACCTATACCTGTATGTATGCCTTCCGTAAAGCATTTTCTGCAGGCACCTATGGCGGGCACCAGTATTTTCATATTGATTATAAAGTATGGCTTGTTATTGCCCAGGTTTTAGGATACACCATCAGTAAGTTTTACGGAATCCGTTTCATTGCAGAGGTGAAGCCGGCAAACAGGGCAAAGAGCATCCTTGTGCTGATTGGTATCTCCTGGCTTGCCCTGCTTGGCTTTGCGCTGATTCCCGCGCCTTACAATATCTCGATGCTGTTTGTTAACGGCTTTCCCCTTGGTATGATCTGGGGATTGGTTTTTGGCTATCTCGAAGGCAGGAGGTCTACAGAATTTATGGCATCGGTCATGTCTATCAGCCTCATTTTTGCCTCAGGTTTTGTGAAAACGGCCGGCCGTACACTGATAGACGGGTTCCATGTCAATGAATATTTTATGCCCTTTTGTACAGGTGCATTATTTGTTATCCCTTTATTATTATTTGTATTTTGTATGGAGCTGATGCCTCCGCCCACGGCAAAGGATAAGCAGCTGAGGGCAGAACGTGTGCCGATGTCTGCAGCCGAAAGAAAAGCCTTTTTAATCCGCTTTCTTCCCGGCATTACCCTTACCGTGATCATTTATGTGATGCTTACCATGATGCGCGATATCAGGGATAACTTTGAAGTAGAGATCTGGGCAGGACTGGGCATTAAAAACAATAGTATCTATACGCATATTGATACGATCATCTCTATTGTTGTTTTAACGGCAATGAGCCTGCTGATCCTGGTCAGAAAGAATCTGCTTGCTTTCAGTCTGATTCACGTGATGATCATTGGCGGCTGTATACTGGCAGGGGTTGCTACAGTATTGTTTGGCCTCAGGCTCATTGGTCCGGTCAGCTGGATGACCATGGCGGGTTTAGGACTATATATGGGGTATGTGCCCTACAATGCGATCTTTTTTGAGCGCATGATCGCTTCCTTTAATTACAAAAGCAATGTTGGTTTTGTGATGTATGTAGCCGATGCAATGGGATATCTTGGCAGTATCAGTATTTTGCTGATTAAGGAACTGGTTAAACCGGGGATCAGCTGGGACCAGTTTTTTAACCATGGTTTACTGGTATTATCGTTCCTTGGAGGGATTGGAGGGCTGCTGTCCCTGCTTTACTTTTTACAAACAGCAAACAAAGAACAAAAAGAAAAGCGTAAACTTAATTTATATACCGCATGAGTAAACGATCAGCCATAGTTATTGGCGCAGGCATAGTAGGGCTGGCTACCGCAAGAGCACTGGCCGTTAGAGGTTACGGCGTAACTGTTTTTGAGCGTAATGAACGTGCTGTGGGCGCTTCAATCCGTAATTTCGGCATGGTCTGGCCCATCGGGCAGCCTACAGGCCCGTTGTTTGAGCGTGCAATGCTTTCCAGGGCAATCTGGAAAGAAATCTGTTCAGAAGCAGGCATCTGGCATGATGAAGTAGGTTCTTTGCATATCGCTTATCATGACGATGAGTTAAAGGTGATGACAGAATTTGCAGATGCCAATCGGTCAGTTCGTGATTGCAGCCTGCTTTCAGCTAAACAGACTTTACAAAGATCACCGGCAGTAAACCCGGAGGGGCTGAAAGGCGCTTTGTGGAGCGGAACAGAAATGATCGTAGAAGCCCGCGCAGCCATACACCAGGTAGCAGACTATCTCAGCGGAAAATATGGAGTTAAGTTTCACTGGAATACGGCAATCAGCCAGATCCGGCATCCTGCAGTGATCTCGGGCCGGCAGCACTGGGAAGCAGACGAAATTTTTGTATGCAGCGGAGCTGAATTTGAAACCCTCTACCCGGAGTTATTCGGCGCTGCGGCCATCACTAAATGTAAATTGCAGATGATGCGGCTGGTAGCACAGCCTGATGGCTGGCGTATAGGGCCTTCGCTCTGCGGTGGTTTATCAATGATCCATTACCCCGGCTTTCAATCGGCGCCTTCGTTACCGGCCTTACGTAAACGGTATGAACAGCAATACGCAGCATATCTGAAATGGGGGGTACACGTAATGGTATCGCAGAACCATACCGGTGAACTTACCGTTGGTGATTCACATGAATATGGCCTGGTGCATGATCCTTTTGATAAAGATTTTATTAACCGCATGATCCTGGATTACCTTCAGACTTTTACCAGTTTAAAGAATGATACGCTGATCCAGACCTGGAACGGCATCTATCCCAAGATGCCAAACGGACAAACTGAGTTTATCCTCGATGCTGAAGCCGGAGTGACGATCATCAACGGCCTGGGCGGAAACGGCATGACCCTGTCTTTTGGTTTGTGTGAACAAATAATTGCTGACCGTACAAATATTTTATTATAAATTCATATCCTATTCATACCGGACACTTATTTTTCCATTTATGGACAACAGGAGAGAATTTATAAAAAAGGCAGCCCTTTTATCCGGAGCTGCAGGCCTTTACAGCGTATTGCCCGCCTCTATAGTAAAGGCGATGGCTATTGATCCAAAGCAGGGAAGTACCTACCTGGATGCGGAACATGTAGTGATACTGATGCAGGAAAACCGCTCTTTTGACCATTGTTTTGGTACACTCAAAGGAGTGAGGGGCTTTAATGATCCCCGTGCAATTGACCTGCCTAATAAAAATAAGGTATGGATGCAAAGCAACACTGCGGGCGAAACCTATGCCCCATTCCGCTTAAATATTAAAGATACCAAGTCCACCTGGATGAACTCATTGCCCCACAGCTGGTCTAACCAGGTAAATGCGCGTAATGACGGTAAATACGACCAGTGGCTGAATGTAAAACAATCCGGCAATCCGGCGTACGCAAAGATGCCGCTCACACTGGGGTACCATACCAGGGAAGATATCCCTTTTTATTATGCAATGGCCGATGCCTTTACGGTGTGCGACCAGAATTTCTGTTCCTCCCTGACAGGGACTACCCCAAACCGCCTTTTCCTGTGGTCAGGCACCATTCGCGAAGAGCAAAATGAAAATTCAAAAGCCCATGTATGGAATGATGATGCCGATTTCGGTACCTTAAACTGGAAAACCTTCCCGGAAAGGCTGGAAGAAAACGGAGTCAGCTGGAAGTGTTACCAGAATGAACTGAGTATTGATGTAGGCTTTAAAGGTGAAGAAGATGCATGGCTGTCAAATTTTACCGATAACCCGCTTGAATTTTTCTCGCAATATCATGCCGATCTGCATCCTCAGCACCTGGAGCAGGTTAGAAGGCGCCTGCCTATACTGGCGGCAGACATCGATACGCTGAAAAAACAGCTTGCTGCCTTACCGGCCGGAGACGCGCAGATTGACATTTTACAAAAACAGCTGAACAAGAAGCTGCTGGATTATAAAAACCGGGAAGCCTTACTGGAACCGGGGCAATTTGACCGGCTTCCCCGGCATCAGCAAAATATACATTTAAAGGCTTTTGATACCAATAAGAAAGATGCCAACTACCATTTGGTGACTGATCTTGCTTACAATGATAATGGCATCCCGCGCAGCATGAAAGTACCTAAGGGAGATGTGCTTTATCAGTTCAGGGACGATGTAAAGACCGGGCAGCTGCCAACGGTTTCATGGATCGTAGCCCCTGAAAATTTCTCAGACCATCCCGGTGCCCCATGGTATGGTGCCTGGTATATTTCTGAGGTAATGGACATCCTGACGAAAAACCCTGAAGTGTGGAAGAAGACGATCTTCATCGTCACCTATGACGAGAATGACGGATACTTTGATCATGTGCCCCCTTTCGTTGCCCCTCATTCCCATAAAAAAGGTACAGGTAAGGTTTCAGCAGGAATAGATACACGCGTAGAGTATGTTACCCTGGAGCAGGAGCAAGCCAGGAAAGATTTTCCGGTGAAGTATGACCGCGAATGTGCAATCGGACTTGGATACCGTGTGCCTATGATCATCGCTTCGCCATGGAGCCGTGGTGGATACGTGAATTCTGAAGTGTTTGATCATACCTCTACATTACAGTTCATGGAGAAATTCTTGTCTCAGAAAACGGGTAAAAAAATACAGGAACCTAATATCAGCGAATGGCGCCGTACAATTTGCGGCGATCTGAGCTCGGTATTCAGGCCTGATCACAATGAAAAAATGGTTAACCCTGAACCTGTTGCTAAAAACGATTTTCTGGAAGGGATACATAAAGCCAAATTCAAAAAATTACCATCTGACTTTAAACTGCTCACAGCAGAGGACATCGCACAGCTCAACCGCGATCCTCAAAGTTCTCCCTATATGGCAAAACAGGAACCAGGAATCCGCCCTGCCAATGCGCTGCCCTATCAGTTATATGTTGAAGGCAGGCTGAGTGCCGATAAAAAATCCTTTGAGATCACTTTTGAAAATAAAGACGAGGTCTTTGGCCAGCGAACTGCAGGTGCACCCTTTAACGTCTATGCCCCCGGCAAATACATGAACATCAATCATCCGGGTATTTTGGATGAAGTAAGGACATGGGCTTACGGTGTGAAAGCCGGCGATACGTTAAATGACCAATGGCCGCTTGCTGAATTTGAAAAGGACATCTATCATTTGCGTGTATACGGGCCTAACGGTTTTTACCGGGAGTTTATGGGCGATGTAAATGACCCCCTGGCAGATATTAGCGTAAGCTACCAGCGCGACCTTGCCAGAAAAGGTGCCCTTACAGGAAACCTGGAAGTAAAAATAGCCAATTTGTACCCCGACGATTACCCGGTTGAAATTATTGACCACAGCTATAAGGTAAACAACCAGCACAAATTAGCAAAGGCATCCATGACCACAAAACTTATCCTGAACCTGGAAAGCAGTTACGGATGGTATGATTTCAGTGTTAAAATAAAAGGTCACGATCATTTTACCAAAAGATATGCCGGCCGTATCGAAACGGGTAAGACCAGTTTTAGTGATCCTTTTATGGGCAGAACAATAGGTTAATCAGGCCACAGCATTCAATAAGGTGCTTTGGATAGTGTGATATTTGTGAAATAGTTTTATTTTTTGCCCTGACGAATGAAGTCAGGGCATTTTTTTTACCGGCAGATTTCTACTTCTCGCCGGTTATTTTCTTCCGGCGGCAAAAAAACAATTTTTAAGTAGCGTAACAAATTTAAATTTGCAGAGAAATCAGACGAAAACTATTAACGGATACCTAAATGAAACGATTATTACTAATATTTACGCTCATAGCTGTAATGCAGCAGGCAAAGGCGCAGTTCGGCCTTGGTGGCGGGGGACAAAAAGTGACCATAACTGGGCGGATAACGGCTTTGATTGCTGACTCTGCCACAAAAACCCCAATTGATTATGCCACCGTATCCCTTATCCGCGTAAAAGACAATAAATCTGTAAACGGCGCAGTTACCGATGCAAAAGGAAAAGTAGTGCTTCAGAATGTTGCCCCGGATCAATACAAACTTTCCATAGGCTTTATGGGCTATAAAAATAAAACAGTGCTGTTAAAAACAAGCCAGGAAAAGCCCGATCTGAATGCAGGAACGATCTATATCTCTGGTACACAGAGTAACCTCAAAGAAGTGGCCATTGTAGGTAAAACCCCGATGATAGAAACTAAGATCGATAAAGTGGTTTACAATGCGGAACAGGACGTTACCACTTCCGGAGGAAATGCAAGTGATGTGATGCGTAAGGTACCGATGGTTTCTGTGGATATCGATGGTAACCCTACGCTGCGGGGAAGCGCAGTACGGGTGCTGATCAACGGAAAGCCTTCAGGAACGATGTCTAACAGCGTGTCTGACGCGCTGAAAATGATCCCTGCCGAGGAGATCAAAAGTATTGAGGTGATCACCAGCCCCTCGGCAAAGTACGATGCAGAAGGTGCCGGCGGTATCATCAATATCATCACGAAAAAGAAAACCGCACAAGGTATCAATGGAAATGCAGCGCTCTCTGCGGGTACGCGTCAGAACAACGGCAATTTTAGTTTGAACGCAAAAAACGGCCGTTTAGGGATCAGCAGTAATTTTGGCGGCCAGTATGCCATCCCGCAGGACACAAAGGTTGTGCTGGTGAATGATAATTATACGAACAATACATCCCTGCTGCAGGATGGATTTACAAGAGCCAAGAGGTATGGTTATAATGGGAGTATAGGCCTGGATTATGATATCAACGGATACAACAGCCTCTCTACCAATATCAAGTACAATGACTTCAGCACAGGTTCAGACGGTAGTTTAGGTATAATTGACCGTATAAGGGATTCTACTTCACGTTACAGCCGTTTTTCTGATAATAATGTAAGCTTTAAAAACCTGGACTGGAGTGCAGATTACAGAAGAACTTCTAAAAAGGAGGGAGAGGAGTTCAGCGTTTCCGGACAGGCGAGTTTTGGCAGGAATACAACGGACTTCAGTACCTATAACGCATTCCCCGATGGTGTAAATACTTTGCCCATAAATGGTGACAATACCGGTAAGAACAATGAATACACTTTGCAAACAGACTATACTTATCCGTTCAATAAAAACGTAATTCTTGAAACCGGGCTGAAAGGGATCTTCAGAACGATCAAAAGTACATACCAGAGCAGTGACCAGGATTTTGACTATAACCAGGATGTAGGTGCTGCCTATGGTGTACTGAGTTTTAAACTCGCCAAAACCCTCGACGTAAAAGGTGGGCTGCGTGCAGAATATACCGACATCAGTGGGGTGTCCGGTTCAGCGCTGAATTTCAATAACGACTATTTTAACCTGTTCCCAAGTGCAATCATTTCTAAAAAGATGAAGGGCAACTCTACTTTAAAGCTGAGCTACAACAGACGTATGCAAAGACCCAGCCTGAACTACCTGAACCCTTTCCTGAACCGGACCGATCCGCAGAACCAGTCGCAGGGAAATCCCGGACTGAGCCCTGAGTTAACCGATCTTGTTGAACTGGGATATTCTACCTTTATCAAAGGCTCAGTGATCAATGCCTCCATATTCTACCGCTCTACGATGGATGTGATCGAAAGCATTTACGTGCCGGACCAGAAACTCACCACTTATTCCAATGTAGGTAACAATAAGTCCTACGGTGCCAATGTGTTCGGTTCCTATAATCCTCTTCCAAAATGGACACTCATGGGTAACTTTAGTGTAAGCACTTACAATGTTAAGAATGCCCAGACAGGTGCCAACACAGGGAATTTTGCAAACTACAGCGTTTTCGCCCGTTCGGCTATCGCCTTTAAAGGCGGATGGAACACCGAGATCTTTGGCGTATACAACGGCGAAAGGAGAACATTCCAGGGTACTTCAGGCGCAATGGCTTTTTACGGTGGTGCATTCAAGAAGGATATCATGAAGAAAACAGCCACAGTAGGAATCAACGTGCTGAACCCGTTCAACAGGGACCTGCATATCCGTACCGAGAATTCGGGCCCTACCTTTTTGCAGAGCACAAATATCTACTATCCCCTGCGCTCCTTTGGCGTAAACTTTAGCTATAAGTTCGGAAAAGTTACCTTCTCCCAGCCTAAAAAGAAGAAAGGTGTCAACAATGACGACCTGAAACAGGACGAAGGAGCCGGCGGCATGGGTGGGGGAGTGCAGCCAAAGCAGTAGGATTGCTTAGGGCGCTTGTTTAGTTGCTAAGGATCATCTGATATGAAAAATAAGGTATGCTGTATCAAGGCTGTCCAGTGCTGAAGCGCGCTGGAAGGCCTCGATACAGCATACCTTATTTTTTTTAAGATCTTCAGGGGATCTTCTAACCGGGCTTGAGTGTCAGCCTTCACAAGCCGCCATGCTTTTTTCAGCGAAGCCAGGTACCTGATTGAATAAAGGATAATCTACTTCTTCTTTACGCGTTTCAGTATCATCCAGCTCAGCGGATTGATAGAGTACCCGCTGATGTTATTCTGCAGCATCGTTACAGACTGATCATAGAGTATCGGTACTACAGAAGCATTTTCGATCACCATGTTGTCCATACGCCGGTTCAGCACGTAACGTTTTTTTGCATCGGTTTCATAATAGCTTTCTACAAAAAGCTTATCAAACTCCTTATTAAAATATCCCGTGTAATTTGGCCCGAAGGGTACTTTGTTCTTGGAATAGAATACAGACAGGTAGTTCTCCGCATCGGGGTAATCCGCTATCCATGAACCCCTGAAAAAGTTCACTTCATTTTTTGCCATCAGTTCGCGCAGGCTGGCACTTGGCCTGACGTCGACCTTCACCTTCATCCCCAGGGTAGTGAGTTCGCCCTGGATAAATTCGATCAGGTCTTTGTAAGAGGTGGAGGTGGTCAGAGTCACTTCGGGCATTCCCCTTCCATTCGGATAACCTGCTTCAGCCAGTAACCTTGCTGCTTTGACCGGGTCATAATGATAGCCTTTTACCAGCGTGCTGTCAAAGCCCGGCATGCCGCTGGGTACAAATCCTGAGGTGGCCGGAATACCAATGCCATTTCTCAGGTATTTAACCAGCTTTGCTTTATCGATGCCATAGTTAATGGCCTGTCTCACTTTTTTGAACCTCAGCGGAGATTCCCTCACCATGGATTTGGAGGTATCTACCAGTATGCCAACGTACTCTGTGCTCAGATAGGGTGCCTTGATCAGCTGGAATTTGCCTTTATACTTACTGGTCATGTGGCCGCTCTTGGTCAGGATGTCATCCCTGTAGCTGCCGTCAACACTGTTAAAGTAGTCCAGGTCCTGTTTAATGAAGTTCATGAAGGCACTCTGTTTGTCACTGATGAAAGTAACCTTTACGGCATCCAGGTAGGGCAGTCTGGCGTCGCCATCTTTTTCCCAGTAGTGCTCATTTTTCAGCAGTACCAGGATCTCATCTTCTTTCCAGTATTTAAACCGGAAGGGGCCCGTGCCTACCGGATGGCTTCTGAAGTCCTTTCCGTAATGTTCCACCACTTCCCGCGGAACCACCATACAGTACTGCGTACAGAGCAGGTTGAGGAAAGCAGGGAAGGGCTTGGTCAGATTGATTTTGAAAGTGGTATCATTCAGCGCCACAAAATTGTGTATGTCCTTTACCTTATCACTGAATATCCAGCCTCCTGAAGAACCCACCTTCGGATCGATCAGCCTGTTAAAGCTGTATACAAAATCTGAGGCCACTACTTTCCGCCCTTTTCCGTTTTTAAAGAGCGGATCATCCTGGAAGGATATATCATTGCGGAGGTGAAAGGTATAACTCAGTCCATCGGCAGATACTTCCCAGGATTTGGCTATTGCAGGTACGGTATTCAGTGCGCTGTCTATCTGTACCAACCCATTGAAGATCTGGTTGATCATCCATATTGCGTACTGGTTGCGGGCAAAGGCGGGGTCCATGGAGGTCAGGTTCTGGTCCAGGTTAAGGTTGAACACCTTTTTACCGTTGTCCTCTGCGGATGGGGTACAGCTGCACAGCGCAATTACACACAAAGCGTAAAAAATATTTTTTATAATTCGGGGCATCAGTTCAGGAATACTATTTTTGCACAAAGTAATAAATTAATCCTATGTCTTTTTTAAATGCAGTTATAAATAATGTTGAAGATGAAACACTACGTGAAACCCTGCAGGAGCGCGTGGATATCATTCTGCATAAGATTAAATTTATGGATAAAGTGCCGGTATGCTGCCTGGACAATGAAAATGTAAATAATCCTGTTTTAAATGTGCTGATCGAGGCGGCAGGCGGCGAGATTCAAACTGACCCTATGCAGGCAAAGGTGCTGATCTACCACGAAACGCAGCTCAGTATCATGGACCTGATGGGCGCTGTACCTGCCCTGCTGGAAAATGAATGGCCTGCAGTGGAATACAACAGGGTTTACCTGATGGAAGATACCTCCGCTTTTCTGAGCGATCCCGAATCATTTGTATCTTCGATGGAAGACATGGCAGAAATACTCTATCCCGGTTATTTTGTATTTGGCAATGAGGGAAAAACCTGGACAGGATTTGGCGTTTAGAAGGCCATAAATTTATCCAGCTGTTCTCCGGTAAATTTCAGGGTATCCTCTTTAAAAAAAGCGTTGTGTTCATTGAGTTCTGTTTTGATTGCGGGAATATGCAGCCGCAGGGGCAGTACATTCATATGGAGATACCCGCAGACCCCAACAAAATGGTCTACACCCCTGATATTGCCGTATTTGCCTCCGGATATCCCTACCAGGCAGGCTTTCTTGTCATAAAAACTTCCGGGAAAATCACAGGCGTCAATAAAGGCTTTTAACACCCCCGGAAAACTGCCGTTGTATTCAGGAATGATAAAGATGAATTTTTCTGAGCGGTCCATCATTTGCAGGATCTCTGCAAAGGCTGCGGATCTTTTTCCAAACATATCAGTCTGAATAAAATTTTCCGGAAGGTCCATCAGATTCAGCAGGTTAGCCTCCTGTCCTTTTTGAGCGAGTGCATCCTGATAATATTTTGCGACTTTGAGCGTATTGCTTCCAGGTCGGTTTGTTCCGGAAATGATGGTAACCATGTGATATTGTTAATAAGATGTTTAAAACACTTATGTGTTTAACACTAATATTGTCATTTAGTTTGTATCTTAGCTAATTGTTAAAAAGCGCCTAAATATAGGAAAAAATAGCGTTTTTTTACATAAGGAAATCTAATTCACAAGTTCTCAGGGAAATAATTGGTAATTATCAAAAAAATAAATGAGTAAAATTATTGCATTGGCAAATCAGAAAGGTGGTGTAGGTAAAACAACTTCATCTATAAATTTAGCCGCCAGCCTGGCCGTATTAGAATACAGAACCCTGTTAGTAGATGCAGATCCTCAGGCCAATTCTACCTCAGGAATTGGATTTGATCCAAGGAGTATCAAGAATAGTATTTATGAATGTATCATCAATGATGTTGAGCCATCCGAAGCAATCCAGAAGACGGAAACGCCTAACCTGGATCTTTTGCCTGCCCATATTGACCTGGTAGGTGCCGAAATTGAAATGATCAACCTGACAAACAGGGAATATAAGATGAAAGCCGTTCTGGAGAAGATCAAAGACCAGTATGATTTTATCATTATTGACTGTTCCCCGTCACTGGGCCTGATCACCATCAATGCGCTAACGGCAGCAGACTCTGTGATTATTCCGGTACAGTGTGAATACTTTGCATTAGAAGGTTTAGGCAAACTGCTGAACACCATAAAGATTGTACAGAACAGGTTAAATCCTGAGCTGGAGATCGAAGGGATTTTACTTACCATGTACGATGTACGTTTACGTTTGTCTAACCAGGTTGTTGAAGAGGTAAGAACGCATTTTCAGGACCTTGTATTTGATACGATCATACAGCGGAACACACGTTTGAGCGAAGCGCCAAGTTATGGCGTGTCTGTGATCATGCATGACGCCAATTGTAAGGGTGCAATTAATTATCTGAACCTTGCCCGGGAGATCGTCCGTAAAAACGGATTGGTTAAGGAAACCCAGGGTGTGACTTCGGCAACTACTATTTAAATATAATTTAATGACATCTTTTCAGCGAAAAACAGGTTTAGGCAGGGGATTAAGTGCGCTTTTGGATGACTCTGATTCGGTACATCCGCCTAAAAATGCGATGAACCCGGTCAGTGAAACTGAACAGAGGGCTCAGCCAAATCATATAGGTACCATCAAAATCAGTGATATTGCCACCAATCCCTTTCAGCCAAGAACGGAATTTGACCAGGTAGCCTTAAATGAGCTGGCTGACTCTATCCGTATCCAGGGTTTAATCCAGCCGATTACCGTGCGCGGTGCCGATGGGGGAAAATACCAGCTGATCTCCGGTGAGCGGCGTTTAAGAGCGTCTAAATTAGCAGGCCTGACCGAGATTCCGGCATATGTCCGCCAGGCAAATGACCAACAGATGCTGGAAATGGCACTGATTGAAAATATCCAGCGTGAAAACCTGAACGCAATAGAAGTAGCCTTAAGCTTTCAGCGAATGCTGGAAGAGTGCAACCTCAAGCAGGAACAACTGAGTGAACGCGTAGGAAAAAACCGTTCTACGGTGACCAACTACCTGCGCCTGCTCAAATTACCTCCGGCTATACAGATCTCCATCAGGGACCAGAAGATATCTATGGGCCATGCACGTGCACTGATCAATGTGGAAGAACCCGCAAAACAGCTGTTCATTCACCAGGAGATCATTGACAAAGGCCTTTCCGTACGTAAGGTGGAAGAGCTGGTGAGAAGCATCAATAGCCTTCAGATTAAACCTAAGGCAGCCAAACAGCACGTGGGTGTTTCTTTCGAGTACCAGAAACTGCAAAGGGACCTGGCCTCAAGGTTCGCCACAAAGGTCAAATTAAAGGTGGGGGAAAATGGCAAAGGCGCTATTGAGATCCCTTTTGTTTCTGATGACGACCTCAGCAGAATCTTAGAATTATTAGACTGGTAATGTCAAAAATCTTATTGTTATCGGTTCTGTTGTGCTGCGCTGCAATTGTAGTTAGGGGACAGGACCACTTTACTGTAAAAGGCGACAGTCTTACACGTACTCCTGAAAGATCTGATACCGCAAAGTATGTGAACCTGGGTAAGATTGCAGCCAGAAAGGCAGCGATCCGCTCTGCCATGATCCCGGGATGGGGACAGTTCAGCAATGGCCTGACCATTTACCGCGGTGTTAAAATAGCGGCCATTTATGCCGGTGGAACATTGCTGGCCATGTCATACATACAGAATACGCGGGATTATCACAGGTTCCTTTCAGAAATTCAATTCAGGGAATTGAATAATGATCAGTCTCCCAATGGGAGTACCCTTGCAGCCTATCCCACGGCAGGATTGATTACTGCAAAGGATATCTACCGCAGAAACAGGGAAGTGGTCATCTTTTCATTTGTAGCCCTGTATGCAGTAAACATCATCGAGGCCTATGTAGACGCCCGCCTGAAGTATTTCGATGTTGGCGATAACCTGGCCATCAAACTTTCTCCTACAATCATCAATTCAGATATGAAGTACGGGTATAACGCCGCTGCTCCGGGTTTAAAGATTGCCTTCAGGCTATAAATACAGCATGTAACTAACCACACCATCCATATTTAAAATAAAAAAGAAATGAATATAGCTTTAATCGGTTACGGTAAAATGGGTCAGATTATCGAGCGTTTTGCGATAGAAAGAGGACATGAGGTGGTCCTGAAGATCAGTACAGGCAACCTGGATGAACTTACCGTTTCAAACTTAAGAAAAGCAGATGTAGCTATAGACTTCAGTACTCCTGATACTGCCATTAAAAATATTTATACCTGCTTTGATGCCAATATCCCGTTGGTGGTTGGTACTACAGGCTGGTACGGGCAGTTACAGGAAATAAAAAACGAATGCCTGAGCCGTAACAATTCATTATTGTACGGGTCGAACTTCAGCATCGGGGTAAACCTGTTTTTCCATATCAATGAGGTGCTTGCGAAAATCATGAATGATTATCCCGCTTATGACGTTCAGGTAGAAGAAATACACCATACGCAAAAGCTGGATGCACCAAGCGGTACAGCGATGACCATTGCCGAAGGGATTATTGACAATCTTGACCGCAAAACGGAATGGGTGAATGAACTGGAAGGGCAAACTGAGATTGAGGTGCTGAAACAGGATCAGGTGCTGATCGCTTCGCAAAGAATTGAGAACATCCCGGGAACGCATACCGTGGTATATAGCTCTGAAGTGGACGAAATAGAGATCAAACATACCGCGCACAGCCGTGCAGGTTTTGCACTTGGAGCGGTGGTTGCAGCAGAATGGTTAAAAAACAAACAGGGATTTTATAATATATCTGATATATTTAATTTTAAATAACAAAAAATATGAATTGGAAGTTCTGGCAAAAGAGGAATGATACTGCGCCAAAAAAGAAAAAAACTAAAGGTAAAGAATGGTTTGATGCTATCATCTTCGCTGTAATTGCCGCAACTGTTATCCGCGTGTTTTTTATAGAAGCGTATACGATCCCTACCGGATCAATGGAAAAATCCCTGCTGATCGGCGATTTCCTGTTCGTAAGTAAGGTGAACTATGGCGCCCGGATCCCTATGACCCCGGTAGCCTTTCCTTTTGCCCATCACACGATGCCGATAACAGGTACAAAAGCCTATTGGGACGGGGTACAATGGAAATACAGAAGATTACCAGGGATGCAGGATATCAAGAGAAATGATGTGGTAGTATTCAATTTCCCTGATGGTGATACCGTAGCCCTGGAAGCGCAGGACCGAGATTACTATGAAATGGTACGGTCGGTAGGCCGCGAAGCGATCCGGAGCCAGTATACAATCGTCAGCAGGCCTGTAGATAAAAGAGAGAACTATATTAAACGCTGTATAGGTATCAGCGGAGACGTAATGGGGATGTCTAACGGGCTGGTAACAGTAAATGGTAAAGCTGAGCCGATGAAAAGAACAGGGCAGATTGATTATACGGTTAAGTTTAAAACCAGTGATGTCAATTTTCAGCTTTTTGAAGATATGGGCTTTATCATTGAAAGGGACATCATGGCTATTTCACAGGATAGCTATAATTTCATAGGAACTCCTGATCAGATGGAACAGGTAAGGAAACTGGATTTCGTAGCTTCCGTTACTACGCGGACTGCTGCACCAGATGCTGCGGAACCTAGTGTATTCCCTCAGGACCCGAACAGGAAATGGAATGCGGATAACTGGGGGCCAATTCAGATCCCGAAAAAAGGCTGGACTGTTAAGCTGGATAGTAATTCAATGCCATTGTACAAACGTGCTATTGAAGTTTATGAAGGGAATAAACTGGAAAAATCAGGTAATGGCTGGCTGATCAACGGAGTGAAAACAGATACTTATACTTTTAAGATGAACTACTTCTGGATGATGGGTGATAACAGGCATAATTCCTTGGATTCGCGTTACTGGGGTTTTGTTCCCGAAGACCACGTGGTTGGTAAGGCGTTGTTTATCTGGATGAGTTACGATACCAACGGATCTTTCTTTAATAAGATCAGGTGGAGCAGGATATTCAGAGGGATTCACTAGTTACAGATGTGCTATTGCAATAGCGTAACGATGCCATGTGTTAATATGTAATATCCTATTGATTAGTCTAATATAGCAACAGCCTTAGAGATCATCTGGCTTCGCTGAAAAAAGGATCACACACATTCGATGCTGACTGCTGCTGAACCGCAGCTGAAGGCTCGAATGTGTGTGATCCTTTTTTTGAGGGTATCCTGTAGCATGATGGCTTGATAAGGTTTTGGATTATTGTTGGTATTGGTTTTATTTAGTTGTGTTTTAATCCAGGTTTTAACCCTGTCTTTTTCATACATGGTACGGAAAAGACATGGTCAGGGTCACAAGCACGGCCCGTTTGATACTAACGTTTGTACGGGTTCATGTAAGGTAAATTAATTCGCCAGTCTTTCGATTCCCAGTTTATCTGCAAGTTCGTTCAGGTCGGTAACTACAGGATCAACCAGGGGGATGCCGGAGATCTTCCGCTCTTTTTCAAAGGCGTATTCAGGTTCACCTGGAATGATCACTTTTTTTGATGGGTCAACTGTTCTGGCACTTTTAAAGCGTTCGATCCAGTTGTCGAGGTGTTGTTTAAAGTCGGCCGTTGGACGGAACCCGTCTACGCGCATGGCGCCGAAGAAATGGCCTATGCCTTCACCTACGGGATCAGCAGGTGGCTCCAGGAAAGCTACGAAGGGAGGCACCCATGGGCCGTAATTTGCGCCGGAAAGCACTGCTGTAAGAATATCCACGGTAGCACTCAGCCCGTAGCCTTTGTGGCTGCCATGGTCTTTATCACTACCCAGCGGAAGTAATGATCCGCCGGCTTTAAGTTCGTTGGGATCCGTAGAGATTTTTCCGTTTTTATCCTGGGCCCAGCCTTCAGGTATCGGGAGATTGGCACGCTGTGCAATTTCCAGTTTACCGTTCGCTGCGGCTGCTGTAGCCATATCTACCACTACCGGAGGATATTTTCCTGCCGGGAAGGCGTAACACATCGGGTTGGTGCCCAATAGACGCTCATTGGCATAGGTAGGGGCCACCAGCGGACTGGCATTGGTCATACTAATGCCGATCATATCTTTTTCCACCGCCATCAATGCATGATAACCGGCAATACCGAAGTGGTTGGAGTTTTTTACCGCTACCCAGCCAGTACCGTAAATTGCAGCTTTTTCAATGGCCACTTTCATGGCGAAGGGCGCAACCACAAGTCCTAGCCCGCCGTCCCCATCTACCGTTGCAGTAGTAGGTGTTTCATGTACTACACGGACATTTGGAGTAGCATTGATACGCTGTTTTTCCCACAGGCGGATATAACCGCTCAATCTTGCCACCCCATGAGAGTCTATACCACGGAGATCGGAACTTAACAAGACATCCGTAGCCAGATCTGCATCTGCCGGAGGGCAGCCCATTTTTAAAAAAACATTTCTGGTGAAATTCCTGAGCCGTTCTTCGGTAAAAGTATGATATGTCATCTTGTAGGGTTAAGCGTATAGGACTGTGAATTTATAATCGAGCGGTTTAAATGCAGTAAAAAGGCTTTCGATAAAATTTTCTCCGTAGAGCACGTACATCGGGGCAATGTTAAGCACCCGTTCCTGCAGCACTCCATTAGGGAAGAGTTTCTGTTTGAGGTTGTCAATCTGCTGGAGGGAAGTGGTATGCTTACGTTTTTCGGCACGCAGCATTTTCTTTTCCAGGTTGGTTACGAGCCTTAGGGTCTTTACTTTGGCTGCTTCGGCAGAAAGGGAAAGCCCTTTGTCTATTTTATAGGAATTGAGTTTGATCTGATCAAAGACAGCCCTGATGGCCCGCTGCTCATCGTCAAGGCTCAATGAATCACCCACATGGGCTCTGATCCACTGATTTTTCAGCTGCTCATCCGTGTCAAATAAACTGGTGGAACTGATCTCCAGGATATGCATTTTTCTTGCACTTCTTTCATCAATTACCAGGGCAGAGTTCCTTAACAGTAAAACAGGGTAGGGCACGTTATAGAAGTTGAAATTGGCTTTTAGCTGCAGCCAGTAAGTTACTTCGGCCCCTCCGCCAATATAGGCAAGGTTAGGGAGAATTACTTCCTGGTATACAGGCCGCATCACTACATTGGGACTGAACCGTTCAGGATGGCTGTTTATTTCATCCTTTAAAGATGCTGCCGTAAAGCTAATGGAGGTATTGAGTACCTTATACAGGTTGTCTTCTTCTACTATCCGTTCGCGCAGCTGATCATCCATATAGAAGAAATTGATCTCTCTGGGGTTCACCTGTGGCTTGTAGCCTGCCTTTTCCAGGGCTTCGCTGCTTTCGGTAATTTGTTTAAAGCTGTTTTGTTCAGTAATATCGCGGTAGATGATCGGAGCAAACTGCGCTTTCAAAGCTGCATCATCTGCATCAACACAGACCAGGCCTTTGGCGCCGAATAAGGCATCCACGAGTTCGCGTGTTGCGTTAGCCAGTGTTTGATTGGTGGTATAGGCTTTTTCCACCAGTGCAGCCAGTTTTTGTCCGTTTTCGCTGATGCCAAGGAAACCTTTGTAGGCAACCAGTGCTTCGGTGATCGAAGAGGTATCTATTCTTCCCGTGGCGCCTGCAGCCTTCGTTTGCCAGCCGATCAGTTTATCTTCTACTTTGACGTGGTTGATCTCTTCGAAATCATGGTCTTCCGTAGCCATCCAGTAGACAGGTACAAAGTTATATGAAGGGAACTGTTCTTTCAGATCTGCAGCCAGTTTAATGGCGGTTACGATCTTGTAGATAAAATAGAGAGGGCCGGTGAATATATTGAGCTGATGACCGGTAGTGATCGTGAACGTACGGTCATCAGCTAAGAGTTTAATGTTTGCTGCAACCAGGGCTGAGGGGCTCAGTTGTGCATATTGCCTTTGAAGGGTGTTTACCAGTAAATCACGGTCGCCCGAAAACTTACGCTCTTCTACAGCCTTTTCAAAGCCCTGAAGAGTGGGGGAGTAATTATAAAAAGACTCCAGGTTATCCTTTCCGTCGATGTAATCCAATACAACGGAGGAGAAAGAATGTGTTTGTTGATAAGTGATGTACTTGGCCTGCATTGCCACGAAATTAAGCTAATAAACCACAATTTATCAAATGCCAAAATTATTTTACAATCTGTCCATATAGATCGAAGTCTTCAGCACGTTCGATGAGGACGTTTACAAAACTACCATTTGCGGCATAACCCGTACTGGCATCAATTAAAACTTCATTATCTACTTCAGGAGAGTCATATTCGGTACGTCCCACAAAGAAGTCGCCCTCTTTTCTGTCTACCAGAACTTTGTAAGTATTACCTACTTTTTCCTGGTTGATGTCAAAAGAAATTCCCTGTTGTACTTCCATAATTGCGTCTACGCGGGCCTGTTTTACTTCATCAGGCACATCATCAATAAGGTTATGGGCATGTGTTTTTTCTTCGTGTGAATAGGTAAAGCAACCTAGCCTGTCGAAACGGGTATCTTCTACCCAGCGTAACATCTCTTCGAAATCTCTTTCCGTCTCACCGGGATAACCGCAGATCAGTGTGGTACGCATAGCGATGTTCGGAACTTTATCCCTGATCTGGTTTACAATATCTATAGTTTTCTGTTTCGTAATGCCGCGGCGCATTGATTTCAGCATATTATCTGTAATGTGCTGCAAAGGCATATCCAGGTATTTACAGATATTCCCGCGTTCATTCATTGCATCCAGGATTTCCATCGGGAACCCTGAAGGGTAAGCATATTGCAAACGGATCCATTCAATGCCGTTGATGTCCGATAAACGTCTTAGCAATTCATCAAGGTTACGTTTGCCATAAATATCCAGGCCGTAATACGTAAGGTCCTGTGCAATCAGGATCAGTTCTTTTGTGCCATTGGCAGCCAGTATTTTTGCTTCGTGCACCAATGCTTCCATCTCTGTGGAAACGTGTTTTCCGCGCATTAACGGAATTGCACAGAAAGAGCAGGGGCGGTTACAGCCTTCGGCAATTTTAAAATAAGCAAAATGCGAGGGAGTGGTCAGCAACCGTTCTCCAATTAATTCATGTTTGTAATTTGCGCCAAGGGAATGAAGGATGTTCTGCAGGTCGTTCGTGCCGAAAAATGCATCTACGTTTGTGATTTCCGATTCCAGTTCCGGTTTATACCGTTCTGAAAGGCATCCGGTAACGATCACCTTGCTCACTTTACCTTCATCTTTCAGCTGGCTGTACTGAAGAATGGTATCTATAGATTCCTGTTTTGCATTATCTATGAAACCACAGGTGTTGATCACAATGATATCATCTTTATTGATCTCATTCGCCTCGTGAACCACATTCAGGCTATTTCCTCTCAATTGCCCCATTAATACCTCCGAATCATAGATATTTTTCGAGCAGCCCAATGTAATGACATTGATCTTAGGTTTTTTAACGGGGATAATTCTGGAGGCAGTTTTTGTGTTCATTGTATGTATATATTTTAGCTTGCTGCAGGGGCTATTTAAAGAGCCCGTCTACAAAAGCTTTTTTATCAAATAATTGAAGGTCATTCACACCTTCACCAACCCCGATATATTTAACGGGGATCTTAAACTGATCAGAGATGCCGATCACTACACCACCTTTAGCGGTGCCATCAAGTTTTGTAATTGCCAGCGCATTTACATCCGTTGCTTCGGTGAACTGTTTACACTGTTCAAAGGCATTTTGTCCGGTAGAACCATCAAGAACCAGTAAGATCTCATGAGGTGCGCCGGGAATTACTTTTTCCATCACCTTCTTGATCTTTCCAAGTTCATTCATCAGGCCGATCTTGTTGTGCAAACGGCCGGCGGTATCAATGATCACTACGTCTTCGCCATTGGCTACGGCAGACTGGATTGTATCATACGCTACAGAAGCCGGGTCTGAACCCATTGCCTGGGCCACCACGCGTACGTCAACGCGCTCACCCCATAATTTGATCTGTTCTACTGCAGCAGCCCTGAAGGTATCAGCCGCCCCAAGCACAACTTTAAGCCCTTCAGCCTTCAGCTTATGCGCCAGTTTGCCAATGGTTGTAGTTTTACCTACGCCATTTACACCAACCACCATAATCACATAGGGTTTATGGTCCCCATACTCAAAACTGCGGAAATCATTACTGTTGTTCTCAGCCAGCAGGAGCTGAATTTCATCACGCAGCAGCAGGTTCAGCTCAGAGGTTGAAAGGTATTTATCCCTGGCCACCCTTTCCTGGATACGTTCTATGATTTTCAGCGTGGTGGTGACGCCCACATCAGAAGTGACCAGCACTTCTTCGAGATTGTCCAGCACATCGTCGTCCACTGTTGTTTTTCCGGCAACAGCCTTCGTGATCTTGCTAAGGAACCCTTCTTTAGTTTTCTCTAAACCCTTATTTAGTGCCTCCTGAGCTTCAGGAGCAGTTTCCTTTTTTTTAAAGAAATCAAATAATCCCATAGAAATATAGATGAAAACAAAAAAAGCCCTCCCATCAGAATGAAGGGACGGCTTTAATATGATTAAATATTAAAATTACTTGCTTGTTCCAGCAATAGCATCTTTAACGTGATCGTTGTGAACGATAACTTCTTTGAAAGAATAAGCACCACTTTTAGGTGATTTAGTCATCGTAACAACTTTTGAATATTCTTTACCTTTACCTGTTTTAAGGGTTGCAACTACTTTTTTTGCCATGATCTAAAAGATTGGAAATGATATTACTTAATTTCTTTATGTACCGTTACTTTTTTCAATACCGGATTGAATTTTTTCAATTCTAATCTCTCTGTAGTGTTTTTACGGTTTTTTGTAGAGATATATCTAGACATACCAGGCATGCCGCTAGTTTTATGCTCTGTACACTCTAGAATAACTTGTACTCTGTTACCTTTTTTTGCCATTTTTTTATTGTTTTAGTTGATTTCGCATCAACAATGTTTTTTACAAAAATCCTTTTTTAACGAAACGGTTGATCGCTTCAGTAATACCAATTTTATTGATGGTTTTGATAGCTGAAGTAGAAACTTTCAGTGTTATCCAACGGTCTTCATCAGGAATATAAAATTTCTGAAGTTGTAAGTTGGGATAAAACTTACGTTTAGTTTTAACGTTTGAGTGAGAAACATTAAAACCACTCATTGCCTTTTTTCCGGTTAAATCACAAACTCTAGACATGCCTTTAATATATATATTTAAATTGTTCTTCGCTTAATTTTTTAAGAGTGTGCAAATATCACAAAAATAATTGTAACAACCAATACTACATGTGATTATTTTTCAAAATAATACTGATGTGCCTGCATCACCCGTTGTAAAGATAGTCAATTTCCCTGAAAAACAGGCCCGGGATTATGCTATGCCCCGCCTGATGGGGATGAATGAGGTAATATTTCCATTAATAATATTTTTATACCTTTCGAATAATTTATATTTGAGTAATATAGCACAAGAATTTAAGCACAACCAAATTACAACTAGCACAACCAAATTATCATTTTATGCAAATCAAATCTTTAGCCGAATACGAAGAAACGTATAGGTTTAGCGTGGAATGGCCTGAAAAGTTCTGGGCCGGAATAGCTGAAAACTTCCTGTGGAGAAAGAAATGGGATAAAGTTCTGTCCTGGAATTTCACCGAACCAAATATCAAGTGGTTTGAAGGTGCAAAACTGAACATCACTGAAAATTGCCTGGACCGTCATCTGGCAAAAAACGGAGACAAGCCTGCAATTATCTGGGAATCCAATGATCCCGAAAAATCAAGTATCACCCTCACTTATAAAGTATTGCATGAACAGGTCTGCCGCTTTGCTAATGTGCTGAAAAAGAACGGAGTAGTAAAGGGAAACCGTATTTGTATCTATATGCCGATGGTGCCTGAACTGGCAGTTGCCGTACTGGCCTGCGCACGTATCGGGGCTGTTCACTCCGTAATATTCGGTGGTTTTTCGGCCAAGTCTATCGCTGACAGGATCAATGATTCTGCCTGTAAACTGGTCATTACCGCTGACGGTTCATTCCGCGGGAATAAACAGATCCAGTTAAAAGAGGTAATTGATGATGCACTGATCGGCTGTCCTACGGTGGAAAAGGTGATCGTGCTGACGCACACCCGTACCCCGGTTTCGATGTTAAAAGGGCGCGATCTCTGGTTTGAGGATGAAATTAAACAAGTAGATACTGACTGTCCTGCAGAGGAGATGGATGCCGAGGATATGCTCTTCATCTTATATACTTCAGGCTCTACAGGTAAACCTAAAGGAGTTGTACATACAGTAGGCGGATATATGGTGTACGCTGGTTATACTTTCAGCAATGCATTCAACTATCAGCCGGATGAGGTTTTCTTCTGTACTGCTGATATCGGCTGGATCACCGGCCACTCTTATATTGTATATGGCCCGCTGTCACAGGGAGCCACCACATTAATGTTTGAAGGAGTGCCTACACATCCTACGCCGTCAAGGCTGTGGGAAGTCATAGAAAAACATAAAGTTAATATTCTGTATACGGCGCCTACGGCCATCCGCTCACTGATGAGTTATGGTAAAGAGCCCCTGGAAGGGATAGACCTGAGCAGCCTGCGCGTTTTAGGCTCCGTGGGTGAACCCATCAATGAAGAAGCCTGGCACTGGTTTGACGAAGAGGTGGGGCATAAGAACTGCCCGATCGTAGATACCTGGTGGCAAACAGAAACAGGAGGCCTGATGATCTCGCCTATTGCTTTTGTAACGCCGCTTAAACCGGCCTGTGCCACATTGCCGCTGCCTGGTATTCAGCCGATCCTGGTGGATGAGCAGGGTAACGAGATTGAAGGAAATGGCGTAAACGGTAACCTGTGCATTAAGTTCCCATGGCCCGGAATGCTGCGTACTACGTATGGAGATCATGAACGTTGCAAACAAACCTATTTCTCTACATACCCTGACCTGTATTTTACGGGAGACGGATGTATGAGGGATGAAGACGGTTACTATAAGATCACCGGACGTGTGGATGACGTGATCAACGTATCCGGGCACCGCATAGGGACTGCGGAGGTGGAAAATGCAATCAATATGCATGCCGGCGTGGTTGAAAGTGCCGTGGTTGGCTATCCGCATGAGATCAAGGGGCAGGGCATATTTGCTTTTGTGATCTATCCGAAACTGCACAGTGAATCTGAGCTGACCAAGAAGGATATCCTGCAAACGGTAACCCGTGTGATCGGTGCAATCGCCAAACCTGATAAGATCCTGTTCGTTACAGGCCTGCCTAAAACACGTTCAGGAAAGATCATGCGCCGGATACTGAGGAAGATTGCTGAAGGTGATACCGAAAACCTTGGTGATACCAGCACCCTGCTTGATCCTGCAGTAGTGGACGAGATTATTGCAGCCGCCAAAAAATTATAGGGCACATCAGCCTGAAAACAAATTCTTATCCATGGTGTTGTTTATACAGTTAAATATCAAAGAACTAAAAACATACTACTATGGATAAGTTAGAGTTAAAAGGAAAATGGAACGAGCTGAAAGGTAAAGTGAAGCAGGCTTACGGTGATCTTACTGATGACGACTTGAAACATGAAGAAGGTAAAGATGATGAGCTTTACGGGAGGATCCAGCAGAAAACTGGCAAAACCCGTGATGAAGTGATCAACTGGCTGAAATCTTTATAAGCCGGATGTTATAAGACATCAAATCTTATAGAGGTTATCCAGGCTTCGCTGAAAAAAATGGTATGTTATATTCCGGCTGCATTAATTCGCTACGAGGCCGGTATATAACATACCATTTTTTTTTGAGTTTATCCTGTAGCATGATGGCCTGATATGGCGGCCCGGCATAATGAATAGTCAGATGGTTTGCTCTTGCTTAATACGGTCGCCTGGCCACCTGGTTTAGGGCACCCCTCAGAAGAAGCTATAAAAAATGAGCTGAACTATATTCCGGCCTCAGCGTTCTTTTGCTTTAGCAAATTAATGCAGCCGGAATATAGTTTAGCTCATTTTCATGTGAGATGACCCCCGTGATGATTAACCGGGCGATGTGTGGGTAATATCTAAAACCAGCTATGGAACAGGAATGCAACATAGCTGGCTACATTTTAATACCCGAATATCTGCTCTAAACTCAGCGTATTCAGTTTACCAAATTTTTGCATGTCCTCTGTTTTCACTTTTTTATCAGATGCAACGATGCAATAGCTATAAGGCTTGTTTGCAACTTTCTCAGCATGAAAAGCTTTGATATCTGCAAAGGTTAGCGGCTTTAGCCCGTTATACTCATCAATCCTGGAATCGTGGTCAAGCCCGAGTCTTTTATCTGCGTAATAATGCGTGATGATGTCATCCTTTGTCACCCTTGAGGTCTCTATTGCGTTTAGCGCGCTGTATCTCGAAGACTCAAAATTCTTGTCAGACTCCGGCAGGACATTCAGCAGTTCATTCATTGCCCCGACTGCATCGGTCATCTTATCTGCCTGGCTACCCACATAGGCAACCATTGCATAGTCCTTTGTTTTTTTATCCGGGGTAGAGTAGATTGCAAAAGTTGAGTAGGCCAGTGCCTTCGACTCCCTGATGGTCTGGAATACAATAGAACCCATGCCGCCACCAAAATAGCTGTTAAACAGGGTGATTTTTGCCGCCTGTGAGGGGTCATATACACCGTTGTTCCTGATCCAGCGGATCTCGGACTGCACCATGTCATAATTGGCAAAGTATACCTGATTATCTGTGTTGCTGGTGTAAGTAAATTGCTGTGCAGGTGCTGCTTCAGTAAAAGCCGCAGGAAGAGTATGTACTTTTTCTATGTTCTTTGTAAACACATCCAGTGTTTCCGGGCCATAGTAATTGATGCTGTGTTTGTAATCTTTCAGATGGTGTATGATGTCAAGCAGCTGAGCTGAGGTCATTTGTTTTACTTCCTCGTTTGTCAGTGCAAAATTTAAAGGGTTCTGAGGCCCGTATTGTGCATAGCTCATCAGGCCTGAAAGAATGGCTGCTTTATTCAGTTTGGTATTCTCTCTTGATTTCAGGATACTGCTTTTTAGTTCTGTTAAAGCAGTCTCATTTGCCTTGCAATTGGCGAAGATGTGTTCTACGAGGTTTACGGCCTGGTCGAAGTTTTCCTGCAGGCCACTGATGGTTACTGTAGTGATCTCATTGGTTACGTTAAAGCTGTAATTGCAGGCGATGTTGTAGAACTGTTTGCTGATCTCTTCGGCGGTATATTTATCTGTACTCAGGTAAGTGAGGTATTTGGCCGCAAAAGGTGCCATCTTGTTGTTCCAGGTGCCCATGTCAAAGCGGTAGGTCAGATTGAAAATGCTGTTCTCCTTATTTTGAACGGTCACTACATCAGCAACGCCTGCTTTGCCAAAATTAAGGTCTTTGGTGTAATCCAGGAACCGCGCCTCGATAGGTTTGGACGATGCGGCAAGCAGCTCTTTAGTGAAGCCTGAAATCTCATTGGTATTTGTTTTTACCGGTGTAATAGCGGGCTTTTCTACTTTCTGAATGCTTTTGTCTTCACCTTTGTGTTTTAAGATCACCACATAGTTGTTTTTGAAAAACTGGTTTGCAAAGTCTACCACTTCCTTTTTTGTAACCTTGGCCATGGCGTCAGGATTACCGAGTGATTTATCCCATTTGGTAGCCCTGTTCAGAATGAACTCGTTGGTGATGGCCTCTGCGCGGAAATCGTTTTTATCAAAAGACTGCAATAAGGCAAGTTTGCTGTTGGCAACGGTAGCTTTGATCAGGCTTTCATCAAACTGGCCTTTTTTCAGCAGCCCGATCTGCTCCAGTAACAACTGTTTGGCTTCTTCCAGCGTTTGTCCCTGTTTGGGCTGTGCCAGCAGGATGAAGGTACCATAATCTTTCATTTGCTGATAACCGGCGCCTGAGTTTAATACCCTTTGTTTTTTATTCAAATTGATGTCCAGCAGTCCTGCTTTTTCATTGGAAAGGATACTGCCTATCAGGTCCAGTAACATGCTCTGCCTGGTATTCTCGGCATAACCGCGGTACCCGATCCTCACTACTTCAGCACTTGGGCCATAGATGTCTGCCGTCTGGATTTTCAGCAGTGGTTTTTCCGGTGCCGGGGCATAGGGAACTACGGGCCTGGATTTCATATAAGAAAAGTCTGCATCTATCTTTTTGATCATTTCATCTGATTTGAAATCGCCGGATAACACCAGTGCCATATTATTGGGCACATAGTATTTGTCATAGAATTTGCGGATCTCCACCAGTGAGGGGTTTTTCAGGTGCTCAACAGTACCAATGGTGGTTTGCTGGCCATAGTTGTGCGTAGGGTATAACAAAGCGTTCAGTTTTTCGCTGATCTTCCAGCTGTCATTGTCCAGTCCGCGGTTCTTCTCTTCATACACCGCTTCCAGTTCTGTATGGAAGATGCGGAATACAGGAGCACGGAAGCGCTCTGCCTGCAAAGCCAGGAATTTATCCGTTGCATTTGAAGGGAAGTCTTCTTCGTAAACGGTCTCTTCATACCAGGTATGGGCATTGGTGATCTGTCCGCCAATGGATTTCATCATCTTGTCATACTCATTGGCGATGGAGTAATTTGAGGCTTCTCCTGAGGTTTTGTCTATCTCCGCATAGATTTCCTTACGTTTTACAGGGTCGGTAGTGGCGTGGTATTTTTCATACAGGCCCTCAATTTTGTCCAGCAGCGGTTTCTCCTTTGCATAGTCCATGGTGCCAAAACGGTCAGTTCCCTTGAACAAAAGATGTTCCAGGTAATGTGCCAGTCCTGTAGCGGTACGCGGGTCGGTATTACTGCCTGCCCTTACAGCCATGCGGTACTGAATACTGGGTTCTTTGGTATTTTCAGAAAGGATTACCGTAAGCCCGTTCCCCAGGGTGTAAAAACGGGATTTGGTAGGGTCATTGGTAACATACCTGTAGGTGTACCCACCGGAGGAGGCTGATTTCCATTGGTATACAGCCTGAGCCATCAGGCCCTGCCCCGCGAGCAGGAGGCACAGCAGCGTTAATAAATTTTTTTTCATCAGTTTATATTTGATTTAGAGGTGATGAAGCGCTCATGGCCTTAGTCCTTTCCATGAGTTCTTCATTTGAATTGAGGAACCCGGAGGCTGGTTTGGTCAGGTGAAAGATCATGATGCTTTCTTATTTAATAAGTTATCCTCAAATATACTTTCGAAAATGAAATTATCACAGTTTTCATCCTATAATCTTGTACTTTTACCCATATGAAGAAAGAGCATTCCAGACCCAATATTTTAGTGGTAAATGATGACGGTATCACTGCGCCGGGTATTAAAAATCTGATTGAAGCGGTGAAAGAGCTTGGAAATGTAGTGGTGGTGGCACCTGATGGGCCGCAGTCCGGAATGGGGCATGCCATTACCATCGGGAAACCCCTGCGTTTCAATAAGGTAAACCTGTATGAAGGTGTAGAAATGTATAAATGTTCAGGTACACCGGTAGACTGTGTGAAACTGGCTGTTACTAACATATTTAAAGGCAAGAAACCGGATCTGTGCGTATCGGGGATCAATCACGGACTGAACGATTCGATCAACGTAATTTATTCGGGTACAATGTCTGCCGCGGTAGAAGGAGCAATTGAAGGGATTCCTTCCATAGGCTTTTCCCTGGATGATTTTTCTGAGGAAGCTGATTTCAGTCACTGCCTCAAGTACGTCAAAACTATTGCACAGCAGGTACTGGATAACGGATTGCCGCAGGCTACTTTGCTGAACGTGAACTTCCCCCGCGGGGCAGGCATTAAAGGCATAAAAATATGCAGGCAGGCAAATGCAAAGTGGACGGAAGAATTTGATGAGCGTATGGACCCGCATGGCCGTCCGTACTACTGGCTGTCGGGCGTGTTCGAGAATAATGATAAAGGCGAGGATACAGATGTATGGGCGTTGGAACATAAGTATGTTTCCGTTGTACCTGTACAGTTTGACCTCACTGCGCACCATGCAATCCCTGTTTTGAATTCATGGACATTTGATGATTAACCGGATTCAAAATAGTGTTTGGGCGGGCTTCGGCATTGGGCTGTTTGTTCCCGGTGTATTGGTTGGCATAGTATGGTTTATCATGCACCGTGTTCCCTTACTGGCGAAGGCGGACCTGCTGCTGATCGGCTGTATTGCCGTAAACGCGTTGCTGCTGAAATATTTTTTTAAGATCAATAAGGAAAATACCGGAAGAGGAATTCTGAGTGCCACATTTATCTGGGGCTTTCTTTTCTTCTTTTATAAAATATCACAATCATGAAATATTACCTCGTAGCCGGTGAGGCATCCGGTGATCTTCATGGGGCTAACCTGATGAAGGCGCTCCGGGAACAGGATGCGGATGCAGAATTCAGATATTTCGGCGGCGATAAAATGAAGGCCGAAGGAGGGACGCTGGTAAAACACTATGCAGAGATGGCCTTTATGGGCTTCACGGAGGTGATATTTAATCTGCGTACCGTTCTCAGAAACATGAAAGCCTGTAAAGCGGACATTAAGGCTTATGCCCCTGATGTGCTGATCCTGATTGATTTTCCGGGTTTTAACTTAAAAATCGCCGCTTTTGCGAAACAGCAGAATTTCAGGGTATGTTATTATATTTCTCCGAAAGTATGGGCCTGGAACCAGAAGAGGGTGCTGAAGATAAAAAAGGTGGTAGACAAGATGTTCTGCATTCTTCCCTTCGAGGTAGATTTCTATAAGGAATGGGGCATGGAGGTAGATTATGTGGGCAACCCGTTGCTGGATGAAAAAGCCGCTTTTGTACCGGACGGTGATTTCCGGTTGAAGAACGGACTGGATGACGCCGATATCGTTGCCCTGCTGCCGGGAAGCCGCAGGCAGGAGATAGAACGGTTACTTCCTGAGATGCTCAGTGTCATTGAGCATTTTCCTGATCAGCAGTTTGTGGTGGCCGCGGCGCCAACCTTTGCGGCGGCCTATTACCAGCAGTTCATTGGTGCTAAAAATGTAAAGCTGGTATTCGGGCAGACTTATGATTTGCTCCATGTTGCAGGTGCGGCGATCGTCGCTTCAGGTACAGCCACGCTGGAAACAGCACTTTTTAAGGTACCGCAGGTAGTGGTATACAAGGGAGGGGCAATTTCCATTGCTATAGGAAGAATGGTGATCAGGGTCAGGTTCATTTCATTGGTAAACCTGATCATGGACAGGGAAGTGGTCAGGGAGCTGATTCAGAATGACTGCAATACAGAGAACCTTACCGGCTGCCTTCAGGATCTGATCAGCGGACCTGAAAGAGAACGTATGATGGAAGATTACCAGGAATTAGCCCGGCTGATGGGGCAACCCGGTGCTTCAGCCAGAACAGCCCTGCTGATCAGCAACTATCTGAAAGAAGCGTAGTTCCAATGAATGATGATGGGTTTCAGGCAGTCTTTTTCACGAGCAGGTTATTGATCCTGTTGACTACGTCATCCAGATCGAAAGGTTTACTGATGTAGTCATCTGCACATACCTGCGAACTCATCTGTTTGCTCCTTGGATTGGCAGACATCACAATAACAGGAATATGCCTGGTGAACATGTCGCTTTTCAGATCGTCGCAAATTTCAATGCCATTGCCGTCAGGCAGCATCACATCAATAATAAACAGGTCGGGCAGCGAGTCCCTCAGTTTATTTTTTAGTTCACTGACCGACGATGAAAGCTGGAGTTCATAACCCTCATCTTTCAATAGATACTCAATGATATATCTGATATCGCTATCATCTTCAAGAACATGTATTCTTTTAGTCATATCCAATCCTCTATAATTTCCAAAGTTTAATTCCTATCAAACATTGTTCCAATATAGAGATGCCGGACGCCGGATTATATAGCTATGTTGGCCTGGTTTTGAATAATCTGTGTATACACGCGTTTCAGGATGTCAGTGATGACCTCCGGGTCTTTCAGTATCCTGTCATGCCCAACGTTAGCGTAAGACTGGGATAACACCGAAGGGTGTTGTTCCAGAAAATCCTTTAAATAATTGTATGGAGATACCCTGTCCCCTTTATCATACGCTATCCAGTGTTTCAGCTGATTGTCCAGGTGATAGGTCTGATTGAGATCAAAGCTGTCAGCAGGGGCATTGAAGTAGGATTCTATTCTTCTCAGCATCATTTTTTTTGTAGTAGTTGAAGCATGAACAGCCGCCATATTGGCGAGGAAACTTTCTTTCAGGCTGATCACGGGGGTGAGGCTGATGAGCAAAGTGGAGGAGAAATCCCTGATTTCCTGTAACGCTGCGATGTTGGCGAGGGCTCCCAGAGAATGTCCAATCAGTGTATCTGGCTGTCCATGGAAGTTGATTACTGCTTTCACCGCCTGTGTGAACAATGGCAGGTTGGATAACTCACCCTCAGAACTCCCGTTTCCGGGTGCATCAAAAGCGATCAGTGTTACGTCAGGCAACTGCCTCAGCGCCACAATCATATCTGATAAATCTGCAGCTTTTGAGGCCCAGCCATGTGTCAAAAGGATTTTGTGCCTTCCTTTTCCCCACCTGAATCCATTGATCATTATTTCCTGATCCGAGTAGTGATCAGCAATCTTCAGCCTGAATTTGGCAGCTTCATCCAGCTGCTGCCGCTGATAGGGTTTTACCGGGACCTTTGGCGAATAAAACATCAGCTTCCAAAGTACATCCATCAATTCTGAATCCTCATCATCTGCTAAATCTCTGGCCCGGGTGAATAACTGTTTATACTTTTCCATTGTGAAACGGTTTACTTTAACTATTGCTAAGGTAAAAATTCTATTACAAGGAATTTCTCACCGATTCCGGTTATATTATGGGGGTATGGTGGAATGAACAGACATAAAAAAAGCTGGTCAGATGATATCTGCCAGCTCCTTATGGTGTGTGTTTAAAGATTACGCTGCATCAATTGCTTCGCGTAACGCTTTTGCAGCAGCTGCAGGGTCTTCTGCTCCGTAGATGGCAGCACCGGCAACAGCAACAATTGCTCCTGCTTTGATTACAGCGGTAACATTGGTGATATTTACTCCTCCGGCTATCGATACCGGTACACCCGCACGGGCAGCTTCGTCAATCAGCACCTGGATAGAATATCCTTCAGTCCATTGCTCATCTAAACCTGCATGCAGTTCTACAAATTCGGCGCCTAGTTCAATTACTTCCTGAGCGCGTTTTACACGGTCGGCCACGCCAATAGTGTCAACAACAACACCTTTGCCATGTGCTTTACCGGCTTTAATTGCACCGGCAATTGTTGCATCACCTGCGGCTCCAAGAACGGTAACCAGGTCAGCACCGGCTTTAAAAGCGATATCAGCTTCTAATTCACCTGCATCCATTGTTTTTAAATCGGCAAATACCAGTTTATCAGGGTGTGCAGCTTTCATTGCGGTAACTACTGCAATTCCTTCGTTTTTGATCAGCGGGGTTCCCAGTTCAATAATATCGATATAAGGTGCAATTTTTGCAGCCAGTTCCAATGCATCTTTTGTAGTCAGTAAATCTATTGCGACTTGTAATTTTGCCATGATTATTTGTTTTTATATATGTTATTAATGGTATTGTTATTCAAGGTTGGCGTGTCTTTTCCACAACTCTTCGGCAGGAGTGCCATCAGCATCCCAGAGGGTTTGGAAAATAGCATCGCTAAGCAGGAGCACTGCCTGTTCAAATAAACTTCCTGCATATTGTGCAGAGATAGTTTTTCCATGATCCTGTTTCTGTGCGGCAGGCAGGATCAGCACCATGGACGCTAACGCTGCCAGTGGAGACGCTGTAGTGGTGGATATCGCGGCTACAACAGCACCGGCAGCAGCGGCTTTTTCTGCGGCCTTTACAATCGTACTGGTTGTACCGGAGCCTGAAGCAGCAATGAGCAGATCCCCTTCTCTTATGGCAGGGGTGGTGGTTTCACCGGCAACAAAAACCGTCAGGCCAAAGTGCATGAGCCGCATAGCAGCTGAGCGTAAAGCTAACCCGGAGCGGCCGGCACCAATCAGAAAGATACGGTCTGCATGCTGAATATAGGGAATGAGTGAGGCAATCTGGTCAAAATCAAGTTGCTCTGCCAGTTTCCGGTTTTCTTCCAGGATCAGTCCGAGATTTGCTTTCAGTCCGGCAGCGGTTTCCTGTTGAACGGGTGTATTCATATGCTTTCTTTAATCTGCGTCAAAGGTACCCCGCTCTGCTGCCTGCACGTTATACTATATGCGCATTATGTGGGACAATCAGGAAACCTTCGGGCCGGAAGATCACAGGAATGCCATAAAAAAATAGGTTTGGGAAATAAGTACACCTCAATTTCCAGATAGTCCAATGCCCTGTATCAGGAAAAAGTATATTTGAATAATGGAAACGCGTATAACCTTAGGATTAGAAAAATCATTGATCTATATCAGAAACCTGGAACATTGTCCTCCAAGTTACCTGAATGATCCCGGCAGGAAGGATTTCTTTGAGATCGTATGGTTACAGCATGAATTTCCATTACACGCTGTAAAGGACGAAGAGGAACAGGGAAGGGGCCACTGGATCTATCTTATACCGCCATACCGGGTACATCAACTGAATAAAGCAGGTAAAAATGGTATTCTGCTTTCCTTTAAAAGGGATTTCCTGGAGGAAGAGGACAAAGAATTTTACCTGGACATTTTCAAGATCTTTAACATTCAGGGAGAATTTTCCTGCCTGCCCCTAAGCGCAGGGAATGCGGCTGAACTGCGTAAGATTTACCTGCTGCTCGAAGAAGAGTATAGCGCTCAGCCCGACAGTTTCGTCATCCTGAAAGCGCTGCTAAAAGTATTCCTGCTGAAACTGATCCGGATCAAAGAGCATGTTTTCACGGCACAGGATGTGAACCAGAAAAGGGTATATGAATTTATGATGTTGCTGGAAGAAAATTATCAGCAGGAGCGTAATGCCGATTTTTACGCGGCTGTATTGGGTATCAGCTCAAAGCGGCTTAACCAGATCCTGAAAGAAAAACTCGATAAAACTGCCATGCAGCTGATCCATGACCGGATTATCCTTGAAGCCAAGCGGAAGATCATTCACAGCGAAAACACGTTAAAGGAGATTGCCTATGACCTGGGCTTTAGTGACCGCCCATATTTCAGCAGGTTCTTTAAGAAACAAACCGGCTCCTCCCCGGAAGATTTTCAGAAACAGGCAAAAAACCATATTGAGTCCAAATTCAATACTCTGGTTGAATAACAATCAGGCCTGAATAAAAAAGGGACAGTGTTACGCCAGGTGTTTCTCAATCAGCTTTAAAAGATCATCCAGATCAAAAGGTTTGGCTATAAAGTCATCTGCGAGCGCCTCTTTACTGCTTTCTTTTGCTGTTGCATGGGCAGACATGATGATCACCGGAATATGTCTGGTATCGATGTTTTGTTTCAGCTTCCTGCACAATTGCAACCCGTTACCATCCGGAAGGCGAACATCCATCAGCAGGAGGTCAGGTAAAGTATTAAACAGGTTTATTTTAAACTCTTTGGCATTTGCAGCAACATTTACTTCATAATCCGACTGCTGTAAAAGGTATTCTATCACATCCCGGATAGCTTCATCATCTTCTATGATCTGTATTAATTTGGACATGTTTCAAATATAAGTATTGTTAAATAAAAATTAGTGTATAAAAATAATATGCAGGTTGATTATACCGATGTTCTTTTGAGGTAACTAAGAGGACTGAAGCTGCCTTTCTATACAGGTCACCAGGTGGTTCAGGTCAAATGGTTTACTGATAAAGTCATCTGCAGAAGATTCCCGCCTGATTTCGTCCTCGTTTGAGTGTGCCGACATAATAATAACAGGGATATGTTTGGTGAGCTCGTTGTTCTTAATGTAACTGCAGATCTCTAATCCATTCCCGTCGGGAAGCATCACGTCAACCAGGTAGAGATCGGGCAGCGGGTTTTTCATACTCGCGATAAAGTCTTTTACATTGGCTGACAACTGCACTTCATAGTCAAAGTCCAGCAGAAAAAATTCTACAATATACCTGATATCTTCATTGTCCTCCACTACATGTATATACTTCCTCATCGTTTCGCCGTATGGTCATTTATGGAAGACAACGGCAACAGGGATAAATAGTTTTGTTTTTTTAATTCGCCCGTATAAACCGGCATTGATAGATATAAATTGACATAACAACACTCATCATTTGATTATTTTATAAAAACTTTGAAATACTTTTTGTTTTTTTTATTAAAGTTTCAGTTTATTTTTTATGTTTGGAGTGTTAACGCGCTCAATCAATGAACATTACTATCGAAAATGGCAGAAATCTAAGAATTCTGTTGATAAAGGAACTGTATTATAAGCACCCTCTTTCTCTGACCGAACTGTGTAAAATCACGAAAAAGAGCCTTTCACTGGTGACCAAGGCCATCGGTGGCCTGATAGATGACGGGTATGTGGTAGAGGAAGGGCTCGCACCTTCAACCGGGGGAAGAAGGGCCTCCCAATTCCATTTGAACCCGGCAAAGCAAAAATATATTGTTTCTGTCGCGGTTGATCAGCTGATCACAAGGCTGGTAATTTATGATTTAGCCAATAATGAAATCATACCGGTAAAGTCTATTGATCTTTTGATCGCGGATGATCCTGATTCGGCAGATAAACTTATTGATTTTATCCGCGGGAATATTCATGCATCCGGTATTCAAAGAGAGAACCTGATAGGTTTGGGTTTGGGCATGCCCGGTTTTATCAGTATTGAAGAAGGTGCCAACTATTCTTACCTGAAACCAAAAAATGATATCCATCTGCGTAAATATTTATCTGATGAACTGGGCATACCGGTATTTATAGATAATGATTCAAGCCTGATTGCCATGGCAGAATCACGGTTTGGTGTTGCCGCCGGGATGAGTGATGTGCTTGTTGCCAATATAGGCTGGGGCACCGGGCTGGGCATGATCTTAAACGGACAGCTCTACAGGGGCAAAGGCGGGTACGCCGGGGAATTCAGCCATATACCGCTCTCCAATAAAAATAACTTATGCTCCTGTGGCAGAAGAGGCTGCCTTGAGGTAGAAACCTCACTTCTGGTGATGACCGAGAGGGCAAAAGCTGAAATTGCCGAAGGTGCTGCATCAAGCATGACCGAGCTTTTTAAAGATACGGGCAAAGATATCGGAGAGCAGTTCCTGCTTGCAGCACGTAACCATGACCCGCTGGCTGTTTCCATTCTTTCTGATGCCGCATTTGCTTTAGGGAAGGGGTTGGCCACGCTCATCCACATCATGAACCCCGAATGCATTGTACTGAGCGGACGCGGGGCAATTGCCGGTAAATTACTACTGCCACCTATTCAACAGGCCATCAACCAGTTTTGTATTCCGAGAATGGCCAATCAAACAGCTGTTGTACTGTCAGAGCTGACTGATCATGCACAACTCCTTGCAGCCGCTGCTTTAGTAATAGAGAACCACAAATTCGAATAAACATTCCAACCATAAAACAACTAAACTCAATCAACATGAAAAAAATCTACATGAGGTGTTTTTGTGTCCTATTGTTAAGCCTCTTGACAATGAGCACCTATGCACAAAAGACAGTAACAGGAACGGTGAAAGATGCCGGAGGCGAGCCCCTTCCTGCAGTAAGTGTAATGGTAAAAGGTACTAAAATGGGTACTAATACTGATGCCGCCGGCAGGTTCTCCATATCAGCGCCTGAGAATGCCGTATTGATATTCAGGTATGTAGGCTTCAAATTACAGGAAACAGCAGTTGGCACATCAGGTGTGCTGAACGTTGTACTGCTGGAAGATAAAAATGACCTGTCTGAGGTTGTGGTAACTGCACTCGGAATCCAGCGGGAAAAGAAATCCCTGGGTTATGCCGTACAGGAAGTGAAAGGCACAACCCTGGTTGAAGCAAGGGAACCAAACCTGGTGAACACGCTTTCCGGTAAGGTAGCCGGGCTACAGGTTACACGTTCAAGTAACGGGCCTGCAGGATCATCAAAGATCACACTGAGGGGAAATAACTCACTAACGGGTGATAACCAGCCGCTGATCGTTGTTGATGGTGTTCCGCTGAACAACTTTACAGGAAATATCAATGCTTCCAGCGGTGTGCTGAACAATGATTATTATAACCCGGCAACGGATATGGGTAATGGACTTTCGGACATCAACTCTGAAGATATCGAGAGCATCTCTGTATTAAAAGGCCCGTCTGCATCAGCACTGTACGGTTCAAGAGCCGGTAATGGTGTGATTATGGTGACCACCAAAAGCGGAAAACTACAAAAAGGACTCGGAATAACCGTATCCTCTACTTTAGGTATTGAAAGCATTTTTACCACTCCTAAATCACAGAGCGATTTTGGCCAGGGTACAAATGGTGTTTTTGATAAAGTGTCTGACTTAAGCTGGGGACCTAAAATCAGCGGTCAGTCAGTAGCGGCATGGAACGGCGATGTTCCGCTCCGGTCATATGATAATATCGGCAACTATGTTGACCAGGGTATCAGCTCCAACCAGAGCGTTTCTTTCCAGCAACAGGTAAACTCTACTTCGGTTTATACCTCATTTAATAAGCTTGATGATAAAAGTATTATCCCGGGAGCAGAACTTCACAGAACCAACCTGCTGGCCAGGGCAACCAGTAAATTTGGTAAGAATGACAGGTGGGTAACCGATACTAAAATACAATATACCAACTCCAAGGCAGAGAACAGGCCAAACAACGGGGCAAATGTGAACAACGTGTTTGCTACATTATATAATCTTCCAAGATCCCTTGACATTACACAGTTTACTCCAAGTACAGACCGCGATGGTAAAATGATCTGGTATGATCCAACCAGTACCGAACTCAACCCTTACTGGGCCAGGCAATATAACCTGAACCAGGATGTCCGTGACAGGTATATCATGAACGGATCGGTAAAATATAACTTCAACAGCTGGCTGAATGCAGAACTAAAAGGTGGTGCCGACAATTACAGTACTACCGTTGAAGGTAAGCTATATGGAGGAAGCCCTTCTTCAACAACAGGCCAATACAGCCTGAGCAAAGAAACGTTTACAGAAACGAACTTCAGTGCTTTGATCTCCGGCCATAAAGACAATGTTTTCGGCCGTTTGGGCGGGGCATTTTCGGTAGGCGGTAACCTGATGTCACAGGAAAACAGTATCCTGGGTTCCAGCTCAGGTCAGCTGGTAGTGCCAAACTTGTTCTCCCTGAATAATGGTGTGAACAGCCCAACTGTTTCACAGACTTACAGGCGTAAAAAAATTAATTCAGTTTACGGCACCGCACAGGTGAACTGGGACGGTTATTTATTCCTGGACGGAACATTCAGAAATGACTGGAGCTCTACTTTGAGCCCTTCAAACCGTTCTTTCTTCTATCCATCTGTGAGTTTATCTTATGTGGTTACTGAGATGTTTACAAAAATGGGTAAAACATTACCAGCCTGGTTGAGCTTTGCCAAACTGAGAGCTTCATACGCTACTGTGGGTAATGATTTGGGTGCGTATCAGTTATACAATACTTATAACATTGGTAAAGACCCTAACGGAAATACTACTGCGAGCAGAAACGGAACGTTGTTCGATGAGAATGTGGTGAATGAGCTGATCAAGTCATTTGAAGCAGGAGCTGAAATGCGTTTCTTTAACGGCCGCTTCGGGTTTGATGTTTCATTCTACAAGTCAAATGCTACCAACCAGCTGATTGACCTTCCTTTAGATCCCCTGAGCGGTTACTCTTCAAAAAAGATCAATGCCGGGAATATTCAGAATAAAGGTGTGGAGCTGATGGTAGATGCAAATATCCTCAGCAATCCAAATTCACTGAACTGGAACCTTGCTGCAAACTATTCACATAATGACAATACAGTAAAGTATCTGAACGGTGATGTAAGTCAGTACAGGCTTGGAGGGTATGATGATATCAGTGTTCTGGCTGTTGCCGGAGGAAAATACGGCGAGATCTATGGAAGTAAATTTTTAAGGGTGAACAGCCCGGGCAGTGCTTTAGACGGGCAGCTGCTGCTGGATGCCAATGGCCTTCCTCAGCGAGGCGAGCAGAATGTGAAATTAGGAAACCAGCAGGCCAATGCCCTGGTTGGGATCACGAATACATTTGGTTATAAAGGATTTAACCTGTCGTTTCTGGTTGACGGACGTTTTGGCGGAAAGATCTTTTCAGGTACACTGGCGCAGATGCAGGAAAATGGTACAGCCAATAACACGGTTATCAATGGGCTGCGGGAAAATACGGTTTATCCCGGTGCAGTGTTAAATGCCGCCGGCAATGCCTATGAAGCAAATACCCATGCGGTAAGCCCTCAGCAATACTGGACAGCTGTTGCTGCAGTTGGTAACCTGGGGATCACCGAGGCCAATCTTTATGATGCAACCAATATCCGTTTAAGAAACGTTAACCTGAGTTATAACATTTCTCCGAAACTATTGGCTAAAACGTTTGTTCAACGGGCAAAGATTGGGGTGTCCTGTAATAATGTCTGGTTAATTACCAGCCACCTGAACGGGATAGATCCTGAGTCTGTCTTTGCAACAGGCGGTAATGCTGTTGGATTTGAAAACTCCAGTCCCCCAACTACGCGTACGTTCTCCTTCAACTTAACCCTAGGCTTTTAATCATAATATAAAATATCATGAACTCTATATTTAAAAAATCATGTGTTGTCCTTACAGCAACCCTGATAATGGTATCCTGTAAAAAATTCGATGAAGTAAACGTGAATCCTACCGCTGCAAGTGATGAGCAGGTACAGGTTGAGTATTTTATCAATAATTCTATCGTTGAAGCCCAAATGAACCCGGATGTTGCAGAAAGATCTTTTGTGCTCTACTGGAAACCGGCAGGCCGTCAGGCTGCTGATGTGGATGGCGGGGTGATCTCATGGGCCGACTATAACGACGGCTGGTCCGGCGCCTATTACAACCAGGTATCCGGCTGGCTGAACTCTGCAAATACGGCCATACAGATCGGCAATAAACAAATAGAGGCAGGAACATCCAAAACCTATACCAATAACCTGATCCAGGTAGCCAGGATCTGGAGAGCCTATCTGATGAGTGAAATGTCAGATAACTTTGGCCCTATCCCTGTTAAAGGTTTTGAAGGTGTGAATCCTGATTTTTCAGATGTTAAGACGGTTTATTATTACATACTGGATGAGTTAAAGGATGCCAGTTCCAAACTGGATGTGACAGTGACCAACCCTTCCGGCCTGGATAAACAGGATCCTGCTTATGGCTATAAGTATGCCATGTGGAAAAAATATGCGACCTCCATGCGTTTACGTCTGGCTATGCGTTTATCTGAAGTGGATGCCGCTAAAGCGAAATCAGAATTTGAAGCTGCTGCTGCAACAAATGATTTTATCACCCTTCAAACAGAAAGCTTCCAGGTGCAGGAAGTAGATGGCTGGAGTGCACTTACAGGTGTAATGACCAGATCATGGGATACACAGCCGCTGTCTGCTACACTGAATAATTTATTTGTTGGTTTGGGCGGTATCCAAACCCAATCACAACTGGCAAGCAGTTTTCAGCCGTATATCAAACCTGCAAACTGGTTAGGGCAAAGATATCCTGACCAGTTCAGCACTAAAACGAATGATCCTGCAGCAGGATACTGGTTTAACGGATTACCGTTCACCATTGACCCGCGTGCCTATGTATTGTTTAGTATTCCCGGGGATGTTAATAATGTGAACTATCCGAAACAGAATGGCGACTATGATATACTCACCAAAAGACTGCTTAGAAGCTCAAGTGGGGCAACCGTTAAAGAAGTTGATGCCGCTTATACCTGGAATGCCAAGACCGATGGTAACTGGGGCTCAAAAGACCCGATGAACCAGCTGGTAAATTATGGCGGTACTATGCCGCGGATCAATAACCAATTCCGGAACAGTACCCAAAAGAGGTTGTTTTTTGGCCCATGGGAAACCTATTTCCTGCTGGCTGAAGGTGCAGAACGCGGATGGACAACCCCGGTTACGGCCCAGACAGCCTATGAAACCGGTATTTCCAAAAGTTTTGAATACTGGGGCATAGCCTTGGGTTCTTACTTAACATCTCAGGATTATAACAGGGTTGGAACCTCGGTAAGCTGGACACACACTGCTGAGCCAACATCCCGCGTAATGAACTACGAAGACGGGATCACCGGTGCTGCAGGCAGTACAACTGTAGCTTATCCAAAAAATGATCTTTACAAAAACGGAACGGTAAAAAATGATCATTTAACAAAGATCATCACGCAGAAATTCATTGCTCAAACTCCATGGTTACCTTTAGAAACCTGGAATGACCATAGAAGGTTGGGGCTGCCTTTCTTTGAAAACCCGGTTACCGAACTTCCTATTACTACATTGCCGGCATTAACGGATGCAACCTATATGACCAGCAGCGTAAAGTTTTTTCCACAGCGGTTAAAATATCCTTCAAGTCTGCCAAATGCAAATTCAACTGGTTACGGCCAGGCGGTTAGCGCATTGGGCGGACAGGATGCTGTGCTGACCCCATTATGGTGGGCTCAGAAATAGCCTGAGATAAAATCTGATGAAAAGCGGATGGCCTGATGGCCATTCGCTTTTTTTTTACCCTGATGTAAATACAGGTTTAGTTCATATTAACTTAACTTATTGTTTAATAGCTTTGCAGCATAACTTTAACAAATGAACAAGGTATTTTTCTTAAGTGCATTCCTGCTTCTATCGGTACAGGGGTTTGCGCAAAAATCACAGCCCGATCCTAAGTACAAACTCATCAGCGGCGGAAACTATGTCCAGTCGAAGAACTACTACCTGTTAACCCTGTTCGGCCAGGTCCCGGAACTGAAGAAGATGCTGTTAAGCGATCAGGTACTCTCCAAAATAGGTGCTGAGAAACAGGCAAGGTTTACTGAAGCTGTAAAAAGTTGCGGCAAGGATGCCGGCTGTTATATCCGTGCAGCGAAATTCACTGATGAAGAAATCGCAAAAGTAGGAACAAGGCTTGGAGAGTTATACCGGGCAGATAATGAGTTGGGAAAACTGGTGACCACTCATCTGATCCCCTCGGGATGTTATTATTTATATGCAGAAATGAACGGCCGCGAAATGCTGGCCCGCGTTTGGGAACAGGATGCGAAAGCAGTTAACTATACGATTGGTGTATACGCTGAAGGAAAAAAGCCCAACTACGCACAGATAGATTCTATCAGTTTTAACGTCAGGGACAAAAGTTATCCTGAGCTGGTAGCAATGAATACCGGGCTTTCCGCTGCTGAAGCAAAAAAGGACGGGTTATTCTTCTCGCCTTCCCTGATTTTCGCGTTGCATAGCCTGGAGATGAATGAACGGAACCGCGCAGCTGATGAAGAGCCTATGGCTGAAACCGTAAATAAAGCAGCTTATGATTACTCCAAAAAGATAAAGTGGGAGCAGTACAAGTATACCCTGATCCTGGTTCCCGGAGCCGGCCCCGAAGAAAGGGATACGGAGCTCAGTGCCGGCGGAATGCTGAGATGCCGCCTTGCTGCGCTGCAGTACCAGGAAGGCCTTGCACCTTTCGTGATGGTGTCAGGCGGGTGTGTCCATCCCTTCAAAACAAAATATAATGAAGCCCTGGAGATGAAAAAATTCATGATCTCGGTACTTCATATCCCTGAACATGCCATACTGGTAGAGCCACATGCCAGGCATACCACCACCAACCTGCGGAATTGCGCAAGGTTGATCTTCAGGTATGGTTTTCCTATGGATAAACCCTTTCTTACCTCCACTGCGGCCTCCCAGAGTTATTACATTACCGGCATTGTTCCCGGCAGGTCTGAAAAAGAACTGGGTTATGTACCTTACAGGAACGGAAAGAGGTTTTCTGATACCGAAGCCGAAATCTATCCGCTGGCAGTTTCACTGCAGATCGATTTTGATGAACCGATGGATCCATAAAAGGTATTTAACATATTCTTAACATCAGGGTAATCCCATGAATATACGATAAGCCTACTTTTGGTTCCAAAGGTGAGGTTGAAGAATTATCATGATGGATAAAGACTTATTTCAGAAATTCTATCAGGAACATAAGAAAAGTGTTTTTGCGGTGGTGAACCTGCGTCTTCCGGATTTAGAGGATGCTAAAGATGTAGTACAGGAGATCTTTCTGGAGCTCTGGCTTAAAAGAGACAGCTTACATACCATTCGTGATATGCAGCCTTATCTCTACGTAGTTGCCCGGAACCAGGTGATATCCGCTTTTCGCAGAAAGAACATCCAGCTGAAGAATGAAGGTCTCTTACTGGAAGGATTGAATACCCTTGACCATTCTGCCGAAGAAAATACGATGGCACGTGAACTGCACCAGCAAATCAATGTAATTGTGGAAAAGCTCCCGGAAACAACCCGTCAGTGTTACCAACTCAGCAAAAATGAAGGGAAGAAAAACGGGGAGATTGCAGACCTTTTGAATATCTCAGAGAAGACCGTCCGGAATAATATTTCCGAAGCGCTAAAACGATTGAGGATCATATTAAAAGAGAATCATCCTGAAATATTTGCCCTATTTCTTTTTCTGCTGAAATAAACTGGCCGTTTACAACTGGTCAAAAAACTTTTGCATGAGCTTGAAATAATTCTCAAACACGGTAAGGGGTAAAGTTTCTGCGCGGTCATATACATCGTGATAGGCCCTGATACCACCCTGTGTGTAGATAAAGAAACTGGGAACCCCGCGCTGGTAAAAACGGCAGTGGTCACTGTTGCATGACTCACCCCTGATATCAACTTTGGGCAGTAGTTTGTAGCGGTCATTCAGCTGTACCAGTTGATCAAACCTGCTCCGGTATATACTTCCGTTCACTACCCTGATGCCTTCCTCTCCGGTACCGGCCATGTCAAAATTGGTCAGGAACCTGATCTTTTTAAGATCGATCAGCGGATGTTCCACAAAGGCCTCAGAGCCCAGCATCCCGATTTCCTCTCCTGAAAAGGCAATGAACACCATCGTGTATTTCCCCGGATGGCTGCCATAATACCGGGCCATGGTCATCATCAGCGCGGTACCGCTGGCATTGTCGTTCGCTCCCGGAAAATAAACCTTTTTGCCCATCATCCCCAGGTGGTCATAGTGTGCCGTAACCACGATCATGGAATCCGGTACGGCAGTTCCTTTAACAATCCCCCCTACGTTCCGCGGCTGGTAATCTGCAATCAAACTGGCATCTATCTGAACATTGATCTGCCGTATATTTTTCGGGTCGAGGTCTTTTTTGTTAACCGTAATTACGGGTCTTACCGATTGATAGGTGTAGGTGGTCCAGGTGAGCTTTTCTGTAGTGTAGATGATCAGTCCCTTAAAATCCAGCTGTTCATCGTATTCCAGCCGCTGTATATTCTTTTTGATCTGGTTGCTCTCTTCCGGTGTTTCTTCCTTTGCGGGTCTGTTGTCCAGTAAGATAAATGAGCCTTTGGCAGTTTCGGCCAATGCTGCTGCAGATCCGGCGGTGATGAGTTGTGCCCTGCTGATGCTGATCACATTAAACTTTCCTTTTACAGAGGGGCTGGAGGCACTGACCAGGTAATCGACCGCAGTTTTTAAGGTGGCCTGATCCAGCTGAACCCTTACCGTTCCCGGAAAGGTGTTTACAGAAAGGTGATAGTCCTGAAAGTAAGATCCCGAATTGATAGGGGTTAAACCGTCCTTTGCAAATTCACCGGCAATAAATACCGATGCCTTTTTTGCGCCGTCTTCTACATACCCGCGGCCTTTAAATTCGGGGGAAGCCAGTTTCTTAACAATGCTGCGGCCATAGTTTACATCCTGCGCCTTAACAGTTAGTGCTGCGGAAAGGCATAAGATACCGACCGCCAGCTTTTGAAGAGAAAGATTATATAACATGATTGTCGGCTGGTGTTTCGGCTTGTCTTTTTCCTCTGCGGCTATAGTAAACATTAAAAAAGTAACAAGGTAATAAAATTAAGTAAGCGTATTGGTTGTTGGTGTATTTGGCCAGTGCTCCATAAACCAGGGGCATGATGGCGCCGCCGGCAATTCCCATGATCAGGATTGCCGAGCCGCGGTTCAGCATTTTGCCGCTGAGCCCCCTTAATGCCTGTGGCCATATTGCAGGCCATAATAAGGCATTGGCTAAACCTAGTAACGCCACAAAGGCGATAGATGTTGCCCCGGGTACAAATATGACCAGCAGGGAGATCAGTACCCCAAGCCAGGCAGAATAGAGATAGGCTTTCTCCTGCGGAATAAGGCGCGGAATGGCATATACCCCAAAGATGTATCCGGCCATCGTGCTTGCCAGGGTATAAGAGGTAAGGCTTTTGGCCACATCTAGTGACAGGCCATGATAAATTCCGTAGTTGCCGATCGTATCACCGGCTATTACTTCCAGGCCAACTGTAGAAAATGTAGCAATAAAACCCAGCAGGAAGTTGATCTTTTGTTTGGCACTGAGGCCCTTGCCAGGCGTTTCTTCTGCTGCAAATGTTATGGCCGGAGAGCTGATCTCAGGTAAATGGGCAAACCTGATCAGAAACGCAATGAGCATCAGGATCAGCGCAATCACAATATAAGGCAGGATCACTGCATGCGCAAGGTTGTCTAAACGGACATTTCGCTGTGCAGAGGTCATTTGTTCCAGCTCCCTGATGAGCCCGTCAGAGTTGCTGAGGATGATGGCCCCTAAGATCAGCGGCGCCAGTACGCCGGCAAATTTATTGCAGATACCCATCATACTGATGCGCTGAGCCGCCTTTTCAGGAGGCCCCAGCAGGGTAATATATGGATTAACTGCTGTTTGAAGTAAAGTGGTGCCGGTGCCCACGATGAAGAGGCCGAGCAGAAACAGGGGGTAGAAGCGCATCAGTGCTGCCGGAATGAACAATGCACAGCCCAGGGCCATGATCATCAGCCCCACACGCATACCTTTCACCATACCTGTGTATTCCAGTAGTTTGCTGGAAGGAATAGCCATCGCTGTATAGGATATATAGAAAGCGAAGGTAACCAGATAGGCCTGCCATTCCTCCAGTTCACAGGCTATCCGGAGATAGGGGATCAGCGTGCCGTTCACCCAGGTAATAAAGCCAAAGATGAAAAAGAAAGCCCCGATAGTGGCAATCTGTTTATTCACTCCCTTATTCACAGATACGTTGATAGTGGTGGTTTCAGCCAGCATAATATTTGGTTAAATGGTTAGTATATCTGCCTTTCAGCAGATCTTTCATATAGTTGTTCAGGTCCCACTGGCATCCCGCTACGGCATTTGCCGCTATAGAAGACGGCATATAAGGGTAGGGGCCAAACTCTGACGTAAAGGTAAAAAATTGTGCACCTTCATTTTTCTGAATATTGAGCACTTTATCCCAGCAGATCAAATGATGCTGCAGTGCTTCCTGCCATTCATGATAGCGGGGGTCCGTAATTTGCGGCCCCTGCGTAAAACCTACCCTTGAGTGGATGTGTGAGGTATGGGATAGTGCCAGTTCAAGCGCTTCGTGCTGGTCCTGCAAATAACTTTCTGCTACAGTATACCAGTGCGAAATGTCAAGCGTGAGCTTTAACCATGGCAGGCGCTCCAGGAACAGTTTGGTTTGATGCACCGCAAAACTGAATTTTCCTCGGTGGGTTTCGTGTAAAACGGGCACCCCCGTGGAGAGGCTGATCTCTTCGGCGCGCGACAGCAATTCCATATTCTGCTCAAAGCTGAAGTGGTCTTTTCCGGTATGCGAGGTGATGAACAGCGGGTCAGTTGCTGCCAGTGCAAATAACCTTTTCTCCATCTCGGTTTTGTGCCTGCCAAAATTGGGCGTTACGGTATCCCAGTGCACGCCGATCAACTTCAGGTCATATTTTGACAGTGCTTCCATCATATTTTCCTGCTCGCCGGGATGCAAAGGAAGACTGGCTTCCACTCCGTCGAAACCTGCATCCTTTACCTTCCGCGAGAAATCTGCCCATTTCAGATCCTCACTTCCCCAGCGTGTGCAAAAAAATAAAATTTCCATTGGCTTATACTGCAAGTTCTGTCTGCGGATCAATTAGCAGCGGGAAAAACTGCCCGCTTATCTTCTCACCTTTTGGTATAGCCGGAGTGCCGGGCATGAGCGTCTGCTCGGTGTCTGAAATAGTCCCGTCTGCAAACATATTGAGCACAAATGCCCTTCTGGATCTGTCAGATCGGTTTTCATAAGAACCATGTACCAGTAAAGGATGGTGAAAAGTGCCGTATCCTTTTTTCAATTCAATCGGCACGGGGTTAAATGCGGCTTTTTGCTCGGCTGTCAGGAATTCCATCAGGCCTTCCATTTCACCCGCCAGTTCCGGTTTTTGCAGCAGCCCCCAGTTATGGCTTTTCGGTACATAATACATACAGCCGTTTTCAGTAGTGGCATCATCCAGTCCTACCCAGCAGGTTAAATGCTGCAGGGGAATTGTGCGGGTCCAGTAAGAATAATCCTGGTGCCAGGCCACTACACCGCCATGTTTAGCGGGTTTACAGAAGAGCTGGTCATGCCAGAAACGCACGGCTTTGTTGCCCAGTAACTGGCTCGCCGCCATTACAAATGCAGGGTTCCACAGGATATCATGAAAGCCCGGGGTGATTCTCCAGGCACCAAGCGCATGAAATAATACCGAATTGGGGTCTGCAGATGCGTTGGAGAAGAACTGGTGGAAGAGGGTATGGTCTGGCAGGTTGGGGTCCATCATTCTGATCAGGTCATGATTCAGCTGGTCTACCTGCCATTCCTCTAATAATTTTATGCGGCTCAGGTAACCATTTTCCTTAAAGAAGTCCAGCTGATCATCGCTCAGGCGATACTGCTCCCATTCTTCTTTGCTGGTTGGCCATTTGAAAAAATCCGATACCAGCTGGTGGTATTCAGAAAGGTCTTGGAGGTGGTTCGTTTCCATTTTCTTAAGTTTTAGTTGATACCAGGGGTTGATTGATCTATTGTTACTAATTGTAAATACTTTTTAAACAGGCCCCTGCTGTACAGTTTTTTGATAAAAGGGAATGGCCTGTCTTCGAACAGGATCTCGTAGGGCAATGCTTCCCTTACCGGTGGTTCCAGCAGAGATAATTCTTCAATATCCTGAGTGTTTCCCTGAATACAGGCCAGGGTCCATTTAAAGGCCAGGTCGGCGGGGTCCTGTTGCTGCCAGTTCTGCCTCAACGCGGCAGCTGCCTGATATTCACCGGCTGCCGCCAAAAGGACCATGCTGATAAAATCAGCTGATCCGTAGGGTGAAATGGGGTCGTTTTTTCTATAGTTTGCAATGCGCAGTGTCAGTTCCTGCTCCTCTGCCGTGTCTGCTTCATCCAGGCAAACCAGCTGCATATAATCTTCCAGCCTTTCGTCTACATGATAGGGTTTTCCAATGCCCATGTTCTCAGGCCATTTTCTGGCTTCACCAATGTGATAAACCGCTTTTTTCCATTCTTTCTGATCTATCGCTGCCAATGCCGTCAGCAGGTGGGTTTCGCGCCAGCTGTTTCTTCCTTCAGAAGCCCCTTCATTTGGCAGTACCCTGATGTTTTGCATCAGCGAAATGCCTTTTTCAAAGTTTTGGGTCTGCATGTAACATTTGGCAAGTTGCAGTCCGAGGTAATAATTGTCGGGATGTGTATTGCCGGCACTTTCAGCAATGGAAAGCGCCTTTGCCCAATCGTGTTGCTCAGCAAAATATTTCGACAGGTCATACGCTGTCCTCCATTCTCCCGGTGCGTGTTCCACCGCCTTTTCCAGATCTGCAAGGCGGCCGTTCTCGTCGCTGCCTTTCTTAAGGTCTGCCCGCACTTTATAAAAAGGATAGGAGTCAGGTTCATTGCCAAAGCTTTCAAGTAATTCCAGGGCCTCCTCCGTGTTCAGGTTCTGGATGCAGGCCAGGGCCAGGTAATAACTAAATTTCCAGCTCTGCTGACTGCCCGCTGCCCAGCGCAGGATCTTTACATCTTCTTCACGATGAGGGAAAACGAAATCGGCCGATAGCCCCGCGGCATAAGAAAGGGAGTTCCTGCTGTCTGCTACCCTGCCTGCGGCATTGTACAGGTATGCTTTCCAAAGGTGCACCATCGCATAATCAGGGGCAGCAGCTAAACAGGTAATGGCTTCAGTAAATAGATTTAAGCGGTAATAGAAGATCGCCAGCTCAATATAGGTTTCATAAGGGAGCTCGCTGGTGGTGAGCTGCATGGATAAGGTATTGCCGGCAATTGCCAGTTCAAATCTGGCCAGGTAATTAATAGGGTCGTTTGCTAATACCTTTTTGCAAAGGTTTACAGCAGTCTCTGTATCTCCTTTTAAACGGTGGATGATGATGTTTAAATAACAAGCCTGGAGGTTATCACTATGGTACTGGTCTGCTTTTTTTACATAGGTAAGGGCCCTGTCTGTCTGGCCTTCACGGAGGAATAACTTTGCGAGCTCCAGAAAAGCGGGTACCCTGTACTCGGGCGACTGGCTCGCGATGGAAAATCCGTCCTTTGCATCTGCCATCCGGCCCATCCGGTCGTTCACCAAAGCATACAGGTAGTTCGCCTCCCCGTGATAAGTATCAATCGTCAGCGCTGTCATCAGTAAGGTTAAGGCTTCCTCAAACTTCAGGTGCTTGAAGTAGAGTTCTGCGAGCCCCGTAAGTGCCTCAAGGAAAAAAGGGTCCTGCTCCAGGCACAGCTGATAATACCGGATCGCCCGTTCATGGAAACGCTGTCTTTCCCATTCCCTGGCCTGTATACACAGCGCCTGGGCTGAGTTAAAATCGTAGGCTTCGTCAGTCTCCACGGGGCGGCTCAGGGGCTGGTTTACCTCGGGGCCATTGTAAATGATGCTGTCATTCAGTGACACGATTGCCTGTTCAATCTGAACGGGGTAGGGCAATCCAAAACTGCAGTTCTGCATCGGTTGCAGATCAAGCTGTTCGTCCAGTATCTGGAGGCCGTTTTGCTGCAATTTAAATAGATGATTCAGGGGTTCATTGGCGCAGATGTTCATGAACTGCATGCCGTCCCGTTCTTCGAGGTAAAAGGAAAACTGCTGGTTACCGTAGGTTAAACCTTTGGTATCCTTAACGGGGAACCATTGTTCCTCCCAGCTGTCAAGTGTATAAGGCAGAAATGAGCGGTGTTTAAACGGTGTTTTGGAACTGGAGGCGATGCTCTGGTTAAAAAGCCTGCCAGACTGCACTTCGCTGTACTGGCCGTCAGTATCCGTCAGCAGGTCTTCCCAGATCATCCCATAACGTGACAGGCCCCAGATCCATATTTTTTTTCCCGGCTTGTCATCGTATGACGAAGAATGGCCGAGGCCAAACTGGTCGTCATGCCAGTAACAGCCCCAGAAGTCGGTATAGGAGCCAACCACATGGTAAGATTTATATTCGCCGTGGTTGTTCTGGTCATAAAAGGATATTTTTCTTCCTTCTTCGTCCAGAGGCCATGTCTGGGCATTTCCGTAATGCCCTATTCTTTTGTTCCCCGGATAAACATATTCCAGGTTTCCGGAGACTTTTATGCCTACGTTATTCCACTGGTAATAGGATTGCGTAATGCAGTTATGGTTATACCACCAGCTGCGTGTGCTGAAACCCGCCGCATCTTTGGCCAGCCTGATCTCTACCCGCCATTCCGTACGTGAGGGCCAGTCGGTAGCACCAATAAAACAACTGACGCTCCCATCCTGATTTTCTGACAGGTGATGGTCTACCGGGGCGGAGCAGGAGGGGCTGTGCCCGATAATGCCCATGTTAACTTCCATTCCGCCGGAGGTCCAGGGGCCGCGCATGGCTACGTCCCTGAATTTTGCCGAATGATTGAAATAGATAAATTCCTTACCGGTAGACTTTTCTATAGCTCCCCATATTTTGCCGCCAACGGATGGATTGATCCATAGTTTGATGTAATTGTTCTCCATCACCACCATTTCCCAGGCCTGGCTAACGGACTGGTAGGCATAACCGTCAAAGCGGTTATACGGATATAAACGGCCAAACTCGGGTACCGGACTGGGATCAGAAAAAGGATATGTGTCAAGCACCACCAGTTCTTTCCTGATAAATGCTTTTTCAATATTCTTTACGTCGTTTCCCATAATTTAAGATTTTTATTTTGTCAGCGGAATGAATTCCCGGGTTTGATTTCATCAAACATAATTAACAAAATATTCAAAAGCAAGGATTAACTCAAATAAATGTGTACGCACACAACTGTCTAAATTGTATTTAAACCATCAAAATTTATTTTTTTTGTAATACGTATACATTTTTTGTGATATATTAACCGCGATATAGATTTAATTGGTCAGGTTTCGGTTTTAGGGCCATACCTTTTTGTTTGTCGGCTAATTAAATACATTTGTGCAACATTTATGATATAATTGAATATGAAGAACATCCGTATTAAGGATATTGCGCTCAAGGCGAAGGTGTCAACGGGGACTGTTGACAGGGTGTTGCACGAGAGGGGGAATGTTTCAGAAAAGGTCAGGGAAAAGATCCTGAAGATCATCGAAGAGATGAATTACGAGCCTAATTTAATGGCCCGTGCATTAGGTACCAAGAAAGTATATCATTTTGCGGCCCTCATCGGCGATCCTGGAGTAGATGGTTACTGGAATGATCCGAAAACAGGAATTGAAAAGGCTGCCAGGGAGGCCAGGCAGTACGGTGTTGAAGTAAGTTTGTTCATTTTCAACCCTTATGATGCAGATTCCTTTATAAAAAAAGCAGAAGAGGCTACAGCGGCCAATCCGGATGGGATCTTACTTGCTCCCATGTTTTACCGGGAGGTCATCCCTTTCTTCCAGATCTGGAAAGAGAAGGAAATACCGTTTGTGTTATTCAATACGCAGATTCCTGAGTTTGACCCCTTAAGTTATATCGGGCAGGATTCTTATCAGAGCGGCATGGTTGCCGGTAAGCTGATCCATTTTGGGAACCCGCAGCCGCCATCTATCCTGGTGGCACATATTGACGAGGAGATCAGTAATTCAGCCCACCTTACCAAAAAGGAGCAGGGGCTAAGGAACTATTTCGTGCAGAATAACTTAAATCACCACTACGAGATCATCAAAGCGGAGCTCAACAGGAGCAACTATGCTAAATTTGTAGAACAGCTGGATACCATTTTCGAGGGTAACCCACAAATACAATTTTGCTTTGTGACCACCTCTAAAGCACATGAGATTGCAAAATATTTTGAGCAGAAATTTATTACTCACATCAAGATCATCGGGTATGACCTGATTCCGCAGAACCTTTATTATCTCAACAAAGGGCTGATCAGTTTCCTGATCAATCAGAACCCTCTGGGACAGGGCTATTGGGGCATCAATCAGCTGATAGACCACCTGGTATTTAAAAAGGAGATCTCAGCGGTAAAATTTCTTCCATTGGATATCGTGACCAAAGAAAACCTCAATTACTATATTGATGAATCTATGTTGTACAACAGGCTTTAACTGCCTGTCTGCCTCAGCATAAAGTCCCGGGTTTTTACAGGTATGGGTTCTTAGGGACCCTTACGGTGTGAAAACCCGCGGCTTCTAATTGCAGGATTTCTGCTTCTGTGGGCATTTCTTTGTAAATGATCGTACCTACGGCCTGGCTGCAGATCACTCCAAGTTTAACCAGTGTATCAAACATCTTTTTCTTAAGCTTCAGCTTACGGAATTGTTTGTTGTCATCAGTTGCTTTAGCCGTTTCTGCACCCTTAAAGTAAAAGTTGGGGTTGATTCTCTTGAAGGCTATGAAGGGCAGGTTGATACCGGCAGCCAGCTTCTCAAACTCCCGTTCCGATACCTTGTAAACAAAATTGCCCACCGGTTCATAGGAAAACCTGTTTTTCCAGACTTTGCCCACCATCTTATCGCCAATGGCAGCTAGTATATTGGTGATGAACAGCAATGCAGGCATCTTCGAGATGGGGTCTTGTGGTTCAATAATGACTACTCCTTTTTTTGCCACCCGCAGCATCTCGTAAACTGCCATATAGGGGCGGGGAAAGTGGTGGTAAGATTCTTTACACAGCACATAGTCAAAGGTGCTGTTCTCAAAAGAGAGTTTTTCGGCATTCTCTGCAGAGAAACCCGAAACAAAACCCTCTTTGCTGGCCACATCAAGGAAGTCACTGTTGAGGTCACTTGCGTGGGCGATATGGCCGGTACTGTTGGAATGGATATAATGTGCGTCCAGTCCGTAAGCGTCACCTACCGTCAGCCAGCTTAAGCCGGGGGTAACCAGGAGCGGGTCTACACAGGAAAAAAGTATCTTTTGAAGCCAGTTGTTAATGGTGTTCTGATCTGCATCTTTAAATTTCTGAAAAAAGGCTTTTTTTGACTCCTCAGTAGGAAAATGTGTATTGTACCACTCTCCGTGTTTATTGTAGCTCTCTTCTTGAAACATCTGATTTCTGTTTGAATATATTGTCCTTGTAGGTGACGAAGATTTCAGCAAGATTAAAAAAAAATTAGCATAATGGCAAGCAATTTAATTTCGCCGTTACGGGACCGAAATTTAAAAGTTCAGGGCGCGAAGAACAGGTTTCCGAAAAAAGCGCTTAAATGAAAATTAGGTTCCGGTGCTTCTATTGCTGTCCAGCTGAGGTAATGCGGTTCAGGCAATCCGTCGCCGCATTTAAAAAGGTTGCCTTTACCATTTCTGTTTTCCAGCGCTGTCAGCCGGTGATGGATAAATACTTCCAGTGGGATGATCAGCGTCAGCTCCCAGTGGATGAGGTTTTCTCCGGTCATTTTGCTCACCAGGGAATGGTGCCTGATCTTCAGTATCTCGTCTGCCGGCAGCAGCTGCCTTTCTTTGCCTTCCCCAAATCCTGCCAGGCAGGTACCGGCACAGTTAAATTCGAAGTTGTAGTAAGCCGCTTCCCCCTCAAAGCCAATAAAAAACTCCACGCAGCTGTCGTTGTAGACGGGATCATTGGGCTGCACATAGGTAGACCGCAATGTCTCTTCCTCTACGCTGTATTTGAGGAAAACGGCATCATTTCCATGTGCGATGGCGAATGAGACCTCCGGTTTGGGGTATAGTTTTTGCCAGGGTGTATGTGTGATGGCATGCCAGGGCTCCAGGTTCAGCCTCAGGGCAAGTTCTTCAATGGCCGAATGCCGGTTGTACGTTTTTAAATGAGGGATTTCAAGCGTCATCTTGCCTTGTGTTTTTGATGATCCGGGCGGTAGCCAATCTTTTCCAACGGGATGGCCCTGAATCCGGGGATCTTTTTCCATACTTCAGATTTCCTCCCCAGGCGGAAATCTTCTTCAGTGTAATCTTTAAACCCGGGGTCTTTTTTTGTTTCGTAATTATCATTCAGAAAGGGCAGCCATTCTGCATGGCCTTCCGCAACCTGCTGTATGTTCACCAGCAGGTTTTTCGAAAAGGTATTCCGTTTAGGAGTCGCAGGGTCATCCTCCCAGTATTTGGCCAGGTTTGGATACTGTACTGAATAGGGTGCCTGTTTGAAATTCACGGCTTCCAGCCGCTGCCGGTACAGGCCGTTTTTCAGCAGCATGGCCCTGGCCCAGTTCTTCAGCCTGTCATCTATATGCGCCGCAAATTTTGTGTAAATAAAGATATTGTTGGTATAGGTATTGTCCCTCCCGCCGCCAATGAACCCGGCCACAGTGCCTGCCTTGTAAAAGATATTATCATATACCTGCATTCCGCAGGCACCGTCATCATGGTAGATGGCCATGGTCTTGTGTTCGCCGCCGATGTCATGAAAGTAATTGTACCGGGTCACATTTCCCAGTTCTGATGGGTTGCGCCCGAAATATAAGGCGCCCATATCATCGGCATCTGTATCCAGGTGGTGCAGGTTATTGTATTCGATGAGGTGGTTGTTCCCATGCAGGAATATGCCTACCGACGGTGAGTTATAAACATCACAATGTGAAATACGGTTACCTACTCCGGTGATCCATATGCCTGGCCTGTAGGTCCTTTCGATCCTGGTGAAATCATGCACCTTACAGTTATCAACATAGTTATCCCCATTCTCCAGCGTAAGGCGGTTTCCTCCGCTCATATAGATCCCCCCGCTGCCGGTATTGTATATCTCGCAGTTGATGATCCCGTTTTTTGTTCCCGCTTCCCTGTCAAAAGTGCTGTGGTCATACACATACTGAACAATATTTCCAGCCGTTCTTGAAGCGGGTGTCCCTCCGGCATTTGAGGTGGGGTCTTCGGGTTGAATGCCCTTGCCCATGTAGATGGCCATCATGCCGAGATTTGAAAATGTACAGCCATCAATCAGTACGCCTGTGCTGCGTTCCATCGAAATTCCCATCCCCCTGCTGCAGCTGAAATCAATGTTTTTAAGGGTCACATTGCTGACGCCTTCCATGGCCATCATCGGTGTTTCCAGCACTGAGACCTCTAATTTTTCAAGCGAATCCGGTGGCATGAAATACAGCATTTTGCTTTCTTCATCTACATAATATTCACCGGGGATATCAATTTCTTCAGGCAGGTTATAAGCGTACCAGGCACGCCAGGGTTTGCCGTTGCCAAAGCCATAATAAGAAGGGGTTTGCGTGGTGATAACGGATTTGATGGTGTCTATGCTTTTCAGCTGTGCGGCATCATCTGCATATCCCCACATAAAATACCCTGCAATCCATGCCTTGCCCGGGTTCTTCCATCTGGAAGGTCTTTTGGTGTCTGCGTAGGTAAATTTTCCGCCACGGTTACTTTTATCTCCCCATCGGGGGATGGAACCTGTGTCCAGCACAGATTTGATCAGCACTGTGCCTTTATTTGGCCAGCGCGCAAGTGTTCCGGGTTTGCTGTTTACAAAGATTTCCAACCATGAGGGGGCCATGGGCCTGGAAAAGCCGAATGCATGCAGCTTGCCGGTATTGCTGATGCCTGCATCTTTCAGGCTGACCTGCCGGATGCGGCCGCGGGCCTCAGGCAAAAAGCTGGCCGCCAGTTTTTTGTTAGAAACTGGTTTGAGTAATTCAGGTGCAATGATGCTGCCGCCATGTAAAACGGCTTTTTCTTTTTTGTAGGCAGCTATCATCAAAGGGACGGCAGAATTCCAGGTCTTGCCCTGTACTACTTCCAGTGTACGGTCCAGGAAATATGTTCCTTCGCGCAGCAGGATGTCAATGGACCGGGGTTTTTTAAGACTGGCTTTTTTTGCCATCTCCAGTGCCGCGGAAATAGTGTTCAGGGGATCTTTTTTGCTTCCTGAAGCGGTTGCGCTTCCCTGCGGGGAAACGAAAATCCTGGTGATGCCCTGCGCAGCAACTGTTGAAAAACCAGTGTTTAACAACAGCATGCAGAGCAAACCAAAACTAAAAAAAAGGCCTGTTTTCATCGGTGAATATTTGATTTTGGTGTTTGCAGATCGTCTTTTATGGACCCCTGGAAAGGGGGGCAGGAGGTTTAGTGTAATCATACCTGCACAAGAGTACATCCTTAAAAAATGCGCTCTTACACAGGTGTTCTTTATTTTCTTTTCATGACGATTAGAAATCCTTTTTCAGATTCCAGCGTAATCTCATTTCTCACATTGACTGATCTTTTCTCCTGGAATTCAATGATCTCAGGAATTTCAGCGGTGACCTCATCCGGCGACAGGCCCAGGGCTTTCCAGTCGATCTTTAACCGGCACTTCTGCTCTTTACTGGTCCAGTTGGCCAGGGCAATGATCACTTCGTCTTTTCCTTTGTAGATGCTGACCTCGGTTTCGGGGTTGTCGGT